>Ga0306920_100012459_pt1 | contig 11540 bp, 11 predicted proteins | sample flu12Cox44000170_FD_204666 | JGI IMG/M metagenome (GOLD analysis project Ga0306920, IMG submission 204666) | Lab enrichment of tropical soil microbial communities from Luquillo Experimental Forest, Puerto Rico - flux4day.12C.oxic.44.000.170 (v2)... | ecosystem: Environmental > Terrestrial >...
CAAGCCCATAAAATCGCAAATAGTCGGCACCTTGATAGGCGATGACGACCCCGATCAGGAATGTCAGCAGGGCGACGATGGGCAACGCGTTGACACCGGTCTGCTCCATCTGAGCGACGATCGCCGTCACGCTCAGCCGGCCCGGATGACGCGCCACCTGCAACGCGGTCGAGCACACGACGCCAAAGAAGCCTAAGATGCTGTAAGCACGCGCGACCAACCCGAGCGAGATTTCCCCTATGCGCGCGATGAAACCTACGATTGTATGGTGGGCCGGTCGCGGATGCCGGGCTGGAGGCACAAATCCAGCTGCTCGCACCTGATCAATCAGCGGCTCGAAGTTCGGCCGCAGATTTCGCATCTCAACAGTGTTGCCGCGCGACGCCAGATCATGCTCGGTTCGCAGCAGCAGCCAGGCGCCGGCGGTATCGAGCCGATCGATCCCCGTCAGATCGAGCAACACCCGTCTCCCCTCCGGCGCCTCGATCCCCCGCAGCCGACGATCGAGGTCAGCGGCAGTCGCCACCAGCCATTCCCCAGTTGCCGTCAAAATAAGCGAACCGGACTCTTTGGACTCAACCAAGGTCGCGGTGGCGGGCGCCATGCAGTACGAAGCCTAATTCGGTATCTGCCGGTCGGGCCTTCCCAATCAGGCAGAAAGTGGTTATGTCGCGACGAGGATGAATTCGATCACCGAGAACGGTATCGAGGAATAGCGGCCATGGACCTGAAGCAGCACATCCGGCCGGTACCCGATTTTCCGAAGCCTGGCATTTTATTCTACGACATTTCCACACTCCTTTCCCACCCAAACGCTTGGCGCACCACCGTCGAGCGCCTGGCCGGGGCATTGCGGCCGCATAAGCCCGAACTCCTGATCGGGATCGAATCCCGCGGATTTCTGGTTGCCGCTCCACTCGCCTATGAGCTCGGCCGAGGCTTTGCAATGGTCCGCAAGAGGGGCAAGTTGCCCGGTAGGACCGTGCGCTTTACCTATGATCTTGAATACGGGACGGACACCATCGAGATTCAGGAGGATGCGATCATCGATGGCCAACGCGTGGTCGTGCTTGACGATTTACTGGCAACCGGAGGCACGATGCAGGCTGCCATCGATCTCGTTCGCCAGCGCGGCGGTGACGTGGTTGCCGCCGCTTGTATCATCGAGCTCAATCTCTTACGCGGCCGCGACCGGATCGACGTCCCGTTCACCTCGATCGTAGCCTTCGACTCCTAATCGTCATCGCCCACCGGCGGTGCCGGCCCGAGGCTGCGACCGATCACCGCATAAAGAGGATCGCCGCCGCCCGCCGGCGTCCGGTCAAGGCAGCGGATGTCAGTCCAATTGCCAGCTTCCGCGAAATTATGGGCGATCAGGCAAAGATGTCCGGCATCGTCGAGAAGATGCCAGCAGGCGATGGCGCGCGTCGGCAGGCAGCAGTTCGAGAAGGTCACGATCAGCGGTGCTCCCGGCTTTAGCACCCTGCCGACTTCACGAATGACCTCGCAGGGCCGCGTCAAGTGCTGAATTGACACGCAGATCGCCGCCCCATCGAACTCGGCGGTTGCGAACGGGAGGCACGGATTACGATTCAAATCCTGCACGCGCCATTCGTCGAGAAACGGGTTCTCGGCCAGTTCGCAAGCGCTGATGCCGACACCAACGACCCGCGCATAAGAGATTTCGGGCGGCAGGTGGCTTACCCATCCCGACATCAGATCGAGGATGGCACCGCCGGCCGCGAAAATCTCGCGATAGAGGTTGGTGACCGCCGCGATTGCCGCATCGTCGATATGCCGGACCGACGCCTCGGGACGAGCCAAAATATCGAATCCCTGATCACCACCACCCACGGGCCCGGTCGTCGGAAGGAGCGGCATATCCCCCTCTCGAGCTGTTCCCGTGTGAGATGGGGATTATTTGCCCCGCGGTCCATAGCCTAAAGATCAAGCTTTTCGCGGGTTGGGCGGTTAATACCAGTCGCACCGCCTTCGAAATGTTTCTGGCTCGATCAGTTTGCCAAAGCCCGCTCCGGCACAGTTAGAGGAAGATCGAGATCGCGGGCTACGGCCGGATGCGTCACTCGCCCGCGACAGACGTTGAGACCATTTCTGAGGTGAGGGTCGTCAGTCAGCGCCCGCTGCCAGCCGAGATTGGCGATCGCCAGCACAAACGGCAAGGTTGCGTTGTTGAGCGCTACCGTCGAGGTACGGGCGACCGCTCCCGGCATGTTGGTCACGCAGTAGTGTACAACCCCCTCAGCGATATAGGTCGGCGCGGCATGGGTCGTTGGTCGACTGGTCTCAAAGCAACCTCCTTGATCGATCGAGATATCGACCACCACTGTGCCCGGCTTCATCGCTCGGACGAGCTTGCGGCTAACGAGCTTTGGCGCCGTCGCGCCGGGAACCAACACCGCACCGATCACGAGATCGGCGGCGACGACTTCGCGCTCGATGTTCTCCATCGTGGAAAATAGGGTATGCAGTTGCGCCCCGAATTGCAGGTCGAGCTCGTAGAGACGCGGCAGCGATTTGTCGATGACGGTAACGTAGGCCTCCATGCCCATCGCCATGCGAGCAGCATTGGTGCCAGCGACGCCTCCGCCAAGAATGACGACTTTGGCAGCGGGGACACCGGGAACGCCACCGAGCAGCACGCCGATGCCACCCTGCTCTTTTTCGAGGCAATGGGCGCCAACCTGCACTGCCATCCGTCCGGCGACCTCGCTCATCGGAGCGAGCAGTGGTAAACCGCCTCGCTCGTCTGTGACCGTCTCATAGGCGACTGCGATAGTGCCCGATCGGATGAGTCCTTGAGCCAGCTTCTTATCCGCGGCGAGATGCAAATAAGTGAACAGAACTTGCCGCTCACGGAGCAGCGCCACCTCCTGCGGCTGCGGCTCTTTGACCTTGACGATCAGCTCCGCGGTGGCAAACACCTCGGCGGCGTCCCGCAGGATGGCGGCGCCAGCCGTGGCGTAAGCGGTGTCATCGAAGCCGACTCCCGCGCCCGCTCCAGCCTCGATGACGACTTTGTGCCCGTGGTGCACGAGTTCACGCACATTCCCGGGGATCAGCCCGACGCGATACTCGTGTGTTTTCACCTCTCTCGGAACGCCGATCAACATGGATGAACTCCGCCGCGACCCGGTCCCGTTCGCGGCGGGACAGTCAGCCCAATGATAGCGCCTGTGGGGTCGGTGAGAACCCTCCTCTGCCGCCCCCCTCGTCTGGACGGGTCTATTCTGCGGCCGACCGGGTTAATCGGCGCAAAACCTGCTCGGCGAGCGGCATAAATCCCGTCAGGTCGGGCGATTCGATGCCATAACGATTGACCAACCCAGGGACACCATGGATTTCCGGCCCTTGCACGACGAAATCAACGGCCGGTTCCTTGGGTCCACTGGCCTTCGGCCCGATCCCGGCGATTTGTGCATGAAGAATTCCGTGCTCACGGCAATAGAGGTAAAGGCGCTCGCGGCCGACGACGCAACAGCGCGCCTTCAGACTACCAGCCTTATAGTATAGCCCGCCATGAATGACCTCGTTGTTGCGCGAGGAGGTCTCAAACCCGGTCGTAGAAGCACGCTCAAGGACGAGCACCGCTGCCCAGCCAGCGCCAGCTCTCGAGCCGTCGCGAGTCCGACTACCCCGGCACCGATCACCACACATTCAATCTCGTCCAACTCGCCTCCGAAGACGTTTACCGACAAACTAGACTAAGGACCGAACCCGGGGCACCCTGCTTGTCGAGAGCCGCCATGCGGTAGGAGAACGCGCACCGCTACGGCAGGTTTACATGCCCATGCGGCGATCGTGTGTGAGCTACATCACACTCGCCCAAGCCGACACAGCCAAATCGAAAATCAGTTATCCATTCTCTTCGATTAGGCCGCGGCGGCGGATCAAGATCATCGAGAAATAGGGAACGCGAGCGGCATCAACGCAGGCAAGCGGCGATAGGTGCTGGTTCGGTAAGGTTGCGTGCTCGATGTAACGCGCCCTGTCGTGCAGACCGAGCTCGCGCAGAATTTGCCGTACCTTCGGAAAATGTCGCCCGAGCTTGACTATCGCCATAGAGTCGCTCTCGCCAAGGCGGCGGGCGATCTCGGCTTCGCCGAGCGTCGCCGGGATCACTGCAAGGGTCTCGTCTCGCGTTACTAGCGGAGTTGAGGCGGCGGCGGCGCAAGCAGCGGTCGAAGGCACGCCGGGCACGATCTCGATCCGGTATCGGCCGGTAAGCCGGACAAAGAGATGGACAAAGCTGCCGTAGAAGGAAGGATCGCCCTGACAAAGCAGCGCGACGTCATTACCGTGGTCGAGCTCGGTGGCCAGCTCGGCTGCCGCAGCGTCATAGATCGTGGCGGGCGGCGCCCCCGGTCGCATCGGAATGCGAATCGCGATCTCACGCTGGCGGTCTTCGAGCCACGCGGCAACGATTGAACGGGCGAAGCTGTGACCTTGCTCTGGCGCTAGATAGGCGACGACAGGCGCCGCACGTAAGAGCCGCAGCGCCTTCAAGGTCAGCAACTCCGGGTCACCCGGCCCGACCCCGAGGCCGAACACCCGTCCAGGCATCTTTGCCACTTTAGGCTCGCTCCAAAGAGTCGGGGATTAAGATTAGACCCGGGGTTCGAGACCTCACTCGGGCTTCGTTACCGCCAGCTGGGTAACGGGAGCCAGAGACCGCCAGAGACGATGCCGGCCGAATGGCTCGGCGCGGCTGATGGCTATGCGCGCTAACGCCCCGCCATGGGTCATATACCAGTCCAAGAGCCGCGCCTCCCCTTCGGCGGTGACGACATTTGCGACCAGACGCCCTCCGGGTCGCAAGCGCGCCCATAACAGCGGCAGCAACCCGGGCGCTGTGATGCCGCCACCCGCAAAGATGGCATCAGGCATCGGCAAGCCTTCAAGCACATCCGGGGCGGTCCCGGTGATAATCCGCAACCCCGGCACCCCAAGCGAGTTCGCATTACGCGCGATGACCGCAGCGCGGGCTGGGATTCGCTCGATCACGATCGCCGAGCGACCGGCGCCGGCACGCAGCCATTCGATCGCGATCGAACCGCAGCCGGCCCCCACATCCCACAGGGTCTCGCCGGGCAGCGGAGCGAGCGCCGCGAGTGTTGTAGCGCGCACCTCCCGCTTGGTCAGCTGACCGTCATGCTCGAACGCATCGTCGGGCAGCCCCGCGAACAGGGACAGAGGCCGGGCTTCCGGTCCGGCGCGGCATTCGATCGCAATCGTGTTAAGATCGGCTACCGGGCGGTCTCCCCAGGATCGCGCCTCCTCCTCGACTGTTGACTCCTGCGCTCCGCCGAGATGGGCGAACACCACAAGCCGGCTCGGCCCCCAACCAAGCTTGGTCAGCAATTGCGCGACCACGCGCGGCGTGCCGCCGTCTGCGGACAAGGCGAGGATGCGGCGAGCCGGCGTAAGATGGAGCCGCAGCGTGTCGAGCGGCCGCCCGTGCAGGGTGATCGTCACACAATCGGCGACCGGCCAGCCGAGCCGGGCAGCGGCGAGACTGAACGCGCCGGGATGCGGCACGATCGTCATCTCGTCGCGGGCAAAGCGGCGGGCCAATGCGACGCCGACGCCGTACCAGAGGGGATCGCCGCTCGCCAATACCGTAACGTTTCGGCCCCGTAGCCCAGCGATCGTCTCGATCGTCCGATCGAGCGGACGTTCCCAGCGGAGTCGCTCGGCGCCGCTCGGCGGCACCATCTCGAGGTGGCGGACGCCGCCGACCACCACGTCGGCGGCCTCGACGAGCGCGCGCGCTGCCGGGGCGAGACCCGCTAGCCCTTCCTCGCCGATGCCGACCACTGCGAGCCACGGATTCACCCGGTGCTCGCCAGCGCGTTTATTGCGGCAGCAGCGAACGCACTGCCGCCGCGGCGGCCCTTCACTGTGATGTAATCGATATCGTGGCCGAATGCCGCGAGCGCCGCCTTGGCTTCGGCCGCGCCAACAAAGCCCACCGGAAAGCCGAGGACGAGGGCAGGCTTCGCGGCTCCCGCCGCAATGATCTCAAGAAGGCGGTACAGCGCGGTCGGCGCGTTGCCTATAGCCACGATTGCGCCCGCGAGGTGTGGGCGCCACAATTCGACCGCCGAGGCCGAGCGGGTCGTGCCGGGTTGCGCTTCCACACCCGGCAGGGTGCAGATCACTTGGTTGCCGGCCGGTAGCCGTTCACGGTTGATCCCCGCTGCCACCATTGTCGCATCGACGAGGATCGGCGCGCCGCCCGTGAGGGCCTGCCGTCCTGCCGCAATCGCCCCGCGCGACCAAGCCAGGTCATCGAGTATCGCCACCTCGCCTCCCGCATGCGCCAAGCGCAGGGCCAGTGGCCGCAGCGACCGCGGAAACCGGGCAAGATCGGCTTCCGCCTGGATCAGCGCCAAGGAGCGGCGCGAAATTTCGTCAGGGTCGCGCAGGTAGGGATATCGACCGCCGGGGTGGCCAGCCGTTGCCGGGTGCGGCAAAATTATCGGCTGCGCGCGCGCCGTTACACCGAGCGTCCAGGCTTCCTCGGCTTCGACGCGCTTGCGCTGCTCGAGCGTCAGCGCCGGGTCGCCGTCAAACAACGCTGCAAGTGCACCGTCTCTATCGAGCCCGGCGAAATGCCGGGCAACGGTGCGGACCTGAGCCGCATCCTTGGTCTCACCCGCGCCAGGTGATACGGACCACAGTGAGGGATAAACTTCGGCTATGATCAGCGCCCCGTCGGCCGGCGTCCGGAGACCGGTCTCAAAGGGCCAAACCCTAGCGCTGTTACGCCACCGCGGATCATCCCGCAACGCCCGGACCGCCGGGATCCCGGTCAAGATCTGGCCGCCGACCGAGCCGGCACCCAGCAGCTTCCAACAGGGCTGCGCCGTCCTCATATACTCGTCGATCAGCCGGCGCTCGGCCAAGTTGTTCTGCTCGTGGCCGCGGTGATGCTTGGGCCCCAGGCAGTTCCTCGCCGGCCGCACCGGGCAGCCCCAGAACGGGAACTTCGCCCCCGATATCCGCTCGTTCATCGCAGCGGCGACATCGAAGCGGTTGTTGGCATTATGCTCATCATCGCTGACGAGCCGCGCTATTTCCTCCCATACCGCTCGCCACGGCGGTCCGGAGAGGCCGAGCCGGGCGGCAAAGCCAGCCGGATAGCCGAACGGAAAATCAAAGCCGATCAGCACCCGTTGGCCGCACGCCATCGGATCGGCCAGCCAATCGGCCAGCAGCGCTTTTGCCTGGTGACGGGTTGGCGGATTGACGAGCCTCTCGCCCGCCCGATCATGCCAGCAGACCCAAATGCTGTCGCGGCCGGTCCTGGGCACCTTCGCCGCGCTCCAATCGACCATTACGTATGCGTCGAACATCAGCGATGATGGTGATGCGGATGGACGTGTTCGGTGCCGGCCCCGCGCACATGATGGTGATGAGCTGCTTGCGGCGCACCGGAGTCACTCTCGTAGCCGATGATTTGGGTACGGTATTTGCAGAGTTGGCAATTCATCGCCGGCTGCGCGTCGCACACCTCGCTGACGCGGTCGCGGAACACATTGAGCACTTCGGGGTGATCGCGCAAATAGCGCGCCTTGACAAATTCTATCTCGGGAAAGCGAGAAGCGACCGCGTCGGTCTGCGCGTAGATGCGTTTGACCAGAACGCCGGTAAACAGGAAATAGGGAAACACGAGGATCCGGCGGAAACCTAACCGGGCGGCACGCGTCAAGGCCGCATCGACGCGGGGGTGGGCGACGCCGCTAAAGGCGACCTCCGCCCAGCCGAACCCCATTCCTTCCCACAGCATCCGAGCCAGCTTGGAAATGTTGGAATTGGCGTCCGGGTCGTTGGTGCCGCGCCCGACGACGACGAGCAGGCTCTCCGCGCGTGCAGTTGCGCGGTCCGCCGCCGCAGCGATACGCTCGGCCGCAGCCCGCAACAGCTTCGGGTCGATCGCCAGATCGCGCCCGAGGCGAACACCGATCCCCGGATTGGCGGCCATAAAGCTGTTCATTTCCCAGGGCAGGTCGTTCTTGACATGGCTCGCCGCGAACAGCATCCCCGGTATCGCCAGAATCTGCCGTGCGCCGCGAGCCACCAGCGCCGCCAGCCCGTCTTGGATCGTCGGTCGGGCGAATTCGAGGTAACCGGTGGCAAAATCGAATTCCGGCAGACGCGGACGAAGTGCCGCAGCGACGAGCTCAAACTCGGCGGTCGCTTCCGGATCGCGACTGCCGTGCCCGCAGATCAGCACCGCCGTCTCGGTCACCGGCTGCCTCTCCGAGGCCTGTGGCACGGCGTGAGCTGATGATGACGCCACCCGGCGTCGACCGGCTGGTCTTGCTCGTCGCCGGCCTCGTAATCGACGCACTGTTTGGCGACATGTCCGCCATCTTTCGCCATCTCGATCATCCGGTTGTGCTTGCCGGTCGCGCGATTGCGTTCTTCGACCGCAAACTCAACCGCGAGACTCGCAGCGAGGCCTCGCGCCGCGACCGCGGCATCATCACGGTGGTCCTTTTGGTCGGCGCCGCGGCAGCGGTGGGGTTGGCGATCGAGCGGGTTTGCCGCGGCCATCTGCTGGGCGGCATCGTCGAAGCCCTGCTGATCGCGGTGCTCGTCGCCCAGCGCAGCCTCTACGAGCATGTCGCAGCCGTCGCCGAGGCGCTCGATATGGGCGGGCTGGCGGCGGGGCGCGCGGCGGTGCTGCGCATCGTCGGCCGCGACCCGATGAGCCTCGACAAGCACGGGGTGGCGCGGGCGGCAATCGAAAGCCTGGCGGAGAACTTCAGCGACGGCGTCGTCGCGCCGGTGTTCTGGTACCTGCTGCTCGGCCTGCCCGGCCTCTTCGCATACAAGATGGCAAACACACTCGACAGCATGATCGGGCATCGCACTCCGCGGTATCGGAGCTTTGGCTGGGCCGCGGCGCGCTTTGACGACCTCCTCAATCTCGTGCCGGCACCGATCAGCGGGATATTCCTCGCCGCGGCCGCGATCTTTGCTAAAAACAGCCATCCCGAACGCGCGCTGAGGATCATGCTGCGCGACGGACGCAAGCACCATTCGCCGAACGCCGGCTGGCCGGAAAGCGCGATGGCCGGGGCGCTCGGCCTGGCGCTGGCAGGACCGCGCCACTATCCCGAGGGCCTCGTCGCCGATCCTTGGCTTGGCGACGGCAGCGCGCGGGCCGCACCCTCCGATATTACACGGGCGCTCAACCTCTACCGGCTTGCTTGCCTGATCGAAGGTAGTCTGCTGCTGGGTGCCTGGCTCGCGGTGCATCTCACCCTGTCGGTTTGAGGTGTGGCGACCGCGCCGCAGCAAGCAGCGCCGAGAGATCGAGATTATGCTCGAGGTGGTCGGCGAGATCATCAAGGGTCGCCTCGAGTTGCTGCTCATAGGCGAGCTCGCCAGTATCGGCTCCGAGCGTCTGGAGAAAGGCGCGGCGAAAAGGATCGCTGGCGAAGAGGCCATGCAGGTAACATCCGGCAACGCGGCCATCGCGACTGAGGCAGCCATCGACGCCGCCGCCAAGACGGAGCATTGGTCGCTCCATCCCGGGCCCCGTCGTGGTGCCGAGATGCATCTCGTAACCACTGACCGGCAAGCCGGTCGAAAGCTCGATGCCGGTGGTTTCGGCAAGGCGTTTGGTACCGCTGAGCACGGTGTCGATCTCGAGCAGTCCCAGTCCCTTGATGGTCTCCTTTCGCCCTTCCATACCGAAGCGATCGGTGATGCTTCGCCCCAGCATCTGGTAGCCGGCGCAGAGGCCGAGGATATGCCCGCCATGCCGCCGATGCGCCAACAGATCGATGTCCCAGCCTTCTTGGCGCAGGAATTCGAGATCGCCGATTGTCGCCTTCGATCCGGGCAGAATCACCAACGCGGCGTCTCGCGGCAGCGGCTGACCGGGTGAGATCATGACCAGCTCGACCCCAGGCTCGGCGCGCAACGGATCGAAATCGTCGAAATTGGCGATGTGCGGCAATAGCGGGACCGCGATACGGACACGCCCGTCTTCCGGCGCGCAGGCAGTGGGAGAGTGAGGTACGAGCGCCAGCGAGTCCTCCCCCGGAAGGTTCGCGACGGCGGGAAAATATGGCACCACGCCGAAGCAGCGCAGCCCGGTGTGTTCGCTCAGCGCGTCGATACCGCCGTCGAACAGCCTTATCTCGCCTCGAAACTTATTGACGATGTAGCCGGCAAGCAGCGCGCGCTCGCTCGCCGATAGCAGCACACGCGTGCCGACCAATTGGGCGATAACGCCACCGCGCTCGATGTCGCCGATCAGCACGACCGGGACGCCCGCGGCGTCAGCGAACCCCATATTGGCGATGTCGCCGGCTCGCAGATTGATCTCGGCCGGGCTCCCCGCCCCTTCAATCAAGACGAGATCGGCGCCCTCGGTGAGCCGGGTGAACGCGGCGAGCACCACCGGCAACAGGCCGGGCGTCAGCTGACGATATTCGCGGGCGCAAGCCGTACCCCAGACTTTGCCAGCCAGAACGATCTGCGCCTGGCCCTCCGATTGCGGCTTTAGTAGCACCGGGTTCATGTCCGTAACGGGCCGGGCTCCGCAGGCGCGGGCCTGCAGCGCCTGGGCCCGCCCGATCTCGCCGCCGTCGGCGGTCACCGCGGCGTTGTTCGACATGTTCTGCGGCTTGAACGGTCTCACTTTCAGCCCGCGCCGCGTAAAGGCACGCGCCATTCCGGCGAGCAGCACCGACTTGCCGACATCCGAGCCGGTCCCTTGCAGCATCAGAGCCAGCGCCATCAGAACTCGATCCCGATCTGGGCTTTGACGCCGCTGCGGAACGGGTGTTTGACAAGCGTCATTTCGGTAACGAGGTCCGCAGCTTCGATGAGTTCAGGCTTGGCGTTACGGCCGGTGACGACGACGTGCAGGTCACGCGGCTTGGCCTTCAACGCCCCCACGACCTCGTCGAGCGGCAGGTAGTCGTAGCGCAACACGATGTTGAGTTCATCGAGCAGTATCAGGCGGTAGGACGAGTCGGCGATCATCGCCTTGGCCGTTTCCCACGCGTTGCGCGCGGCGGCGATGTCGCGGGCGCGGTCCTGGGTATCCCAGGTGAACCCTTCGCCCATCGCCCGGCAGGTCACAAGATCACCAAAGCGCTCCAGCGCGATGCGCTCGCCGGTGGTCCACACCCCTTTGACAAATTGGACTATGCCGATCCGCATGCCGTGACCGAGACAGCGCAACACCATCCCAAAAGCGGCGGTCGACTTGCCCTTTCCCTTACCGGTGTGAACGATCAGCAGCCCGCGCTCCTCGATCTTGGTCGCCAGCATGCGTTCGCGCGCGGCCTTGCGCCGCGCCATCTTCTCGTTGTGCCGGCGGTTGACCTCCTCTTCGCTGTCGACAATGTCGCTCACGATGCACTCAACCGGGCGAGGGCCTCGCGAGCGCTATTGCTCCGCGGCCGCCATAGCCCGCGCTCGATCGCTTCTGCAAAGCGGCGGCGGGTTTCGGCGAGGGCGGCCGAGTTGTGCTCGGCCATAAAGCCGCGAAC
>Ga0306920_100012460_pt1 | contig 11540 bp, 7 predicted proteins | sample flu12Cox44000170_FD_204666 | JGI IMG/M metagenome (GOLD analysis project Ga0306920, IMG submission 204666) | Lab enrichment of tropical soil microbial communities from Luquillo Experimental Forest, Puerto Rico - flux4day.12C.oxic.44.000.170 (v2)... | ecosystem: Environmental > Terrestrial >...
CCTGAGCCGCAGCCATCGCCTCGAGTTGCTTGCGTTGAGCGCTCAATCGCGCGTCCGCCTCCTCTTCGCTCGCACGGATGAAGTCGAGGTGCAGGGCGGTGGGCTCGGGTGCGTTCTTGGGCCGGCACGCGACCCAAGCCTTTGCGTCCGCGATGTCGTCGCCTGACAGCAGCCGGTTCGCTGGCCGGCCGCCCCTGTCCCACTCGCTCGCTCGCTGGAGGTAGCGGGTGTGCTCGCGCAGCCAATCGAAGTCGGTGTTGAGAGCTGCAACCAGCTTTGCGAGTCCGGTGCCAAAGCCCGCACCCGGTGCTGCCTTGGGGTCCGCATGGAAAAAGATGTAGTTGCGCTCCCGTAGCTGCGGTGGTGGGCTCACGCCCTTCAGCGGTCGGCAGTTAACTGGAAGGATGCGCTTGCCGAGTCGTGTCGCCTCCTCCACCTCCCAGGCGCAGACGTCGGAGCGCGCTGAGGTGGGTGAAAGCACGAACACCACCGTGTCTGCCTCGCTGATCAGATTGCCGAGACGTCGCCTCCAGTCCTCGCCACCGGAGATGCCGTGGCGGTCGATGATGCACTTAAAGTCGCAAGCATTGAGCGCCGCATCCAGCTGATCGGCAAAGTCCAGGTCATCGCGGCTGTAGGAAATGAAGACGCGAAGCTTGCCCCCGTCGGCCGAGTCGAGCCGGCTCGCTTGCTGGAGACCAAAAGCCGGATCGGATGCGTCATGCGCGACGTCTGCCATTGCGCGGCTCCCATCGCTGCACTCTGAATATTAGCACATCGGCAAACTGGGTGGGTACGCGCATCGCGGTATGCGGCAAGCGAAGCTCACCGGTCGTCAGGTCCGAGAATGTAGGGCACGCCAATGGCGCCGCACCTTGTCGCCCTGCTGTGCGCGCCGCGAGCGGCCAAGCCGCCGCGCCGCCGAGCAGCGTGATGAAGTGGCGCCGTTTCACAGCCGGTCCCTCCCTTGCTTCCGACCGAGGATAGCACACCTCCGAACGGCAGAAGACTGCTGCCTCTATCCCACGTTAGGCGAAGATGAGCGCGATCACGCCGCCAACATTTTTTCAAAGGAGGTAGCCCAAAAACAGGCCACCCCCTTCCGCGCGAGCATTCCTCACCACCAGAAATAGTTTCAGAGCAGATTTCCGGGGATGGCGTTTGGATGAATTTTCGATTTTCGCGCGTCCTCCCCCCGGGGGGTCTCCACCACCCCCACCCTCGTGGCTGGCGCCGCCGCCTCACGCTCGCCCTGGCAGCCGCCCTCTGTCGATCACGATGCACTCCCAGCCGCCGCGCTTCAACTGTGCAAGAGAAGGGTGTTAGTTATCCACTTGGCGTTGGGTAGGAGCATTTTATCACGATGAAATCGGCATCCAAGAAACACTCACCAACCATCGTAAACTTGACAGTTAAACGACGCTATCTCACCGAACGTGAGGTCGAGCGGCTGATGCCGCATCCGTTAAAGTCGTATTAACCCGCAGGGCATTAACTCGACCCCCGTGTCGCCGTGCGAGTAGGGTGCGATGTGGGGAGTTACCGAAATCTTGCGTTCGCGGCTCTTTCCCCGGGCAGCCGTGCTGGTGTTGGTAGCAGCCGGCGTTGCCGCCTGTAGTTCGGATACGTCCCGTTTCAACGACAATCCATTCGCTTCCCTCAGCCGTTCCGACACGACTGGTTCGCTCCCGCAAGCGCCCCCAACCCCGAGCGCCAGCGCCGGTATCGCCAGCGCAAGGCAACCGATAAGCAGTCAGCCGCTACCCTCCCCAGCAGCTAATTCCGGGGCCTGGGAAGGCCCAGGGTCGCGCTAAACAACAACGGCTCGGGGAGGCCGCCAAGATGCCATTCCCCATCCATCCGCACATGCTGCGCCATGCCTGTGGTTTTAAGCTCGCCAATGATGGCCGCGACACACGGGCTCTGCAGCACTACCTCGGGCACAAGAACATCCAGCACACGGTCAGATACACCGAAATGGCGCCAGACCGGTTCAAGGACTTTTGGAGAGGCTGACCTTAAGCCTTGGGCATCTTGGTGCCGCCGCTTCCGGGCGCCGGCAAGCTCGGGACGACTTCCGCTTCCCCCTCAATCACCTTGGCATTAGCAGCCTCCCGCTTGGCAAGCTGCTCTTCGATGAAGGCAATGGCGCGGTCTATCTGCTCGTCAGTCGTCGCCTGGTCGCGACCATTCGGCGCGTTGCTCGCGCCCCACAAATAGGTGTTCCGACCGTGCTAGTCAGGATGGCGCGCCGGCCGGCAGCCGCACCGTAAACACCGAGCCCTTGCCCGGCTCACTCGTCACCGTTACGTCGCCGCCCATCATGCGCGCGAGCTTGCGGGTGATGGCAAGGCCGAGGCCCGTGCCGCCAAAGCGCTGCGCGGTCGAGGCATCGGCTTGGGTAAACTCCTCGAATAGTTTTGCCTGCTGCTCCGCTGTCATGCCGATGCCGGTGTCGGAGACGGCGAACTCGACGAAGCTGCTGCCATTGTTCACCTTGCGTGCCGCAAGCTTGACCTCGCCCGCCTTGGTGAACTTGCAGGCATTGCTGAGGAGATTGAGCAGTATCTGCCGCAGCCGCATGGGGTCCACGGTCAATGCGCCGAGGTTCTCTTGGGCGTTAACGACCAGGCGGTTCTTGTTCTGCTCGGCAAGTTGTCCGGCGGTGTCAACGACATCCTTGATCAGCGGTGCAAGCTGCACGGTTTGTGGGTTGAGTTCGAGCTTGCCGGCTTCGATCTTCGACAGGTCGAGCACCTGGTTGATGAGGCCAAGAAGGTGAGTCCCAGCGCGGTTCACGCGCTGCAGTGGCTCCTGCGCCTTTTCTGTCCCGAAGCGCGCTGCGTTTTTAACCATCATCTCGGTTAGGCCGATGATGGCGTTGAGCGGAGTGCGCAGCTCGTGGCTCATGCTGGAGACGAACTGCGACTTGTTCTCGCTCGCCAGTTGCAGCTGCCGGCTCTTGTCCTGGATTTCGTCGAACAGACGCACGTTCTCGATGGCGATAACCGCCTGGTCAGCGAATGTTGTGGCCAGCTCGATTTGTCGCTCGGTGAACGGTCGCACCGTTCGGCGTATTAGAACAATTACGCCAATCGGGATGCCTTCACGCAGCAAAGGAACCCCAAGTTCAGTGCGGGCACCAACTCTTCTCATGGCGTCGCCCAGCTCAAAGTCCGGATCGCTAAGAACATCCATAACTTGGACGACTTTCCCAGTAAGAGCCGTTCGTCCAGTGATCGAACCCCGTCCCGGTGCAAGCCGCATCGTAGTCATGAATTCATGAAAATCGGCTGGCAGTCCATGGCTGGCCGCGTGCTGGTATGTGGAATCCTTCAAGCGGACGATCGCGGCCATGTCGGCGTCGCACAGTCGCGCCGCCGACTCGACCAGGGTATCGAGCACTGTCTGCAAATTGAACGTCGAGCGGCTGATGACCTTGAGCACGTCCGCGGTTGCAGTCTGCTGTTGCAGCGACTCGCGCAGTTCGTTGAGCAGTCGGGTGTTCTCGATGGCGATGACGGCCTGGCTAGCGAAATTTTTGACCAGCTCGATCTCTTTGTCGGTGAAGGGCCTCACCTCCTGCCGATAAATGGCGATCGCACCGATAACCTCATTCTCCTTGAGCATTGGTACATCCAGCAGTGTCCGCACGCCGCCCACATCCACAGCTTCGACGCGCATGGGATCGCCTTGCCGATATGCCGGATCGGCCGTGGCGTCGGGAATGTGTGCCACATCTTTGGTCCGAACTGCGCGGCCGATACCAGTTTCCGGTCCCGGGTGGAGCAGCTGACCCAGGCGCGCCTGCATATAACTCGGGGTTGCGCCGTGCATGGAGACCGCACGGAATGCGTCGCCTTCCCGCAGGTACAAGGTGCCGAAGTTGGATCCACACACGCGCGTCGCGTTCTCCAGCATGGCCCGGAACACCGGCCCCAAGTCACCCGGTGAACTCGAGATGACCTTGAGCACGTCGGCCGTCGCGGTCTGCTGCTGTAACGATTCGCGCAGCTCGTTTAGGAGGCGGGTATTCTCGATGGCGATGACGGCTTGGGCGGCGAAGTTTTGCAGCAGTGCAATCTGTTTTTCCGAGAACGGACGGACTTCCTGCCGATAGATCGTGATCACGCCGAGGACGGCATCGTCTCTGCGCAGCGGCACTTGCAGTGCAGTGCGCGCGCCACCGAGATCGACAAGGGCGCGGCGCTGCGGATCTCCAACCTGGTACGGCTCTTCCGCTGCGAGATCGAGGTTGTGAATAAGTTGCTCTCCACGTCTGAAGCGGTAGGGTGCTGTACCGGGGCCGGGCATCTGGGTATTTTCAGCGAGGAACGCTGCATATGCGGGCGGCACCCCTTGCACGGCCACGGCGGCATATCGATTCTCCTCCAGAGTCCACAGCCCGCCAAAGGCCGCCTCACACAGATGCATCGCTTTTTCGAGCATCGCGTCGAACACCGGGGCAAGTGCACCCGCTGAAGAGCTGATAACGCGCAGCACGTCGGCGGTGGCAGTCTGCTGCGCAAGCGATTCACGCAGCTCGTTGAGCAGGCGGGTATTCTCGATGGCGATGACGGCCTGGTTGGCGAAATTCTTCAGCAGATCGATCTGCTTGTCGGTGAACGGGCGGACCTCCTGACGGTAGATGGAGATCACTCCAATCAGCTCGTTCTCTTCGAGCATCGGAACGAGAAGAAGGGTACGGGCGCCGCCGGCGTCCGCAAGCTGAACGAACGTTGGAGAGCCTTCCACATAAGCCTGCTCGGTCCTGATGTCCGCAATATGAACAATCTGCCGCGTTCGAGTGATACGCCCGAGAGGAAGCTCTGGGCCGGGGTAAATCAAGGGTTCACGCCGCCGCTCTTCCACATGGGCTGCCGGCCCATGCAGCGCAACGCACCGAAATCCCCCGCCCTCGCGAAGCCACATGACGCCGAACTTGGCCTCGCAGATGCGCGTAGCGTTCGCGAGCATGGCTTGGAATACGGGCTCCAGCTCGCCTGGCGAGCTTGAGATGACCTGCAGAACCTCCGAGGTGGCTGTCTGCTGCTCCAGCGACTCGGAAAGCTCGCGCGTACGCGTCTGCACCTCATCGAACAGCCGCACATTCTCGATCGCAATCACTGCTTGGTCGGCAAAGGTCTGAACCAGCTCAATCTGCTTCTCGCTGAACGGCGCAATTTTCCTGCGCTGCAGGAGGAGCACGCCAACCGGCGAGCCTTCCCGCAGCAGCGGAACGCCGAGAATGGTGTGAATGCCGGCGATACGCGCGCCTTCCAGCAAGGTGAAGTCGGGGTCGGCCTGAACATCCGCAATATGGACCGTGCTGCCATCCAGAAGGACCCGTCCCGCCACGTTTCCGCGGCCGATTTCGAGCGGGCGATCCGCCATGAATTTCAGCATTTCGGGTGAGTGGCCGAAGTAACTGAGCGCGCGAGACACATTGCCCTGCTGCCGGTTGATCGCCCCCATGTCCGCGTCGCAGAGGCGCACGGCCGATTCCACCAGCGTGTCCAGCACGGTTTGCAGGTCGAAAGTCGAGCGGCTGATGACCTTCAGGACGTCCGCGGTCGCGGTCTGCTGCTGCAGCGATTCGCGCAGCTCGTTGAGCAGGCGCGCGTTCTCGATGGCGATGACGGCCTGCGCAGCGAAGTTCTTGACCAGCTCGATCTGCTTGTCGGCGAAGGGGCGCACCTCCTGGCGGTAAATGATAATGACGCCGACCAGCTCGCTTTCCTTGAGCATCGGGACGGCAATCACGGTCCGTGCGCCGGCCAGCTTGGCGAGCTGCGCGCCCGTAAAGCCTGACGGTGCATTGAGGTAGGCTGGCTCGTTCTGGACATCGGCGATTTGGGTTGTCTGTTTCTTCGTCACCGCGCGCCCGAGCGTCGTATCGGGATCGGGACGGATCACCGGATTGCGCCGCCGCTCCTCTGCAAACAACGTCGGTGCGCCGTGCATGGCAACGACGCGCAGCGCATCGCCCTCGCGCAGATAGAGCGTGCCAAACTTGGCCTCGCAAATACGCACCGCATTCGCCAACATGGTCTCGAACACCGGCTCCAGATGGGCCGGCGAGCTTGAGATGACCTGCAGGACTTCTGAGGTCGCGGTTTGCTGCTCCAGCGACTCGGAGAGTTCGCGCGTGCGCGCCTGCACCTCATCGAACAGCCGCACGTTCTCGATCGCGATCACCGCCTGATCGGCGAAAGTCGTGACTAGCTCGATCTGCTTGTCGGTGAACGGCCGCACCGTGGAGCGCAAAAGCGCGATGACGCCGATTGGAATACCCTCTCGCAAGAGCGGGATACCGAGCATGGTTCGAAAACCTGCAAGCTCGACGGACTTGGTCCAGGTATATTCCGGGTCAGCCAGGACGTCGGGGATGTGAACCATCTTGCGTTCGAGCGCAGTTCGGCCTGTGAGCGATCCTCGACCCAGCGGAATCGGATTCTGTTTCTGGTATTCGATGAATTCGCCGGAAAACCCATGACTGGCGGCAAGATGAAAAAGATCGCCCCTGCGCTGAAAAATGAATGCAAAATCGGCCTCGCACAGCGTCATCGCCGACTGCACGAGCGTGTCGAGCACGGCTTGGAGATCGAACGTCGAGCGGCTGATGACCTTGAGCACGTCGGCGGTGGCGGTCTGTTGCTGCAGCGATTCGCGCAGCTCGTTGAGCAGGCGGGTGTTCTCGATGGCGATCACCGCCTGCGCGGCGAAGCTCTTGACCAGTTCGATTTGCTTGTCGCTGAAGGGGCGTACCTCTTGGCGAAAGACCACGATGACGCCGATTAGCGCGTTCTCCCTAAGCATCGGAACCGCAAGCACGGTGCGATAGCCGCCAAGCTCCGCGCCGGCGACTGCAGTCGGATCCCGCTCGAGGTAGGCCGGCGACGTCTTGGTATCGTTGATCTGCACCACCTGTTTCGTGAGGGCTGTGCGGCCCAAGGCGGATTCCGGATGGGGACGAACCATCGGTGCGCGCCGCCAGTACTCCACGAATGCAGGTGGTGCGTTGTATAGGCTGACGCGACGAAACTGGTCCCTCTCGCTGAGGAGCAAGTTGGCAAATCCAGCTTCGCACAGGCGCGTCGCGTTCGCCAGGATGGCCTGGAACACCGGTTCTAGCTCGCCGGGCGAGGTCGAGATGACCTGCAAGACCTTGGCCGTCGCCGCTTGCTGCTCCCGCGCCTCGCTCAGCTCCCGCGTACGCGACTCAAGCTTCTGCTCGAGCTCGCACGCGTATGCCTTTAGCTTCTCTTCCGATGCCGCTTGGTCGAGAAGACCCATGCCGGCCGCCCCAAGCTGAGGATCACGTCTGCATTGAAAAATGATATCACAACCACGTCGGCCATGTGTGATGCCGTTCACGCCCCTCACAAGGATAGGATTTCGCGGAACGGGCGTTACAGAATATTTCGCCGGGGTCGCGCGGATCACTCCGCCTTGATGTTGGCCGCGCGGATCACCTTGGCCCACTTCTCGGTGTCATCGGCGACGAGTTTGCCGAAATCGGCGGGCGAGCCGGGAAGCAGCGTGCCGCCGAGCTCGACTAGGCGCCTCTTCAGCTTGGGGTCGTCAAGCGCGGCGTTGATCTCTATGTTGAGCCTGTCGATGATCTCGACCGGCGTTTTCTTTGGCGCGCCGACGCCGAACAACGAGGTGGCCTCGTAGCCCGGAACGAAGTCGCCCACGGTCGGCACGTCCGGCAGCCCCTCCCATCGCCTTGCGCTCGTCACCGCCAAGGCGCGCAACTTGCCGGCCGTGACTTGCTCCACCGTCAGCGACGTGGTGCCGAAGAACACGTGCACCTGTCCGCCCAGCAGGTCGCTCATCACAGCGCCCCCGCCGCGATAAGGCACGTGGATGATCTCGATCCCGGCCATGATCTTGAACAGCTCGCCGGCCACATGGCCGGGAGTTCCGATGCCGGGCGAGCCAAAACTGATCTTACCCGGATTGGCCTTGGCGTAGGCCGCGAGCTCGGCAACCGTCTTGGCGGGCACCGAGGGATTGACCACCATCACGAAGGGGAGGCTGATGAGGCCAGCGACCGGCGCGATGTCGCGCAGAAACACGAAATTGAGCTTGTCGTAGAGGGTCGCGTTGATCGTGTTCGACGAGCTGACAATGAGGAGTGTGTAGCCGTCCGGCGGCGCCCGCACCACCACTTCGGTGCCGATATTGTTGCCGCTCCCTGGGCGGTTTTCGACCACGAATTGCTGGCCGAGCCGCTCCGAGAGCCACGGCGCGATGAGCCGCGCGAGAATGTCTGGCGCGCCGGCGGGGCCCGTGGGGGCGACGATGCGCACCGGCCGCGACGGATAGGCTTGCGCCCAAGCGACGCGTGACACGGCTGGCAGCGCGGCAGCGCCGGCGGCCAGATGCAGAAATTGTCGGCGGGGAAGTTTCATTTTGAATCTCCCACTCGCTTCACATCACTCGATCACCTCGTCGGCGCGGGCGAGCAGCGTCGGCGGCACGGTAAGACCGAGCGCCTTCACCGTCTTTGATCACCAACTCTAGCTTGGTCGGAAACTCGACTGGCAAATCGCTCGGTTCAGTGCCCTTCAATATCTTGTCGACATATACAGCGGAACGACGAAAACAATCGCGCAGGTCAACTCCATAGCTGATCAGCCCACCGTCGACGACATGCTCACGATACCCGTAGATCATGGGCAACCGCGACGCTGCTGCAATAGCCGCAATCTTCTGACGCTCGCTAAGGAGCATTGAGGTCTGTAGCACGATCACCGCGTCGGGTCGTTCATCACGTAACCGTTGAATTGCATTTACGAGGTCATCGGGACTGCGGACCTCTGCTGCCGTGACGATCACCCCCAATGCCTGGCCTGCAGCTTGCAATTCTTCCCACTGGGGCGGAGCCTTCGGGTCATTGATGTCATTCAGAACCCCGATTTTACGGGCGCCGGGAACGACCTCCCGTGCAAGCTCCATTTGCTTGGCAGGCAATCCGGTTACGTAAGGGGTTATGCCGGTGACGTTTCCTCCTGGCCGAGCTTCGCTCGCTATCAAACGCAGATGAACCGCGTCCGCAAGTGCAGGTGTCACAATCGGGATCGTCGCAGTAGCATTCTTTGCCGCGACAGCTTGACCTGTGGCGGCTGCCAGAATGACGTTTGGTTTGAGTTGGACCAGTTCCTTCGCTAGGGCTGGCAACCGCTCTGCATAGCCATCAGCATAACGGTAGACTACATCGAAGTTGCGGCTCTCGACATAACCGAGCTGTCGCATCCCCTCGAGAAAGGCGTCCACAAACCCGAGGGAGGCAGCACGAGCACCCCCACTCAGCCAAGCAACAAGTGGCCGCTGCTGCGCGCGCGTTACTCGCGGCCACGCGGCCGCCGCGCCGCCGAGCAGCGTGATAAACTCGCGGCGCTTCATTCGATCATCTCGTCGGCGCGGGCGAGTAGCGTCAGCGGCACTTCAAGGCCGAGCGCTTTGGCGGTCTTGAGATTGATCATCAGCTCGAATTTGGTAGGCTGCTCCATCGGAAGATCGCCCGGGTCGGCGCCCGCAAGAATGGCGACGACGTATCCGGCGGCGCGGCGATAAAGGTCGGCGTGATCGGGCGCATAGGTCAACAAGCCGCCTTGCTCGATATAGTCGCGCCTGTCGTAGCTCATAGGCAGCCGAAGCTCGGCGGCGAGGTCGACGATCGCCTGGCGCTGACTCGACGAAGTGAAAGGCCCAACGCGCATCAGAGCGCCCTGCGCTCCGGCGGAGATGGCTTGACGCATCGCAGTGCCCGCTGCCTCCGGTCCGGGCAGATCAATGTAGAGCAGATCAATTCCGAGCGCCTTTGCCGCCGGATCCAGCGCCGAGGCGAGCATGTCCCGGGCGATGCGCGGCAGCAGGACAGCAAGCCGGGCGAGTCCGGGGACCATGTCCTTGAAGATTTCCAGCCCTTTCCCCTCGATGTCCGCCTGCGTACTGCTAAAGCCGGTCACGTTGCCGCCCGGCCGTGCCAAGCTCTTTACGAGTCCGCCGACGAATGGATCGGCGCCCCCTGCCATCACGATCGGAATGTCGGTCGTGACTGCTCGCGCGGCGCGCGTGGTGATAACGCCGTCCGCCAGGATGACGTCGACCCCAGCAGATGCCGACCTGCCGATTCATATCCAGGATATCGGTCCCATAACTCATCAGCCCACCGACTTCGACAACCTCGCGAGCGGAATAGATCGCGGGGATCGCATGGCGGGCCGCGAGCGTCGCAAATTGGACGCGCCGAGTGACGAAAAAGCCGTCAGGGGCGACGAAGAGCGCATCGGCCCGGTCGCGCACGAGGGCAGCGAACGCTGCCTCAATCTCTCGGCTGGTGCTGGCCTTGAGCAGCTGAATTTGCAGTCCGAGGACGCGTGCCGCTTCCGGTATGTCTCGCAGCGTGGCCTCGGCAGTCGGGGCATTGGCCGGGTTGACCAGCACGGCAACACGAATGGCCTTGGGTACCAGGTCGCGCAAAAGCCCCAGCCGCTTAGTCGCGACCTCAGCGACGAAGAAATTGATACCGGTGGCGTTGCCGCCCGGACGAGCAAGGCTGGCGACAAGACCCAACTTGACCGGGTTTTCACCCACGCCGAAGACGATTGGAATTGTCGTGGTCGCGGCTTTGGCCGCAAGCGCAGTAGGATTGCTGCCGGGTATCGCGATAACGGCCACGCGACGGCGAACAAGGTCGGCCATGAGCGGCGTTAGGCGGTCGTACTGGCCGTCAAGCCAGTGGTACTCCACCGTGACGTTTTGATCCGCGACGTAGCCGACTTCGTTGAGACCCTTTTGAAAGGCCGCCGCGATGTGCGCGGAACCATCGGGCGATCGGGGGCTGACAACGCTCACGCTCGGCAACGCCGCCTGCTGCGCGCGCGCCGCGAGCGGCCACGCGGCCGCGGCGCCGCCGAGCGTCGCCAAGAATTTTCGTCGTTCGATGTGGCTTGCCATGTGACCCTCCCGTTGAGGGCCATGCCCATGCAATGGAAGGATGATACCACGCTTTGATCACGCGGTCTGTGACTAAGGCCGATAGGCAAGCCCTATGAATGCTTCCCCGAAGACCTAAAGGTCTCTGGTCGAGCACAAGATTTCCGCTTCGCCTCCAAACCCGACATCTGCGCGTTAATGAGTACCGGCCTAGACAGTCGTAGGAACGTCTCGGTCATGGATCGAGCCGCGATAGCGGTTTGCTCATGAACGATACCGTTCTCCTCGGTATGCGCGCGATCTCGACGAGCTTCTGCACGATGGCGTTCTTGTCGAACGCAACCGGCAGAGATCGCCGCTCGGGCGGACCGACCAATGCTTCGATGGCATCAGCCACATCGGCACTGAGGATGCGCGGTGCCGATGTTGACCGTTCAAGAATTTCCGTCCGCGCTGTCCGTTCCCACAACCCTAGCCGCAAGGCCACTGTCGGCTCGGTCGCTCCTTCTCACCTTGCGCCTTGCCTTACGCGATGGAGGCGGGAGGGCTGGCACCGGCTCCGCAACCCCTTCAATCACATTGGCATTCGC
>Ga0306920_100012461_pt1 | contig 11539 bp, 10 predicted proteins | sample flu12Cox44000170_FD_204666 | JGI IMG/M metagenome (GOLD analysis project Ga0306920, IMG submission 204666) | Lab enrichment of tropical soil microbial communities from Luquillo Experimental Forest, Puerto Rico - flux4day.12C.oxic.44.000.170 (v2)... | ecosystem: Environmental > Terrestrial >...
GGCCCTTGCCGCCGGCTTCGGTGAGTGGACGGTCGCGGATGGCGTCACCGGTGGTGCGGATGACATGAATCGCAATCGCATCGGGAGCAACGCCGTGCGCCGCGGCAAGCCGACGCCGCACCTCGCTTGCCTGCGCGAGCGCGAGCGGGCTTCCACGCGTGCCCATGCGCAGCAAGATGGACGCGGAGGATTGCACGGCGTCGCCTCGCAGTGATAACCGCGATCATTCGTAGCGCGGGTTGAGCAGAAAGCGAAACCCGGGGACGTTCCCGGATGTCGCTTGCGCTCCATCCGGGCTACACAGCTGCCGAAGGCGTTTTGACCGGGGATGCAACGCCGATGCTTGTGCTCGGCATCGAGACGACCTGCGACGAGACCGCCGCCGCCGTGGTGGAGCGCGCGGCGACGGGAGCGGGCAGGATTCTCTCCGACGTGGTGCTCTCGCAAATCAACGAGCACGCCGCGTTCGGCGGCGTGGTGCCGGAGATTGCGGCACGCGCCCATGTCGAGGCGCTTGACACCATCATCGACAAGGCGATGGGCAAGGCGCAGCTCGGCTTTGCAGCTCTCGACGGCATTGCCGTTGCCGCCGGTCCCGGCCTCATTGGCGGCGTGCTCGTGGGGCTCACCACCGCCAAGGCGATTGCGCTGGTGACGGAGAAGCCGCTGATCGCCGTCAATCATCTCGAGGCGCATGCGCTCACCGCGCGGCTCACCCATGCCACGACATTTCCGTATTGCCTCTTTCTCGCATCCGGCGGCCACACCCAGATCATCGCGGTGCTGGGAGTGGGCAACTACGTGCGGCTCGGCACCACGCTCGATGATGCAATCGGGGAAGCCTTCGACAAGACGGGAAAGCTGCTCGGCCTCGGCTATCCAGGGGGACCTGAGGTCGAGAAGCAGGCGACAGCAGGCAATGCCGCGCGATTTGCGCTGCCGCGGCCGATGCTGGGGCGCGCGCATGCCGATTTCTCTCTCTCGGGACTGAAGACGGCGCTGCGGCTCGAGGCCGAGCGCATCGCGCCGCTCGGCGAGGAGGACGTGCGCGATCTCTGCGCGGCATTTCAGCAGAGCATTGTCGAGGTGATTGCCGACCGCGTGCGCATGGGCCTCAAGGCCTTCCAGGAACGCCATGGCCGGCCGACCGCGCTCGTCGCCGCGGGCGGCGTTGCCGCCAATGACGCGGTCCGCCAGGCGCTGCAGCGCGTGGCGGTCGAGGCCTCGACTGCGCTCGTGGTGCCGCCGCCGCAGCTTTGCACCGATAACGGCGCGATGATCGCCTGGGCCGGCGCCGAGCGGCTGGCGCTGGGGCTCACCGACACGCTCGAAGCCGCGGCGCATGCTCGTTGGCCGCTGAGCGAGGTGCGGGGAGTGGGCACGGCGGAGCCGGCGGGGAAAGCCGTAAGCGCTGCGGACCAGCCCGCCTCCAAGGCCGCAGGGCCGCAAGCCGCCGGGACGAAGGGCGGATCCGTCAGACCATGAGCAACAGTTGAGAGACATTGTCGTCATCGGTGGCCCAAATGGTGCGGGCAAGACGACCGCCGCTCCCGCCATTGTCCCCGGGGAGCTTGGCATCCGTGAGTTTGTCAATGCCGACGAGATTGCGCGAGGCCTTTCACCGTTCAACGCCGAGCACGCAGCGCTAATCGCTGGCCGTCTCATGATCGAGAGGATGCGGACGCTCATCCGCGCCGGCGAGAGCTTCGCATTTGAGACGACATGCGCCGGCCGCGCGCACGCCGAGTGGTTGCGGACGTGCAAGCTCGCGGGCTGGCGCACTGCTCTTTCTTTGGCTGCGCTCTCCCGAGGCCGCGCTCGATCGCGTGGCGAGGCGGATGCGGCAGGGTGGGCACACCATTCCAGGCGACGTGGTGATCCGGCGCTACAAGGCAGGCTTGGCAAACCTGCGAACTTTGTATTTGCCTCTGGCAGACTTGGCCACCATTTACGATAACTCGGACGATGGGCGCGTGCTGATCGTGGAAAAGGCACCGGGCGCGTCCCTTCGTATACACGACGGCGCCCGCTGGGCATTGATCGAAAGGGCCTCGCATTGACCGACCTCACGCCGCGGGAAATTCTGGACGCCATTCGTCGAGGCCTCGAGGAAACGTGGCGCCAGATCGACCGTAATAACGCAGCCGCGACGCGCTCCCGATCGGACCAGCCCGCGGACAGCAGCGCCGAGAAGGATAGGCCGCCGAAGGAACCGTGACGCGACCGCCGCCAGGGTGCAGCTGCGCACCTACCACAGCTGCACGCGGCTATCCTTGAGGTTGAGCTTGAAGCCGAAGAAACCGTTGGGCTGCCAGCCCGCGTAGAACAGCACGCGCCCGCTGTAGCTGATGAACGGCAGCCGCAGGACGCCAAGGCTGATCACCGACCATTTCCAGCCCGTGCGCGGCGGCACTGCGTCGTCCCACATGACCATCATCACCGGCGCCGTGCCGCGAACGGTGAAATTGCGGTCGCACACGCCGAGCACATAGTTGCCGAAGTTCTGCAGCGGATTTCTCAGATACCAGGAGAGAAGGCGCAGCAGCGGCAAGCGGTGCGGCAGATACCAGTCGGGCGGCCAGGGCTCCGCATCATTCATCAGCCACCAGAGCGGCGAGAGCTTGTTGCGCAGCGGGCGCCTCGTTCGGCCGGTCACGTGCAAGGTCTCGATCGGCATTTCCGTCGCACTCCTCTCGTTTCGCAGCGCTGCGGGCAGTTGCCGTAGGGGCGAGGCATGCCTCGCCCCTACACCCACCTCGCCCTACCGCCGGTCGGGCTGGCCCGAAAACCCGCAGCCGTGGCCCGCGGCGGCGGCCGCCCAGGCGCCTGCGACGCGCCCGCTGAACAGCGCAGGGCCAAGCATGGTGCCTTCGAGCCCGGCGCGGCCGTTGATGTGGCCGCCCGCCATGCCGGCAACCTCGCCGGCGGCATAGAGGCCCGCGATCGGCTCGAAATGCCGGTCGAGCACGCGGCATTGCAGATCGGTCTTCACGCCGCCGAAGTTCTTGCGCGCGAGCGGAAACATCTGCACCGCGTAATAGGGCGGCGTATCGAACGGTTTCGAGGCCTTGAGCGGCTTGCCGTGCTCGGGCTCGACGTCGAGCCCGGCGGCGCAGGCCGCGTTGTAACGCTCCACGGTGCCGAGGAAGGCGGCCACGTCGACCCCCATCTTGTGCGCAAGCTCGGCGAGGGTCCCGGCTTGCGGATGAAAGGCGAGTTGTCGAGCAGCTCGATGACGCGCGCGCGCGCCACCTTGTCGCCCTCGCGGTACCAGGGATCGGCGATCTCCATGGTGGCGCTCATGGGCGCATCCATGATCGCCCAGGCATGGCGCGGCGTCTGCGCCATCAGCGCCGGGGTCGCGGAGTTGCCGCCGGAGAGTGCCTCGTTATGGAAGCGGCGGCCCTGCTGATTGACCCAGACGTAGCCCGGCACCTGGCGGAACACGAGGCCGCGGCGCCCGCCGGCGTCACGGTAATCCGGCGTCGCGTAGATGTAGTACCAGATGTGATCCATATGGGTGAGATAGCCGCCCGCCTTGCGGACGAGCGCATGCCCGCTTCCCGTCGAGCCGCGTCCCGATCCCACCAGCACCCGGCCGTTCTTAAGCGCGGGATTGTGCGCGAGCACCATGTCGAGATTGGAGTTGAAGCCGCCGCTCGCCACCACGACCGTGGCGCTGCGCACGCTCACCGCCTCGCCGGTTGCGGCATTGCGACCCGCAAGGCCGGTGACGCAGCCGTTCTCGATGACCAATGCCGTGATCTCGGTGTCGCACACGATCTCGCCGCCCTTGGCGCGCAAACCGTCGATGAGCCGGCTCATCAGACCGAGGCCGTTGCGCTCGGGACGTGTCCAGCGCAGCACGGAGTTGCCCTCCTGCACTTTGAGATCGAGCCATCGCACGCCGAAGCTTTCAGCCCAGTGATAGAGGTCGTTGAGCGAGTGCTCGATGTAATAACGTGCCCATACCGCATCCGCCGTCGGGCCGCCCCATGCCATCCAGTCGGCAAACGCCAGGTCGGGCGTATCGTCGATGCCGTTCTCCTTCTGTAAGGGCGAGCCGACAATGAGGCAGCCGCCGCCGGAGACGATGGCAGCGCCGCCGGGCGCGGGCGCCTGCTCGATCACGATGACGCGCGCACCCGCCGCGCGTGCCTCGATGCCGGCGGCAATCCCCGCGCCCCCCGCGCCGACGATGGCCACATCGGTCTCATAGTCTCTTGCAAGGGGCATGCGGCCTTCCTGCTCGTTTAATCACTGCCCGCTAACCATGGCCCGAACAAACCGCCGCTGTGCGCGAACCAATATCTGGAGCGCCAGTTATCGACCGGAGGTGGCCTGATGCAAAGGCTCATCATTCTGGCGATCATCCTGCTCCTTGCTCAGCGATCGATGGCGGCGGGCCAAACCGGCAGCGCTCCATTTTGCCTGCAGACTTCGAGCGGCGCGAAATGTGAATACATGACGCTCGGAGACTGCGAGCGTGCGAGAGGAGATACGTCGGTGGCCCAGTGTATCACGCAAGCCGACGCGCATGGACTGACCGGATTGGGCAAGCCTCTTGTTCCTGGCCCAACCGCTCCGTCCTCGGGGCCGCGCTAGAGCAGGTTTCGCTGGCGTTGAATCGCACTCGATCTCCCTCCGCGTGAGCAACCGCGCATAGGCGCAGTTTTGCTGCGAAGCCTCTGACTGGACCCTCGCAAAAGGGGCGCGAGTTCTCATCGAGCTGGTCGGGTAACGCGGAGGCGGCATTGCCGATTGCAGCGCGTGCACAGTTGACGGCGGCGCCGGTCGTTGGATCCTTCGCGGCACAGCGCCAGGCAGTTTTGGGATCGGCACCGGAAATCGCTACTAGTTCAGAAATGGCCATGTGTACGGCGAGAATGTGGCCGCACCCGAGCTTGAATGTGGCCGCACCGAGCTCGTCCGAGACACATGGTTCCATCAACTATTCGCGAGCGATTTGCGTCCGCTCACGAGCGGGTGGTAGGTCAATCCCCTCCAACAACATCGTGGATTGGCTTGCGGCCACCTTCTCACAAGAAAGGGTGATAGATGCTTTGGTTCATCATCTACATTGCTTCCCTGATCACCAGCCTCGTGACCAGCGCTAATGCGGAAGAAGGCGGCGCCTCGCAAGCCGCGGCTCAGGAGCCAAAGACTACGGCCCTTGCTCCCGCTTTGATTACGGCGGTCAAGCAATTCGAGGGCTGCTCGCCGACAGCCTTTTGGGACTATGGCCAATATTCCATCGGCTACGGCACACGCGCAGTGAGCCGGGACGAGACGATCGATTGCGAAATGGAAGCCGAGCAAAGGCTTGTCGCGGAGCTTGGGCAGGCGCAGACGCAGGTCGATGCACTCGGCGCACCTTTGACGGCGGGCCAGCGCGCGGCTTTGACCTCGCTGACATTCAACGCCGGCGCTTCCTGGATGCACTCTGGACTCGGCGAAGCGGTGCGCGCCGGAGACTGGATCAGAGCGCGCGCCGCCTTCCTGCAATACGTGCGCGCCAACGGCCAAGTACTTGAGGGGCTGGTGCGCCGACGCCGTGCTGAGGCGGCGTGGTTTGAGGACGACTTGGCCGGGCAGCTGCCCGCGGGTGAGGTAGCGGCGTCAGTGGCGACAATGGAAGTACGACTCGACGCTACCCTCAACGCTGACACCTACGCTCGACCGTACCTGGTCATCAAAACGAAGCAGGTGAAAGCGGCGAGCAGACATAAGCGATCTCATGACGATCGGCTGCACCGGAGGCGTCGACGCCTGGAAGCAGAATACCGGGGAACAAAAACAAGCCACCGCAGCTCGCGTTCGTCATAGCTGCCGGCCATTCTCGTCGCTGGACCTGGGAGAACCGCCTGGCGATCTTTGCCGCTCGCGCCCCGAGCTCAATCAGATGAGTTGTCGGGACGTGATAAAGCGGCAGCTTCGGTATAATTGTCTGCTGGCCGGAGGTCGCGAATGGTCTCGGCGGCTTCGACCAGGATGGCGCGGACGCGGTCCGTATTCATGTGGAATTGCTGATCCTGCATGGCCTCGGAAAGAATGAGCAGCCGCTGCTCGATCGACAAATCCTGATAGATCACGAGACCCCCCTTACTCGGCCCGCGCGCGGCTTGAAGCGAGCTGGAAGAGGTGCATGACCGCCTGCGCCGCCGCCGCGGCGATCGGCTCGTTGGGATGCTCGGCGCAAAAGTCGGTGACCCAGTGGAGGACCTCCTCCTCGCTGAGCCCCTTGGCCAAGTCGCCGCCAACTATCGGTGAGCCTGAGAGCGTGGCGTTGTAGGCGGTGATGTAACCCTCGATCCAGGACATCACGGAGAACCCCAGCATCAGGTTTCCGTTCGGTCCCTTCTGCATCTCTTGCTCGAAGGCGCCGCACATGACCAGGCCGCTTTCCCCAAGCGCCTTGTAGGCGCCGGGTGCGGGAGGCTCTCCTGCCGCCGGGATTGCCGTGCTCGCGAGCACGGCCGAAACCAAAACGATTGCAGTTCCAATGCGGGCCAACATCCAGCCCTCACGATGCGCATGTCATCGCAAATTTCTTAAACGTGCCAATCATGCGAATGAAAACGGCCGCAGTCCGGCCGGATTCGGTCGATTGTTGGTTATGCCCTGTTTCTTTCGCGACGGGCGGATAATGCGGTAGAATCAAACCGACGCTGCGGTGATGCTACGAGCTGCAATGTTCGGCAGGTGACAGATCTGACCGGCTCCTGATGCGCGTACGGCTTTTCCTTGCTTGCCTGAACAACGGCCGATAAGGACAACAGGCGATGGTTATTGCGCGAAGAGCGAGCAAACAACGGCGCCCGTGCTGAAGAGAGCCTTTCGCATTGCGCTGTGCTGTATCGCGATCGCAATCGCGAGTGCAGCGAGCGCAGATACCTGGCCGAGCCGCCCCATCAAGCTGATCGTTCCAACCGGTCCGGGCGCCGCAACCGACATCATGGCCAGGCTCATCGCTGATGCCGTGTCGCGCACAATCGGCCGGCCAGTGTTCGTTGAAAACATGCCTGGCGCTTCCGGCATTCTCGCCCACGAGACCGCTGCACGCGCCGCTCCGGACGGCTACACGCTGTTGTTCACCAACACTTCCGGCATGGCGATCAATCTCATCTCATTCAAGCATTTGCCGTACGATCCGACGCGCGATTTCGCCTCGGTGGCGCTGGTATGCAGCCTCGGTCCACAGATGCTTTCGGTGAATGCCGATTTGCCTGTCTCCTCGGTTAGCGAGCTGATTGCCTATGCCAAGGCAAATCGCGGAAAGCTATCGATCGCGTTCGACAACACGGCCGGCGCCGCGGCGTTTGCCGCCAAGCTGCTCAACAAACAGGCCGGCCTCGGCTTGATCGAGGTGCCGTATCGTTCGGCAGCGCAGGTAACCCAGGACGTCGCCAGCGGCGTCAATCAGGTGATGATGAGTTCAATCGCGGCCGCGGATGCTGTCGTCCAATCCGGCAAGGTGCGCCGGCTTGCGGTGACTTCGGGCAAGCGCTTTCCTGGCCTTCCCGATCTGCCGGCGCTGCGCGAAACGGTGCCCGGCATCATCATGAACGGCTTTTTTGCCATTGTCGCACCGACAGGCACACCACCCGAAGTGATCGCGCAACTCAATGGCGCAATCGATCGCTACCTTGGCGGCCCCGATGTCGAAGAGCGGCTCCTGACCCTCGGTTTGTCCACGGACGGCGGTGGCACGCCGGAGAGCACCGCGCAGGCGATCCGCAAAGAGCAGGGGCAGTGGCGCGCTTTCGGCAGAGAGCTCAATGTCGAGCCGCAATAATCGCACCAGCATCCCTCGCGGTGCTTATCAGGCGAGCGCGTCGATCACCCTAGAGGTACACGGAACGCGGTCACTGCCGGCGTTGCGCCCGACCAGCGCTCGACCTCCACCAGTGCAGTCTGCGCGGTCGGGCACTGAGCGAGCTGCGAGGTTCCCTTGTCCCGGGTCACCGTGTTGGGATTGCCGTGCTTGTCGAGCGACGCACCGTCCCCGGGCACCATCGGGTCATACCAGGCGCCGGTCGCGATCTGGATCACGCCGGCACGCAAATTCGGATCAAGCACAGCACTCGCGAGAAAAGCGCCGCGGTCGTTGAAGACGCGCACCAGGTCGCCGTCGCCGATAGCTCGGGTGCGGGCATCCGACGGGCTGATGTGCAGCGGTTCGCGTTCCTTGATTTTGGCGGCGCGGCTGACGGGAGAATGGTCAAGCTGGCTGTGAAGGCGCGCCACCGGCTGGTTTGACAACAGGTGCAGCGGGCGGCGGAGCGCCTGTCCTGATCCGAGCCATTCGAAGGGCTCTATCCAGGCGGGATGCGGCGGACAGTCGGCGTAGCCGAAGCCTGCGATCGTGCCCGACCAGAGCTCGATCTTCCCGGAGGCAGTCTTCAACCGGTTGCCCACGGGGTCGGCACGGTAGCTGCCAAGGTAGGTAAATGGTGCAGTGGGTTCTGGAAAACGGAAAATCCCCGTCTCCCAGAACTCGTTGAAGCCGGGCGGCGTCGCGCCGAGCGGGCGCGCTTCCTCTACCGCTACGTCATACATGTGTCGCAGCCACACCATCTCGGACCGCTTCTCGGTGAACTGCGTTCCGAATCCCAGCCGCTCGGCGAGCTCGCCGAAAATCTCCAGATCGTTGCGCGCCTCACCGACAGGATCGATGACCTTCTTCATCGCGATCCAGTGATGGTCGAGCTCGGCGGCCAGTATGTCGTTGCGCTCCATCGTGGTGGTCGCTGGCAGCACAATGTCGGCGTGCTTGGCCGCCGGCGTCCAGAAGGGCTCGTGCACGATGATGGTGTCCGGCCGTTGCCAGGACTCGACGACGCGCCGCATCTCGGCGTTGTGGTGAAACGGATTTCCTCCGCACGAGTAGATGAGCTTGATGTCCGGATAGGTGAGCGGCTCGCCGTTGTACTGGATGGTCTTACCCGGATTGAGCAGCATGTCGGTGACGCGGGCGACCGGGACGTGGGCGGTGACTGCGTTGCGGCCGAGCGGAATGCGCGGGCGCGGGATGTTTTCCAGCCGTGGCGCGCCGATGCCGTTCACCGCGCCGTACCCCAAGCCGAAGCCGCCGCCCGGAAGCCCGATCTGTCCGAGCACGGCAGCAAGTCCGACGAGCGCCCAGCACGGCTGCTCGCCATGGTCCGCACGCTGGATCGACCAGCTCATCGCGAGCATCGTGCGCTGCGCGGTCATGCGCTCGCAAAGGCTGCGGATGACGGAAGCATCCACGTCGCAGATTTGCGCTGCCCATGCGGCGTCCTTGACGATGCCGTCGGTTTCACCGAGCAGGTACGCGCGCCATGCCTCGTAGCCCGTGCAGTAGCGCGCAAGGAAATCCATGTCGGCATGCCCGGTCGCGATCAGCGTGTGCGCAAGCCCGAGCATGAACGCCGTGTCGGTATTGGGTCGGATCGGAATCCATTCGGCCTCGAACTCGGCGGACAGGTCGGCGCCGCTCGGGCTGATGTTGACGAACTTCACCCCGGCGCGGCGCGCCTGTCGCATCCAGCTCACCGAACTATGCGCGCCGGTCCCCCCCGATTCGATCTGGGCGTTCTTGCTGTGGATGCCGCCGAAGCACACGAACAAACGTGTATGCTCGCAAATGGCGCGCCAGTCGCTCGCCATGCCGGTGATGTCGTTGCTGCCGACGACATAGGGCATGATGGCGAGTGCTGCACCGAAGCTGTGGTTGCCGAGCTTGTCGACATAGCCGCCGAAGCCGCCGAGGAAGCGCTTGAGCAGGCTCGGCGAATGATGCAGGCGCCCGGCGCTCGCCCAGCCGTACGATCCGCCGTAAATGGCCGCATTGCCATGCGTCTCGCGCACGCGCAGCAGCTCCTCTGCCACGAGCCGCATCGCCTGATCCCATTCGATGGGGACGTAAGCATCCGCTCCGCGCTCGGCGGACGTCCGCCCCGGACCGTGCCGAAGGTAGCCGCGGCGCACGAAGGGTTGCGACACCCGCAAAGGTCCCTGCACCACCGCCGGCAGCGCCTGAATGATGGGTGAAGGGTCCGCGTCCCACGCGATCGGCCGTGCGCTGCGAGCAATACCGTCGCGGGTCTCCACCTCATAGACGCCCCAATGCGAGGCGGTCTGGATCCATTGCGAAGCGATCATGCGCGTCAGTCCAGCCGCACGTTGGCGTTCTTGATGCGCTGCGCGTACTTCGCGCGGTCCTTGACCAGGTACTCGGCGAACTGGTCCGGGCCGAGGTCGAACGGCTCGAGCCCCTGTTCGAGGATGAAGCGCTTGCGGTACTCGGGCTGCGAGACAATCTTGCGCGCGTCGGCCGCGATCTTGTCGATGATGGCGCGCGGCGTGCCCGCAGGAGCTGCGATACCGAACCACGAGCGCGCCTCAAAGTTCGGCATGCCGGCCTCGTGCAGCGTCGGTACATCCGGCACCAGCGGCTGGCGCTGCATGCTCGCGACCCCGATCGCCCTCAGCTTGCCGGAGGCGATGAGCTGCATCACCGGGCCGATAGCGCCGAACGCCATGCTGATCTGGCCGCCCATCTGCGCCTGTACGACATCAGCGGTGCCCTTGTACGGGACATGCAGCAACTTGATGCCGGCCGCAGTGGCGAATGCCTCGGTGTCGAGGTGCGTGACGCTGCCGGGGCCGAAGCTTCCGTATGAGAGCTCGCCGGGCTTTTGCCTGGCGAGCTCGATGAGCTCGTGCAGGTTGTTCACCGGCAAGCTCGCCTGGATGGTGAGGATAAGCGTGGTGCTTGCCACCATCAGCACCGGCACGAGATCCTTCACCGGATCGTAGGGCAACTTGCTGTACAGATACTGGTTCGAAGACAGCGACGGGTCGTTCGCGAATAACAGGGTATGGCCGTCACTTGGCTGCTTTGCCACGTAATCGCTTCCTATGATGGCGTTTGCCCCTGGCCGATTCTCGACCAGCACCGGGTTGCCACCCCATTCCTGTTGCAGCCCGGCGGCGAGGGGACGGGCAAGAACGTCGACCGGTCCTCCAGCCGGGTAGGACACCACGATTTTTACCGGCCTGTTGGGATAGGACTGCGCCGTCGCCGCCGCAGCGACCAGGAATGAAGCTAATACAAGTGACGGCCTGATCATGGGTTTCTCCGCAACGTGGATTCAGGATGGAGTCGCGCGAGCGATCAGTCCGCGCACGCGTGCAGATGATAAGGGCGCGCGGTGCACGATGACGCCGAGCGGCCTCAGCGCGTCCTCGACTGCATTCGCAATCGCCGCCGGAGGCGCGATGGCGCCGCCTTCGCCAAGCCCCTTCACGCCGAGCGGATTGCGTGTCGAAAGGTTTTCGATGTGGTCGAGCACGAGCGGCGGCGCCTGGTCGGCGCGCGGCACGGCGTAGTCCATGAAGCTGCCGCTCAGCACCTGACCGTCCGGGTCGTGAACCATTTCCTCGCACAGCGCACCGCCGCAGCCCTGCATCACGCCGCCCGCGATCTGCGCGTCCGCAAGCAGCGGGTTGACGACGCGCCCGCAATCGTGGACGACGACGAGCTTCTCGATCG
>Ga0306920_100012462_pt1 | contig 11539 bp, 10 predicted proteins | sample flu12Cox44000170_FD_204666 | JGI IMG/M metagenome (GOLD analysis project Ga0306920, IMG submission 204666) | Lab enrichment of tropical soil microbial communities from Luquillo Experimental Forest, Puerto Rico - flux4day.12C.oxic.44.000.170 (v2)... | ecosystem: Environmental > Terrestrial >...
TCTGGTGCTGTTGGCCCGCCTCAAACCGGCCTAACCGCCCCGTTTTGCGCCCATGGCGGCAGTGTGCCGGTTCACCGCGATCCCAGCCACCCGTAACGCGATTCCTCTGCGGGCACCCGCTACCACAGCGGGAACCACCGCCCGGCTGTCACCCGCTACCTCTCCGCCCACCCTCACACGACGATCGAAAACATGCCTTTATGGATGCACACTAGCACGCGCACTCAACCGATTTGAAAATTATCGTCGTCGGTGACCGAGGGGGTAACCCGCCCCACGGCTCGGCAAGGAGCGGGTGCCCGAAGGAGATGGGGCGTGGTCCCAAAATTTGCGGCGAATTTCCATCAGCGCTTGACCGCGGGAGACTAAACGGATTACGCAAGGTGTATTTATCCATCGAACGTGCCCTCGCGAGGAGTCTGACAGCTGTCCGTGATGAACTCGTTCTCTCTCGGTGAGCACGCTTCGCCGCAGGAACAGAGCGTTGAGGACGTAGGCGGGCGGCCTGTATCCATTGTTATCACCACCTATAATCACGCGCGATTTTTGGCCGAAGCGATCGAGAGCGCGCTCAGACAGACCGTCACTCCGGCCGAGGTGCTCGTCGTCGACGACGGCTCCACCGACGATCCGGCCTCGGTGGCGAGCCGATATCCCGGGGTTCGTCTGATCCGCCAGCCCAACCAAGGGTTGGCCGCTGCGCGCAACACCGGTTGGCGGGCGGCATCCGGTTATTACGTGGTCTTTCTCGATGCCGACGATCGGCTGATGCCGGAGGCGCTCGCATCCAATCTGCAGCGCTTCGCAAAGAGACCCGATTGCGCCTTCGTTTACGGCAGCTTTCATCGGATCGATGCCGGGGGCCGACTTCTGAATTCGGCCGAGCCGCAATCAGTGGGTGAGGATGCCTACGAGTCGTTCCTCAAGACCAACTTGGTCACCATGCATGCGGCAGTCATGTACCGGCGCGATTGTTTAGAGGAAGTGGGTGGCTTTGACGCCCGGCTCCGTTGTTGCGAGGATCACGAGCTCTATTTGCGGTTAACACGGGGGTACGGCGTTGCCGCAGGGGTCGAGCGCATCGCCGAGTATCGGCACCACGACAGCAACATGTCCCGCAATATTCCGGCCATGCTTGGCACAATGCTTGAGGTGATGCGCCGCCAATCGGCGTATTTGAACGACAACGAACAATGGCGCAAGGCCTACAAAGTCGGAGTCCAATTCTGGAAATCGGCCTACGCGGCAGAGCAGATCCGGCAAACCTTAAGCGCGAGAGCATCGGGTCTGAGGCAGGTTCCGTGGCGCGCAACGGCGAAAGTGTTCGCACTTGCTCCCTCGGCGTTCTTCACGATTGCCAGCCGACGCATCTTGAACGCGCTGCGTTCTCGTAACGCGCGAGTTCGGAAATCTGTCAGGTTCGGGGACTTACGGCGATTGCGCCCGATCAGCCCACATTTCGGCTACGATAGGGGTAAGCCGGTCGACCGGCGCTATATCGAAGATTTCCTGTCGCGCCACGCGGCGGACATCAAAGGGCGAGTCCTGGAGGTCGCTGACAATACCTACACCCTGCAATACGGTGGCGCTCGAGTGACACACAGCGACGTCCTGCATGTCAGCCCCGATAATTCGCGCGCAACCTTGGTTGGCGATTTGGCTCAAGGTGATCATCTTCCATCGGGGGCATTCGATTGCATTGTGCTGACGCAGACGCTTCATTTAATTTTTCGCGTCCACAAGGCTATAGCGACATTGCATCGAATGCTTAAACCCGGCGGTGTGCTGTTGATCACGGTCCCAGGGGTCAGCTCTATCGACCGGGGAGAGTGGGGTCCGAGCTGGTATTGGTCGTTGTCACCCGCCGCGCTGGGCCGCCTGCTCGAGGAGAGGTTTGATAACGAGAGAGTCAGCGTGACCGCTTACGGAAATGTATTGGCAGCGATTAGCTTCCTTCACGGTTTGGCCGAGCACGAGTTGAGCCCGGCCGAGCTCGATGCCCATGACCCGCAATATCCAATGATCGTCGCCGCTCGCGCAGTCAAACAATGCCAGACTTGATCACACCGTTGCTGGGTAAGCTTAGGCACGCCGCTCGCCACTTTGTTGGGCGAGATCGGCCCATCATTCTAATGTACCATCGGGTCGCTCGCCTGGCGCACGACCCATGGCAGCTGGCCGTATCGCCGGATCGGTTCGCCGAACAGATCGAAGCTTTGGTGCAGTGTCGTGACGTTGTGCCGCTATCTTGGCTCGTGGCTCGGCTGGCACAGGGCCGCGTGCCTCGAAAGGTGGCGGCCGTCACGTTCGATGATGGCTATGCTGATGTCCTGAGCGAGGCAAGGCCAGTGCTGGAACGGCATACGTGCCCCGCTACGGTCCTTCTGGTGACAGGTGCGATCGGAGATAACTGCGGCTTCTGGTGGGACGAATTGTCGCGCCTCATTTTCGAACCACCTTCTCTGCCGCTTGAACTGGACATTGAGATCGCTGGTCGCCCTCACGGTTGGCGAACCGATGGTCGGCTAACGCACGCCGCAAACGAGGAGGTCCGGGACGGTCTCGTGGTCACGCGCGAGCAGCTCCATTACGAGCTTTGGCGCCTCTTGCGTCCGCTTGATCCGGAATTGTGCTCGGAGCTACTCCTCCGGCTTCGTACCTGGGCAGGCATCGAGATCGAGGCTACATCGATACACAGGCCACTCTCCGCAGAGGAGGTCCATCGGCTGGTTGCGCCCGGGTTCATCGATATCGGCGCCCACACTGTGACCCATCCGCAATTATCCTTGCTCGATGACGCCGGCCAGCGTGGTGAGATCGAAGGCAGCCGCCGAGCCTGCGAGGAGTTGGTCGGGAGGCCGATCGATACATTCGCATACCCTTTTGGTGATTTCAACGATTCCGCCGCTGCCTCGGTGCACGAGTGTGGCTTCGCTTGCGCGTGCACCGCCTCGGGCGGCGCGGTAGCACGACGAATCCATCGGATGCGGCTACCTCGCTTCGGAGTGGGCAACTGGAGAGGGGACGACCTCGCACGCCGACTGACGGCGCACTCCTAGAGAGCTGTTCCGTCGATGTCGTCCGTATACCGTATAGCATGCGGCTCCCAAAGATCGCCAGGTGCGGCTCCGCAGCGTCGCGCCGGCCGTAAATACTCTAAGGGCTCAGAACCATATCATTATTCCCCGATTCTCTCTGTAAAAAAGGGGGTGATTCGGCCCTTATGGTCCGTCATGATCCCGACTTATAATTGCGCGGTCTATCTTCGTCAGACATTGGCCAGTGTTTTGGCACAAGATCCTGGGGCAAATACGATGCAGATTGAGGTAGTAGATGATTGTTCTACTTTAGATGATCCGGCCAAGATTGTTGAAGAACTTGGGAAGGGGCGTGTGGAATTCTACCGCCAGCCGAAGAACCAGGGTTATATCGGAAATTTTGATACTTGCTTGCAACTGTCACGTGGGCATCTGATTCATCTTTTGCATGGCGATGACTACGTGAGGGAGGGGTTTTATAACCTGCTGCAACAAGGGTTTGAAGCAAGTCCAAAGATAGGGGCGGCCTTTTGCCGTACCATCTACGTCGATGAGGAAGGTCATTGGCACTCTATCTCTCCATTGGAGCAGTCTAAGAGTGGCGTCTTATCCGGGTGGTTGCCGAAGATAGCCGCCGGTCAACGTGTCTGCACACCTTCTGTTGTGGTTCGTCGTGACGTGTATGAAGAACTGGGAGGGTTTGACCGGCGTTTGTCCTGTGCGGGTGAAGACTGGGAGATGTGGGTGAGGGTTGCTACTCGGTACCCGGTCTGGTTTGAAGTTGAACCGCTGGCAGCATACCGCATGAAACGCCCCAGCTCGCTCACGGCAAGCTCTGTGTCGACCGGTGCGCTAGCTCGAGACATGCGGAAGGCTACAGAAATCGTCGAGAGTTATTTGCCCAATTATTTGCCCCCAGCCGCCGCTCGAGAAGTGTCAAGCAAAGCCAGAAGGATGTACGCACAATGGGCACTCGAAGTCGTACAACAGATGCCGGTTAAAGGTAATTTCGGCTCCTTCATTGCCCAGATCAAGGAAGTTCTCCGATGTAGCCACTCGCCAGAAACGGTTTGCTGCCTCTTTTTCCGTGTACTGCAGAGGGCAGCAGCCGCGCTACCCCTGAAGGCTGCCAAAAGTGTCCAGCGCTAGCCCCCGAGCAGGCCGTTGCACTGCGGTGCCGACAACGAGCAATCCGCTACACCCAAAATAGTTAGATTCGATCCAGTAGCCGCTTAACCAGAAACCGTCGCCGCAGCCGCCCGAGTGGTGCGCGGATTGGCGCCGGGATCATTGCCTTGAAACGTGAACGCACAGGCGGAGCCGGGATCTGGGGCATAGCGCGATCGTTCACGACGTATCGACGATCGAATCCGTCATAATCCAAAAAGGCGGCTTGGACAATGCGCTCCTCCCAACGAGCTCCTGCAAAATCAGGGCGGGCGCCTTCCAGATCGGGGGGAGTATATCGTGCCGCCGCTATAGCGGCACCCCAATTCGGCAGCGCCTCATGGCGGAAACCGCTGCCTGCATCGATCGCCGCACGCCTCGTGAGGAGCCGTTGCTGGATTTGTTCCGGGGAGCGGTATTGATAATGCTTCAACCAAATCCGGACAGGGTATGCGAGGCCCTTCCACACGACCTCTGGGAAGTGGCCGTCATCTCGCGTCCACACCGTATTGTCACTGTGTCTAAAAAATCGAAGCTCACCCCAGTGATTCAGGTAGTAACGTAACCGCTGCTCCACCGGAGTGCTCAAATAATTCACAGGATCTTGTTGATACGAAATAGCATCCTGATCGGTAAAAAAATATTCAAAACTGGCTGACCACACAGTTTGAAATCGATCAGGTATCTTGGCGAGGAAAATCCTTGGGTCATCGATATAAAACTCATCTGCGTCGAGCCGGCACCACCAATCTCGAGGGCCAGCATTTGACCGAAATGCGTTGAAAATGTCGGCTAGCAGGCCGTTGCTGTATAGAACATCATCCTGCTTGTAGGGAATAATCTGCAAATGGTGTCCGGCGAGCTCCTTTACAAGCTCCCAAGTTCCGTCGCTGCTACCGTTGTCAAATACATAGATGTGATCACACCAATGCAGTGCCCTTGTAAGAGTCTCCGGCAATACATCCGCCTCGTTCTTAACCAGGCACATCCCGTGGATTTTCATAATACGCTCGCTCGGCCGCTCGCTGATTGGCGGAATCCTAAAATCCGACATCCCCCGGATTTCTGTCCATTTTCCGTCTCATTGAGGCGCGACGCTACGACATTCGATCGTAACCCGCCTCCGTTCGTAGCCAAACCATCGGATTGCCCGCTCTGCCGACGCCGAAAACTCGCTTTTCTGCCATCACGGCGCACCTCTGCGGTCGTCGTCCCCATTCGGGGTCGAGATGAACGAAACCGAAATAGTAACTCGCTCCGCTGCTCTGCACCTCCAGTCCGAGCGCCGGTATAAAGGCGAAATCACCTACTGCGAAGGGGTTTCGTGAGATACACATAAGCGTATTTGATGGCTCCGACCGGTTCCCACAACACTGACCTTCGGTTTGCCCTGAGACGTCGCCGGATTTGATAGACACTCCGTGCAAACCACCAAAACTGCCGTCCCTCCAACAGGAGTTTCATGTGATATGCGCCAAGACCCATTCCATAAGATTTGACAAGACGCGGAATGTCAGACGCCTTTCGTCCGTGATGGTGTCTGACGATCACCTCGGGCCTATACTCTCCTTTCCAACCAATTGCACTGGCGCGCGCTGCCGCGTCCACATCTTCGGCGTTAAACAGGGCGCCCGGTCCAAATAACGGGTCAAACCCACCAATCTCATCTAGAGCCTTTTTTCGAAAGGCCATGTTCGCCCCCCCGAAACTCCCACCTCTAACAAAGGACCTTGCGGGGAATACGTACGGCGTGGTCGCTTCAATGGTGCTCATAGGGTCATCCGCCGGATCGTGTAATGTAATTCGCCCGGCTATGTAACCGATCAACGGATCCGCGAACGCACACCACACTCGTCCCAAGAAATCACTTTTTGGATAGCAATCATCATCAGTGAACGCCAAAATCTCTCCGCGCGCAACGCGCAGCGCGGCATTGTGGGCATTTCCGAGCCCCGGCTCTAGCTCGAGGATATAATGGAGCGGAACGGAAACCTTGTCACGGAACTGTTCTATCACCGCGGCTGTTGCGTCTGTGGACCCGTTATCCACAACAATTAACTCCCAGGGTCGTCCGAATTCCAAGTGCTCTACGGACTCAAGGCAGCGGGCGAGCTGTTGGCAGCGATCTCGAGTGGCAATAATCAACGAGATGTTCATCTTTGGGGCTGATGCTTAACTAACCACCCCGACTCAGCATCTCATCGAGTTGTCGGCCAATACTCTCGATGGAAAAGCGCGCTTCGACGTTGCGCCGCGCGCTCCGCCCGAGCTGACGGCACAATTCCGGGTCGCCGAGCAATCTTTGGATCGCCTCCGCGAGGGCACACGTGTCCTCTCGCGGTACGATCAGACCGCCTGAACCGCTCCCACGTCCGATTATCGTCGACATCGCTGGAATGTTACTGCCGACAACGGGTAAACCGCAGGCCATCGCTTCCAGCGGTGCCACTGGAAAACCTTCATTGCGGGAGGGCAGGACATAGAGATCGCCAGCAGAGAGATAACGCCGCATGATCGTGCGATCGGTTTCGTATCGATTGATCCATCGGATGCTGGGTAGCGCCAGAGCGTCAAGCTGCTGACGGAATTCAGCAGCGTCCTGTCCGGATCCGATGATCAGAAGAAGTAGGTCCTGCCGGTCGGCCTGATCTTGGATCTTCTCCCACGCCTGGAGCAGCAGGTCGAGGCCCTTTCTGTAGATGTCGATCCGCCCGTGGTAAATGACGATACGGGAATGCAAAGGAAGCCCTAGTGAGCGACGTGACTCCTCCCGATCCATCGGCCGCCAAAGTTCAATATTAATCGGGTTTTGAATCCGCCAGATCTTTTTCGGGTCTATGCGGTAGTGCTCAAGGACGCGCTCAGCTTCGCTATCCGCGCCGATCGCCAAGCCGCGAGCGGCTCGTATTGCGACGGGCCGAACAAAGTGCTCGAGCCGTCCGAAGTGGCGTTCACCACCCTGAAACGTCGCATACACGGGCAGACTAAGGAGCCGTCCAAGAAATACGCAAGCGTCAAATCTGCCATATTCGTATTCTTGCGTTAATATTGCCGTGCAGCCCTCTCGACGAAGGTTCCGCGCGAGTAAGCCGAGCGGAGTTGCCAAATAGGGCGCGATCTCCTTACGGGCGAAGCGGTCGAAGCGCCGCAACCGAGATTTACGGCCGAAGACTGCCTGGGTCGATCTGCCGTAGGGATCAATCATGCCGCGAGCGACGCTGTTATAGGCCTTCCACGCCGGAAGGACGCAGATCCGAGTCCCCGAAGGTATATGCAGCAGCCGCATCGGTTGTTTGACTGCTCGTGACACGAGGAACAATACCGACTGCCACCCGACGGAGCGCAACGCTTCGATATATCCGAACAACCAGCCGCCGGTAACGCGCTCGCAAAAATCATCGAGGGATAGCCCGATCCGATCGAGAAAATCCTCTATAACATTGCCCCAGAGCAGCAGCGCGACTGTTCCCTTTCGGTCTCCATCTGTGTTTGCAGCGTCGGCAAAGCGGAGGCCTTTTTTCTTCGAAGTTGAACGTCGAGCGGTGTTCACATTGAATAAGGTTCAAGGTCAGACGAAACAAACATCTATTTGGTCTTAGTACCCTCGAGGGTTATTGTTTCCAATTCAAGAAATTTAGTTGGGATCCGTGCAAGGCTCTCCAGGTTACACAACGCATCGTGCGTGCTCTGGCATAGCTCGCATTTAACAATATCGCTAAACCCGGCATTGCTCATCGCCGTTCTCAACGTATTTTCATTATAAATAAACGTATGCCCCCAATCTCTCATGAAGTTGTTTATCACGAACACTTCATTGTCTTCCGGAGCATCTCTAACAAAGGTACGATTAGCCCATGCTATGTAATCCCGTTGCAAGGGCGATTTGTCGTCACGATAGAGTGCAATCAAGAAAGCAAGATCTGGGGTCGCTATTCGAATATTACCGTATCGTTTGAGTATTCGATGGCATTCTCCGAGCATCTTGAGACCATCAAGATAGGACATATGTTCGATCATGTGTTCGCTAAAAATGAAGTCAAATGTTTGATCTTTAAAAAAGAAAGGCTGCCTCGCGTCAAGATAGAATGCTCCTCGGCGCTCCGGAATATAGTCCATATTTAGCCAGCCGGGCAGTAGATTCCACCCGCATCCGAGGTGTAATTTCCGCACCTGAGATTGTAGAATGTACCGCTCGGCAAGTTTGCGATCCCACATGCCGAAGCGGTGTGCCAGATACCAAAATGTCTGTCGTGATCGCTTGAGGGGATCAAACCTCTCCTCAATTCGTTCTATGAGTTTTCGCATCAGTATCGATAGCGTGTAAGACACGTTGTTTAGAGGCGCAACCTGTTGAAAGGAAGCCCCGTTGGCTCTCCGCTTCCACCATGCCACTAGGATAAGCTCATCAGCCCCTCCTTGTCGCCTCCCACTTTGCCGCCGAGAGCTATCACTCTCAAATCGCAACATCGAGGGAAGTCTGAGGTGCCGGACTCGCGTCACTCGGGCAGCGAATGTTCTGTCCTACCTTGACGAGTTCGTTTCCGATTCAATGCCGCGGCACTCGACACACCGCCTCCCTCCCCTTCGTGTCACTGCCGCCGCGCCCTCGGTGTACTGAATATTGATCTCCTCGGAACCAGTCTTTTCGTTGATCCTTTCAAGCGATATTGCTCTATAACGCATACTATATTATCTTACCGTAAGCGTCTTGCAAAGTCGGAGGGAGCGTTTGCGACGGCGAAATCGCGTGCGAGTGCATACGCTAATTCGCATTGATACCCGCACGATCACTGACTCCGAGGGTGAGATCCGCGCGTTCATGACGGTGCGCAACGAAATCCTCCGTTTGCCGCAGACTCTCGCGCATTATCGGAAAATAGGGGTCGCCCGCTTTTTTATCGTCGACAATGACTCTACGGATGGAACGCGAGAACTACTCGCGGCCCAACCAGATTGTCATGTGTTCCTCACCCGAAATTCATACTCCGAGGCACAGTACGGTCTAGTTTGGCAGCATGCGCTGCTCGACGAATATGGTGTGGATCATTGGTGCCTGGTCATCGATGCAGATGAGTGGTTCATATATCCTGGCTACGAAGATAGGTCTCTACCGGAACTCGCAGCGTATTTACAGCAGAGTGGCGCTCAGGGGATGTTCGCATTCTTACTAGATATGTATGGACGGGGTGGCGTTGCCGGCGCAATTCCGAGGCCGGAGCAATCGCTGCTCGACGCGTGCCGCTATTTTGACACTCAGTATATCTGGGATTATGGTTTTCGAGCAATGTTGCACTTGACGCGCCAGCAGTTTCCCCCATCGAAGGTCATTGGTGGGCCAAGGTGGCGACTGCTCTTTCCGATGTTACACCGACATTACTACCTTCTCAAGGTGATGTGGCGCGTCAGCGACCAGTTCAAGTTGCCGCTCCCAGTGGCGCTGAGGCCGGCGCCTAATTTGAGGAAAATCCCTTTCGTCCGATGGTTGCCCGGCACGCGTTATCCGAACCCGCACGCAACAACAGCGATCAAGCTTTCTGATGTTACCGGCATCCTGCTGCATTTCAAGTTTCTTGAGGATTTTTTGGCCCGTCTAAGTATAGAAGTAGGTCGCAAGGAGCATTGGCGGGGCGCGAGGGAGTATCGTCGTTATCTTGCTAAACTAAGGCATGAACCCGGATTGAGTTTCCATTACAACGGTAGTGTCGCTTACGAAGACAGTCAGCAACTGCTAAGACTGGCTCTGATGCGAGAAGATGATGCATGGATGCGGATCCGTACCGCAAGTGCCCGTCACCGAGCCTGTGTCTCTGCGGCTCCGGAGACGAGGAGCCGTGATATTGCGTAGCACAATTGCAAGTCGCGAGAAGCGCTCGCAGGGAGATCGCGTGCGAGTGCATACGCTGGCTCGGATTGATAGCCGAACTATTTCCGACTGCGCAGGTGAGATTCGCGTGGTCATGACCGTGCGCAACGAGATCCTCCGCCTGGCGCAAACTCTCGATCATTATCGAAAGATACGGGTAAGCCGATTTTTTGTGATCGACAATGGATCTTCGGACGGAACAACAGAGTTACTTACAGCTCAACCGGACTGTCACGTATTCCTCACGCAGAATTCTTACTCGGAAGCGAGGCTCGGCCTGGAATGGCAGCAGGCGCTGCTCGACGAATACGGTGTTGATCACTGGTGCTTGATCGTCGATGCAGATGAATGGTTCATATATCCCGGCTACGAAAATAAGTCTCTTCCGGAACTCGCAGCTTATTTAGAGCAGAGTGGCGCGCAGGGGGTGTTCGCATTCCTATTGGACATGTACGGGCGCGGTGCGGTTGCTGAAGTAACTTCGGAGGCACAGCCGTCGATTCTCGACGCTTGCCGTTACTTTGACCGTCAATACACCTGGGATAACGGATTTCGCATTCCTGGCATAACCCGGCGGCGGTTTCCGCCATATAGAGTGGCTGGGGGGCCGAGGTGGCGATTGCTCTTTCCAGTGCTGCACCGCCATTACTATATCCTGAAAGCGATTTGGCTTATTAGTGGCCAACTGAAGATTCCCCTGCCAGCGGCGCTGAGGCCAGTGCCTACTCTGAGGAAAATTCCTTTCGTCCGTTGGTCGCTCGGCATGCGTTATCCGAACCCGCACGAGACGACACGAATCAAGCTTTCTGATGTCACCGGCGTCCTGCTGCATTTCAAGTTGCTCGAGGATTTGTCAACCCGTTTGGATGTGCCGATAAATCGCAAAGAGCAATGGGACAGCATCAGCCTAAGTTGGGCTGGTGAATCGGCGCGGTGTCTAGCGAAACTAAGAGCCGAGCCCGGACTTCGTTTCTATTACGATGGCAGTGCCGGTTACGAAGACAGCGTGCAACTCGTAAGACTAGGTCTGATGAGAGAAGATGAGCGCTGGATGCGGATCCGTACCGGGGGGGATCCTCGCAAAGATCCGGGGGCACCCACGTCCCGCTTCCACCCGGAGTGAGATTGGACACAGTCACCCAATTTTTTGACGCTACTATTAGGTTGCCTTGTTGGTCTTTTGTTCTTTCCATTCACGAAGGGTTTTTGTTTGTGCAATGGCGCGACGTCAGCTGTTGGCAGTGCGCCCCGAAGGCGCGAATCGCCAGTGGAGGAGGAATCCACCCAGAGAATTGTTGATTGATCTGGTAGCTGACGAGCAGCTCGGCCGGGTGACCGGACGGGCCGGAGCCTCGTGACAAAGGTCGCTTTGGGCGGCTGAGCGATCCGGTGGGCTGTAACGCGAGTGAGTGCGCCGGGAGACCGGCAAGGAGTATGTGGTGAGAGTCCACTGCGATGAAGGAGTAGCCAC
>Ga0306920_100012464_pt1 | contig 11538 bp, 8 predicted proteins | sample flu12Cox44000170_FD_204666 | JGI IMG/M metagenome (GOLD analysis project Ga0306920, IMG submission 204666) | Lab enrichment of tropical soil microbial communities from Luquillo Experimental Forest, Puerto Rico - flux4day.12C.oxic.44.000.170 (v2)... | ecosystem: Environmental > Terrestrial >...
CTTGAAATGCTTGACGTGGTTGTCAGCATCGAAGGTGGGGAACCACACGACCCGGCCAAAGCCACCCTGCATCCGCCACATCCAGTTCACTGCATCGGGATTGATACCGCCCACCGCGGAGTTGAGGCGGCGGGGCCTGCAGGACCCACGACACGGACGGTCTCGCTGCAGCGCCGAAGTCGTCAGCCCTGTGCCCCATCGATACCTGAGCTTGTGCAGCAATCCGCGTGCGCGACGGCTCGCGAGCGCCTTGGTGCGCCATCGCTGGATCCGGCGAGCGAGGAATTCAAGGGAGAAAGAGCTTACTCGGCCGGCATCGGAAGGCAACCGACAGAGTGCGAGGCTCGAAAAGTTCGAGCGCGAGTTTCTGCGCCAGCATCACATTTGCAGCGGGTGCAAAGCTCTGCTCACACAGCATTTGAATAGGTCGTGTTGGGCCTGTTGGCCAAAGACTATTCGGTGGACCGATATTGGCTTCGAGACGGGTTGCGCGTCGTGTTCGGCGGCGAGGAGCGGGCATTCATTGATGGTCTATCCCTCATATCAATGAAGGTCAGGGAAAGAGCTATGGCTCCGAGGCAAATGGCTGCGGCGATTATTGCACCGACCACGTCGCCCCAGGTTGCCCGATCTTCAATCCGCGGTTCCTGTGCATTCATGCTGCTCTCCTTCCAAACTAAGGCCCAACGGAGCGCGCACCCCGCCAACCTGATTAGAGGGAGTCGTTAGCGCCAGATGCGTACGGGGGCTGTTACCTAGAGCACAGCCAAGCTGAGCCCCTTGTGCGGCGCGGTCAGCACGCATTTCCGGTTTCCCTAAGACGAAGCAGGCGAGCTGAGTTTCCAACATCTCCGGGTCAGCCACCGGAGTCGCACTGACGTTCGGACGATAAGACTCGCAATTGCGCGCAACTATTCCGTCGGCTCCCAAAAAATTCTTCTATGCGGCATGGAATAAAGCTACACACTGCAGGCTGATGGAGATTGCGTCACATGGTAGGTGGCACGTCGGCGCACCGATGAGCGTAATGCAACCAACCCCTCCCCAGGGGATGTCGTGCATCGAACATGCGGCCCCCGGAGTGTTTGGTCCCCAGGCGATCACATGAATTTATTTCTGCTATGATTGTCCGGCCATTGAAGGTCAGAATTATATCATCAAATTTCGTGGAGCTCCGAGCCTTGATCGTATGCCGTGCTGGTGGCTGAGCTTGTCCAGAAGAATGTCGATATCATTGTTGTTGGATCGTCTCCGAACGTTGGGCCGGCCAGTGGAGCGACCAAGTCCATTTCCAATCGCGCGCATTGCAGGGTGTCATGAGTTGGAAATTATTGTGATTGGCATGCGGCGAATCTCGGGATTCATGGCATTGCCGTCTACGGTGATGAACGCGGATAACAGGTACTTTCCGGGTGGCAATCGGCCCTTGAAGGTGACGTGGAACTTGCCATCGGCGTCAACTGGAGCGCTGCTGGAAAGAACGACCCGTCCGGTCTCGTCCGCCACCACATAGCGGCACTCGGGCGCCGCACGCCTTATCGCAACCACCGGGATCGATGGGAGTGGCACCCGCACGAGCTTGTAGCTGCGCTGGAATTTTTCGACCAATTCGATGTCGCCCAGGAGGATGAGCGTGTCGGGATTTCCCCATTCCACACCCGTGATGAACCCGCGACGTGGAATGGCATAGGCGTCGTAGGAGCCAACGCCCAGCGGATAGCTGAGGTCGCGGAAGGCAGTGAGGGTTGCCCTATCCGGTGACCAGCTTTTCAGGACATATGGGCCATTGGCTACCAGAAGATGGCCATTGTCCCTGTAGAAGGCGCCGAGCGCGGCCCAGCGCTTCTTTGCCTCATCAGCGCTCACATATGCCTGGAGGGTTACGGGCCGGTAGGCTTTGCGCTCGAATTCTGCCGCGAGCGCGGCGAGTCTAGCGGTAAGTTCCCCGGAGCGAACGAGATCGAGCCATGGAACCTGTCGTCGCTGCGCTTCTTCTTGGGAGAACGCGGCCCAGCCGCGGGCTACCGCTTCTTCCATCAGGACGAGCAGGTGCCAGGGCAGGGTGCTGAAGGGCGGCGCGACGGCGGCATTCCAATCGAGGTCGTCGGGAGGCAGATTCAGGTAGACGTCGACGGTGAAGACTTCCCGTACAAAATTGACATCACCGACACGGAAGGACTTGGAGGTGGTATCGACGTTTGTCACGCGCAGGCCGACCAGGTGCTCGCGCAGCCTCGCCGTCGCCGCGTCAACCACCGGATCGTGGCCGGCCTCGTCGTTGCCGCGCCCGCTCCAGCGATAGGCGAAGGCAAAGGCGTAAATCAGGTCTGCAGGCGAGGTCTTGCTGCCGTCATGGAAGGCGGAGCCGAGCGCCTTGTAACTCAGCTTGAGCCTGGCGAAACGGTCGGGTGGAACGGCCTGCAATCGGCCCGATGCGGCATCTGGGATCACTGCATCGGCGGGGATCGCGACCTCGGCGGTCACCGAAGTCGGCTGGGCGGGGCGGCTTTCGACAATGGGCTCGGCGGTGATGGAAAGACCGATGAAGGTGTAGATCACCATCAGGGCGGTGAGCGGAACCTGCGTGCGCAGCACGGCACGCCGCCCCTCAAACACCGTCGAGGCGCGTAGGTGGGCCAGATAGACCGCGGCGACATGGCCCAGCACGATGGCTGCGAGCGCCAGATACCAGGTGAACCGCGCCCCGGCGAGGGCTATGTCGACGCGGTACCCCGCCGTCCCCAGCAGGTTCCAGCCGTATCCGAAGGGGTCGGATGCCAGGGGGATGATGTACTGGCCCTGAATCAGCAAATAGACGAGGTAATGCGCAACGTGATAGCCGATCGCGATTGGCACCAGCGTCAGCGCAAAGCTGCGTGCCACCGCGAGCGGCTTGGGGTGTCCGCCCGCGACGCCGCTCATGACGGCACTGATCCCGAGGAAAGCGCAAAGAAATATCAGCCAAAATGCAATCAGACCCGCCGACTTGATAAACAGCGGCGCCAGGTCGCCAAGGCCGGATAGGTTGGCGCGTAGTGCGCCCTCGAGATCAGCCCATTCCGGCGTCCCGATCAGGCCGTCATAGAGCACTGATGCAAGCATCAGCAGGACGAATGCGCCTTTCGACGTGGAGAGAGGCCGTTCGTCGAGGAAACCGGCCCCGGGAGTGCGCAGATAGAGGCGCGCGTCTTGTGATTCGCTGGGGGCGACCCTCGCGAAGAGGCCAAAGAATAGCGCGAACGGCTCCCCGTGTTCGAGCCACCGATCGCGCCCGAACATCACCATACCGCTCCAGGTGAGCAGCGAGTAGGCAATGGCCAGATAGGCTATGTGCGCCGGTACGGCGGGGTTGGGATAGACGAGTTCAACCCAGGAAAACGCCAGCAGCAGGACGCAGGCCGGCCAGGCGCCGACCGCCTGCGGATAGGGCAGGTTGCGGGCGAGGCCGATGCCGCCACGCAGGCGCCGGTTGAGCCAATCCGCTGCATCGAAGACGGTCCGCCACGGGCTGATCAGCCGCCACAAGTCGCCGAGCAAGGCCGAGGCATACGCAAATCCAACCCACCAGACGATCCACACCAGCGTCGGAGCGATGTTGCGGTAGGGATTCTGGTCGCCCAAGAGGCCGGCGACCACGGTGATAATAAAGAGGGCGAGGGTGGCGAGCTTGAGCGTTGTGGTGATGATCGGGTACGCAAGGGTGCGGCCAAGCGTTAGTCCAAGCAGGGCGCGCTTTTTATAGTGCTGAGACGCGGGCGTTCGACGCACGAACGCGCCAAACACGACGAAGGACAGCGCGACGACGGCAGCGCCGCCGAAGAGGTAGAGCGGCAGCGGCAGCGGCAGTTCGTAGCGTTGGCCGAAGCCGTGCGCCGCGGCCGGGCTCGCCGCGATGGTGACCGAGAACGCTGCGACGGCGCTCCAGGGCAACGCGCGGGTTCTGCGGCCGCAAAATGCCTTATCTCGGATAGACCTCAATGCGGACAAGCACTTCCCCATGCGAATGACCACCGTGCGTATCGGGCTTGTGTTCTTCGATGTCGAACCGTCCCGTGGCGTTCGCGGTAAATCGCATCTCGGCGCCACCGCCGGGAACGATCCTGCGTTCGATGTCGTAGCCGTGTAGGTGCACCGTGATGGGTCTATCAGTCGTCCAGCGCAACCTGACGACGTCACCCTCTTTAACGCGGATCAACCGCATATCGGCCGGCACGGCCCCCCGTTCGACCTTGAGGTCGAAGGTGAGCTCCCGAGCTTGCGCGGCGACCATGACCGCCGGCATACCCGCGCTTAGCGCGGCGATGACGAGTGCGAGGGTCAGGCGCATCGGCCACAGCGACAATGTCATCGTCTCCCTTCCGCATTAGGGTGGTTGCGGCATGGCTTGAACCTCCGAGAAGCGGTTCAGCATCCAGCCAGAATCGTAGGGAGCGGGGATGACGGCGGGATCCGCGATGGCGAACCACATCAGGCGGCCAAACGGATCGCTAAAGCCAGCGATCGGGTTCCAGGCGGCGTCCGGGCGTGAGCCGATGCCGAGCTGTAGCCAGCCGTTCCAGGGAAAGTCCTTGAGCTTGACGGTACGCAAGAACATCGGTGAGGCGAGACCCGTGAGGGTGTCATAGCCGATGTTCTCAACGCCCGCGGAGAACTCCGCGTTGAAGTATTCGCGCTTGACCGTGTAGCCCGCGACTACGGCCCGGCAGCCGGTGGTAAGGGCCTTGACGAGATCGCGTTCGAGATTGATCCGCTCGACGCCGGTGTCATAGCGCGCGTGGTCAAGGCGTTCGAAATCCGCCCTTATCTCCCGTTGGGCGGTGGCGTCGTCTAGGGCGTCGGCGAGCAGGCGATAGGCGTGAAACCACCCCGAACGCAGCGCGCGCGGCGCGAGCCATGCGTTGGTCATCAAGGCTGCCGAAGAAAGCAAATCTCGGGCGTCGATCTCTTCGATGGCGGCATCCCAGCGGCCATCCGCGCTGAGCCATTCCGGGCGGATCAGGCTGCGCGCCAGGGGGGTGTCGGATTTCACCCTCAAGGCCTGCCCGACGCGGGCAGCGGCATCGGCCTCGCCGAGAAGGCGCACTCGCGCCGCCGCGGCGAGGTCGGCGTGGTAGAGATAGTCGCCGTGATACGGGGTGACGGGATAGGGATGCAAGATGAGCTCGCCGGCTCTGTCGGCCATGGATCGGAGGAGGGCTCTCATCGCGGCACAGGCGGATGCCGGCGCCTTCGCTAAGGCCGCGTTCGCGTTGAGACGGATGACCACGAATGAGCCGAGCGATTCAACTGAGCCGATCGTGGCAGTGGGGTTGTCGGGAAAGCGCACGCCCCTTCCCACGTAGGCGTGCAACTTGCCCGCGCGCAACAGCTCGATCGCTTGCTGCGGCGCGGCGCTGCTGATTGCGATCTCATGCGGATAGTACGAAGGGTAGACTGGCAGCTCGTGGCCACCGCGCGCCATGGGTGGGAGACACATAAGCGTCGTGGCGAGGAGGATGGCGCTGCGCCTTCTCATTTGCGACCTCGTGCGTTGAGGCGCGCTCTTGCGACGCGCAAGCAGTCTAGCCGCGGAGGGCCTTGACCACCCTTTCGTCCTGGAGCGCGTCCTTCGGCGAGCCGTGGAAGATGATCTCGCCGCGGTCGATGGCGTAAAGCCGGTCGCCAATGCGCGTCGCCGCTGCCAAATGCGATTCGGCCAGCAGTATCGACACGCCCATGGCCTTGATCTTCAGTACGGCATCGGTGAAGCGGTTGACAACCACCGGCGCCAAGCCCTCGAAGGCCTCATCGAGGAGCAGCAGGGTGGGCGAGAGCATCATCGCCCGCGCAATGGCTACCATCTTGCGCTGGCCACCGCTGAGGTGCAGACCCTGACGCGTCAGCAAACTCTTAACTTCGGGGAAGACGCCGAACGCCTGTTCCTCCGGATCGGAGCTTTTTGCTCCCCGTTTGGCTGCGGCCTCCTCGCCGAGCCAGCGGCTGATCATCAAATTCTCGGCGACGGAGAGTTCGGGGAATACGCCACAATCCTCGGGCGAGTAACCGATGCCGCGCCATGCACGGGCGTGGGGAGGTAGGCGCGTGAGGTTCTCGCCGTTATAGCTGATCTGACCTGTGCGAACCGGCAGAAAGCCCATGATGCTTTCAATGGTCGTGGTCTTGCCCGCGCCGTTGCGCCCGACCAGGCACACGACCTCCTGTTTGTCAACCTTGAGGGACAGCCCGTGCAGGATGTGCGCGGGGCCGCGGAAAGTATCGATGCCTGCAACTTCGAGCACCGTTTAGTCCTTTCGTGTGAACGCATCCGGCCCCGATGTGCCGAGCAGGACCAAGGCCACCTGCTCGTTCCTTCGGATCTCGTCGGGGGTGCCCGTGGCCATGATCGCGCCTTGCGTCATGACGATGATACGATCGGAATACCTAAACACCACGTCCATGTCGTGCTCGACGATCACCGCGGTGATGCCTTCGCTGCGCACCACCGAGGCGATGGTGTCCATGATCTGGCCCTTGTCGCGCGTGCTGACACCACTGGTCGGCTCGTCGAGAAACAACAGCTTGGGCTTCAATGCGTAGGCAAGCGCAACGTCGAGCAGCTTGCGTTCGCCTTGCGCTAGATCGCGAGCGATCGCATCGCGCTTGGCGCTGAGGCCGAAATGGTCGAGCACCTTGTCGGCTTCGGTTGTGACGTCGGTGTCGAGATGCGCGAGCGCGCCCAAATGCGCCGTCTTGCCCTCGCGTGAGAAGATGACGAGGGCCACGTTTTCGAAGGCGGAGAGATCGTCGAACACATTAACGAGCTGGAAGCTGCGGGCGATGCCGGCTTTCACGCGCTCGGTAACCGAGGACCTGGTGATGTCCTTGCCGCGAAAGATGATTTGTCCAGAGTCGGGCCGCAGCAGTGCAGAAATGACATTGATCAGCGAGGTCTTGCCGGCGCCATTGGGACCGACAAGGGATACGAACTCCCGCTCCGCGATGCTCAGGTTGACGTTGTCGACCGCGCGCGTGTCGCCGAAGTAGCGTTTCAGATCAATGGTCTGCAGGAGGGCCATATCACCGAATTCCGAGCTTGGTGGCGATGCGCGCCAACGTGCCGACGATCCCGGTCGGCAGGACCACCACAAGGAAGAGGAGTACGACCCCAAGCAGCAACTGCCAATATTCCGTGCTGGCAACGGCGTAGGTCTTCAGGTAGTTGAACGCCATGGCTCCGATGATCGGGCCGGTGAAGGTGCGAAACCCACCGAGCACCGTCATGAATACCATTTCGCCCGAGAACGGCCAGTAGAGAATATCGGGCGTGGTCAGGCCATTGAGCGGCACCCACAGGATGCCCGCCAGACCGGTGAACGCGCCCGAGATCATGAACGCAAGCCAGCGGTAGCGCCGCACGCGTACGCCGACGAACTGCGCCCTGACCTCATTGTCGCGAATCGCCTGTAGCGCCTTGCCGAACGGCGAATGGACAATGATCCACATGGTCACGGTCGCCACGATGAACAGTGCCAGCACATAGTAGTAGTAGGCGTAGACGAAGCGCTGATAGGCGCCGGCACCCTTAAAATCGATTAAGCCGCCGATCAGGGAGAGCTTGGCCGAGTCCACGCGCAGCCCGTCGGTCCCGCCCGTCACCCAGAAGAATTTGAATGCCAGGCTCCACAGCACCTGGCTCAGCGCCAGCGTCAGGATGCCGAAGAAAATGCGCGTATAGCGAACGCACACGAAGCCAAAGAGCGCGGCAATCACGAGGGTACCGAGCACGCCGCCGAGGATCAAAAGCTCCATGGACTGCACGTTGAGATCGCGCATCAGGAACGCCACAGCATAGGCGCCGGCGCCGAAGTAGGCGGAATGACCAAACGAGAGGAGGCCCGTGTAGCCGAGCAGCAAATTGAAGCCGAGCGCGGCGATCGCAAACACCAGACCATAGGTGATGAGCACAGTCTGATAGGGAACGATGAGCCGAGGCAGGACGGCCAACACCACGACCACGACGACACCCACCACGAGCAAGGCCGGGACGGAGGGACCGGTACGAGCGTGCGGCATGGCTCACGCCTTCCCGAACAGGCCGGTCGGCCGGACCAGGAGAACCGCGGCGGCGATGAGGTAGAGGACGGCGAGCTCGATCTCGGCGAAGAACTGGATACCGGCGGTGCGCACAAGGCTGACGATCAGCGCGCCAATGAACGCTCCTTCGAGGCTGCCGAGGCCGCCGATTACAACGACCACGAAGGCCAGCACCAGCGCCTCCACGCCCATGCCGAGGACCGCGGCTTGTGCCGGCACCACCACCGCGCCCCCCAGTCCAGCCATGAAGCAGCCGATGGCGAAAGCCTGCACGTAAACACGTCCGACATTGATGCCGAGCGCCGCCGCCATGCGTCGATCCTGTGAGGTGGCGCGCAGCATGACGCCGAAGCGCGTGCGATAGATGAACCACCACAGGGCGACGGCGGCAAGCAGACCGATGGCGATGACCAGCAGGTTATAGGTCGGAAATAGCATGCGGCCGATGGGAATGCTGCCCATGCGGTCCATGATCGTGCCGGCGCTGAGGGGCATGCCGCCGAAAAGGTATTTTATCACGTCCTCGAAGATCATCAGCAGGCCGAAGGTGGCGAGCAGGTGATACTCCTCGGGCCTCCTGTAGAAGGGCCGCAGCAGCGTCGGCTCGAGCACCGCGCCCAGCGCCGCGATGGCGAAGGCGCCAGCGGGCAACACAAGAAAAAGCCCGGCAAGCCCCAGATTGTTGGCCAGCGCGGCGCCGAGGGCGCCGCCGACGGCCCAGGCCGAAACGTAGGCGCCGAGCGCATAGAGCGTACCATGCGCGAGATTGACGATCCGCATGACGCCGTAAATCAGGCTCAGCCCGGCGGCGATGAGGAAGAGCACGGCCGCATAGAACAGCGCATTGAGGAGCTGGATGATGACGATATTCGACGACACTTGTTCCTCGCGCGCTTGCCCGCACTCACTCGGTTGCTCGGCTATTTGGCTTCCAGGCTGACGTTGCCCAAGGACGGGTTAATGGTATTGCCGTCAAGGAACACGCCCGCGAACAGCCGGTACTTGCCGGAAGAAAGCGCGGTTGGAACGGGCGCGGCGAAGCGCCCATCCGCCTCCCACTCGGCGCTGCCCGCCGCCAGAACCCTCCCGTCGCCATCGGCGACGAAATAGCGCGCAACCGGGCGGATCGCCAAGGTACCGCGCAGCGTCTCACGGCTCAGCGGCTGGCGCACGGGGTGATGGGAGCGCTGGGCTTTCACGGCCATCTCGACGTCAGTCGCCACAAGAATGCGGTCGCCGATGTGATCCATCCCCGTGATCACGGCATGCGCGGGGTAGGCGAAGCGGTCGAAGGTGCCGATGCCGACGGGATAGTTGAAGTCGCGCATCACTCCGAGCACGGTGGCCTCGGGCGACCAGCGCACCAGTCGATACGGGCCGTTGGTCACGAGCAAATGGCCGCTCTCCTGCAGGAACTTGGCGAGCGCTTGCCATCGTTGGATGGCCGTCTCCCTACTGACGAAGCGCTCGAGCCCGGGGGGACGATAACCGACCCCAATGAATTCCTCTATCAGCCCGCCGAGTGCCGCCAGTTGCCCCTTGTCGCGCACTAGGTCGAGCCAGGGTAGACCGCGCCGGGCCGCCGCGGCGTGCGAGAAGGCGGCGAGCTTGCGCTCCACCGCCGCCTCCATCAGGGCGAGCACGTGCCAAGGCACCGTGCTCCACGGCGGGGCGATGAGGGCATCGTCCTGCGCATCCGCCGACAGGCCATTAAGATACACTTCGACGATGGGATTGTGGTAAGTGAAGGTGAGATCGGCGACCTGCAGCGCGCGCTCATCCACGCGGACCACGCGGACGCCGGCCAGCCGATCGCGCAATCGTTGCGTCGCCGCCGCCACCTCGGGGTCGAAGATTTCGCTGCCTTGCGCCGCCCCCCAGCGGTAGGCGAGCGCATAAGGGTAGAGCAGATCGACCGCCTCCATGTCCGTGCCATCCTGGAACGCGGAGGCCGAGACGCGATAGGTGAACTTGCCCGCGGCGCGCTTATCGGGGCCGAGCGGTTGCAGATTGCCCGTGGCGACCTCCGGCATGAAGGCGCCGGGAGGGATAGGTACGGATTGGCCCGCCTGGGGCGCGCTCTCCTGCGCAACGACCTCGGCGCGATTTTCCACCCAGCGGCTGTTGTAGGGGATGGGCAGGAATGCGGCGTCGCCGACGATCGACCACACGAGACGCCCGGCCGCGTCATTGAAGCCCGCGATGGGATTCCAGGCGGCCCGTGGGCTTTCATTGAGACCGACGCGCAGCCAGCCGTTCCAGGGAAAGTCCTTGAGCTTGACGGTGCGCATGGCGACGGCGGAATTCAATCCGAAGTGTGAATCGCTGGAAATGTTCTCGATGCCATTCGAGAACTCATCGTTGTAGTACTCGCGGCGCAGGCGGTAGCCAATCACCGCGGAGTCGCACCCGGCACGCAGTGCGCCGACGAGATCGCGCTCGAGGTTGAGCCGCTGAGCCTCGTCGCGGTAGTTCCCTTGGATCAGGGCCTGGTACATCGCATCGGCACGCTTCCTGAGGGCCGCGTCGCCAAGAGCGGGGCGAAGCAGGGCATAGGCCTGGAACCATCCCTCCTTCGTCCACGGAGGCGGCAGAAACAGCGTGGCGCCGACGCCCGCCCTCAGCAGCACCTCATCGACGGTCACCTCGCCGATCTCCGCATCCCAATCGTCGGCATCGGTTCGGGTCTCAGGGGAGAGCAGCGCGCGGGCGGTCACGTCCGGCGCACGGATCTTCAAGGAAGGGGCCTTGAGGGGTGCGGCGGGGACAAGATCGACGTGGCCGAGATAATCGGCATGGTAGGGCGTGACGGGGTAGGCGTGGCCAACGAGGTCGGGGCGCTTGGCCAGCAATTCTGCGGCGCCCTGCAGGGCCTGGCACCGCCCCTCGCCCCCTTGCGCGCGGGGGGAGTTCGGATTGAGGGTGATCGTGACGAACGCGCGCAGCGAGGAGACCGGTTGCAAATTCGCAGGGGGCTCGCCAGCAAAGTCGGGGGCACTCCCGACGTAGAGGTGCAGGGGGTCCGTCTTGTTCAGGAATTGTTGCGCCGCAACAAGCGGATCGAGAGGTTCGATGCGGATTTCCTGAGGGTAGAAGGAGGGGTAATAGGACACTTCATGGCCGGAGTTGGCAGCGGTCGCAAACGCGGCCGCACCGACGCAGGCCAGCAATAGGCCAATACCCTTCACCCCTGCCATGCCGAACTCGGAGGGTTTGAGCACACCAACGGGCCCGCCAACGTGCCGGAACGAGGACTTTTTTTGTTGCGCATTGATATCATCAGGCCATGCCGTCGCATCACGCGACAGCATGGCCGGGAGGGTGGAAGGTCGGCCGGCAGCTAGCTGACCTGCGGCCAGGTCTCCTTGATCCAATTGTAGGTCGCCGTTGGATCGTTATGTCCGTTGCCGGGCTTGGGCCAGTTCGGAGGCGCCGTGATGTTGCGGATCGGAATGGTGATCATCC
>Ga0306920_100012465_pt1 | contig 11538 bp, 7 predicted proteins | sample flu12Cox44000170_FD_204666 | JGI IMG/M metagenome (GOLD analysis project Ga0306920, IMG submission 204666) | Lab enrichment of tropical soil microbial communities from Luquillo Experimental Forest, Puerto Rico - flux4day.12C.oxic.44.000.170 (v2)... | ecosystem: Environmental > Terrestrial >...
CGCGGTAGGAAGAAAACTGCCGAATACGTCGGCTAGCCCAAAACTTCTGCTGCCCCGCATGCCGGGAGTTCTGCATCCATTCAGCGACCCCCAGCACTCCAGCGCGAACCACCAGCGCCACCGACAGGGCGCCGGCTACTCCAACGCACAGCATTCCCGCGAGCCCTAGAAAAAATAGCAACTCGCTCAACACATAGATTCGCGTCGCCAGAAGGACCCCGGTCGCCAGCGCTCCCAGCAGAAGCACGACTCCGCGCACGGAGCAGCGTTTTCGCGACACTTCCCGAATTTCTCCCGCCATGGGAACCCTCCCGAGGGCGTTACCAGATCCCCAGAGGCCTGCAAGGATGCCCGTCCTCCCCACACCGGGGAACTGGCAACTTCGACAGGGGGCGTCCTCTTTGCCGCCCGCTCCCGATCACCGATAACCAACCTGTGCTACCGTAACTTCCCGGCATGCCCAACAACCCCCTTCGTTCCGGCGGTCACACCGCGCGCATCGCGGTCATTCCCGGCGACGGCATCGGCAAGGAAGTCACCCCGGTCGCGGTCCGTGTCATCCAAGCCGTCGCTTCCCAGCATCGCCGCCCCATCGAGTTTGTCGAATTCGATTGGGGCGCCGACAAATATCTCCGCGACAACGTCACCCTCCCCGACGGAGCCGTCGAAATGCTCCGCGACGAATTCGACGCCATTCTCTTCGGCGCTCTCGGCGATCCCCGGGTCCCTTCCAATCAGCACGCCGCCGACATCCTCCTCGGCCTGCGGTTCAAGCTGGACCTTTTCGTCAACGCCCGCCCTACCGAGCTCTTGCACGAGCGCTTTACCCCGCTGAAAGACCGCATCCCGAACGACATTCGCCTCATCGTGTTCCGCGAAAACACAGAAGGCATCTACGTCGGAGCGGGCGGCTTTTTCAAGAAGCATACCCCGGACGAAATCGCCATCCAGGAAGACATCAACACTCGTAAGGGTGTCGAGCGCATCATCCGTTACGCTTTCGCATACGCCCGGGCCCACAAACTTCGCCGCCTGTGCATGTCCGACAAGTCCAATGCCATGACCTTCGCCGGCGACCTCTGGCAGCGCGTCTTCCAATCCGTCCGCGCGGAACATCCGGACATCGAATCGCGGCACCTTTATATCGACACGCTGGCCATGGAGCTGGTCCGCGACCCTCGCCAGTTCGATGTGATCGTCACCAACAACCTCTTCGGCGACATCATTAGCGATCTCGCCGCCCAACTTGCCGGTGGCCTCGGCCTGGCTCCTTCCGGCAACCTGCATCCCGGCCGCACCTCCCTGTTTGAACCCGTCCACGGCTCGGCTCCGAACATCGCCGGGAAGGGCATCGCCAACCCGTTCGGCGCGGTCCTCGCCGCCGGCCTGATGCTGGAGTTCCTCGGCTGGCAGGACGAAGCCCACTTGCTGAAGCAAAGTGTCCGCGCGGCGCTCCAAGAGGGCGTCACGAGCTCCGATCTTCACGGCTCGAAGCAAACCGGCGAGGTCGCCGAATGGCTCGTGCACTACGTTTCCCAACATTCTTGACATTTGTGTGCGTCGCGCCGCTCCGTTTTGCAATTCTCTTACATCGACCAACTTGCCCTGCCGCAAACTCCCTTAGCAAGAGTTGACCTTCTTGTTGAGCTTCGCTTTCTGCGCCGCGTGCCAGATTCTGCTCTCGTCGCGACGCCACGAAAACGCTGCAGCCTTTCGCGCAGCGCCTGAACCGGGCGAGATTCAGAAGGAGCAGGTTTATGCCGACTGGCGGTAGTCCATTCATTTCGAATTGCGAAATCGCCCGTAAAACTGCGGCGAAATCAAGAAGCGACGATGGGAATGCGGCAGTGCGGCAAAGTGCCTCGGCGAAACGCCAGTGCGCGAAGCGATTTGAATTTTTTCGGGCGCCAGTGTGCTTTTACAAACATTTTACGGTTTACCGATCTGCTATGTTCTTTATTTTCGTCATCCTTGTATCCGGGCAACATGCCGCACTTGACCAAACGCAAAGTTTTCGCGCGCAACTCTCTTTACCTTCGTCTTCAACTCGCAACCGCGCTGCGAAAAAGACCGTGCTTCTTCAGGAGGGTTTCGTGCCTAGATCTTTTTCCGCGATCTCGGCAGTTACCGTGAATCCCGCGCACTCGCAGTGGGTTCCCTTTCTGCTGGTGTGTGTCATGGCCTGCTGTCTCATGTTTATTATGGATGGAAGTCTTTCTGTGGTGAACATCGCCCCCGAAGCGATGCAGAAGCCGGTACGCTTTTCGTCCACGGCTTCCTTTCCCCGTGTCGTTTCACCCGAGGGACGTTTTGCTCTGTCCTTGTTTGCTCGGCCCTTGTTCTCAGAGAAGGTAGCCGCCTCGGCGGCGGCAGCCACGCTGAACGGCCGCGTTACCTACGAAGGTACACCGAAGAAGCTCCGCCCCATTGATATGTCTGCCGAGCCCAATTGCGCCAAGTTCTACAGCACCCCGCCGATGCCCGAAGTCAGCCTCACCGGCAGCGACAACAGTCTCCAGAACGTGATCGTCTATATTTCCGCGGGTGCCCCGGAGGAGAACTTCACGGGTCCTGTGGTGCATCTTAATCAGCGCGGTTGCCGCTACACTCCGCATATCGTGGCCGTTTTGGCCAACCAGGAAGTCTGGGTTCAGAATGACGACACGGTCACCCACTCGGTGCATCCCATGGCGCACACCAACACGGAATGGAACCGCTCGCAGCCTCCCGGGACTCCACCGGTGGTCATTCGCTACGGGCAACCGGAGTTCATTCGCGTCAAGTGCGAACTGCATCCCTGGATGCGCGGGGTGCTCGCGGTCTTCAGGAATTCGCACCACGCGATCACCGACAGCACCGGCGCATTCACGCTGGCCGACTTGCCTTCGGGGAAATACACCGTCACTGCATGGCACGAGGTCTACGGCTCGCAATCCAAGGAATTGACCATTGCGCCTGGCCAGAGCCCGGAACTGAACTTTGTCTTCAAAGTCACACCGTATTAGCGGGGAAGTACGGGGATCGAACCGTCGTCGATTTCCGCGGTCCCGCCGCCGACTTGTCAGGGATTCGGAGATGCGCGCAAGGCCTGTCGAGCAGACCAGGCCGGTGCGGCTCCGAAGAAGGATAGAGCGTTGGCCCTGAACCAACGAATAGGGTGTCGACCCCAAATGACTCCCTTCCAACGCTCTATCTCTTTTTGACGATGGCGGCGATCAGAAAGCCCATCACAAACCCCCCGATGTGCGCCCACCAGGCTACCCCTCCCGTGGCCACGGCCGCGCCCAAGCCGCTGACGCCTTCGAGAAATTGCAGCACGAACCAGTAACCCAAAACGAGTACGGCCGGCACGGGAATCAGGAAGATGAAGAACAGCATCAGCACCCGGGCACGAGGAAAGAGCAACGCATAAGCGCCCATCACTCCGCTGATCGCTCCGCTTGCGCCGATCGCGGGAACGGAACTATGCAGGTTAAACAGCACGTGAATTAACCCGGATCCGATCCCGCAGGAAATGTAGAACACCACATAGCCGAGGTGGCCGAACTCGTCCTCCACGTTGTCCCCGAAAACGTAAAGGAAAAGCATGTTCCCGAGCAGGTGCAGCAGTCCTCCGTGGAGAAACATGCTGGTGAAGAGCGGGTAGAAGGCGCTGTGGAATCCCACGTGGCCGGCGAGGTACTGCGGGATACGCGTCGGAATCGTGGCGTTTGCCAGCAGGAAGGCGTTGCCCGCACGGGCCGGAAGCGTCCGCTCGTAAAAGAACACGACGATGTTCACGACGATAAGCAGGACGTTGACCAGCGGAAACGTTCGAGTGGGATTGTCATCCTTGAGCGGGATCATGAGTGTGTTTCGGAGGCGTCGACTCTATTCTCGTTCATCTCCGGGCAAAGTCCACGCGCAAGCTTCACAGGAAGTTCGATAACCCACTGTCGTTCGGTCTAAAGTTCTACTTGAACGTTGCTTCCAACCCTAAAGTTCTACTTGAATTGTCGGCATGCCGACATTTTTGTTCCGCGAGCGTTGTAGCGGTGGTCCCTTTTTTCATTCTGCGGCCCGGCGTTCCGGCAGCGTCCCGCGCCGCCGTCATCACTGGTACTCTGCGCAGATTCCCGGCGCACCCGCAGCGAGGAGCTTGCAGCTCCGCCGAATCTCGTCCTCCATCAATTCGCAAGAGTTCTGCGCGTTGCACGGTGGATGGGTCGCGGGCGAAACTTGCAGACAGCGATCCACCAACTCCTGCGCTTTTTTCTTTCCCCTGGCGCCCGCGCAGCTCGATTGTGCGCCGGTGCCGCTGACCTTCTCGATCACAAATTCGGCGCGACATCCGCGGTCCACCCAGATGCCTTGTTTGTCATAGCCCCAGGACACGCCTTCATCGCAGGGGCTCGGTCCCATTTGCCGAGCCAGTTGTACCGTGGCGCCGCGCGTGTCCGCGTCGCAATAGCTCTTTCTGCCGTCTGTCGAGTTGCAGGCGATGCGCGGATTCTTTTCTTTCTCGCTCACGGCGGGGTGTTCCGGGACACCCACAACAAAATCCGCGCTGCATCCCTTGTTCACCCAGATCCCGTGGGTATCGAATCCCCAGGTCTTGCCGTGGGTACAGGCCGCGTCGCTCTTCTGTTTCACCAGCTGCACATTGCCCCGGATCTCGACCGGGCAATACTTTCGCGCACCGTTCTCCGAAGAGCAGGTAATGGTTTTGCCTTCGGCGGGCTCCTCATCCCCCTGGTCGGCGTTCCCCAGCGTAAATTCGCCGCCGCATCCCTTATCGACCCAGATCCCCTCTTCGTCGTATCCCCAGGTGGTCGTCTCGATGCAGGGAGGGGTGCTCGTCTGCATCGTCAGGTGAGCGCCATAGCGAGTATCCGCTGCGCAGTAATGCTTCTCGCCATCCTCCGACGAGCACTTTAAGGTTTCCGTCTGCGGCCGCATCGCGTTTGCGGCAGGGAAGAGCAGCGCCAGCGCAAACATCCATGATCGTCGCAGCATCGCGTTTCTCCTGAAGTTGCGCACCGCTTCCCGTGCCAGTTCGCGAGAGCGCGGTGCACTTTGGCGGGTCGGAGAAGTGTACCGCACGGGGGAGCTGCCGCGAAGCAGGTGCCCCGCGCGTTGTCTTCGCGCCAGAACGGATTTCTGCACATCTTTCGCATTCCGCGCATTGCGATACCTGCCTGCGTATGGTAAACAATACAGTTCTGCACTGGCGCGCGCTTTCCGCGGGGGGCCGTAGGTCCTCCGCAAACTGTCGACGCGCCGACATTGCGCATGCCTGCCCGCGAAACGGAAGCCATCATCCTGAAAACCTTTCCGCTGGGTGAGGCCGATCGCCTGGTCAGTTTTCTGGGTCGTACCTCGGGACGCATGCGGGGTGTAGCCGGGGGCGCGCGCCGCCTGAAGAACCGTTACGGCTCCACGCTGGAGTTGTTGTCGCACGTGCAGATTTGGTACGTCGAGCGCGAAACGCGTGACCTGGTGCGCATTCAGCAGACCGAGTTGCTCGAGTCCTTTCACAAGGTGCAGAGCGACTACCGTCTCAGCACTGGACTCGCGCTGGTCAGCGAGATCGCCGAATTGGTGCTGCCGGAACACGAAACCAATGAAGCTATGTTCCGGCTGATCCTGCTGACCGCTCGCGAGGTAGAACGTCGCGGTTCGTCCGCTCTCCCGCTCAGCTACTTCACCTTCTGGACGGTGCGCCTGGCGGGGTGGCTTCCGCGTTTCGATGCTTGCGCCGCGTGCGGCAAGCCCTTCGAGAAGGGAGCGGCGTATCAGTCGACACACTTTCAGGGACTGCTCGACGAGCAACACCGCCGGGGCGGGATGAAGCTGATGACGTACGAGACGCGGGCCCTTGCCGAGATTTTCGCCAAGCAGCGCCTGGACGTATTGGACGACCGGTTGGCGACGTTGCCAGGCGTGAAGGAATTGCGCGAAGCAAACTTGGGCTGGATCGAACATCACGCGGAGCGCAAGCTGAGTACTCGCGCGCTGCTCGAGACGTAGGATTGGGTACGCTCCGGCAATTCGCGGGAGGACGAATTCTGAAGCCGGTGGGCAGCCGCGACCTGGCTGTGGCTGCCGAAGTCCGTTGGTCGCAATTTGGGAGTCAGCAGTCGGTGTTTGTTGACCGGAGGAAGCACGAGTGAAATTGTCGGCATGCCGACAATTCAAGTATTACTCGAAGCTTTTTTGTGGAAAGGGAATGCGCATGGCGGCGAAAACCAAAGTAAAGCTTGAACCCCAGCCAAAACGCAAAGGTCTCACGTTTCAGGAACTCATCCTGAAGCTGATGCATTTCTGGGACCAGCAAGGTTGCGTGCTTCAACAGCCGTATGACGTCGAGGTCGGCGCCGGCACGATGCACCCCGAAACTTTTCTGCGCGTTCTCGGTTCCCCCCCGTATCGCGTCGGCTATGTGCAACCCTCGCGGCGCCCCGCCGACGGCCGGTACGGCGAAAATCCCAATCGTCTGTACAAGCACTTCCAGTATCAGGTGATTCTCAAACCCTCGCCCGCGGACATTCAGGAGATTTACCTTCACAGCCTCGAAGCCATCGGTATTGACTTGCGCGCCCACGACATTCGCTTCGAGGAAGACAATTGGGAATCGCCCACGCTGGGCGCGTGGGGCATCGGCTGGCAGGTGTTGCTCGACGGCCTCGAGATTACCCAGTTCACCTACTTCCAGCAGAGCGGCGGCATCGATCTCGATCCCATCTCCGTCGAGATCACCTACGGCCTCGAGCGCATCGGCCAGTTCCTCCAAGACGTGCCCAGCATCTACGACCTCCGCTGGAGCGCGGACAAGACCTACGGCGAGATTCGCCTTGCCGAAGAGCAGCAGTTGTCCGAGTACAGTTTTGACCGGAGCGACGCCAAGGCCCTGCGCGCCGAGTTTGAGTTGCACGAAAAGGAAGCCAAGGAGTTACTCGACGGCTGGAAGCAGTTACCGGGCGATGCGCCCGCGCGATCACGGGTAATGTTCCCTCTGCTGGCCGCCTATGACCACTGCCTGAAATGCTCGCACCTGTTCAACCTGATGGATGCCCGGGGAGTGATTTCGACGACCGAACGTGCCGCTTTGATGCAACGGGTGCGCACCCTGGCCTGCCGCGCTGCGGCTGCGTACCTTCAGCAGATGGAGCAAGGGAAGGGTAGCGCGCCGTCTCGAGCCACCGGCAAGCCAGGCTACGAGGTGCGCGCATGAGGGGAGCCCTGCCGGTGAAAAATGTCGGCAAGCCGACAATTCAAGTATTACTTGAAGGTCTTTCGAATGGGATTGTGGTGCGCCGATGAGCGCAGCGCGGAGCAAGGGAAGCACCCGGGTGCATTCCACAGGGGACCGCAAGACTTTGAAGCCAACCGCAGCCACCCAGACCGCCCGCCGCATCGAGTTGCTGTTTGAAATCGGCGCCGAAGAGATTCCGGCAGGGATGTTGCCGCGTGCGGTTGCAGAATTGAAAACTATTCTCGAGAAGCACCTGATCGCCGAGAACCTGAACGAGAGCGTCATAATCGAGACCTTTGGCGGACCGCGCCGCCTGGCGGCATGGGTTCGCGGGTTGATCGTCAAGCAAGCGGACGTCGAGGTTGCAGTGACCGGCCCGCCGAAGATGGTGGCCTACGACGCCGATGGGGCGCCAACGCGTGCGGCGGTCAGCTTTGCCGAAAAGCAGGGCGTGCCGCTGCACCAACTTCATACTGTACAAACCGCCAAGGGTGAATTCGTTGCCGCTAAGACCATCCGGCGCGGGCGGTCTTCGCACGACCTGTTGTTCGAGATCCTGCCTCGGGTGATCCACGACATCTCTTGGCCGAAAACCATGACCTGGACCGGCCTGAAGGGCGCGCGTTTCATACGCCCGATCCGGTGGATTGTCGCCCTGCTGGATGGCAAGGCGCTGAAGTTCTCCTTCGGGGGCGTAACCGCCGGGGATACCACGCGCGGCCATCGCTTTCTCGGTAAGCCATCCATTGCGGTGAAGAACTTCGCCGACTACGAGAGGAAGTTGCGGGCCAATGGCGTCATCGTGCGCCAGCAGGAGCGCCTCGAGAAAATCGAACGTGAACTTGCCGCGCACGCCAAGCGTGGCGGCTACCACGTACATGAGGACAAGAGTCTTCTCGAACTGGTAACATATCTGAACGAGTATCCGGCCGTCATCGAGGGCGACTTCGACCCTTCCTTCCTCGAACTGCCAGACGAAATCCTGATTACCGTTATGCGCGGACACCAGAAATATTTTGCTGTGGAGAAGCGAGGCCCCACAAAGTTTGCGGCAAGCGGGGAACTGGCTCCGCACTTTTTCGCAGTCATTAACCTGGCGCGGGATACGAAGGGCCTGGTGCGCGAAGGGCACGAGCGCGTGCTGCGTGCTCGTTTCGCGGACGCGCGTTTTTTCTGGGATGCCGACCAGAAAACGAAGCTCGCCGACATCCTGCCGAAGCTGCAAAAGGTCACCTATGAATCCCGGCTCGGCAGTTACTACGACAAGGTCGAACGGGTCCGCGCCATCGCCCGCGGACTTGCCGAGCAGTGGTACAGCCTCGGCGTGATGCAAGCGCACGTGGCCGATGCGGACCGTGCGGCGGAGCTGGCAAAATGCGACCTTGCGACCGAGATGGTTCGCGAGTTCACCGAGTTGCAGGGTGTAGTCGGCGGGCTGTATGCCCGCGCCCAGGGCGAATCGGACGAGGTGGCGGATGCCGTTTATGATCACTACCGTCCGGTGGGCCTCGATGATCCGATCCCACGCAACCTGACCGGCTGCGCCGTGGCCCTGGCCGACAAACTCGACTCCATTGTTGGCTGCTTTACGGTGGGCGCGATACCGACCGGTTCCAGCGATCCGTATGCGTTGCGGCGCGCCGCGCTAGGTGTCGTGAAAATCATTCTGGACAAGCGCGTGTACGTGTCGCTTCCGCAAGCGATTGGCGCGGCGGCGAAGGCCCTGCTGACCCACCCGCCAAGGAAATCCGTCACCGCGCAGCAGGAGGCGCAAGTCTTAGAATTTTTGCTGGAACGTGCGCGCTTCGTTCTGCGCGAAAAAGCGGGTTACGCCTACGACGAAGTGAACGCCGTGTTCCGCGCCGGGTCGGACGATCTGGTGGATGTCGAAAAGCGGCTCAAGGCGCTCAAGGGCATTCGCAAGTCGAAGAACTTTGAGCCGCTGGCGGTTTCCTTCAAGCGCATCCGCAAGATTCTGGAGAAGGCCAGCCTGCCCGCCGACCGACCCCAGCACGTGAACGTGGAGCTATTCGAAAAAGACGCCGAGAGACAGTTGTACGCGGCGCTCCGCAAAGCGGCGGGGAAGGTCACCGAGGACAAGCGCGCGGGACGATACACGGAAGCGCTCGAGCATATCGCCGCACTGCGCGGGGTGGTCGATCAATTCTTTGTCGAGGTTATGGTAATGGCCGAAGACGAAGCGGTGCGGAACAACCGGCTGTCGCTGCTGGCGGAGTTGCTGCGCGAGTTCACCACCATCGCGGACTTTTCGGAGCTGGGTGGGGAAGAGGCGAGGTAAATCGTCGCGAGAATGTCGGCACGCCGACAATTAAAGTAACGCTTGAAGGTTTGCAAGGCTCCGTTCCGAAACAGGAATGTCGGCATGCCGACATTTGAAGTTTTACTTGAAGCGTTTCGAGCGAGGTGCGAGCCGGGTTTCTCGACAGGTTTCTTCGGAAAGCTGTCGGCCTACCTGCGGCCAGCAGGCGCGCGAGTCGGAATCCACTCCAAACCCAACTGAGTGGAAAGGGCCAGCGCGAGTCTAGGTGCAGAGAGGCGGCGTTCGGAAGTTTGCAACGAACGTTGCCGCAGTCCAACAACAAGTGAGGCTTACCGTGAAAAAGTGGGTGTATTTCTTCGGTGCAGGAAAAGCAGAAGGAGACGGCAAGTGGCGCGATCTGCTCGGCGGCAAAGGCGCGGGCCTGGCGGAGATGACCAAGATCGGTCTTCCGGTGCCTGCCGGTTTCACTATCTCGACGGAGACCTGCGACTACTACTACAAGAATGACATGAAGTATCCCTCCGAACTTGCCAAGCAGGTCAAAGAGAACGTCGCGAAGTTGGAGAAGGTCACCAAGAAGAAGCTGGGTGATCCGAAGAACCCGCTGCTCGTGAGCGTGCGGTCCGGTTCGGCGCGCTCCATGCCGGGCATGATGGAAACCATTCTGAACCTGGGCCTGAACGACAAGTCGGTCGAGGGCTTGGCGAAGGCCACGAGGAACGAGCGCTTTGCCTATGACGCATATCGCCGCTTTGTACAGATGTATTCGACGGTGGTGATGGGACTCTCGAAGGAAGACCTGGAGCACCGCCTGCGCGCAATGAAGGATCGCCTCGGAAAGAGGCTGGACACGGAGGTTCCGGCAAGCGGCTGGAAGGAATTGGTGCAGGTGTATAAGGCGTATTTCAAGGAAAAATCCCGCCAGGACTTTCCGGAAGACCCGATGGAGCAGTTGTGGGGCGCGATTGGCGCGGTGTTTGGTTCCTGGATGGCGGAGAAGGCGGTCACCTATCGACGGGTGGAGAAAATCACCGGCTTGCACGGCACCGCAGTGAATGTGGTGCAGATGGTGTTCGGCAACACGGGCGATAACTCCGGCACGGGCGTATGCTTCACGCGCGACCCAAGCACGGGCCAAGCGGTGTTCTACGGCGACTACCTGACAAACGCGCAAGGCGAAGACGTGGTCGCCGGCATTCGCACACCCGTACACCTGACCGAACTGAAAAAGGCCATGCCCAAGGTCTATGCGCAACTCGAGAAGGTTCGCCAAAAGCTCGAGAAGCACTACAAGGACATGCAGGATATGGAGTTCACCGTAGAAGACGGGACCTTATATATGTTGCAGACGCGCACCGGCAAACGCACCCCGGCGGCGGCGTTCAAGATGGCTGTGGACATGGTGAATGAGAAGCTCATCACCAAGGAAGAAGCCATGCTGCGCATCAAGCCGGAAGACATTGAGCGTTTGTTCTATCCGGTGATCGATCCGAAGGTCGATCGGAAATCCCTGGAGTCGAAAATCTTCGGTCGCGGTATCGACGCGGTGCCGGGCGCGGCCGTGGGCAAAGCGGTGTTCAGCGCGGCGGATGCCGAGGAGTGGAGCAAGCGAGGCGAGAAAGTGATTCTCGTGCGGCGTGAAACCAGTCCCGAAGACGTCGGTGGCATGGCCGTGGCGCAGGGCATCTTGACCGCGACTGGCGGCAAGACTTCGCACGCGGCCGTTGTGGCGCGCGGTTGGGGCAAGTGCTGCATCGTGGGCGCCGAGGCGCTCGACATCAGCTACAGAAACAAAACCATCACCGCAAGCAAGAACGGCAAGGTGGTGAAGGAAGGCGACTGGCTGACGCTGGATGGCGGGGAAGGCACGGTGTACGCCGAACAGTTGCAACTGGTGACGCCCGAACTGCCGAAAGCGTATCAGATCTTCATGAAGTGGGCCGATGAAATCCGGAAGATCGGCGTGCGCACGAATGCGGATACCCCGCAGGACGCGCGCAAGGCCGTGGAGTTCGGCGCCGAA
>Ga0306920_100012467_pt1 | contig 11538 bp, 15 predicted proteins | sample flu12Cox44000170_FD_204666 | JGI IMG/M metagenome (GOLD analysis project Ga0306920, IMG submission 204666) | Lab enrichment of tropical soil microbial communities from Luquillo Experimental Forest, Puerto Rico - flux4day.12C.oxic.44.000.170 (v2)... | ecosystem: Environmental > Terrestrial >...
ATGGTCAGCGCGGTGAATACCACGATGCTCAGCGTGGCCGCGATCAGCACGCCGACACCGAACGACCACAGCAACTCGGTTCCGAGGATGCGCCGCTCGTGCATTTCGGGCTGGCGTTCGCTCATGGCTCAACCGACCGTACCGCGCGGGATGAATACCCGCAGATAGATGAGCAAATAGCCCAGCACTAGCAACGCAACCGCGGCGCCGGCGAGCACGCCGGCGCCGAGCGGCACACGCCGCATCACTGCCGCGAGCGCCGCCTCATCCACCTCATCGGCGATCTCGAACGGAAAATCCGCCGCGGAGGGCTGGTTTGAATGGATCACAGGGTCTCGCGACATGATCAGGGCTCGAGGGTCTGGATGGTGGCTGTCGGCGACGCTCCTGTTGACGTCTGGTCTGATGCCGAAGCCGCCGCAGCGGGAGATGCAGCCACAACAGGCTGCGTTACCCGCGAACGACCACAACCGGCATGTTGCTGTTGGGTGAGCACCTTGACCGTTTCGCTACCGAGTACGATCGCGGAGACGCCGCGGCGGCCATAGGAGGCCATCACAATTGCGTCGCATCCTCTCTTTTTCGCCGTATCGATAATCGTCTCGTAGGGGGTGCTCGTGTTCAATCTGCACCACATCGCAGGGCCACTGGCCGCCGTGCCAGCATCCTTCGCTGCCTTGAGATATTTCGCAGTAAGAGCGGCAATATGTTTTTTGTACTCGTCCGGTATGTCCGTGACCATACTCGCCTCCACCGCGAAAATATGGAAAGGCTCCGACACGGTTACTGCGGTGATTTTGGCATTGAGAGCTTTTGCCAGTCCGATTCCCTGATCGACGGCTTTCTTCGACAGCTCGGATCCGTCGGTAGGGATCAGGATATGCTTGTACATCTTGCGCCTTCCTGAAATTTTTCCTGCACGCGTGAAGCCGAACCACGGCCGATCATTGCGAGCAAATATCGTCCCCCACTCGGACCGAACATTTCACTCGAACGAACACTTAGGACGGCTCAATGGATCGCTCTTCGGAAGCGAGGATCTGTCCTTGGCTCACCAGATGTTGTGCCTGAAACAGCTATGGCCACAGCGACCGCAGTTAGGCGAGCCCCGCCGATGGATGAACTGTTCGCAGTCGCAACCCGTACAATAGATCGCGTCTTCATCTGCCTCAAAGCCGGCTACCGTTAGTTTTGTCCAAGCATCTTCAAATGCCGGCAGCATGGCGCGCTCGATCTCGTTAAAAGCGTTGTCTTGTTCAGGTGTTAGGCTACGCGTTGCCATTTTTAAGTCCCTCGTTTGACCCGGGAACCCTCAACCATCCTCTCAGATGTCCGAGCAGCACAATGTTTTTGGAACGTCCACGCCATGAGGGCGGAAGACGAGAACGAAACTGCGGTCGGTCGTGGATTGGGTCATGATCTCGTCCCTTCGTTGCGGCTGAATGAATTGCAATGTTGTTGTTTAGATCCGAATGATGTGACTGACCTCTAACCGCCGGCATTGATCTACCTCAAATACCGGCTACCACTTCAGGGGCGCATCGACCGTTGGCCGGGCGTGCTTCGGCGCGAGCACGTTTCGCCACGGGGGTCGGCCACCGCGGCGATCCCGACGCCGCCTTCCTTCGAGGACCGTGCCACTGGCAGCATCGCCATCGAACGAACCGTCGTAATTCAATTGTTTTTGGCGCCCTCACGGATCCACGCACGAATGGCGTTTCGGTCGCAGGTCGACAGATTCTTCTTGCCGTGCGGCATGCGCACCTCCGGTGAGGCACGCCAATCGAGGAGCCACATCAAGTTGCTGCTCTCCCGCGCCGCCGCTCTGATGGCAGCTGAGGCGTCGATGAGAGCGATGGGTTTTTACCACTGTTGTGTGGATCGCAAACCAGCGTCTTGATCCAGGTCAAATTCGAGCCGGTTTTCACGAGATGCAGCGGTTCGCTCGGCCAGGACCCCGCCAGCTTGGCGTCAGGGCTCGAACGTCTGCAGAAATGCAATCACATCCGCGGTCTGATCGGGATCGAGCTGGAATTGCGGCATCGTCGGATGGTCGGCAACAATGCCTTCGGCCAAGCGCCGACGTAGGCTCTCGATTGGGAATTTGAGATGCAATGTGCGGAATGGGGGCGCGATGGTGAGCGGACTATCGCTGACCTTGTCGATGGCGTGGCATTGCGCGCAATGAACGCGCACGAAGGTCAGGCCCCGCTGCGCTGCCGGCGATTGGGCGAGAACGGGGCTGCTTGCCAATGAAAGAAAGGCGCCCAGCGCGATGACGAGCCTTGGGACGCGACCGAGAGACTCTCGGAGCATTCAATTTGCCTTAGCTCTGAGAGCTCGCTCGGCGGCCAATGCCAAGAGCGTCGTGGCGTTGGGGCAATATTTTTGCCAAGCCGGATCGGAAGGGTTGTTTGCAAGCTCGTGCTCGCACCGCCGTTTGCTTCCACAGACCATGCATACGCGCTGAAGATCGCGCATGACTTGCGCGTCGGCGTGCGTGATTTCCATACGATCGAGCTTGATCTCGTTCATGCGCCAATACAATAAATCCGCGGCATGCGGCCATTTGCCGGCGAGGATGGAGAGATCGGCTCTGCTAACGCCGATGTCGCGGGCGATGCGTTCCATCTCAGCAGGACCGCAACCATCGAGGTCCGCCATCGCCCTGCGTCTGCCGTTCCAGCTTCGCCACCAATGCGCAAGTCGACGAACAAAGCCGGGCCGTTCACCTGTTTGAGCCGAGTGGGACATGGCGGCCTCCGTTGAGGGGCGTCGCGCTCCTACGCGTTAAGCCGACGCAGCGCGGAGCGGTTACGCAGCAGGATCCGGCGCCGCTTCGGCACCTCGATTGCTGCCGCATCTTCCAAATGCTTAAGCGTGCGCGAAACGGTTTCGATGGTGAGGCCGAGATAGTCGGCGATATCCTGACGCGACATCGGCAACTCGACTGCCCCGCCGACGGGCGCGCGGTCCGCCATTTCCAACAGAAAGCCCGCAACCCGCTCTTCCGCGCTCTTGATCAAGACCAGGGAATGTTCTTGCACCCGCTGCAGTTCTCGCGCGGTCAGCGTCCACATTTGGCGGGCAACATCGTTATCCCTTGCCGCAAGCGCCGTCACTGTGCTGCGCTTGATCACGATGACCTTGCACTCAGTGATCGCTTCGGCCGAAAACGTATGCACTTCTCCGGTCTCTAAACCGAAAATGTCGCCGGGCAGATGGAAGGCTCCGATCTGACGACGGCCGTCCACCAGAACCTTGTAGGTCCGCACCGTCCCGCTGACGACCTTGTAGAGATAATTGGCGGGCTCGTTTTCCCCATAGATCTCGGCGTTGGCGGCAAACGACATGCACGCGCCCATGAGCTCGATCGTACCGGTTTGCATCGCGGCGGCCGGGAGCGGCGCGCGAGGAGGTTGCCCTGCCGACTGCCTCTGGGAAACGTTGCGGATTGCGGTCTGCGTCAGCATGGCTCATGACCTCCAATTGATGAGGCCATTGGTAACCGCTGCGCGAGGGTGCGAAAATTCCGATAAAATCCCTCCGGGTTAGCCCGGAGGCAGGACAGGCTCTCGATGAGGACATTCGTCACAGATTTGGCCGCCAAATCGAGCACGCGGGGACATCTAAGCACTTTCAAGCATTGGCTTTTTTTTGTCCGGCGCGAGGCGCTTCGCTATGCGCTTGCGCCCTTCGCCGTGGCGCTCGCGTTCCTGGCCAGACTGGCGCTCACGCCGATCCTTGGAGATGCCTCGCCCTACCTGTTGTTCGTTCCCGCGGTTTTGACCGCTGCCGGCTTGGGCGGGTTCGGACCGGGACTGCTGGCAACCGGCCTCAGCGTCGTGTTCGGCTTGTTCGTCAGCACGATTTCTCCCAGCCTCTCGGTGCCGGAAATTGTCGGTGCTGCTTTATTTACGATGATCGGAGTGGGCATCGCTTGGAGCGGAGAGCAACTGCAACGCAACCGTATTCGAGCCGCCACCAGCACACGGGACGCGCTTGCGCGCGAGGCTCATCTCGCATCGATCCTGGACACCGTGCCGGAGGCGATGATCGTGATCGGCGAGGACGGAATCATGCAATCGTTCAGCTCGGCGGCGGAGCGGCTGTTCGGCTATGGCGCGGCGGAAGTGATTGGAAAAAACGTCAAAATGCTGATGCCGTCGCCCTACCGGGAAAATCACGATGATTACCTGAGGCGATATCTGCACACCGGAGAACGGCGGATCATCGGAATCGGCCGCGTCGTGGTCGGCGAGCGCAAGGATGGCTCGACCTTCCCGATGGAGCTGGCGGTCGGGGAAATGCGATCCAGCGATCGTCACTTTTTCACTGGCTTTATCCGCGACATCACGCAGCGTCAGGAGTCGGAGGCGAGGCTGCAGGAATTGCAAACGGAGCTCGTTCATGTTTCCCGATTGACGGCGATGGGCCAGATGTCATCCGCGCTTGCTCATGAATTGAACCAGCCATTACTGGCCATCGTGGGTTACATGAAGGGCTCGCGACGCTTGCTCGAAAGCGGTGCCGAGGACCGCTTGGGCTTGCTGCGCGACGCCATGGATAAGGCGGGCGATCAAGCTTTGCGCGCGGGACAGATCATCCGTCGCTTGCGCGAGTTCGTGGGCCGGGGCGACAGCGAGCGTCGGGTCGAAAGCGTCAAGAAGGTCATTGAGGAGGCGAGCGCCTTGGCGCTGGTCGGAACCAAGGATCAGGGTGTCCGTGTCCGCTTTCAATTCGACCCCGCCGTCGATCTCGTCCTTGTCGACAAGGTGCAGGTTCAGCAGGTGTTGCTGAATTTGTTGCGAAATGCGATCGAGGCCATGGCGGCGTCGCAAAGACGCGAGCTCGTTATTTCCACCGCAGCCGGCGACGACGACATGGTCACCGTCAGCGTAGCCGACACCGGGTCCGGGATCGCGCAGGAATTGATGTCGCAGCTCTTCCAACCCTTTGTCACCAACAAGCGCCACGGCATGGGTGTCGGCTTGTCGATCTGCCGCACCATTGTCGAGGCCCACGGCGGACAGATCATTGTGGAGCCCAATCCCGACGGCGGAACGATCTTTCGCTTCACGCTGCGGGCCGCGACCGAGGAGGACTTCAGCGATGCCGTCTGATAAGCCCATCGTCCATGTCATCGACGACGACGAGGCGGTGCGCGAGGCGCTCGCCTTCCAGCTGGGCTCGGCCGGTATCGAGGTGCGCACGCACGAGTCCGCCGTCGCGTTCCTGCAAGTTGCGCCCCCGGTGCGGACTGGCTGCATCATCACCGATGTGAGAATGTCAGAGCTCAGCGGCATCGACCTGTTGCCACGATTGCGAGAGCTCAAGCTCCCCGTGCCGGTCATCGTCATCACCGCCCATGGAGATATCCCGCTCGCCGTGGAAGCGATGAGACTTGGCGCCGTTGATTTCCTCGAAAAGCCTTTCGAGGATGAGGTTCTACTCGCGTCCGTGCGATCGGCGCTTGATCGGGGGGATCGAGATCAAAAGCGTCAGGCCGAGCACAGCAGTATAGAGGCCCGCGTCGCAGCATTGTCGAACCGCGAGCGCGATGTCCTCAAGGGATTGGTGGCTGGACATGCCAACAAGCAGATTGCCTACGACCTTGGGATTAGCCCTCGAACGATCGAGAACTACCGGGCCAATCTGATGATCAAGATGCAGGCTGCGAGCCTGTCCGATCTCGTGCGCATGGCCTTGATCGCCGGAATTCTCGATTCGAACGCGGATGCCTCCAGCGCACCTTGAGCGATGCGATAGCGCCGCAACCCATCGAGCCGGCGCGCCGCGGATTTGAGCCATATCAAAGCGGGGCTGCCGGTTCTGCTGCCTATTGCCACACCCGTGCGGCCATCTCGGACCCGCGGGCGCAAGCAAAAGCAATGAAAAATCAGGGCAAAGCGTCGAACTCGGGCGTTGTCGTCGTCGTCATCAGCGATGATCTCGCCGTTCGAAATTCGCTCAAATTCTGGCTCGAAATCGAAGGCCTGACCGTTCGCGGCTACGTGTCCGGAGCGGATCTATTGGGTGCGGGCGACTTGACGCGCTGCAACTGCTACGTGGTCGACCAAAAAATGTCCGGGACGAGCGGGCTCGACCTGATCGCGCAGTTGCGCGACCGGCACTTTACCGCACCCGCGATCTTGATTGCGAGCCACCCCAGCCGGTCGCTGCGTGAGAGGCCGAAAAAGCCGACGTCCCGATCGTGGAGAAGCCGTTGGTGGGGAATGGGCTGCTCGACAGGATTCGCGATGTGGTAGGCGCACGGGGTTAGCCATGTGCTGCCAAGTCCTCCGTTGTCTCGTCGCGATGGCCACAATGAGCGTGGCGGCACCCGTCTTGGCACAAGAGGCCACCAGGCCCGCAGGACTCGGTGAGTCGTTGCTGACGACAAATTGCGCGCGCTGCCATGCCGTCGGCCGCACCGGGGCTAGCCGCACCCGGCGGCGCTCTCCCGCAAATACAAGATTGAGGGCCTTTCCGAGGCCTTGGCGGAGAGCCTTTCTACCGGTCATCCGGACATGCCGGAGTTCGTCTTCGCGCCGGAGCACGATTCGGAACAACGAATCGAACTCGCGATCGGTCTGGCCGATCGTTTCCAGGCCGCCCTTATTGGGGTTGCGGGTTACGCGCTGTGGCCGGCCTTCATGGCCGGAGATGTCGAGCTGACCGAATCCAACCAATACGACCTTCAAAAGGTGACGGCGCGTTTCGAGCAGAGGAGCAAGACGTTCCGCGCCCAGGGCCGCTCGCTCGAGCGGATCGAGTGGCGCAGCGCGCTCGAATCGCCTGGCGAGCTTCTCTTGCGTGAAGCACGGGCGGCGGATCTCCTCATCATCGGTCGCAGGCGCAGCGAGAACGACGCCGACCCCGGGGCTATCGTGCTGCGCGCGGGCCGACCCGTTCTGCTGGTGCCCGACACCGTCGCTGCGCTGCCGCTTCGCCGCGTGGTCGTGGCTGGGAAGGATACGCGCGAGTGCCGCCGCGCGGTGCGGGACGCGCTTCCATTTTTGCAGCAGGCCAAAGAGGTTTTGCTCGTCGAAGTCGGCGAGAACGAATCGGAGTCGCAGGCCAAGAAGAATCTTGCCGATGTCGAGGCATATCTTGTCCGCCACCGCGTGATCGTGGCGGCCGAAGTCTGGCGCCGACCAAGGGGCCCGGCCGCCGCCGAGCTCCTGCACGTTGTGAAGGAGGAAAAAGCAGATCTAATTGTGGCTGGCGGCTATGGGCACAGCCGATTGGGTGAATGGATTTTCGGCGGCGTCACGTGCGACCTTCTGTCGGCAAACCCGGTTTGTTGCATGTTGTCCCATTGACCTTCGCGTCATGAACGACTGTGGCTACCCGCCGAGCGTTGGATCGTCTCCGCTTCTTCGAGCTCTTCAACGACAAGATCGCCCTTGCGCGTGACGACATCGCCGCCCAGTCGGGAGCGAGCCACCTCACGGATATGCTCCGCGATACGAGGTTCCCGCTCCATAAGGACGTGCAGATCGCGGGCATCGAGCACGAGCAGGCTTGTTCGCGTGAGGGCGGTAACGGTCGCGGATCTGCGCGCCCGGCGCAGCACCGCGACCTCGCCGAAGAAATGACCGGCGCCGAGCCGAACGCGCTCGTGCTTGAGCTCAATCTCCACTTCTCCGGCCGCCACGAAATACATGGAATGAGCGGGCTCGCCGCGCTTGGCGATGACGTCGCCGGCCTCGACTTGCTGCGCGCGCAAGAGCCGCATGATGTCGGCGATATCCGTTGCTTGCAGTTCGGCGAACAAGGGCACGCGCGCGACCATGCCCCAAGTGACGACAAAGTCGCGACGGTGGATCTCGTCGGCGAAGGCCGTAGCGACGATGCCGATCGGCAGCGCGACCATGATCAATCCAACGAAGATCGTGACCGATGCGACGATGCGTCCCAGCACGGTCACCGGAACGACATCGCCATAACCAATCGTCCCAAGCGTCACGATGGCCCACCACATCGCATCGGGAATGGTTCCAAACTTGTCGGGCTGTGCATGACCCTCGATCACGTGCATGACGCTGGCAGCGACCAGCGTCGCACCCAATAAAATCACGAAGCAGCCGAACAAGGCGCGGCGTTCGCTGTAGAGAGCATCCAACAGCGAGCGCATGGCGGGTGAGTAGCGCGCCAACTTGAGAAAGCGCACGATTCGAAACACCAGCAGGACCCGCAGATCGGCCGGCAAGACAAATGCGAACCAAAACGGCAAAACCGCCAGAAGATCGATCACGCCGAGCGGGCTTGAGACAAACTCCCAGCGGGCCTTGCGTTCGCTCGAATGCCGGTGCGGCGCGTGCTCGGCCGCCACCCAAACCCGCAGTGCGTACTCAATGGTGAAAACGACGAGCGACAGGAGCTCGATCGCGATGAATAGCCGCGCATATTGCGCTTGCAACGCCGGCACCGAGTCGAGTGTCATCGTGACGAGGTTCGTGATGATCAGAACGACGATGAGCCGGCCAACGATGAGACCCACGCGGTTCCCGATCGCGCCGTGCTCCAGGATCTCATACAGGCAGCGCCGGAGATCTACGGCACTGCGCCAGATATGTCGCGGCATAGCCGAGCTCTTTCCGAGCGATATGCCATTTCTCGCTCGATTACCTCGCCGGTTCAACCGACAAGACCTAGAAAGTGCGGGCGGAAACTCCTTTGATCGAGCCAGCTCGGCAACGGCATGGGAGGACTCCTTTGCGAAGCGAAGGCAACTTCGGTCCTTTCAAAGATTGTCAGACCCGGCAATCGCAACTTTGATATTTATCAAACACCAGGCGATCGTCGCGAAGCGCTGCGAGAAGGCTCTGCAATGCCTAGCCCGCCGCTGGCGACGATGGCGGGATGAGCGTTCATCAACCAAGACCGCACACGCGCTGCCGCAAAAAGTCAGGACACTTTCATCTGCGCCGGCTCTTCGCTCGATGGGTAAAGCACGATGCCGGATATGGCATCGACCCAGGCCAAATGATCGTTGACCGCCTTCACGCCCGGCGCGTTCTCCGCCGCGACCACAATGGCCTTGCGCTCTCGTTCGTCCGTGATCATGCCCCAAAGCTCGACGACGCCATCTCTTACGAGCACATCGACGAGGGCAATCGGCGCCCAGGACTGGCTTGCGAGTTCCGCCAGAATGCGGTCGCGAATTGCTTGATCGCCGGCCGAAGTCGGTCTGATGTCTCGCGCCACGCTGGCAAGCGCATGGACCAGATTGGCGCGGCTGACGATCCCGACCACCTGCTGGTCGCACACCACGGGCAGGCGCTTGATCTGACGCTTCTCCATCAGCCGGACGATCTCATCGAGCGGCGTGTCCTCGGTGATCGTCAGAGGATCCGCCGTCATGATCTCGCTGACCTTGCGGCCATGGGCGCGGGTATATTCATCGGCCAGCCGTCCCGGCCCGATGAGATACTCGAGCCAGCGCGGCCCTCGTCGCTGCGTTCCGGTCTCCGCCCGCCGAAGGAAATCGCCTTCGGTCACGATTCCGACGAGACCGCCTTTCTGGTCGATCACGGGCAAGCCGCTGATGTGCCGTTGCAGCATAATCCGGACGGCCTGCCATATCGAGGCGTCCGGCTCGATCGATACGACGGGAGACGTCATCACGTCCTTGGCTTTCATGGCTGGGCCTCCATTTCGGTTTGTTGAAAGCTAAGCCACCTTTCCGGTCGTCATTTGATCTACATCAACCCGTCGCAGCGCAAGAAGCCGTTGTCGGCTCCTGTCTTCGCCATCGCAACGCATGCGGGATGGGTGCGCGGCAGTCGCCCTGCCCGTCAAGCACCGTGTCATCACGCCGATCCACCCGCCTGGCGTTACGTCGGGTCTACAGATTGCTCGCCCCAACCCGCCGTATCGGAACCCTCAGCGCGCTCCCTGTGTGGCGTCTCTGAGGGCCCCCATCACATCCTCGCGAGAGATGATGCCCACCAGTTGGCGCTCGGCGCCGATAATGGGAAAGCTGCGAGCCTTCAGGCTCACCATCAACTGGAGAACTCGAGTCAACGGCGCCGTCGGTTCGACGTGCACGACGGCTTCGGTCATCACTTCCGCCACCGGGCGTTTCATCAGGTCATCGTAGTGCGGCACCATCTGACCCGTGGTGAAGGCGAATGCTCGCAGAAAATCGAACTTGGTCACGATGCCCAGCATCTTTCCTTCCTCCACGACGGGAAAGGAATTGAAATCATGTTTCTCGAACAGCGCTTCCAGATCGCGAAGCGTAACGTCGCACGTCACGGTCGTGACGTCGCGCGTCATGTATTGGGCTGCCGTGCATTGGAGAAATCGGTACATCAGTCCACCCGGCTGGTTGTCCGCAGACTCGCGGTTCGGTTGTCGCATCGCGAAATCATTTTTCGATCCTTCGCCGCCGCCAATGCGCATCCATCGTCAGCGCCACCGCGACGCTTCCAGGCGGCGACAGGCCGGAGACGATCGCCACCGGCACAGCGAGGATGAGCGGGCAAGGCGTCGGAAGGCGTCGCCACCACCAGCACGGTCACGGCACGGATGGAATCCGCGCTCCAGAGCCAAGATGCTCCCGCGAGTGCGATGGTCGCCGCCAGGAACACCATGGCGTATCGATCGGCCAGGCGCGACATCGGCGCGCGAACGCTGGGCCGCTTCGACCAGACGAACGATGCCAGCATAGTTACTCTCGGCCGCGCGCCTCATCGTCAGGAGCTGGAAAGCCTCGCCGACGTTGGTCGCTCCACTCATGACGCCATCGCCGACCTTCTGCTGGACGGGGACGGATTCGCCGGTCAAAGCCGACCGATCGAGAACGGCCAAGCCTCCTATGACCGCCCCATCGACCCACATTATTGCCACTGCCGACAGAATGCCGAACACTGGTCGGATTGCGTGCGACAGGCTGCAACATTGCATGTTCCTCCTTGCACCAGCCACATCGGCGAAAATGCGAAGACCCCGTCTGCAGAAGTCAAAAACAGCAGCGCTACGATCAGCGCCCTACGCATTGCCCACCTCCGTGAAACCTCCACCCAGCTTTCGAGAAGTTCGGCCTCTTCGTTTCTCGGGTGCAAAACCCCGCCGAGCTTAGCGGCCCAGACCTGACGCGGCCTTCGGCTCGACGGGGTAAGGCTCGGACGCAAAGGACTCCCGAGAAAGGCCCATCCCGAGCAGATGAACGGTACAGTGAATACCCCGTTGCATATTGATCTGCGTCAAAACGGTCGGAGGTGCCATTTGTGCGCTACATCTGAGCGACTGCCGCACCGCCACTCCACTCACCACTCGACCACCCGAGCCTCGGCGAACGAGACCCATCTCCTGAGCTTCCGCGGCCCCACGAGAGGAAAATAGTGGCAGCGAGATTCAACCCTCGAAAATCACGTGACGGAAGCGACGCAAAGCGTAACCGAAATAGACACTCCCCAGAGCTGCCGTGGCCAAAATCTCCGGCCAGACAATGGAAAAATCGGCGCCGCGATAAAGCACATCCTGGGAGAACAACACAAAATGCGGGGTCGGGCAGACCACCTTCAT
>Ga0306920_100012468_pt1 | contig 11537 bp, 8 predicted proteins | sample flu12Cox44000170_FD_204666 | JGI IMG/M metagenome (GOLD analysis project Ga0306920, IMG submission 204666) | Lab enrichment of tropical soil microbial communities from Luquillo Experimental Forest, Puerto Rico - flux4day.12C.oxic.44.000.170 (v2)... | ecosystem: Environmental > Terrestrial >...
CTGATTTTCGTGCGGATTATGTGATCGTCGGGGCCGGATCGGCGGGCTGTGTCGTCGCCGATCGGCTGAGCGAGGACGGTGCGCAGGTCGTTCTGCTAGAAGCCGGGCCGACCGACTGGCACCCGATGATCCATGTTCCCGCCGGCGCATTGCATCTGCGGGCCAATCCGCTCGTCAACTGGAATTATTACGCCGAGCCCGAGGAGCGTCTCGGCAACCGGTCATTGCACTGGCCGCGCGGCCGGGTATTGGGCGGCACCAGCTCGATCAACGGCATGCTCTATGTCCGCGGCAACCCGGCCGATTACGACGGCTGGGCGCAAATGGGCTGCCGCGGCTGGAGCTATGCCGACGTGCTGCCCTATTTCAAGAGATCCGAACATCACGCGCCGGGCGATCCGCAATACCGCGGCAAGAGCGGTCCGCTCCTCGTCGAGGACTACCGGACGATCCTGCCGCTGACCCATCGTTTTGTCGAAGCGGGACAGCAGGCGGGCTTCCCGCTGACCGGCGACTACAATGGCGCGGTGCAGGAGGGGGTCGGCTATTCGCAGATGACCCGCAGCGGCCGGTTTCGCGGCTCGACCGCGCGCACCTTTCTCGCCGAGGCGCGGAGGCGGCCCAATCTGCGGGTGGTGACCAAGGCGGTCGCGACGCGGCTATTGTTGAACGGCAACCGCTGCACCGGTGTCGCCTTTCGGCAAAACGGGCAGGACAACCGGGCACTGGCGGCGCGCGAGGTCGTGGTCTCGGGCGGCACCGTCAACTCGCCGCACCTGCTGCAGGTGTCGGGGATCGGGCCCGCTACGCACCTGCAGTCGATCGGTGTTGCCGTTGTGCACGATCTGCCGGGAGTCGGCGGCAACCTCTCCGACCATTTCGCCGCCCGCATCACCCACCGGGTCAAGGACGCGGTCTCGATCAACCAAATGGCGCGCGGCCTCAAGCTTATCGGCGAGATCGGCCGCTATGCCGCGACCGGGCGGGGTGCGCTGACCTTTGGCGTCACCACGGCGATGGTGTTCTGCCGCAGCCGCGAGGGGCTCGAAAGCCCGGACCTGCAATTGCTGTTTACGCCGGGAAGCTACGACCCGAACGGCATCGGCCGCCTCGAGCGCGAGCCGGGTATGACACTCGTGGTGTGCCTTGCCCGGCCGGACAGCCGCGGCACGATCATGGCGACCTCGGCGGATCCCCTCGCCCGTCCGGCAATTCGCCCGAACTATCTGTCGGCGGCAAGCGACGAGCAGGCGCTGCTCTCGGGGATCGGGTTTGCTCGCCGGATCTTCGCCGCTCCGCCATTGGCGCGCCACAGCGCGGCCGAGACGGCACCCGGCCCCGGCACCCGATCGGACGAGGCGTTGTCCGCATTCCTGCACGATGCCGGCACCAACCTGCACCACCCGGTCGGCACCTGCCGGATGGGTGAGGACCCGATGGCGGTCGTCGACTCGCGGCTGCGCGTGCATGGCCTTCAGGGTCCGCGGGTCATCGACGCTTCGGTAATGCCGACCGTGACGACCGGCAACACCAACGCCCCGTCGATCATGATCGGCGAGAAGGGTGCGGCGATGATCCGCGAGGATGCCGCGGCGGTTACGGCAGCCGAGGCAGCACCTTCTCGGTCAGCAGCATAAAGGATTGGTGGCTGAGCGGCGCGCACAAGAGATAGTCGAGACCGATCTCCTCGCGCAGCCGCAGGATCTCGTCGCCGACCTTGTCCGGAGTGCCGTGCAGGATCACCTCGTCGAGATAGCGCCGGACCGGGTCGACCCCGGCCGGCGTAAAGCTCCCCTGCATGACCGGCCGGTGCTCGGCGCCGAGATAGGAATTGAGGATCCATTGCGCGCCATTGCGGGCGACGTCGATCGCCTTGCCGGCATTGTCGGCGATCGCCACCAGTCGGGCGATCGGGATGTCGCGGCCGGTCTCGGAAAACCCGGCGGCTGCCAGTTTCGCCGCGTAATGCCGCCGCTTGGCGCCGATCTCGGGCGCGGACGAGTGCGGGTCCATCAGGATCGAGAAGCCGCGGCCGGCGGCCCAGTCGATCGCCCCCTCCGAGCTCGCCGCCACCCACACCGGCGGATGCGGCAGCTGCGCCGGCTTGGGCAATACCTCGACATCTTGGAAATGAAAGTGCCGGCCGGCGAAATTGAGCTTCTCGTCGGTCCACGCCCGCAACACGATTTCGACGGTCTCGCGGAAGCGCGAGGTGCTCTCTTCCGGTGGCACCCCAAAGGCAGTGAATTCGACCCTGGCGAAGCCGCGCCCGGCACCCCAATTGACCCGGCCACCCGACAACAGGTCGAGCAACGCCACCTCCTCGGCGAGCCGTAATGGATGGTAGAACGGGGCGAGCGACACCGCCGTGCCGATGCGCAACCGCTGGGTGCGCGCCGCCGCCGACACTCCGACCATGTGCACCGAGGGGCAGACGCTAAAGCTGCTGAAGTGATGCTCGGCGAGCCACACCGCGTCATAGCCGGTGCGGTCCATGATCTCGATCCGCTGTAGGGCGCGGGCATAGACCGTCGCCAGATCGACCCGCCGCTCCGGCCAGCTGAAGAATTGCAGAACACCGACTTTCATCTTCACGAGCCTAGCGACAGCCGGATTTGGCGTCCAGCCGCACGATGTGACGACCCACGCGTGGGCTCGCGGCAGGTGGACTATTCGGATCTCCTGCTTGCGGAGAAGTGAGAAAAACCGAAAGATTAGCATTTGTTATGACGCGCGATGGATCCAGGCCGGGCGATGGCCGCTTGCATGCCTGATTGCCGAATATGAAACGCTGTAGGGATCGACTATCGGACGGTGTCGCCGGCAGATTAGTCGGCTGGGAGAGGCTGAGGTTTGCCGCCCTCGCCGCGATTGTCGTCGGGTATGCATTGCTGGGCAGCCTTCACCCAGTCTATGGCGACGATCTGTTTTTTCTATTGAACGACGCGCGCTGGCTCGTCGAGCGCCACGAAATCCCATCAGTCGATCATTTCTCGTATACCGCGCAAGGGCAGCCCTGGATCTACCCGATTGGGGGTAGCCTGCTATTCTACGGACTCTGGCTGATCGGCGGTTATGCGTCGCTATCGTGGTTTGCCGCATTGGCGACGGCGGTAACGACCGCGCTGTTATTGCGAAGAGGATCGGTGATTTCTGTCGTATTGGCGGCTTTAGCGGTTCCTTTGATTGCTGCTCGCACCGGTGTTCGCGCCGACATGTTCACGACGGTGCTTTCAGCCGCGTATCTCGCGCTCTTGTGGCGCTACCATCGAACTGGCCGGGCTCGGTTGTGGATGCTGCCGGTGTTGATGATTTTATGGGTCAACGCGCATCTCGGGTTCTTCGTTGGCCTAGGGTTGATCGGCGGATACGTATTAGCGGAAAGCCTGGAGTTCTTCTGGCCAGAACGAAGGCAAGCGGCGGTCGGCCGATTGCGGCAAGCAGCGCCTTGGTTCATCATGACCGCGGCGGTGACAGTGCTCAATCCGTTCGGGTTCGAGATTTATAGCGCCGTTTTCCGACAGCTGACGGCGCCTCAGCTCGAGCTGATGTTGGAATGGCAGGCCGTCCCGATAAATTGGAGCACGCTGTCGCTGATCGGCTCGCCCATCAGCGAGGACGGCGCCCGAGTGCTGGTAATGATCATCGCTGTCGCGACAGCCGTGGCCGCGATGTGGTTTAAGCAGCTCGGCGCAGCGGTTTTGCTGCTCGGCGCGGCGATAGCCGCCGCTCAGCACGTCCGTTCCGAGGCACTGCTCGCGATCGTCACGGTCATCGTGGGTGGCAATGTGTTGGACGGGATAAAAATGCCAATTGGTCGATGGGTGAGGCCCGCCACCGCGGCTATTCTCGCGGTAGTGCTCACCAGCCTGCTGATTGACATGGGCGCACGGAAGGTGCCCCTCCTCGGGACCTGGCTGTCGCGCGAGTACCCGGAAGGCGCTATCTCGTTCATAGAGAGGGAGCAGATTCCGCCGCAGATCCTGGCAACCCGGTTCGGCTCCTACTTCACCTGGCGCCTCTGGCCCAAGTACCTCGACTACTGGGACGTCCGGACGGTCCCGTTCGGCCCGGCGGTAATGGCACAGCTCGCGTGGTTGGCGTCGCTGCCACCGGACGCCCCGGACTGGCAACGGGTGGCCGCGCGTTACAACATTAACGCGGTTCTCGCCGTGCGAGGTCCGCTCGGCTTTCGGCTCCCGGAGTTCTGTGCGAGCAACGAATGGATACCTGTATACCTCGATAAAGTCTCCGCTGTATTCGTGCGGCGCCGTCCCGAAAACGAAAAATTCAACCGGCTCCGCATCGACTGCAATACCGCTGGCACGGGCAGCAGCGCTCCAGGCTAACCCTAAACGCGACCGAAGTCAGGAACTGGCTCGCGCGATTGCTTTGAAACGACGGTGAGAAGGTGTCGGCTCGTGATGATGATTGCTGCGCCGGCGCCGTGGACCACAGCAGCTGAGCGCATGCATTGTGCGGAGCCTAGAAATTCCAGAACACCCAGTTTCATTTTTCCCCCGCCTCGACCTCGCGCCAGAAATCCAGTGCCGCTCGGGCGCAGCGCTCGGGTTGCAACAGGTTGACACCGTGGCCGTACCCGGCAAACAACTCGAGCCGGCCGTGCCGCAAGCTCGCGGCGAGAATTTTCTGCTGCTCCGAGGCGATCCTGCTGTTGTTTCCACTGAGCAGCAGCGCCGGGGTGCTGATCTGCGGGAGTAGCGGCTTGGTATCGATCACCTCAAAGCACTCGTGCAATGCCGCGGCGATGTCGGGGCGCGTCTTGTCCATCTCGGCGATGCACCATTCGCGCAGTGCTTCGGAGGCGTGCTCGACGTCGAGCCGGTAGCCGAGGGTGCGGCGGCACCATTCGCCGGTGCCATAGGCCCGGATCGCCGCCGCCGTGCTCTCCCGGCCGAGCGCATAAATTCCCTTGATCTCGTCGGAAATCCGCGTCGGTGTGTTGCATAGGACGAGGCTCGCGATGCGCTCGGGGTGTGCGGCGGCGAGCAGCAAACCGATGATCCCGCCCGAGGATTCGCCGACCCAATGCACCCGCGACAATGACATCGCCTCAAACACCGCGAGGAGCTCGGCGGCGATTTTCTCGGGTGTGTAATGGTAGCCCGCAGGCGGAACATCGGAGGCGCCGCAGCCAAGCAGATCGGGCCGATAGATGCGGCGGCTCTCGGCTATCGCCGGCACCCAGCGGTTCCAGAAAGCGGCGTTGCGCGCGAAACCGTGCATCATCAGCACCGGTGTGGGCCGCTCCCATGGCCACAGGTAATCATCAACGGCGCAGTGTAGGCAGAGACCCTCGGCGAGGCGGACGGTCGGCATCGGGACCTTCCATCGGTTGGCGCGGGCGCGCAGGAACACCGCCGCCAGCATAGCACGGGCCGGGGCCCCCGGGCCGTCGGTCAAGGAGAAATGCTACTGTCGCGCGAAGCGAGGGGATACAGCATGACTCCCCAGATCAGTGGGCTCAATTGGTGCTTTGGGTGCCGTGCGCGATCGCGATCGTTGTCGCCGCGGGCGTCGCGATCAACAACTTGGGCCTGCTGGCCAACCAGATGGACTTGGCGAAATAGGATTTCAACCAGAGCTGGGCATCGAATTTCACGATCGTCAGCGGCGTCATTTCATTCGGCTTATTGGCGACGCTGTTGAGCAAGCAGGAAACACGGCTCCCGTCGAACTCGACTTACACCTACCTCGCGTTGTTCTTTCCGGTATTTGTGATATTGGCACCACTAATTTATAATTTCGCGTGCAGAGTACAGATAATCAGCGGCCCTCCAGCGGAAGTCACACTACAAGGACGGATCTTTACTTTCCTGCTCGCAGCGGCGCTTACCGTGTCGGGCCGCGGCCGGCCAGCTGGAAATCCAGGCGGGCCTGGTCATGTCATTGTTTCAGCATAATCAAATGGCGATCGAGCCGACGGTAATCGTTCTAGTCTTGCTTGTTGCGGTCTTCTGTGCGTTACCGATCTATTCTTGGCTCACCATGAATGCGGCGGTGAGGGTCCAACCCACGCTGTGGAGCCACCCCTCGATGCGTACCGCAATAGACGCTGCCCATTGCTCGGGTTGGGCGTTGCCGTAGCCGCCTCTGCCGCTTGGCGCAGAGCGGGCGGGAAGCGGCTCCCGCTCTCCGGCTGCAACAACCGGTCCGGTTGCTCCGTGCCGCTATTCCGGCGGTCGCGGAGCGCGCGCGATCCCACGCGCCTCGAGATCGTAGGCGATGCGCAATGCCACGTCCTCGCGCCAGGGAGCGGCGATGACCTGCACGCCGATCGGCATGACGCCGGCGTGCGGCACCGGCACGGCGACGACCGGCAGCCCGATAAACGAGATCGGCTGGGTGATAGATGCCGATGTTCGGCCGCAGCAGCATTTCCTGCCCCTCGAGCACAAAGGTCCGCTGCCCGATCGGCGGTGCGATACAGGGTGTCGCGGATGCCAGGATCGCATCCACCTTGTCGAACAGGCGCAGCACCCGGTCGCGGTACCAGCGGCGGAATTTCTGCGCCTGCACCAGCCAGGGGGCCGGCACCATGGCGCCGGCAATCAGCCGGTCGCGCACATCGGGATCGAAGTCGCGAGCTTGTCTGCGCAGCCGGTGCAGATGCAAGGCGCCGGCTTCGGCTGTGGTGATGACATAGGCCGCCTCGCGGGCCCGCGCGGCTTCGGCGATCTCGACCTCGCGGGAGACACCGAGGGCGCGGGCGACATTGTCAACTGCAGTCAGCGCTTCCGGTCCGGCGCCAATCCTGAAGTAACCGCCGGCTCTGGCAATGCGCAGGCCGTCGCTGCCGCGATGCACGCTCGGCGCGATCGGTGGATCGAGCCGATCGGTGCAGGCGGGATCGAGTGGATCGGGCCCGGTCATCGCATCGTAGGCGAGCGCCAGGTCCATCGTGCTGCGCGCCAAGGTACCGAGGTGATCGAGGCTGGCGACGAACGGGAAGCTGCCGGCGCGCGACAGGCGCCCAAAAGTCGGCTTTAGGCCAAAGATGCCGCAGAACGAGGCCGGAACCCGGATCGAGCGGTTGGTGTCGGAGCCGAGCGCGATCGGCGCCAGCCCGCCGGCCACCGCGCTCCCGGAGCCGCCCGACGAGCCGCCGGTCATGCGCGTCGTATCGTGCGGATTGCGCGACGGGCCGTCGTGGCTGTTCTCGCCGGTGAAGTCGTAGGCGAATTCGCCCATGTTCAACGCGCCGACGAGAATGGCGCCGGCGGCTTCGAGCCGGGCGATCAGCGTCGCGTCCGCATTCGCCGGCGGACGCTCGCGGTTGATCTTCGAACCGGCCAAAGTCGGCACTCCGGCGATGTCGATCAGGTTCTTGACCGCAAAAGGCACACCGGCGAGCGGCCCGCGGGGCTTGGTCGCGGCGCGCGCCCGCGCACGGTCGGCGGTGACGGCGGTGAACGCGTTCAACAACGGGTTGCGGTGGGCTATGCGTTGCAGGGTCTGATCGATCACCTCGCCGGCACCGGCCGCGCCGCGGTCGACCGCAGCGGCGATGGCACCCGCAGACGACCAGGCGAAATCCGTCATGCGCGGAACACCGCCGCCGGCTCGGCTTCGTCCGGCAGCGGAAACTCGGCTACGCGCTCGGCCATGTCGCGCGTCAGCCGGAGATGCAACCGCACGGACTGGCGCCACTCGGGCGCCACCGCGATGCCGAGCAGCGCGGCAGTGGCGTCGAGCCAGTCGTCGAGTTCGTCGCGCATGGGACCTCCTGAACATCGGGCCGCCACGGCGCGGATCGCTGCGCGTTGAACACCGACGGCATTGGGTGGCCGCTCGGCGTCGATCGCCAGACTGCAGGCAAATCGGCTGACCGGCAAGTGGCCGCTACCTTGACAAGCAAGGGGCCAGCCGTTACGACGCAATCATCGTGGTGATTTGAGCCGACCGGCTTGCGGCCACGCTAAACAACCGCTAAAAGGTCGTGTGTTCTGAAAGGAGCCCTGGCCCGCGCGGGACCGGGGTTTTTCTTTCCCCGATCGGCGCGGTCGCAAATTGGAGACCCGCCGATGACCAAGCCCGTCCTGCCCGCCGATCTCGCCGACAACGTCGCACCCGCAACGATCCTCGTGCGCGGGGGTGCGGCGCGCAGCCCCTATGACGAGACCTGCGAGGCGTTGTTCATGACCTCGGGCTTTGTCTATGACAATGCCGCGGCGGCGGAAGCGGCATTTGCCCAGGAGGGCTCGCGCTATGTCTATTCGCGCTACCGCAACCCGACCGTGACGATGTTCGAGGAGCGGCTGCGGCTGCTCGAAGGCGCCGAGGCCTGTCGGGCGACCGCAAGCGGCATGGCCGCGGTGTTCGCCGCCCTGCTGTGCCGCTTGCGCGCTGGACAAAAGGTGGTGTCGAGCCGGGCCTTGTTCGGCTCCTGCCATTACATCGTCGCCGATCTGTTGCCGCGCTGGGGCATCGAGACCGTGCTCGTCGACGGACGCGACCTCGGCGCCTGGGAAGCCGCACTCGCCGGCGGGGCAGCGCTGGCCTTTTGCGAAAGTCCGTCGAACCCGGCGATGGAGGTCATCGATATCGCCGAGGTTGCGCGCCTGACCCACCGCGCCGGCGGTCTTCTCGTCGTTGACAACGTCTTTGCGACGCCGCTGCTGCAGCGGCCGCTGCGCCTCGGCGCCGACGTCGTCGTCTATTCGGCGACCAAGCACATCGACGGCCAGGGGCGCTGCCTCGGTGGCGCCATCCTGGCCTCGGAAAAGTTCATCAAGGACGATCTCGGTCTGTTCTATCGGCATACCGGACCGTCGCTGAGCCCGTTCAACGCCTGGCTGCTGCTCAAGGGGCTGGAAACGCTCGAGCTCCGCGTCGACCGGCAGTGCCGCACCGCCCTGGCGGTAGCCCGTTATCTCGAAACCCATCCCAAGGTCACCCGGGTGACCTATCCGGGTCTGCCGAGCCACCCGCAATACCAATTGGCGCGGCGGCAGATGGCGCAGGGCGGCGGCCTCGTCTGCTTCGACGTCACCGGCGACAAGAACGCCTGCTTCCGCTTTATGGATGCGCTGCGGCTCGTCGACATTTCGAACAATCTCGGCGACTCCAAGAGCCTCGTCACCCATCCGGCGACGACGACGCATTCGCGGCTCAAGCCCGACGCGCGGGCCGAACTCGGGATCGGCGACTCGCTGGTTCGGTTCTCGGCCGGGCTCGAAGCCGAAGCCGACCTGCTCGACGACATCGAGCAGGCGTTGAGCCGTATATAACGTAACTATTATGTCTAATATTGTATATTGACATAAATAAAGCGCTGTTCTGAAATGAACCACATCGCGAGATGGGGATTAGCCTCCATCTCACCTCGAAGCGGGGGCCGATGTGGCTCAGATCGAATCGATTTCGAAGGCCGAGGCCGTCAAGCAGCAGAGCCGTCAGCTGCGCGGCCACATCGCCCGCGATCTCGCCGACACGACGACGCCTTTCGACAAGGAAGGCTATGCGCTGCTCAAATTCCACGGCGTCTATCAAGGCTACGACCGCGATAGCGCCACCGAATTGAAGCAGCGCGGCGAAAGCAAAGCCTGGCAGTTCATGGTGCGCGTCCGCATCCCCGGCGGACGGCTCACCACGGACCAATATCTCGCCCTCGATGCGCTCGCCGACCGCTACGCCGACGGGTCGTTGCGGATCACCACCCGTCAGAGCATCCAATTCCACGGCATCGTCAAAGCCGGGCTCAAAGCGACGATCGCCGAGATCAACGCGGCCTTGCTGACGACCTTGGCCGCCTGCGGCGATGTCGTGCGCACCGTGACGACCGTGCCGGCGCCGATCCGCGACCCGGTCCATCGCCGCCTCGAAGCCGATGCGCGCCGGCTGTCGACCCACCTGCTGCCGCGCACCCGCGGCTACCACGAGATCTGGGTCGACGATGCCCCGTGGCGCGAAGACAAGGGCGCGGCAGAGGAACCGGACGTCCTTTACGGCGAGCGCTATTTGCCGCGCAAATTCAAGGCCGGGCTCGCGATCCCCGAGGACAACACGATCGATGTCCTGACCAACGATCTGGCGATCGTGGCGCTGTTCGAAGGCGACGAGCTCACCGGCTACAATTTTCTGCTCGGCGGCGGTCACGGGATGACCCACAACAACCCGAAGACCTATCCGCGGCTCGCCACCCCGGTGGCTTTCGTCGAGCCGGAGGATCTGCTCGAAGCCGCCGCGGCAGTAGTACGGCTGCACCGCGATCATGGCGACCGCGGCAACCGCCGCCACGCCCGGCTCAAATACGTCATCGCCGAAAACGGCGAAGACTGGGCGCGCGAGCGCCTGGAGGAATATCTCGGCAAACGGCTCGCGCCGTGCCGCGACATGCCGCCCTTTATGGTGCCCGATCACCTCGGCTGGCACGAGCAGGGCGATGGCCGGCTCTATCTCGGCATTCCGGTATCGAGCGGGCGGGTCGTCGACAACGAGCGGTCGCGACTGCGCACCGCTTTGCGCGAGATCGTCGAGCGGTTCGGATGCGATCCGATCCTGATGCCGAGCCAGGACATCATCCTGAGCGAGATCCGCGCCCGGAATCAGGGCGCGATCGAAGGCCTGCTGCGCGAGCACCGTGTGCCCCTCGCCGAGGACATAGCGCCGGCCGAACGCTGGGCGCTCGCCTGCCCGGCATTGCCGAGCTGCGGCTTGGCATTGACCGAGGCCGAGCGGGTGCGCGATGACATCGTTGCGGCCATCGCGGCACGGTTGCGCCGTTATGGGCTCGAGCGCGAGCGGCTCAGCATCCGCATCACCGGCTGCCCGAACGGGTGCGCCCGGCCCTACACCGGCGACATCGGCATTATCGGCCGCATGCCGGGTTTTTACAGCTTGTACGTCGGCGGCGATTTTGCCGGCACCCGGCTCAACGCGCCAATCGCCGACAAGGTGGCGTTGCATGCGATCGCCGAGACGCTCGATCCGCTGTTCGCGCTGTTCGCGTCGTCACGCGAGACCGGCGAAGGCTTTGGGAATTTCTGCCATCGCCTCGGGCTGCCGGCGCTGCAGCAAGCGCTGGCGGAACGGCAGAGGGGCGCGGCCTAAAGCTCCCCACAGCGCTCGCTCGCCGCCCCTCGGCCTCCCGCTACGCGGGTCCCTCCGTCTACCCGCTCGTGCGGGCTCGCGGGGAGACGGTTGGGGTGAGGGGCCTCTTTTCATCACCTCGTCCGCTCGTTAGCCTGTGCACCGATCATTTCTGTTCGGAGTAGGTAATGACGGTCATCGGAATAATCGCCCAGGGCACGATGGGGGCCGGCGTCGGCCGGCGGTTGCGCGAGAGCGGGGCGGAAGTCCGCACCCTGCTGGCGGGGCGCAGCCCAGCGAGCGCCGAGCGCGCGCGCGCGGCCGGCATGACCGCCGCCACCGACGAGCGCGCCTTGCTCGAAGGTGCGGATTTCTTTTTGTCGATCCTGCCGCCCGGCGAGGCCGAGCCGCTCGCTCGCCGCCTGGCACCGACCCTCACGGCGCTCGGACGCAAACCGGTCTATGTCGACTGCAACGCGGTCAGC
>Ga0306920_100012469_pt1 | contig 11537 bp, 11 predicted proteins | sample flu12Cox44000170_FD_204666 | JGI IMG/M metagenome (GOLD analysis project Ga0306920, IMG submission 204666) | Lab enrichment of tropical soil microbial communities from Luquillo Experimental Forest, Puerto Rico - flux4day.12C.oxic.44.000.170 (v2)... | ecosystem: Environmental > Terrestrial >...
CTGAGTATCGCGGCTGCGCATTCATCAATGGCGTCAGCGAAATCGCCCCGGCACTGCCGCAGGTCACCGAGATCACTCGGGGCCACAAGGCAGAGATGCAGCAGGCGCTCGCGGCGCTGTTACCGGTGAGCCGGCGTCGCGAGGCCCTGGCGCGCTCGCTCGCGTTGGTGGTCGATGGCTCGATCGTGCAGGCGCAGTTTCGCTCTGACCCCGAGGCCGTGCTGCGCGACCTGCGTCAGCTGGTGAAGTTGATCGGCGGCGATCACGCACACCTTCAATCCTCCTTGTAGACGCGGCCTTCCTTCATCACGAAGCGTACGTCTTCGAGCAGGCGCACTTCGCGGAGCGGGTCGCCGCGGACGGCGATGATGTCGGCCAGCTTGCCCGGCGTGATCGAGCCGAGTTGTGCCGATACGCCGAGCAGATCGGCATCGGCGGTGGTCGCCGCCTGAATGGCCTGCATGGGGGTCATGCCGTTCTCGACCATCAGGCTGAACTCGCGCGCGTTGGTCCCGAAGCGGCAGACGCCGCTATCGGTTCCGAAGCCGATCTTCACGCCTGCGTTGACAGCCTTGCGAAAGTTCGCGAGCTGCGCGGTCATGATCTGCTGCGCCTTGCTGACGAACTCCGGCGGATAATTGCTGCCGACACACTCGCGCACCTCGAGCGTCGGCACGAGATAGGTACCGTGCTGCTTCATGAGGGCGCGGCCCTCGTCATCCATGAGGGTACCGTGCTCGATCGAGGCCGCTCCGGCGCGGATCGCGGCCTTGATGCCCTCGGCCCCGTGCGCATGCACCGCGAGCTTCAGCCCGAAGTTGCGCGCCTCATCCGCCCCTGCCACAAGCTCCTCAGGCGTGGCCTCGCGTCCGGCGGGATTGCTGTTGTGCGTCAGCACCGCACCGGTCGCGAACATCTTGATCACATCGACGCGCTGACCCGCGAGCGCTCGCACCCGCTCGCGCACCTCGCTCGGCGAGTTCGCCGCTCCAAAGCGCAGATCCCAGGGCAGTACGACATCGGGAGCAAAGCCGGTGACTGCGCCCGCGCCACCTGCGATGGTCACATAGGCACCCGCGACGTACATGCGCGGGCCGATGACATCGCCGCGATTGATGGCGTCGCGCAGCGCCACATCGACCAACGCACGGTACGAGCCGAGATCCCGGACGGTGGTGAAACCCGCGAGCAGCACCGTCCGGGCGTTGGGAATGGAGCCCAAGGCGCGCTCGGCAGCCGTGTGCTCGAGCTCCGCGAGCGGGTCCTGGTTGCGCTGGTCGATGGTGAGATGGGTGTGCGCGTCGATGAGCCCGGGCAGCACGGTGTAGTTGCCAAGATCGATGACGCGTGCGCCGGGAGGCACCTCGATATCGGAGCCGACCGCGGCGATGCGGCCATCCCGTACCACGACCACCTGTGGACCGGTCATCCGTCCGGCGACCGTGTCGATCAGGTGTCCGGCGCGGATGGCAATCGCCGGACCGTCGGCGCGGACCGGGCTGAGGAAACCCGTCGCGAGCAGGGCCAGTGCGCACGATACGGACCTGAAATTCGTGTGCATCACCTTCGGGCCTTGGACTTGTTGAGGGTCACCGCGGCGCGAACCAGAGTCTTCAACGCCTGTGCGTTTATCGTCTCGCCCTCGTGGAAGTCGATGGCACGCCTGGTGTTCCCCTCGAGACTTGAGTTGAAGAGGCGCGCAGGATCCTTGAGAGCTGCTCCTTTGGCGAAGGTCATCTTCACGACGCTCTTGTAAGTCTCGCCGGTGCAGATCAATCCGTCGTGCGACCACACTGGAACCCCTCGCCACTTCCACTCCTCGATGACTTCGGGATCGGCCTCCTTGACCAAGTTACGGAGCCGGCTGAGCATCTGGCCCCGCCAGTCGCCCAGCTCCTTGATTCTCGCGTCAATCAGCTGCGAGGGAGATTTGGTTTCCTGCGACCCGCTCTTCTTCATGGCCCGTTGCTCCCGCTTGATCCCGAGGTAGACCCTGGCGTTGTTCGACGACGTGCGCAACGCGCCGGCGCCACGCTGCCAGACCCGACCAAGCCACGCCGACCGCGAGCGTCGTGCCGGCGATGAATAGCGTGGTCGACATCGTCACGGCTTCGAGTGCTGTGGATACTGGATTCGGGGCGTCGCAGGCGCGCTCGAAAAGCCAGCCGAGCGCCGCGAGCGCCGCCAACGCCGCGAGCGCTCGACGCACCGCACCGCCATAGCCGGCGGGCGCGAGCTGGACCACGAACGGTATCGCTGTCAGTACGATCAGTAGTTGGAAGCACTCGATACCGAGGTTGAAGCCGAGAATCGCGCCGGCCGTGTCGGCCGGGTCGGGCAAATGCCCACCGAGCGCGCGCGCGAAGGCAAGACCATGGCATAGGCCAAATGCGCCCGCCACCAGCGCTTCGCGCCCGGGGAAAATCGGTCGCCACGCGTGCAGCGCCGATGCCAGCACCGAGAGCGCAATCAGCGTCTCGACGCCGTGCACGGCCACTTGCCACCCGGAGGCGGCTGCTGCGACCAGCGCGAGCGAATGACCCACCGTGAAGGCGCTCACGACGCCGAGCAAGCGAGCCAGCGTCGCTTTACCTCCGCGGCGCGCGCGCCAACGGCCCTCGCCGGCCACGAACGCCGCCGGCAGCAACAGCGTCAGCAGGAACAGCAGGTGATCGGCGCCGCTTGCGATGTGCTCCACGCCCAGAGTGAATGCCGCGCGAAAACCCCGGCCGGAGTTGCCGGCCGCGCGCGCGACCTCGAGCACACGGCCCGGATACTGCAGAAATCCGAGCAGCTCGGGCTGATCGCCGACGATCCCGCCGAGGTAATCGCTGCGTGCGACCACCATCAGGTAGTGATTGCGCACCTCGTGCGTGATGGGGTCAGCCTGCAGGACAAACTGCCGTCTGGTCGAGCCTGCCGGCGGGGTGAAGTCGAGTACCGCCACCAGGTATTCGTGGCCGATCAGCGTCTGCAGCTGGCTGGAATGCAGGGCGCCGTGCCAACGGTCACCCGCTGGCGTGGCGATGGCGACGTGTCGGGCGAGATACCGGGCGATCGCCGGGTCGTCGGCTGCGATCGAGGACCGCTCGAGGCCTTCGGCCGCGAGTGCGTACCGCAGCTCGGAAGTCGGCAGTAGCAGCTCAGCCCGTACGGAGCTCCTGCCGAAGTCGAGATTGACGACGGAGTTCGGCGCGGGATGCGCGGTCGCGCGGGTCGCGATGAGGAGCGCGAGCAGCGCGAACGGGCCGAACCAGCAACCTCGACGCAGCCGACTCATCGGACATCGCCGCCGTAGTCCGCCACCTTGTCGCGCCAGAGCGCGTGATAGTGAATGTCGGCCGGGCGAGCGACCGCCGGCTGCACGATGAACTCGATCCAGACGCGCGGACCGTCGATGCGAACGTAGGAGCCGCGGGCGCTCAGATCGACGGCGCCGGCGTAGCCGACGTAGGTCTCCTTCAGCGCCTCGGGAGACTCGTATGCGGCGAGCTGTGCGCGCGTCAATGCCTCGCCCGGCAGGGAGAGGTAGCTCTCGAGCGCCGCACGCACTCGCGCCTGCGCGGCCGGGGCGAGCCGCGAATAACGGACGCCGCGCTCAGTCGTCCCGGTCGGATAGGTCTGCGGAAATCCGCCATCGGTGCCACTGATGCCGCTGGTGCCGGCCGGAAATTCGGTGACGACACCTTTGACGACGTCGGTGTACGTGCCCGGGAGATGCGCGTCCGCATAGGCAGCGAGAGCTCCGGCGAGCGCCGCCATGGCGGTGCTTTGCGCCTGAAGCGGCTCATGGGCCGCGCCCGCCGCATCGAACCGGATCGGCTCGGTACCGAAGAACAGCGGCGTGGTACCGGCCTCGGGCCCGTTGAACGCAAAGTTGTATGCCAGGTGATGTCCGCCGGACTGGAGAATCCATGGCTTCTGCGCCGATGGCGTGCCGAGAAAAGCGACGTAATAGTTGCCGCCGCTCCAACCGATGTGCCGGTCGTCGAGCGGCGCCAGCACATCGTCGGCCAGCCGAATCTCGTCGTAGAGCTTGAGCCCGCAGGCTGACAGTGTTGTCGTGAGCAACGCACGCAGCGCAGCCGCTTGCCGCGCATCGAGGTCACCGATGCGTACCCCGCTGCGCGGCACAATCCCGACCGGAAGATTCGACCAGCCGATCGCGCTCGCGCGCGACAACGGCTGGTCGAGTTGCGCGCGCTGCGCGGCGGACAGGGTGTCTCTTAACGCCACCGCCGCGGCGGCGACGGGCGCGGGGGCACCGCTGCCCGGCGAGGTATTGCAGTCCGTGACCGGCGCCACTGCTGCGGCCGCGGCGCGTAGCACACCGACCGCCGCCAGCAGGAACACGAGTGTCTTCGACGTGACTGCTCCACAGCGATTCATTGGCATCCCCTCTGTCCGTTTGCGCGGCTCCGCCTGGCACGATACCTGTCGCATCGCACGACCGCGAGGGGAGTAGCGCAACGAGACTCCAACACCGACATTGTGCCGCAGGCCAGGACTGCCGGGTCACGTATTCACGGAGTATGCTGGGAGTTACGGATGTCTCCTCGTCCCCATGGCGGGCCGCGCGGCTGGCTGGCGGCGTGCGCGCTCGCCTGGCTCGCTGCGGGCGCGCCGGGCCAGGTCCACGCCGCGCCGCTCTTCGACACGGTGATTGAACACGGCCGGGTGGTGGATGGCACCGGCTCGCCGTGGTTCCAGGCGGACGTGGGTATTCGCGCGGGGCGAATCGCGGCGATCGGCTCGCTCGGCGATCTGCCGGCGCGATCGCGCATCGAGGCGCGCGGGCTCGTCGTGGCACCCGGGTTCATCGACATGCTGGGCCAATCCGAGCTGACGCTGCTCGTGAACCCGCACGTGCCATCGAAGCTCTATCAGGGAATCACCACCGAGATTACCGGCGAGGGCGTCTCGGTTGCGCCGCTCGATGAGCGGGTGCGCGTCAGCTACGCGCAGCAGGTCGCCCGTTACGGTATCCGTCCCGATTGGAGCCGCTTCGCCGATTACTTCGCCCGCCTGGAGCGCCAGGGGATCGCCATCAACTTCGCGAGCTACGTGGGCGCGACCCGCCTGCGGGAGATGGTGGTGGGTCTCGCCGATCGGCCCGCGACCGACGCCGAGCTCACGCGGATGCGAGCGTTGCTGCGTCAGGCGATGGAAGATGGCGCCATCGGGGTATCGAGCGCGCTCGAGTATCCTCCCGCCCCCTACGCGAGCACCGAGGAACTGATCGCGCTCGCCCGCGAAGCCGCTCGCTCCGGTGGCATCTACGCAACTCACATGCGCTCCTACGAGGAGGACATCATGCGGGCGCTGGATGAGACGTTTCGCATCGCTCGCGAGGCGCAGATTCCGGTCGAGATCTGGCATCTCGAGGTCGCGGGACCTGCGGTGTGGGGTCGCATGCCGGAGGTCGTCGCCAAGATCGAGGGGGCGCGCGCCGCAGGCGTCGACGTCATGTCGGATCTACACGCCTACACGGCCTGGGGCAACGACATGAGCGCATTCGTACCGCCCTGGGCACATGAAGGTGGCACGACGAAACTCATAGCGCGGCTCAAGGATCCGACGCTGCGGGCGCGCATTCGTGCGGAGATGGAGACCAAGCGCGAAGGCTGGGACAACGAGTGGCTCGCGGTCGCCGGGCCTGCCGACATCCTGGTCTCGAGTGTCGCTCATGCGGAGCTGCGCTCCCTGCAGGGTCAGTCGATCGAGGCAATTGCCCGGGCGCGTGGCCGGGAGCCGATCGAAACGCTGCTCGACATCCTGATCGAGGACGGGGCGCAGGCGCAGGTCGCCGCGTTCGGCATGCAGGAACGGGACGTGGTGGTCGCGCTGCGCGCTCCGTGGGTCTCGGTCTGCAACGACGGCGCCGGAACCTCCCCGCAGGGCATGTTGGGACTCGAGCACCCGCATCCGCGCGCCTACGGCACCTTCCCGCGCATTCTGCGGCGCTACGTGCGCGAGACGCACGAGCTGTCGCTGGAGGAGGCGATCCGCAAATTCAGCGCGCTGCCGGCGGCACGCCTGCACCTTGGCGACCGGGGCGTGCTGAAGGCCGGGCTCGCGGCCGATGTCGTGGTCTTCGATGAGCACGAGATCGCCGACCGCGCGACCTATGCCGAGCCGAACCAGCTCTCCGTTGGCATGCGTTACGTGTTTGTAAACGGAATTCCGGTAGTCGCGGACGGGCGCGAGACGCTGCGCCTTCCCGGCCGCGTGCTGCGAGGCCCCGGGTACCGCGGCGGCAGTACCCGTTGATACGCGGTAGCCCGGTAAGACTCACGGGCGTGGTTGCCGCACGGTCCGCTCGCAATCGACCAGGAGCCACGCCACGGCCGCCACGATGGCGAATACCGTGCCGGTCTCGAAGGCGGCATCCCAGTGTCCGCTCGCCGAGAGCGCGGCGACCAGAGGCTGACAGAGGAAACCACCCAGATTACCGCCCGTGTTGAGAACGCCCGTGGCTGCGCCCGAGTCGGTGCCGGCCGCGGCCATGGTCGCGGCCCAAAACGGACCTTCGTTGATCTCCACGGCGGCAAAAGCCAGAGCGAGGGCCGCTACCGCAGCGTACGCCTGGTCGACATGGATCGTGGCGAGCAGCAATGCGCCGGCGAGCGGCAGACACAGCAGCGGCACCACCCGATAGCCACGACGTGCGCCCCAGCGCCGCACGCAACGATCGCAAATGAAGCCCCCGGCGGCCGAACCCGCGGCCGCGCCGATCCACGGGATCATCCCCGCGATGCCGCTCTCGATGCCCTTGAAGTGCCGAACCTGGACCAGATACAGGAATGACCAGTAGGTCAGCAGATAGAAGGCGTAGTTCATACAGAGATAGGAGAAGGTGAGCGCCAGCACATCGCGATTGGCGGCGATCTGTCCCAGGCGTCGCCAGCTGAGCGGGGGCGCCGTGTCGGCCTGGGAGTCGAGCTCCGCCAGCTCCGCAGCGGTCACGCGTGCATGCTGCCGCGGCAGGTTCCGTCCGTGCCGGCCCCAGCCGACGGTGAGAAAGGCCACTGGAAGCGTCGCAAGCACGAGCGCCGTGCGCCAGCCGAAGGACTCGGTGAGTGCCACCACGACGAGCGGTGTGAGCGCTCCGCCGATCACCATGCCGCTGGTCTGCAGCCCGTTGGCAATGGCCCACTGGCGCCTCGGGAACCAGGCTTCGACCACCGCGGCGAACACCGGAAAGACCGGGGCCAGTGCCACACCGAGCACCAGTTGCGCGATGAGCAGGGCTACGAACAGCGCCGTGCCGGTAACCGCCATCGACAGCAGCGGCAGCGCCAGAGTTGCCGCGAGACTCAACACACCAACCGCCACGTAGGTGCGGCGCGCACCGAAGATCTGGCCGAGCGCACCGCCCGGTATCTGCATGGCGGTGTAGGTCGCGAAGAATGCGGTGTTGAGCCATCCGAGCCGCACCTGGCTGAGATGCAGGATCGGCATGAACGTGTCCGCTGCCACCGCCACGCTCGTACGCTGCACGAAGGACATGAGCGCGAAGGTGAACATGAAAATCAGCATCCACCAGCGAACGCGCACGCGTCGCAGGATCGACGCGGTCATGCGGCTGCAGCCACCCGGCGCAGATAATCGAGTAGTGGCTGCCGCACGATGTCCATCTCAGAGTAATGCCAGCGCGACTCCGAATAACCCTCGAGGAGTCTCAACATGGAGAGCGCTGCCTGTGGATCACCTGCGAGGACCGACAGCGGATCGCTGTAGGTGTGCAAACTGAACGCGACGGCGCGCGAGGCCGGCAGCCGGCTCAGGGTCTGTCGCTCGACGCGAATGAAGAGCAGCTCGCCCGCCCTCGCCGGCTCGCGGTACAAGGCGTCGCGCACCGCGTGCATGGCGTTGGCGTTGGCCCGATGCGGATCATCCGGGAAGAACAGTGTCGCCAGCGGCGTTACTTGCCAGTTGAAGCGCTCACACGGTGTGTCCTCGTGCACGCTCGACAGTACCCGGTCAATACGCACACCCAGCTTGTCGCTCAGCGTCGGCACCGGAATATGGGCCCAATGCACCGTTTCACCGACCGCTGAGACCAGGCGCCCGGAGCTCGAATAAGCATTGGACGAGGCGGTGATGCGCATCACGCCGTCCCGCTCCTCCAGCAGCATGAAGTCCTCTTCGGTGACGTCGCTCAGTTGCCGCAGGGGCTCGGTCTGCGGATCATCGAGCCGCCACGCCCGAGATTCGTGGCGCGACGTGAGCGTCGCGCCGGACAGCGCGTAGCGATCCGCATGGTCGGTCACGAGGTGAGCGACCACGAGATCTCTGAGTTCGCGCTGTGCGTGCAGCGATTCCGGCAGCGTCCGGTAGTAGCGATCGCATTGCGCGCCAAGGCGGCTGCGCTTCGCGCGCATGTTGTCGGCATGGTGTGGACTGAATTGAATCCATTCGCTCTTGCGCACCGGGCGCAGACCGATGGTGAAGTCCACGCTCGCCCAGCGGTAGGGCTGGTAGGCCGGCGGCTGGATGGGCGGCGCGGCGCTCATGCACCCTCGAGCGGTGGCACTGCATCGCGGAAGTTCATGGGTTCGAGTGTATGACAGTTCGAATCGAGTGTGGACGGAACGTCCGCTGTCCCGCTCGATAAGCGTGCGCGTTGAGTCGCTTGCTGCTTGACATGCAAGGTGTTACTTGCCTATCATTTAGGCAAGTTACTACTTGCATATAGTACATGGCAGAGCGCCACGACACCGACGTGCTGTTCAAGGCCCTGGCCGATGCCAGCCGGCGCAAGCTGCTCGACCTGCTGCATGCGCACGACGGCCGCACACTCAACGAGCTGTGCGAACACCTGGACATGACGCGGCAGGGCGTGACTCAGCACCTGGACGTGCTCGAGGCGGCGAACCTGGTTGCCACCGTGCGGCGCGGCCGCGAGAAGCTGCACTTCCTCAATCCAGTACCGCTACAGGAGATCTACGAGCGCTGGATTGCCAAGTTCGAGAAGCCGCGCCTCAAGGCGCTCGCGGCTCTGAAACAACGGCTGGAGAAACCCAATGGCTAGATCGACCTTTGTCTACGTGACCTACATCCGCACCACCCCGGAGAAGCTGTGGTCAGCACTGACTGACGTAGAGTTCATCAAGCAGTACTGGTTCGGCATGCGCTGCGAAAGCCAGTGGTCGGCGGGATCCCCGTGGAAGTTGGTGTCCGGGGACGGGCAGATCTTCGACGCCGGCGAGATCGTCGCGGCCGAGCGGCCACGGCGCTTGGTAATTCGCTGGCAGCATCAGAGCAAGCCCGAGCTCAAGGCCGAAGGCGACTCGCTCTGCACCATGGAACTCGAACCCAGTGGACCGGCGGTCAAGCTCTCCATCACCCACACCATCGAGCGTGAGCCCTCGAAATTCATCCTCGCGGTGTCCGGCGGCTGGCCTAAGGTCATCTCCAACCTGAAGTCGCTGCTCGAAACCGGCTCCGCCGTTCTGCAGGACCCTTACCCCACTCAGAGCGCCGACTCTGGAAGGAAGTAGTCATGGCCAAGGTCGTATTTGGAAACCATTCGTCGGTCCTGGTTCCGCGGCACGATCGCGACCGCATTCGTAAATTCTATGGTGGTGTCCTTGGTGGCGAACTCACCCTGGCCGATCCCGACAGGGACCTCATTCGCCTGGGAGAGGATTTCTATATCGCGTTTCTCTACGGGGATGTCGCTGATGAGAGCGAGTTCTTGCGAAGCGCCAGATCCGTCTGGCTGGAAATCAAGTGCGACGACGTAGAGGAAATGATCCGGAAAATCCTCAACTTCGGTGTCAGGAAGCTCGAGGTGCCGGACCCTCACCTCTACTTCCAGGCTCCGGGAGGCCAATGCCTGCGCTTGGTCGGAATCGACGAGGATCTCTCCTTTTATGAGGGGGCCGAGGAAGGCCCGAACGTGGCGAAGGTAAAAGAGGCGCTCAGAAGAATGGCTCCGCGACTGCGCCCGCTCTCCGACCCGGGTTTGGACTACACTGAAACTCACTGAAGCAGCTCGGCGTCTCTGAAACTGGGAGCTCAGGGAACCAACATGATCGACGCGCGTACGGGCCAATCCCTCACTACCGGCAGTCTCGAAGCCGCAAAGCAGTATCAGCTGGCTGTTGATCGCATCCTTGGCTCTGAGACGGGCGCAGCAGAAGCCCTCGATCGGGCTTTGGCGCTGGACAGCAATCTCGCTCTGGCACTAGCCGCGCGCTACATGCTCGCCAAAGACGCTAAGTCAGCGGACGCCGATGTCTTCAAAGAGCGCGCACTCATGGCGGCACAAGCCGCGCTGCCGTGGGAGCGTGCGCATGTCCTCGCGCTCTTTGCCCTGCTTGAAGACCCTTATTCCAACCTTGCAGCGACCGAGGCCTACATCGCTGGCAATCCGAGTGACTTGCTGGTCATCTCGCAACTTTGTGGTTACCTGATCTTTTACGGCGGCGCGCGCAAGCTTGAGCGCGTTCTAAGTATCATGGAATCGGTCGCTCCCAGTTTACATGATGATTGGGCATGTCTCGTGCGCCTCGGGTTTGCGGCCAGTGAGGCCGGCGATCGGAACCGCGGTCGTGTACTCGTCGAGCGGGCCCTGCGGCAGCGGCCGCAGGCGCCCTACGTTATCCACGGCTATGCTCATGTACTGCACGATCAAGACAAGCCTGAAGAGTCGCTGGACTTGCTGGGTAACTGGCTAAACGAACACCGCCGCTCGGCAGAAGGCGGCGCCATGTATGGTCACGTTCAGTGGCATCTGGCACTGGCGGAATGGCAGTTGGGGTTGGCCGAGCAGGCGTGGCAGCGCTACGAGCGTTACTGCGCACCCGAGACCACCCGCTGTGGTCCGGTGCTGACTCTGGCCGATTGCGGCGGTTTTCTATTGCGTGAATATCTGCGAACAGGAACTACCCGCCCGGTCTCGGCTGCTGTTGCTGCATTGTCCGAGCGCTTCAGCTCCATGCTTTCGCATCCGTTCATAGCGCTGCATCTTGCCGGTATTCAGGCATCGGCCGGCGATCTCGCCGCGCTGGAGCAAAGCCGGGCGACAATTGCGAAGAAGGAGCCCAGCGACCAGACGCGGCTGTCACTCTGTCTGGTGGACGCTGTCGGTCAATTCGCCAAGGCGCAGTACGCCGCTGCCGCCGAATCACTGAAATTGGTATCAGCAGATCAGCGCATTAGCGTGGGGGGAAGTCGTGTTGAGCGCGTGCTGATCGATCTGCTTGAGGCTCGAGCAGTTGAGCTGGCTGCGTAGCCTGCATCGGCGGAGAACCAACGGAGCTGGCCGGTCACCGGATCACCATATAATAGCTGCGTGCGAGCCGGTAATTCGACGCATCTCAAAACGCCGCCTCGGAGCGGACAAAGGCAGGTCCTATGCTCGATCTGAGCTCCTCGGCGCGCCGGAGTCGGGACGCCCGACTGATTCCCGTCCTCGCAAGTGCCGTTCTGGTCGCAGCGGCGTTCCCCTCGATCGGTCGGGCGGGCTTGCCCGAAGGCGCTGCCGCACTGGCCGCACCGTCGAGCCTGTCCGCCGACTCGGAACGAGA
>Ga0306920_100012470_pt1 | contig 11536 bp, 10 predicted proteins | sample flu12Cox44000170_FD_204666 | JGI IMG/M metagenome (GOLD analysis project Ga0306920, IMG submission 204666) | Lab enrichment of tropical soil microbial communities from Luquillo Experimental Forest, Puerto Rico - flux4day.12C.oxic.44.000.170 (v2)... | ecosystem: Environmental > Terrestrial >...
GGCATCGGTCTCCCTGTACACGCTGATGACGAGGCTGAGCTGGTTCTGGGCAGGCGTGGGCGCCGTGATCGTGGCCGCCGCCGTCGGCGCGCTGACCCGGCTGCGGACCCTCCCGGTGATCGTCTGCCTGCTGGCCTCGCTGGCCGGGCTGGTCCTGTACCTCAACGCCGTGTTCGCCGGGCCGCAGTCGTTCTACCGGCTGATCCCGACCCCGGCCTCGGTTCATCACCTGATCGTGCTGGCGGAGCGCGCGAACTCGGAGACGGCGAAATTCGCCCCGCCGATACCGACCACCCCCGGGATCGTCCTGCTGGCCGCGGCCGGGATCGGGATCGTCGCCATCGCCACCGACCTCCTCGCGGTGCGGCTGCGCAGGCCCGCGCTGGCCGGCCTCCCGCTGCTCATCCTCTTCTGCGTGCCGATGACGACGATCGTCAATCCCGGGTGGGTCTCCGAGGTGGTGGTGTTCAGCCTGGGGATCGCCGGGTACCTCGCCCTGCTGTCCGCGGACGGCCGGGAGCAGGTGCGGCTCTGGGGGCGGCTCGTCCGTCCCTGGCCGAGCCGCGAGGAGCCGGGAGGACCTGATACCCGGCAGCTCGCCGCGGCCGGCCGGCGTATCGGCTTCGCCGCCGTCGTGCTGGCGCTCTGCGTGCCGCTGATCCTGCCCGCCCTCCAGAGCCACCGGCTGTTCCATGGAGCGGGCACGGGCACAGGCCACGGTTACACCGGCTCGCTCTCACTGCCCAACCCGCTGGTGGAGATGAACGACCAGCTGCGCACGCCGCATCCGGAGACGATCCTCAGTTACCGCACCGGCGACGCCACTCCGCCCTACCTCCAGGTCTACGTCCTGGGCCGGCTGGGCACCAGGGACTGGAGCCTGGCGCCACCATCGGCCACCGCCACGGTCGGTGGCGGCGCGCTCCCCGCCGTGCCCGGCCTCACCGGCGCCACCCCGGCCCGCACCATCCACGAGACGATCACCCTCGGTTCTGCCCTGGCCGCGAGCAAGAACCAGGTCAGCTACCTGCCCGTGCCGTACGCGCCACGGAGGATGAACGTGCCCGGCGACTGGCGGGTGGAACGGAACTCGCTCAGCGTCTACACGGCCACCACCTCGCTGGCCGGCCTGCAGTACACGGTGGCGAGCGCCGACATCAACCCGTCACCGCAGCAGCTCCGCCGGGCCACCGCTCCCCCCGCCGGTGAGCGTGGCTACCTCACCGTGCCGCGGCCCTTCCAGCAGCTGCTGACGCTCACCAGGCACGTCACCGCCGAGCAGAGCAGTGCCTACGGCAAGGCGGTCGCGCTGCAGGAGTGGTTCAGCGAGCCGGGGAACTTCACCTACTCACTGAACGCGCCCCTGCCGCCGGGGCCCAGCGGCCTGATCGAATTTGTCACCAAGACCCGGCGCGGCTTCTGCGAGCAGTTCGCTTTCGCGATGGCCGTGATGGCCCGGCTGGCGGGCATCCCGTCCCGCGTGGTCGTCGGGTACACGCAGGGCGTCAACGTCGGGAACGGCACCTGGGAGGTCCGGACCAGCGACGCGCACGCCTGGCCGGAGCTCTACTTCAGGGGGGCAGGGTGGCTGCGGTTCGAGCCGACCCCGTCCGGCTCGAACGGGGAGGCCGGCCAGGCCACCGCGTCCGCTCCCGCCTACTCCTTCCCGCCCGCGGGCAGTATCGTCCCCACCCCGCAGCCGACCCCGTCGGCACCCTTCCCGGGCGCCGTCAGGCCCAGCTCCGGTCGGTCCCGGGGGGGGCTCGGGCCGGGGCTGAAGAAGCCCGGCGGCGGCGGGGTCGCCGGTCCGCGGCGGGCGTCCTCCCCGCTCCCGGTCGCGCTGCTCGCCGCCGTGGTGCTCGCGCTGGCCGCCGTCACCCCATGGGCCGCCCGCTTCTTCATCCGGCGCCGCCGGTGGTTCCGGGCGGCCGATGACGCCGGGCGCGCCCACGCCGCGTGGCTCGAATTCCGTGACGACCTGGCCGACCACCGGGTCACCTGCCGCGTCAGTGAGTCACCGCGCGCGCTGGCCCACCGTCTGGGCGTGTCGCTCGGGTTCGGGCCGGCCGAGCGGGAGGCCCTGGAGCGGATCGCCCGCGCCGAGGAAAGGGCTTGCTATGCGCCGGCCCCGCTGGCGTCGGCTCAGCTGCGCGGCGACGTGACCACGGTCAGGCGGGCGATGGCGAGGTCGGGCGGCCTGCGCGCCAGGTCGGTGGCCATCGTGCTGCCCGCGTCCGTCCTGGCTCCGGCGCGGACGGCGCTGACGCACGCGCTCGACGTGTTCGGCTGGATGGACGTCATCACCAGCAGCCTGCGCCAGCGAGGCGAGCAGGCCGCGCGCTCGTGGGGTGGGACCGGGTAGCCGGGCGGGCTACCGGTCTCCCTGCTGGCGGCGGCGCCAGCGCTCTTCCAGCCGCTCCATGAATCCCGTTCTGCCGGAACGCCCGCGCCGGTCCTTGCGAGGCTTGCGTCCCCGCGGCGCCGCCGGGGCCCGGCCCGGGCTGGCGGTGCGCCCGGTCGGGGCGCGGCCGGTGGCGGCGCGGCCGGTGGCGGTGCCGCCGGTGGCGGCGCGGCCGGTGGCGGCGCCGCCCATGTGGCGCCAGCTCGTCAGCGCCCACATGGCGCAGGCGAGCATGACCACGAAGCCGCCCACGCCAATGAAGATGACCTTGGATACCACACCGGCGAGCAGCAAGCCCACTCCGAGCAGGAAACCGATCGCGGCCTGGACCACCCGTCGCTTGTAGTGGATCCGGGGGTCCTTCGCGCGCACGGCCTGCGCAAGCTTCGGATAGTCGGCATAGAGCGACTGCTCGATCTGCTCGAGCTGACGCTGCTCGTGCTCAGAAAGCGGCACAGTGCCTCCCATGAACCTCACGCGCGGGGACAGGTGCGATGACGTTCATCTCACGGTCCTGATTCCCTCCACAATACGAGTGCTGCCGCACACTCGGAAAGAGCAGTCTGAGGGCAAAGGGAGGCTTAACTGACGATGTTGGTGCCCCCGACCCGCGCGCTCCCCCGGTGAGACCTGCGTCACGCGCACTGTCCACGTCACCCACCGTAGCCGAGTTCTCAAACAGCTGTTCGCTTTAACTCTACCCGCAGGCGCCGGGGCCGGCTATGGCTTCCGTGGGTGATCTGGGGCCGCCGGAATCTCCGTCTCCGCCTCTTCACCCGGCCGGACCAGGACGGCGGGGCGCACCGAGTCCGGCCCGAACCGGCCGGTGATCCGGTCCACCGCCCGTTCGGCGTCACGCCAGGACGCGGGCGGTTCGCCCAAGGCCAGCTGGGTGGCTGACCGGGCCGCCGGGACGAGGCCCGCGGCCCGGACGCCGACCAGCCGCAGCCTCGCCCGCGGGTCGAGGCCCGCCGCCGCATAAAGCTCACAGGCGGTGGCGTAGATCTCCCGAGCCACGTCGGTGGGCTCCGGCAGCGTCCGCGAGCGCGTGATCGTGGTGAAGTTGGCAAGCCGCAGCTTCACCACCACCGTCCGGGCGACCGAGCCTCCTGCCCGCAGGCCGCGCGCCGTCCGCCCGGACAGCCGGAGCAGCTCCCGCCGGATCACCTCGGGGTCGTCGACATCGGCGGCGAAGGTCTCCTCGGCACCGATGCTCTTGTCCGGCGAATCGCGGACCACCGGGCGGTGATCACGGCCCCAGGCGAGCGCGGATAGGTGCGCGCCGACCGCCTGGCCGAGCTCACGCTGCAGCACAGCCAGCGGCGTATGCGCGATGTCGCCCACGGTCCGCAGGCCGAGCCGGGCCAGCGCCCGCCCGGTCTGCGCTCCCACGCCCCACAAGGCGGCCACGGGCAACGGGTGGAGGAAGTCGAGCACCTGATCGCCGGGGACGACCAGGAGCCCGTCCGGCTTGCACAGCGCCGACGCTAGCTTGGCCACGAACTTGCAGTTGGCCACCCCCACCGAGCAGGTGAGGGCCTGCTGATCGCGGGTGGCGGCCCGGATCAGCTCCGCGATCCGGGTGGGGGGGCCCAGCCGCCGGATGGACCCGGAGACGTCGAGGAACGCCTCATCCAGTGACAGCGGCTCCACCTCGGGGGTCATCGACCGGAACACCGCCATGACCTCAGCGGACGCGGCAGCGTACAGCCGGTGGCGGGGCGCGACGAAGACCGCCTGCGGGCACAGCCGGCGGGCCCGGGTCACGGGCATCGCCGAGCGGACCCCGAAGACGCGGGCCTCGTACGACGCGGAGAGCACCACCCCGCGGCTGCCGGCGCCCACGATCACCGGCAGCCCGGCGAGCTCGGGCCGGTCACGGATCTCGACGCTGGCGTAGAAGGCGTCCATGTCGGCGTGGAGGATGTGACAGCCAGTGTCGCCGCCGGCCATGCGGTTACCGGTATCCGACGATGTGGAACTGGGTGGCGATGTAGTGGAAGGCGGGATGGGCCGACGCCGCTTGCTCCAGCGCCAGCAGTGCGTCGGCGGCGCCGGGGTCGGCGTCCGCGAACATGCCGGGCACCAGGTCCGCGAAGACCCGGACCCCGTGGGCGGGGCCGGCGCGCAGGCCGGCCCCCTCGATCAGGCTCACGACCGCGGCCAGGGTGAACCGCCGCGGCTGGGACGGCCCCGGCTCCGCGCCGGCCCCGCCCGGCTGGCCGGTGCCGATTTCGGCGAGCAGCCGCCGGGCGTCGTCGAACCGCCCCGCCAGCGCGCGGTGGATCACCGCCGCGACGGAGCTGGCCGCGAGCACGCTGACCGCACCGGCGGGCCGCAGCACCTGGGCGATCGACGCCATGGCGTCCGTCGGCGAGTCGACGTACTCGAGCACGCTGTGGCACAGCACCAGGTCGGCGCTCGCCTCGCCCGCCACCATGGCCAGGTCGGCGACGTCTCCCTGGACCGTGCGGAGCGGGACGTTCATCTCGGCGGCCCGGCGTTCGGCGGCGGCCAGTGAGTCGGGGCTGGGATCGATCAGCGTCACGTTGTGGCCCAGGCCCGCCAGCGGCACGGCGAACCCGCCCGTCCCCCCGCCGGCGTCGAGGATGTCGAGCCGGGGCCGCCCGGTCTCCGTCACCAGCGCGGAGATCACCGTCCGGAGGATGTCACGGATGATCACGGTGCGCGCGTCGTCGTACCGGCTCCAGGGCCGGCCCGGCGCACCCGCGGCCCGCCCCGGCGGGGGGCCCGCTGCGCCGGTGCCGTCGAGGGCACCAGCGGCGCCCGCGCCGTGCAACGCGCCGCCGGCGCCCAAGCTGCCCAGCGCCCCGCCGGCGCCCGCCCCGCCGGCGCCCGCGCCGCCGGCGCCCAAGCCGCCCAGCGCCCCGCCGGCAGCCATACCGCGGAGCGCGCCGCTGGCGTCCATATCGCCCAGCGCGCCTCCGGCGCCCGCGCTGCCCAGCGCGCCTCCGGCGCGACGGTCGCCTGCCACTGCCGACCTCCTTGTCCCGCCCTCGCCCCAATCTAGTGCCGACCCCCGACACTCGCGGGACCAGCGGTGTGCCTGGTACGGCCGCGGTTCGCGGAGCCCGCGGGCCGGAGGGTTTGGTGGCCGGCGCCGCGGGCAGCGGAGGTCTTGCCGCTTTATGAGAGCGTGGGTTTCACTTGACTATGGCCGCTCATGGGGTACGTGGCCGACGGCAGCCGCCGGTATGACACGGCCGGCGCGCTGGATCCGCACGGGCAGCGTAGCGCCGCGCCCGGATGACGGGATTCCCCATGACTCTTCCGGATTCCAGCGCCCGCCGCCGCCGCGACCACTTAGGCTCTCCGCCATGCGAGAGCACCTGGAGCTTCCCCGGCCCCTGCGTCTGCTGCGTACCGCGCTCTGGAGCCTGACCGAATCGGCCGGCCTGCCATTGGGTGCCGCCGCCCTCGGGGCCTGGCTGTACGGCCGTGACGTCGGCCTGCTGGCCGCGCTCATCGCCACCTGGCTCATGGCGCTCATCCGCAAGATCGCTACCGGCAGCGTCCCCAGCCTGCTCACGATCTCGGCGGTCGTGCTCAGCCTGCAGACCGCGATGGTGCTCGCCACCGGCGAGATCTGGCTCTATCTGCTCCAGTTCCCCGTGGCCAACCTGGTCATGTGTGTGCTGTTCGCGCGGACCGCGCGCGGGCCCAGCCCGCTCGTGGCCCGGCTGGCTGCCGAGGTGGTCGCCCTGCGCCAGCCCTCCAGCCATCACCCGGGCCTGCACCGCTTCTTCCAGGGCGCGACCTGGCTCTGGGCCGGGATCTTCTTCCTGCTCACGGCCGGCCTCGCCGTGCTGATGGTGACCGAGCCCACCGGGCTGTTCGTCGCGCTCTCGTCCGCGCTCACGCTCGCGCTGGTGGTGATCGGCGTGGGCGTGTCGGCGCTGTGGTTCCGGTCTGTCCTGCGCCGGTTCGGCATCGGCCTGCGGTTCGCCCCCGCCTGACCGGCCCGCCTGGCCGCAGCGCCACACCTGCGCCGGGCGGCGCTGTGGTCAGAGGGAGAGCGTCGGCTTGAGTTCCAGCAGGCGGGCCAGCAGGCCGTTCACGAACGTGGGCGAGCCTTCGGTGGACAGGTCGCGGGCCAGCTGGACCGCCTCGCTGATGGCGACCGCGTCGGGGACGTCGTCGGCCCAGAGGAGCTCGTAGGCCCCGATGCGCAGGACGTTCCTGTCCACGGCCGGCATCCGCTCCAGCGCCCACCCCCGGGCGCTGGAGGCGATGAGCTGGTCGATCCGCTCCTGGTGCGCGTGGACCCCCCGGACCAGGTCGGCGGCGTAGCTGGGAAGCGGCGGGATCTCGTCCGTCGCCCGTTCGGCGAGCACGTCCAGGACCGGCCGGTCCCGGAGTTCCGCCTCGAACAGGACGTCGAGCGCCCGCTTGCGGGCTTTACTACGAGCGGGCACGGCGGGAGGTCAGGCCCGGCCCAGATACTCGCCGGTGCGGGTATCGACCTTGACCTTCTCACCGGTCGTGATGAACAGCGGCACGTGGATCTGCGCCCCCGTCTCCAGGACGGCGGGCTTGGTGCCGCCGGTGGAGCGGTCTCCCTGCACCCCCGGGTCGGTCTGCCTGATGGTCAGCTCGACCGCGGCGGGGAGCTCCACGTACAGCGGGACGCCGTTGTTGAACGCCACCACGGCCGTCTGCTCCTCCAGCAGGTAGTTGGCGGCGTCGCCGACCGTCGCGGCCGGGATGCGGGGCTGGTCGTAGTCCTGTGTGTCCATGAAGACGAAGTCCTCGCCCTCACGGTAGAGGTACTGCATCTCCCGCTTGTCCACGTTGGCCGTCTCGACCTTGACCCCGGCGTTGAAGGTCCGGTCGACCACCTTGCCCGACAGGACGTTCTTCAGCTTCGTTCGCACGAAGGCGCCGCCCTTGCCCGGCTTGACGTGCTGGAAGTCCACGACGGTCCACAGCTGCCCGTCGAGGTTCAGCGTGAGGCCGTTCTTGAGGTCGTTGGTGGTGGCCACGTCTGATGTCTCCTGGGTATGGGGGGCCACGCCACCAGGGCGGGTCCGCCCTAGAGGACAAGCAGCTCCCTCACGGTCGCGGTTGTGGTCGTGGTGAGCATCTCGCGGGCTGCCGCCGGCGCCGCGGAGCGCACCACCAGGGTGTCCTCGATCCTGATCCCGCCCCGCCCGGGCACGTAAATGCCCGGTTCGACGGTGATGGGAACCCGGTCAGCAAGTCTACCGGGCCGGCCGTGGGCCAGCATCGGTGCCTCGTGGATCTCCAGCCCCACCCCATGCCCCAGGCCGTGGGAGAAGTGCTCGCCGTGGCCGGCCTCGGCGATGACGTCGCGGGCGGCCGCGTCCACCTCGGCCACGGCCGCGCCCGGCTCGGCCGCCGCGATCCCGGCCCGCTGCGCGGCGGCCACGAGCGCGTAGAGGTCGCGCTGCCACTCGGCAGGCGGGCCGAGCACGACCGTGCGCGTCATGTCGGCGTGGTACCCCTCGTGGCGGGCACCGCAGTCGATGGTGATCATGTCTCCAAGGGCGAGCGGGCGGCCGGACGGCGTGTGGTGCGGGATGGCCCCGTTGGGCCCGCTGGCGACGATGGTGTCGAAAGCGGGTTTCTCCGCCCCGGCGTCGATCATCGTCTGGTCGATGAGCACCGCGAGCTCCCGTTCGGTCATGCCCGCCGCGATCTGGGGAACCACCTCATCGAACGCCGAACTGGTGATCTCGCACGCGCGGGCCAGCAGCCCGATCTCGGTGTCGTCCTTGACGATGCGCAGATCCTCCACCACCCGGCCGAGCGGCCGGGGCTCGATCTCGCCGACGGAGGTAAGGGCGTCGTACCGTTCCACGGTCATCTCGTGGGCCTCGAACGCGAGCCTGCGGAGCCCGCGCTTGCTGGCCAGGCCCGCGAGCGTGGACTCCACCTCCCGGCAGGTGAGGCACTCCAGGTCGGGGCAGTCGCGATCGGCGGCCAGGGCGTAGCGGGAGTCGGTGGCGAGCACGGCGTCCCCGGTGGCCGGCACGAGCAGGGCGGCGTTGGAGCTGGCCAGCCCGGTCAGGTAGCGGACGTTGACCAGGCTGGTGATGAGGGCGGCATCGGCGTCACGGTCCGCCAGCGCGGCCTGCAGGCGCCCGCGGCGGGCGGCGTGGATCTCGGGCATGCCCCGACTGTACGGCGTCCCGCGCGCCGGGATTCAGGATGGGTGCGCCGGGGCTGGACCTTGACGCGGGCCATGCGGCGGCGTGGTGCCGGGCCCGGTGAGGTACTTGGCCATCAGCACGTCGTCCACATACTGCCCGCCGATCCGGAACTCCTCCCGGAGGGCGCCTTCCCGCCGGAAGCCGAGCCGCTCGTACAGGGCCAGGGCCGCCGTGTTGGTGCTGAGCACGTGCAGGCTCAGCTTGCGCGCGCCACGGGTGCGGGCCAGCCGCTCGGCCGCGGCCAGCAGCGCAGAGGCGACCCCGCGGCGCCGCGCGCCCGGGGCGACCGCCAGGCCCATCACGCCGAGCACGTGCGCGTTCTCCCGCAGTTCCGTTACCGGCCTGACCCGGATGTAGCCCGCCAGCCGGCCGTCGAGCTCGGCGACGAGGTACTCCCGCGGCGGCCCGCTGCTGGTGAAAAACGTGAAGAAGGGGTCGTGCGCCCGCTCCGTCACGGACGGGAATCCCGAGGCGGCCGTCCAGGCCTCCGCCTCCAGGCGGGCCAGGCCGGCCTCGTCGTTGGGACGTGCGGTGCGCACCGCCAGGCGGTGGTCCAACCGGGTCACCACCCCATCCTCTCCGGGCTGTCAATCCGGGGCCCCGGGTCCCTCACCCCCAATCCGGCGTCCTGGAGTTCCTGCTGCCATCCCCGTCCTGGCGTCTCATACTTGCGGACGGATACACGCATCCGTATACTCTTCACCGGATATACGTAACCGGATGAACGTAGGTGAGGACATGGCCGGACGGCGCGCCGTCTCGAACCTGCTGGCCCTGGCCGTCCTCGTGGCGCTCACCGAGCGCCCGATGCATCCGTACGAGATGGCCACCACGATGCGCTCCCAGGGCAAGGAGCGCAGCATCAAGCTGAACTACGGCTCGCTGTACACGGTCGTGAACAACCTGGCCCGGCACGGGCTCATCGAGGCGGTGGAGGCCGGGCGGGAGGGGCGGCGGCCGGAGCGCACCATTTACCGGATCACCGATGCCGGCCGCAAGGAGATCGACGACTGGATGGCGGAGCTGGTCGCCGTCCCGGTGAAGGAGTACCCGCAGTTCGAGGCGGCCCTGGCGGAGCTGCCCGTGCTGGCCCCGGGCCGGGCGCTGGAGCTGCTGCGTGACCGGTCCCGCGCGCTGGAGCAGGCGATCGCCGAGGTCCGGGCGGAACTGGCCGGGCTCACCTGGCTGCCCCGGCTGTTCGTGCTGGAGGCCGAATATCACCTGGCCATGCGGGAGGCCGAGCTCAGCTGGGTCCGCGGCCTGGTGGCCGAGTTCGAGGACCGGACCTTCCCCGGCCTGGACGGCTGGCAGCACGTGCACGACACGCATGAATGGCCAGCGGAGTTCGGCCCGGTCCCGGAGGAATGGGCCGACCACGCCGACGGGCCGGGAGCGGGCCGCGGCGAGGACCACGCAGGAGAGGGGGACGGCACGAACTGACCAGCAGACGGCCCCCGGCAAGGTGCGGCAACACCTGACCGAGGGCCGTGACCACCTGACCCGGTCCCGCGGGAGCGAGACCAGATCGAGTGAGCACCTCAAGAATACTTTGGCTGCTCCCCGTGGACCGGTGACATGACCACCCACCAGGGAGAAAGCCGACATGAGCATTCAGGCAGACACGTCCGTGCCCGCCCGCGCGGGCACCGGAGCCGACTACCCGATCGAGGCCCACGACCTCGTCAAGACCTACCCCAAGGGAGTGCGGGCCCTGGACGGGCTCGGTTTCGCGGTTCCCGCGGGCACGGTCTTCGGACTGCTCGGGCCCAACGGGGCCGGGAAGTCCACCACCGTCAAGATCCTCACCACCCTGGCCCAGGCCGACTCCGGCACCGCGATGGTGGCCGGGCTCGACGTCCGGACCAGGGCGGCCCGGGTCCGCCGCGCCATCGGCGTGGTCGGGCAGCGCAGCGGCGCCGACCCGATGGCCACCGGGCGCGAGAACCTCCTGCTGACCGGGCGCATCCAGGGCCTGCGCGGGCGCGCGCTCACCGGCCGGGCCGACGAGCTGCTCGGCCGGTTCGACCTCGCCGGCGCCGCGGGCCGGCTCGTCCGCACCTACTCGGGCGGCATGCAGCGGCGGCTGGACGTGGCGCTGGGCCTGATCAACCGGCCGCAGGTGCTGTTCCTCGACGAGCCGACGGCCGGCCTGGACCCCGAGTCGCGCTCGGCCATGTGGGACGAGATCGGCCGGCTCGCCGCCGACGACGGGCTCACCATCCTGCTGACCACCCACTACCTGGAGGAAGCCGACCGGCTCGCCAGCCACGTGGCCATCGTGGACCGGGGGCGCATCGTCGCCGAGGGCACACCCGACGAGCTCAAGGGGCAGCTCCACGGCGACGCCGTGCACGTCGAACTGGCCGATCACGCCGAACCCGGCCGTCTGCTGGCGGTCCTGGAACGGGTGCCGGCCGTCCGCGAGATCCGGGTGGACGGCAGCCACGTCAGCGCCCGCGCCGACGAGGGGGCAGCGGCGCTGCCCGGCGTCCTCGCCGCGCTCGACGACGCGGACCTGCCCGTGCGCGCCGCGTCGGTGGCGCGCCCCTCGCTCGACGACGTGTACCTGCGTCACGCGGGCCGCCGGTTCGCCGACGCCGACCAGCAACTTGCCAGCACCGCCAGCAACGGAGGAGCACGATGACCGCCATCGCCACGCACACGTCGCTCATGACCGGTCGGCAGCTCCGGGCGTTCGCCCGGCAGCCCGCCTACATGGTCATCAGCCTGATCCAGCCGGTGATCTGGCTGTTCCTGTTCGGATCCCTGTTCCGCAAGGTGGTCGAGCTGCCGGGCTTCGGCGCCCCGTCCTACCTGGACTACCTGGTGCCCGGAGTGGTGATCATGAGCGCGCTGTCGAGCAGCATGTGGAGCGGCATGACGGTGCTTGAGGAGATCGACCGGGGCATCATGGACCGGTTCCTGGTCCTGCCGCTGCACC
>Ga0306920_100012471_pt1 | contig 11536 bp, 9 predicted proteins | sample flu12Cox44000170_FD_204666 | JGI IMG/M metagenome (GOLD analysis project Ga0306920, IMG submission 204666) | Lab enrichment of tropical soil microbial communities from Luquillo Experimental Forest, Puerto Rico - flux4day.12C.oxic.44.000.170 (v2)... | ecosystem: Environmental > Terrestrial >...
AAGCATGCCACAGCGTGTGAGGCCCGATGGACAACTGTAGCCAATGTCGAAGCACGCACTGATCGCCAAGACCAGGCCGGTCGTCGCCACTGAAATCAAGAGTGGCGCCCAAAGATGACGGTCGCGGCGCTCCATTCTCCTTCCCTTCTTCGTTGATTGGGCACCGTCTTAAATCGATTTCGCGCTCGCGGGTACCCCATCGCCTCAAAAAAAGAGCGTTTGCCACCGGCCTCCGGCGGCTTTGAGTTAGCGCGTGGAGCCCTGGGCTGGTGGTGACGATCGCTCCAACCCAGCGGAGTCTTCCGGAGCACCAGTTTCGGGAAGCATCTGCTCTGCTTTCCGCAACGCTTGATCTCCTTCGTCCTCTTCGTCCTCGCCTTCTTGGCCTTCATTCGTCGTGGAGGACGGAGAAAGCACTGTCGGCAGTGAGGCCTGTTGCGGGCCGGGCTGCTGGCGGCGCAGCAATAGCGTGGCGCCCAGCGCCGCCGCCGCGATGATCGTCAGTGCTAGGACCGCTGATAATCGGAGTCGCCGGTCCAAGGCCATGCTTCACATCCTCCGAAGAGGACTCACTTGGGTTGAGCAAAGCGCCCAGCGCCGACGGCTGTCAAGATAAGGAGCCGCCGCTTCCGGCGCTCAGCCGAGAAAACGAAGCGCAAATGCCAGCTCGTAAAGCACGATCAGCCCGTAGATCGATGCACAGAGGGCCAGTCCGAAGCGGGCAAGGAATTGTGCGCGGTAATAAAACAGCACCGAGATCCCAAACTGAACCGCTCCCAGCTTTCCGAGGAGGAACCATCCAGGAGACAGTTGATAGGCCTGCTTCATGAAGGGGTTCAGCTCGTCGGCGATCCCAAGCTGCAGGAATGCGATGGTGAAAAACGCATCCAGGAAATTGAAGAAAAGAATGCTGGCCGCAAGCCATCCCCAGGGGGAATGGTGCGAGTCGGGCGATGAAAGTGTGCCGGATCTGACCCACAATGCCATCGGTGCTCTTCTTGGTCCGGAAACGGCGCCGAATGTAGACAAGCCGCGGACAAATGACCACCCCCGGTCAGAAATGACCGCTGCGCGAGGGCAGGCTGCAACTGACGATGCCAGTGGCTGCGGTATCGCGTGCCCTACGCCTTGGATTGCACGTCTTGCGTGGTTGGCAGCAGGTCTGTGAACAGAAAGCCTTCACGTTCAACGGTTTGGCCAACGGTTACCGGAATCGCTGCGCCAAACATCGGTCCGTCATAGGCGAAGGTGTGGAACTCGCCATTTTCACCGCAAGGATCCACTCCGGAGGGAAGCTCCCGAAGAAGTGTCTGGTCGAACGTTCTCCCGGCGAAGGACCGATCCAGCTTCTGGCGATCCACGCAGGTCAAGATTGCCCGTAGGCCGCTGCGAATCATCTCTTGGGCGAGGAGCGCCGTGTCGCTGCGCCAAAGAGGAAAATCTGCATGCAGTCCCAAGCGGGTGAGCTGCGCCTCGCGGTAGGCCCGAATGTCCTCCAGGAACAAATCGCCGAAGACGACGTGCGTAACGCCCTGCACTCGAGCTGTTTCCAACGCCTTCGCCAGTTGCTCTTCGTACGCGGCGTTTGAACACGGGAACGGAATCTCGACCTTCTGGCAGGGAAGTTTGAGCGCCGTCGCCTGGGCATCCAGCAACTGCTCGCGCACACCGTGCATCGAGACTCGAGCGAAGCCGGCGTTGACGGTGCTCAAGAGCCCGGCGATCTCGAGCTTACCCTGCTCGCGAGTCCGATGGAGCGCGAAGGCGGAATCCTTGCCGGTACTCCAAGAAACGATCGCCCTAGGTCTCATCGATCGGCCATGACCTGTTGGATGTGCAGTCTCGATGATGGACCAGCGCTTGGAATTTTCACAGCGAATCCGAGGGCTCTGCACTGGCACGAACGCTGCTCGTCTTGGTAGCGCTGGCGCTTGGGCCAGAAGCTCTCGCCACTTGAGGCGAGCCAGGATGGGAAGGAGCAGACGTGTTGAGCGCAGGCAAGAGATTGGCCGTCTTCTCGATACGAGGGGACAGAGGAAGCAGCATCTGGGTGCGCGCGGGCAGCGCCTGGGTCAACAAAGATGGTTCGATGAACGTGCTGCTCGATGTCCTACCTCTCGATGGAAAACTTCATGTCCGCGAGGCGGGTGACAAACGAGAATCGGTGGCTACAACTCCGGAGTCCAGCACCGAAGTCTCTCAGCCGATCGCTTCTGGAGGCCACCCATGAGTCGCTCTCTGGCGGCAATCGCTGCTTTGATTCCGCTGCTGCTGTTAGCGCCGGGTACCGCGCAGGCGGCGAAAAAGCCGGCAACATCCGTCACCGGGGTCCTAAACCTCAATGAAGCCACCCCGGAACAGCTGAAGATGTTGCCCGGAATGAAGCAGGCCGGCGTACAAGAGATTGTGGCTCATCGGCAGAAGCATCCGTTTACGCGAATCGAGGAAGTCGTTCAGCTCAAAGGGTTCAGCAAGAAGCAGTTCGACAAGCTCCGACCGCACCTCACCGTAAGTGGCGCTACCACCCTCAAGGTTGAGAAAACACGGAGCAAGGGACGAAAGAAGCCGCAAAAACAGTAGTACTGCAGGCCAGAAGGGACGATCGGGCAGGCACCGGCCCCTCACGGTGCGGCAGGACTTGCGTCTTTAGGGAGGGAATGAGGAAATAGCCCTGTGCCCTCTCGGGTTGACCGCCTACTAGCCCGTGAATTCTGAGTCCCCAGTTCCCCCGCTTTCACAGCCAGAGAATACCAAGGCTCCTGCGCAGCCTGCTCGTCCTCGCCGCTTTGTCGGGTACGCAGGCTTGCTGCAGGCGCTGAGGCGCCGTCAACGGCACCAGTTGCGCACTGAGGGGGCGCTACTGGGGTTTGCTTTCTTCGTTGCCTGCATCGGCTTTTCCGGGCTTCTCGCGCAGCCGTCGCTCACGGCCGCCCGAATTTGCTTGATGCTCGCGCCCTTGGGCTGTTTGGGGATCTGGTGGTGGCGAGGCTTCTTACGGCCCTGGCGTCTGTTTTACGATGAGCGCCACGCCGCTCGGCTCCTCGCGGAAAGGATCCCGGAGCTTTCGTTCGATCTGCTGGCAGCCGTGGAGCTTCAGCGGGCATTGGAACGCACGCCGGACTTTTCGCCTGAGCTTGCCCGCGCCTTCCTGCGCCAGGCGGACAATCGGGCGGAGGCTTTTGATCCGGATCGAGCCGTGGATACTCGGCAGGTCCGGATGGCTGGGATCATCCTGGCGTGTGTTGTGGGTGTGGTGGCGGCGTTGGTGCTGGCCAGGCCGGCCGGCTGGTGGGCGGGGGTTAGTCGGGCGGTATCGGAAGTCGGCGTAGTCGCGGCCTACGCATCGAGATCCAATCACCGGCGATGTCGAGTTCACCTACCGCTATCCGGCGTACACCGGCCTCCAACCCAGAACGGTGGGGGGCACGAACGGCGAAATTTCGGCGCTGGCGGGAACCGAGGTTTCACTTCGAACCCGGTCGGATCGGTCGGTCGCGCGAGCGGAGCTGGCCGTGGGCGACGCCCGCGTTCCGCTTCAGGTCAGCGGTGGCCGAGAGCTGAGCGGCAGTTTCGTGGTTTCCAAACCGGGTGCTTACCGGTTCGTGTTCTTGACCGCCTCGGGTCGCCAAGTCGCGGAAGGCCCCGATATCCCCATTCAAGTCGAGCCGGATGAGCCGCCCAAGGTAACGTTAACGGCTCCTGCCGAGGAGCTGGAAATCGACCCCGGTCAAAAGGTGCTGCTCAAATACACGGCTTCCGACGATTTTGGTCTCACCTCCTTGGAGCTGGTTTACCGCTCGCCTCGGATGAGCGAGGAGAAGCGGATCCGATTGCGGCTGAGCGAGGAGAGGCGCTTCAGCGGCGAATACCGCTGGGACTTGGCGGAGCTGAGGTTGGCGCCGGGAGAGCGACTTTCTTACTACCTGGCCGCGCACGACAACGACGAAGTATCTGGAAAGAAACTCGGCGTCTCCCGGACCCAGTACATCAAAATCTACAGCGCCACCGAGCATCGGCGCGACGCGGTCCTCAAAGCCGAAGCCCTGTGGGAGCGCCTGGTGAGTCACCTCTCCTCCCGCCTCGAAGGCCCGGATCGCAGCGCCGAGAAGCAGCCGGAGCGGGTCGCTGAACACCAGTCGGTGGATGCTTCGGGCAGCGAGCTTTGCGAGGAAATGACCGCCATGGGACATCAGCTTTCGCGCCAGCGAGATGCACCCGAAGAGCTTTGGGCGGCCCTGATCAACGTTGGCGACAACTTGCAGCGCAGAGTCGCGGTAACCGGTTCGAGCCGGCGACTCTTCGTACGTGCTTCAGCGCAGCGAGTAGACCCCGACGCCGCTCGGCGGTTGGGCCGCGCTTCCGACGAGGAGATCCTCGAGAGCGAGAAGGACGTGCTCTACCTCGAGGCCCTGCTCGACCGGCAGAAACTCCAAGAGATCACCGAGTTGGCCAAGCAGATGTCTCGCGACCGCCGCGAATTGGCGTCGTTGGTTGAGAAGTACAAGCAGACCAAGGATTCCGCTCTGCGCGAAGAGATGCTCAAGCAGGCGGAAGCACTGCGCTCGCGGATTGAAGAATTGATGAGGCGAATGGCGGAGCTGGCAAGGGGGATCAGGGACGAGCACCTCAACACCGAAGCTCTGAAGGACCTGGCTCAGCAAAACAGCCTCGAAGACCAGCTCGCCGATGTGCAGCGACTCCTCCAAGAGGAAAATGCGGATGCGGCCCTCGCCAAGCTCCAGGAAATGGCAATGCAAATGGAGCAGATGCTGCGACAACTGGACGATTCAGGGCAGCAGTTCGAGGGAGAGCAGAACCCCGAGCTCACCGCGAAGTTTCAGAAGTTCATGGACGACCTACAGGACACCACCCATCAGCAGAAACGATTGGCAGATCAGACCAAGGAGGTTCGCGAGCGCTATCGCAAGCAGATGCGCGACCGCCTGATGCAGAAGGGTATGGCGATCAAAGAGCAGCTGATGAAGCTCGCGGAAGAGGTTTCCAAGGACTACCGCCAGATTGGGCCCGAGCAACTCAACTATCGCGCGGATCGCCAACTCGAAGAGGTACAAGCAGAATTGGAAAACGTCCACAATGCGTTGAAGATCGACGACTTCGATTTGGCCGCAGAGTCCGCCGCCAAGGCGGAACGCGCCGCCGAGGAAATCGCGGCTCATGCCCAGCAGAAGCCCTATCTGGAACGGGCGTATCGAAGCCCTCCACAGGTGGTGGCGGAAGCGGAGGAGTTGGCACGCCGCACCGCGAAGGACGGACAGTCGGTTCGAGAAATCTCCCAGAAGCTTCAACAGCTCTTTCCAAGGCCTGATTCGATGCTGAGCGAAGGCGACAAGTCTGCGCTCAAGCAGATGGGAACGGAGCAAAAGCAGCTTGGCAAGAAGGCCCAGGGCCTGCGCCAGCAGATGGATGAGATGGCTCAGATGGCGCCGATTTTCGGGCCGGATGCCAATGAGCAAATGGACCGGGTCGGAGAGCGGATGGGAGAAGCCTCCCAGCGCTTGGAGGGACAGGATCCGGCCCGCGGATACGGGGAACAGAAGGCCGCGCTGGAGCAGCTGGAGCGGTTTCAACAGCAGATGCGAGAATCCCAGGGCCAAGGAAAGGGGCGCGGCTTTCCGATGCCGATGTTCGCAGGGTCGCGCCGCAGCGGCTGGGGCAGCAATCGCCCGCAAGAGCCGGTGCAGATTCCCGACCCCGATCAAAGCCCCAACGATTTTCGTAAGGATCTCTTGGATGCGATGAAGCAACCGGCGCCCGACAAATATAAGGATCAGGTGAAGCGCTACTACGAGGAGCTGGTGAAGTGAGAAGTGTGGCACCGGCTCTGCTGGTCTTCGTCCTCTCCTCGCGAGCCCTCGCCCAAGACCTGAGGCCGGAGATCAAGAGCGAGCTCCAGCGTATCGAACAGGCCATCAATGACTGGGACATCGCGGGGGCGAAGAAGGCGCTGGCTGCATTGGAGCAAGTCGCTCCACCGGATGTTGAGCCGCTCCAGTACTACAAAGGTCGGATCGCGTTTGAGGAAGGGCGCTATGAGGAAGCGGTCTCAGCTTTGACCGCAGCGGGAATTCCCGACAAGCCCGGCTCGTACCTGCGCTTGGCCAAGGACACCCGGAAGGTGATGGAACATCACCGCCGGGCAGAGAGCGAGCATTTCATTTTCTTTTATCCCGAGGGCAAGGATGAGGTCCTCGCGCCCTATGCGCTCGAGACCTTAGAGGCGATTCGGACCGCGCTCGGAACCGACCTCGGCTACCAGCCTCCGGGGAAAACCCGAGTGGAGGTGGTAAACGACGCGCGGGAGCTGGCCAAGGTCTCCACCCTCACCTACCAGCAAATCTCAACCACCGGCACGATCGCGATCTGCAAGTTCAGCAAGCTGATCATCACCAGTCCCAAGGCGGTGGTACGCGGGTACGATTGGCAGGACACGCTGGCCCATGAATTCACCCATCTGGTGGTAACCCAAGAGAGCCGCAACACGGTTCCAATCTGGCTTCACGAGGGGATCGCTAAATACCTTGAGTCGCGCTGGCGCGGGGGCCCTGGCCTGTCCATTTCTCCCTCGACCCTCGCCCTGCTGGGCGAACGGGTCAAAAAGGGCAAATTGATCAGCTTCGAGAAGATGCACCCGTCGATTGCGTTGCTGCCATCTGCTGAAGATGCCGCCACGGCTTTCGCCGAGGTTTTCTTCGCGGTGGATCTGATCTACCGCGAGCAAGGTGCTGCCGGATTGCGGGCGATCATCGACAAGCTGGCTCGCGGTGCCGAGGAGAAAGCCGCGTTGGAGGCCGCCACCGAGCGCCCCTTTGGTGCTTTCGAAAAGGCTTGGATGGCGCACATGAAGAAGCAGCCATTCCCGAAGGAATTCATTCCGTTGTCCGATCAAAAGGTGGTGCTCAAAGAGCAAGCGCCCGCGGGTAACAAGGACAAAGGCCGCAAGGGCAAGGAGATCAATTTCTCGGACTTCGCCGAGGTGGAAGAAGTGGGCGCTCGAAAAATGGCGCATCTGGGCGAGTTGATGCGCGAGCGGGGCCACGCCCTGGCCGCCGCCGATGAGTATGGCAAGGCTCGCTCGCTGGTAGGCGACAAGTACGAGTCCGTCTCCAACAAGTACGCGCTCGCACTGCTCGAGTTGCACCGGGTGGATGAAGCCGAGCAAGTGTTGCAGGCCGCCCTTCGGCTGCATCCTGGTTCTCCGGCCACCAACGTCCACCTAGGCAGGATTTTCCTCTTCAAGAAGCAGTTCGATCGAGCGCGCGTTGCTTACCGCAGCGCTCTCGCCTCGGATCCGTTCGACGAGGAAATTCACCTGTCGCTGGTGCGAATTGAAACCGCGCTCGGTTCGAAGGAGCTGGCTCAGCGGGCGCGCGGCGCGGCGATGGTGCTAACCGGCCTACCGGCGGAAATGGTGGACCGGGTAGCGAACACGATCGGGAAAAACGACCGTCCGTTGTCCGAGGCAAACCTTCCAACACAGCCCGAAACCCGCGAAACTCCCGAGTCGGTCATTGGTAGACTGGACGAGCCGGACGGGGGAAATCTCTAGCCCTCGCCCGTGCAACCCCTCGAGCGCAGATTGTCGGGAATCCGCAGATACGATTCGCCGTTGTCGACTGGAGCGGGGGTTTGACTCAGAGTTGCTGACCGAACCCGCAGAGGTCAAAATGGATTATGTATTGCCCGTGGACAGCGGAGCGACGGCCGCCCGGTCGGGCGCGCCCGACATGTCGGACGACGATTTGCGGATCGTGGAGGAGCTTGCTTCCGCGCGCCGCCAAATCCTCACCCAGATCGAGAAACGGGTGGTGGGGCAGCGGGAGGTCATCGACCATCTGCTGATCTCGTTGTTCTCGCGGGGGCATTGCTTGTTCGTCGGCGTTCCGGGGTTGGCGAAAACCCTGCTGATTTCGACCCTGGCGGAGGTTTTGAACCTAACCTTCAACCGCGTTCAATTCACGCCGGATCTGATGCCTTCCGACATCACCGGGACCGACATTCTGGAGGAGGATCGGACCACCGGCCGGCGCGAGCTGCGATTCATGCGCGGACCGATTTTCGCCAACATCATTCTCGCCGATGAAGTGAATCGCACCCCTCCCAAGACGCAGGCTGCGTTGCTCCAGGCGATGCAGGAGTACCGGGTCACCGCCGGTGGTGAGACCTACCCACTGGATCTGCCGTTCCTCGTTTTTGCCACCCAGAATCCGATCGAGCAGGAAGGCACCTATCCGCTGCCTGAAGCCCAGTTAGACCGGTTTATGTTCCTGGTGGACGTGGGTTATCCCACGGAAGAGGAGGAAGTAGAGATCGTGCGAAGCACCACCGGGGCGCGCCAGATCTCGCTGGAGAAGATTCTCTCGCCCGAGAAGGTCCTTTCGTTGCAAGACCTGGTCCGGCGGGTTCCGGTACCCGACCACGCGGTGCGCTATGCGGTAAGCTTGGTACGGCATACCAGGCCGAAGGAGCCCGATGCTCCAGAATTCATCCAAAAGAGCGTTGCCTGGGGCGCTGGGCCGCGCGCCAGCCAGTACCTGGTGATTGCCGCGAAGGCCCGAGCGGTGCTCAACGGTCGATACGTTGCCTCGGTCGAAGACATCAAAGCGCTGGCGCGCCCGGTGTTGTGCCACCGGGTCCTGCCCAGCTTCCACGCCGAATCGGAGGGTATTACAGCGCTCAAGTTGATCGATCAGTTGCTCAATATTGTGAAGTCGTGACGCTCTCTCGAATCGGCTGTCCTTAAGCGGACCTGTTCGTGGATTTGTTGACCTCCGAAAGCCTGGCCCGACTTGCGAGCGTCAAGTTGCGTGCGCGCGCCGTGGTCGATGGCGTGCTCAGCGGGTTGCACAAGAGCCCGCACCAAGGCCAAAGCGTGGAGTTCGCGGAGCACAAGGAATACGCCCCCGGCGATGAAATCCGGCACCTCGACTGGAAAGCCTATGGCAAGTTTGACAAGTACTACGTCAAGCGCTTCGAGCACGAAACCAATCTTCGCGGGTTGATGGTGATCGACAGCTCGGGTTCGATGGGCTATCGCAGCATCGCGCTCTCGAAACTCGATGTGGCCTGTACGCTGGCCGGCGCGCTCGCCTACCTCTTGGTGCGGCAGCAGGACGCCGCCGGCCTGGTGATTTCTCGCGGTGACGTGGTCACCGATCTTCCGGCGCGAGCTACCGTGGGGCATCTGCCGCTGGTGCTCAATGCCCTCGAGGGGCTCGCACCGGAGGGGCAAACCAACCTGACCTTGGCAGCTGATCAGCTCGCGGAAATCGTCTCCCGCCGCTCGCTGATCATGATCTTTTCTGATCTATTCGACGATCGCGCCGAAGCGCTCAAGCGCCTGCTGCAGCTGCGGGTCAGAAAGAATGACGTCGCGGTATTCCACCTGCTCGACCCAGCGGAGCTCACTTTCCCCTTCGACGACCTGACGTTGTTCCTCTCGATGGAGGACGACCGCAAGCTGGAAGTCAACCCGCGGGAGATCAAGCGCAGCTACCTCAACGAGCTTCAGAAGTTTCTGTCTCAAGTGCGCGCCAGCTGCGCCGAGGCGGACGTAGATTACGAGTTGGTTCGCACCGACGAACGGCTGGACGCGGTGCTGCTGCGTTTCTTGGCCCGACGGCAGGGAAGAGTGCGATGACGTTCGCCCACCCCTGGATGTTGCTGGGAGCCTTCGCCGCCCTGATTCCATTGCTGGTTCATCTTTTCGACCGGCGCCGGCCGCGTCCTCACCCATTTGGGGCGATCAGCTTCGTCCTCAGAAGCGAACGCCGAACCGCCTCGCGTCTGAGGCTGAAGAGACTGCTGCTCTACACCTTGCGGACCCTGATTTTGCTTGTCTTGCCAATCGCGCTGGCCAGGCCACAACTGGTGCGGGATGCCCAAGCGGCGATGGCCTCGCGCGGGACTGCCGCCACGGCAATCCTCCTGGATGCGTCGATGTCGATGCAATACGCCGACGAGCAAAGATTGTTCGAGCGAGGCAGGGAGCAGGCGCGCCAGGCCTTGGCGGACCTGTTGCCCGATGAGCCGGCGACGCTGTTGTTATGTGATGCAGACGCTCGACCTCCCTCGGTTCCAGACTTCAACCGAGGTCGGCTGCGGGCGGCGATCGATACCGCGAGGCCCACCTATGGCGTGTCAGACATGAGCCGCTGCATGAACTTGGCGGCCCGGGCGCTCGAGGAGAGTCCGATAATCGGCAAGCGGCTGGTGGTGATTTCTGATCTGGCGGCTCACGCCTTCCGCCTGGATCTGCCCCCTCCGACCATTCAAGGTCCCAAGGGGGAGCGGATTCGTCCGGAAGTCTTGATCCGCGATGCGGCGAATGGGGCGACCTCGCTTCCGAACCGCGCCGTGATCGACCTGAGGGTCGAGCCGTCGCTTCTCGGTGGACCGAGAGCTTTTCAGTTTACTTTCACGGTTCGCAATCTTTCCGACGAGCCCGTCAAGGATCTGGAGGCTTCGTTGAAAATCGGCGACCAGGTTGTGGCAAAGGGCTTTCTGGACATCCCCGCTCATGGCGGCGCAAAAAAGACCTTGCTGCACACCTTCGCTTCCGGGGGCGCCTACAGCGGCGAGGTCTCGATAACCTCGGATCACCTGCCGGCGGACGACCGGCGTTCGTTCGTCGTCCACCTTCCCAAGCAACTGCAGGCACTGGTGGTGAATGGGGAGCCCAGTCCGATCCGCTACCGCGACGAGGCTTTTTTCGTCGACGCTGCTCTGAGCGCGGCGGGTTCTCCAGTGCAGGAGGTGATACGGGACACCGAATCTGCGTTTCGAGAGGCGTTCGAGCACTATGATCTGATTTTTCTGCTCAACGTCAGCGCTCCGGCGCCGGACGTGGCACGCAGGCTGGTGGAATTCGTTCAACGCGGTGGAGGGCTGCTGATCTCCATGGGCGACCGCGTCGACCCGGAAGCTTACAACAAGCTGCTGGGGGCAATTCTCCCCAGAGGCTTGCGGATGGTGAAGACAGCGGTCTCCTCGGAGCCGGGCGACCGGGATTCGAGCGCCGCTAGGATCAAAGAAGTTGCTTTCGACCACGTGCTGTTTCTGCCATTCAATGGCAAGGCGCGCGAAGGTCTGGTCGGCGCCCGGTTTTTCAAGTACATGCTTCTGGAGCCGGCGCCGTCGGCTCCCGGTGAGCAGGCCGGCTCACAGGTTTTGGCGACCTTCGACGATGGAGCTCCAGCGCTGGCTTTCGCTCGACGCGGACAAGGTAGGGTGCTGCTCTACACCTCGACCGTGGACCGAGATTGGACTGATCTGCCGCTGCGCACCAGCTTCCTCCCGCTGATTCAGAGATTCGCCGCCTTTCTCTGCGGCTCTCTGGAAGAACGAGACGAGGCTAAGGCTCGTGTCGGCGCGAGCTTTGTCTTGTCGGCGCCGACGTCTCAGGCGATTTCCTGGGTCCGCAGCCCGTCTGGACTACGAGTGCCGACCCAGAAGCGCGACGACGGCAGCGTCCTGGTGGGATCGATTTCCGAACCCGGGGTGCACCAGGCGTTCAACA
>Ga0306920_100012473_pt1 | contig 11536 bp, 13 predicted proteins | sample flu12Cox44000170_FD_204666 | JGI IMG/M metagenome (GOLD analysis project Ga0306920, IMG submission 204666) | Lab enrichment of tropical soil microbial communities from Luquillo Experimental Forest, Puerto Rico - flux4day.12C.oxic.44.000.170 (v2)... | ecosystem: Environmental > Terrestrial >...
TTTAAAGATGGCCGCCACCACCTTGCGGAAAAGCAACACCTATCTCGGAGCGCAGTTTCGTGGACTCAGAACCAAGCTAGGTGCCCCGTGTGCGATCAAGGCCATGGCCGCCAAGCTAGCCCGCTTGATCTATCGCATGCTGCGTTACGGCATGAAATACGTCGACCAAGGAGCGGCCTTCTACGACGCTCACCACCGACAATTGCAGATCAAGCACCTCAAGTGGAAAGCCGCCAGCCTCGGATACCACGTCACCCCCATCCCTGCGGCGCCCTAACAACGACGAGTTTCTGGGGAGGTGGTCATGGCCTGCATCGTTCGCGCATTTCGCTGATGCAATCCACTGAATGCCTGATACGGATGACGCCCTCCTCAGGCCCCGAGGCCCAGCGAGTTTTTTTCACCCAGGTGGATTACTTCCGGATTGCTCGTGACTCGGGCAATATCCTCAAAAGCCTCGATGATCGCTACCGAACTGGTCTCGAAATGGGGTGAAATCCCGAGTGTCAACCATATCCCGGACGAAAATGTCGCTCAGCACAAATCAGAATTTATTAGACGCCGCGTGAGACAGCAGGTCGTACCTCGGGAAGCGTTCTCAGGCACTTAGGTCGCCGCGCTTTGCGAGCGCCGTAATACGGTCGGCAGCACGGTAAGCCAATGCCTGAATGGTCATGGTGGGCTGACCCCGACCGGATGTCACGAGGCTGCTGCCATCGCAAAGGAAAAGGTTCTTCACATCGTGGGCACGATGATCGGAATTGATAACCGAGGATTTCGGATCGTTGCCCATGCGGCATGTGCCGAGAAGGCTGAGGCCAAACTGCTGTTCCATGACTGGAAGTGACCACTTATTTAGGGCCCCGGCGACCTCCAGAAGCTCTAACGCCCGGTCATTTAGCCAGTTCACAAGCTTGAGGTCGTCAGGATGGTCCCTGTAGGTCATGCGCAGCGCGGGAAGGCCCCAAGCGTCCTTCAGGTCGGGATCGAGAGAAAAGCTATTCATTTCGAGAGGCAGCGACGTGCCGCTGGAATGAATCTCCATCGTCCGTGAGAAGTTATGACTCAAAGCGTCCTTGAAACCCGTTCCCCAACTTGGCGTCCCGGGCGGGAGGCCAGACAAGGCAAAAAAGTAGGGGGTATAGCTGAAACGGGCATCGAGCGCGCCGCCGCCATAAAAGCCGACCCTCTGGGGATCAAGTTCATAAAAGTCATGAAGTACGCGGCTGGCGGTAAAACCCTTGTAGTCATTCAGGGGATGCTCGAAGAGACCGACGGTACGACCGGCGCTGCTGAGCATTAAATACTTGCCGACGAGACCGGAGGAGTTGGCAAGGCCGTTAGGGAATTGCTCGTTCGCGGACATTAGAAGCAACCGCGGGGTTTCCGCGCCGTTTGCACAGACGATGACCGCCTTCGCTTTCTGCAGATGGGAGTCTCGCTGAAGGTCGAAATAGACCGCGCCGGTGACGTGGCCTTTTGCACCCAATTCGATGCCATAGACATAGCAATTCGGTCGGATCTCGCAGCGACCCGTACGCTCCGCAAGAGGGATGACACTCGCAAGCGTGCTGGACTTAGCCTTTACTTCACAGCCGAATCCCCAGCAAAAGCCACAGTTCACGCAAGCGCTGCGGCCTGGCCGCGGCTGTGACAGAATCGCCAGCGGCGAGGGGAAAGGATGCCAGCCCAGCTTGCGCGCGGCACCTTCAAAAATGACGCCGGAACATTTCACCGGGAGCGGTGGCATCGGATAGGGTTTTGAACGCGGCGGATCGAACGGGCTAGCACCGGCGAGCCCCGAAACACCAACTTCCCACTCCACTTTCGCGTAGTAAGGCTCCAGCTCGCCGTAACTGATGGGCCAATCGGCAAGCCCCGTTCCCGGCACGGCGCCCAGCTTGCTGCGCTCCTTAAATTCATTTTCGTGGAAGCGCCAGTAGTTGGCGGCGAAATGCAAACTTGTACCGCCAACACACCGCCCGTAAGCGACAGCACGCTGCTGCTTCGCCTGTTCATCAACCGTTTTCCGAAACGTGTTGGGTTGAAGCTCGGGATGATTCGTAAGGAGGCCTTCCTGAAGAATCTTGATTTCGTCGTGGGTGAAGTCTGATTCGGTAAAGTACGGCCCTTGTTCCAGGACTACAACACGGAAACCGTTTGTGGAAAGCTCTTTGGCCAGGACTCCGCCGGCAGCACCAGACCCCACGATGACGAAATCGACTTCGTCGGAGGTCTTGTACTTGGGCAGGTCGGAAATCATTTCTTCTCGATGTCCTCCGAAGCTGGTGGCCATCCTCTGTAATCTTTGTCGTAGTAACCAAACGGGGGTTGAAACGTGTGTTCAGGCTCGCGGCCGATGACCTTCCACCCCACACCGTCGCGGTTTCCACCGCGATCGGAGTCTGGATCTATCAAGAAACCGGCGAGAGTATGTTGGCGGACAGTCTCAAAGAAGTTCCTCGCACCCGGCTTCGGTCGGAATGGCAATGGAAGAGCACTTGTGTGTCCGTCGAGAGAGGCCAGGACATGGTCCTGCTGTTCAGCGGTAGCCGCAGAGAACTTGCCCACACCGGGAAAAAGCTCGCGCACTCTTTCTTGCAATTTGGGCAAACCCTCAAGGTAGATTCTCCGGTCATCACTGGCGAACGTCTTCAGGGCGCGGTCGATGAAGTAAACGACTCCAGCCTCGCGGGCACCAGGGGTACCGGTGGTTGGAATGATTCGTGCTGCGATGGCGTCGATTTCCCCTGCCTGTTCCGGGGTAAAGAATTCGAATTTTGGTGGAGCGCCAGAGCGCACCGCATGACGTGCGTAGTCTACGGCAGCCAGAGCGTCAGGCCAGTGCGTTGCAACCCAGGTGGCGGAGACGGCGCCGACACTGCTCAAGAGAAACTGTCGACGAGAAAGTGCGTCTCGCACTCGAAGGTCCTTTCGAAGTTGCGCGGAACTCTATAATTCTAGCCAAGAAGGGTCAAGGGAAAGGTTGTCGGCAACCCTTCCCTTATCCGATTACGGAAGACTTGCCCGTCATACGTCCGCTACCCAGAGGCCGTCCGGTGACGACCGCCCCCTCCCCAATGTCTACAATATCTCCGGCTTTCCATTCGTCTACAGAAGTGGATGAATCAGACGTCGAACGCCACGCGAGCAATGACCGAGCAAAACCGTCAAATCTCCGCAATCTTTGCGGAGCAGCGATCCCGGCTGCGCAATTTCATCCGCCGTCGCGTGCCTGACCCGCGCGATGCCGAGGACATTTTGCAGGACGCCTTCTACAAGCTGGTGGAAGCGAACCGGCTGTTGATGCCCATCGATCACGTCACCAGCTGGCTGTTTCGCGTGGCGCGCAACCGCATCACGGATCTTTTCCGCAAGAAGGAGCCGGATACCTTCAGCCATGCCTCGGTCGCGGACGAAGATGGCGAGCTCCTGCAGATCGAGGACCTGCTGCCATCGCCCGACGGCGGTCCGGAAGCGCTCTATGTCCGCAACGCGCTTCTGGACCAGCTGGAGCTTGCGCTCGACGAACTGCCCGAGGAGCAACGCGAAGTGTTCGTCGCTCATGAGCTAGACGGCCGCAGCTTCAAGGAGCTGGCCGCCGCAACTGGCGTGAGCGTGAACACACTGCTCTCGCGCAAACGCTATGCGGTACTGCATCTGCGCGAACGGCTTCAAAGCATATCGGCGCCCCACGAGGTCCAGCAGCCTCCGCGTCACTTGGGGAAACTGATCCATGAGGGTTTCCAGATCTTTGCGCGGCACGAGTCGGATGATCGATCGTTCGGTCGCCCGAGCCGCGCAGTGATACACGCACTGTCCAATGCAGCCCATTTCGCCGAGGACCGCCAGAGCTTCCAAGTCGGCGATGACCAGTTTCTTGTCCCCCATCATTCGATAAGTCTGCACGCGTCCAGCTTCCAGCAGATATAGCTCTTGGCCAGTTCCGCCGAGTTCAAACAGGATGTCCCCCTCGGCAAACTCTTGGACTCTGGTGTTCTGCTCGACCTTGAGCAATTGTGAAGCGGGCAATCCTTCAAACAGATCAAAGCCTGAAAGACTACTCTTCTCTGCTTGCGTTTCCGCTCTTAGGATTGATTTTCGGGACAATTCCAATTCCTCCTCGTTGGCTCTGCAGCTCATCGCGATGAAATCCGTAGCGTCCGTTCACCAGGATGTGAAGCAAAACAACAGCTACTCCGAACAACACCAGGAAGCCCACATCAGTCGAGACAATCGTCGGCAAGCTGTGTTTGTTATCCACGTTTCTTTACTCACGATGAATCGTCATTGCAGAAATTGAAGTCGTTCTTCTTTTGAAGTAGATCGCCAAGAGCAATATTGACCCCGGCCCAGTAACGACCCACGGCGAGGCCAAAAGGAGCAACTTCGTCGAGAAAACCGGGTACCAATACACCAACGCGATAACGGGGGTGAACAGGCCATTCGCCAGGAAAAGCCAACGGACCCACCGCTCAAAGCCATGAAGGGCGAAGACGGGGGCGGCAAACAACGCCGAGATACCCATGCAGACGTATCCCAATCCGTCTAGAGACCAGAACAGTGAGTACCGTTGGACCGCGAAAAGCGGGTTCGCATTTCCCTGCAGCGCAAGCGGGATGGCGCTTGCGAGCTGAAGGGTATACATGAGCGTGACATAGGTCGTGTATATCACCGCAAAGAGGAGGGCAGCCTGACTCCAAATCTTCTTTTGATCCGGCGTGGAGCGGCAGAGGGCAAGGATGGCGAGCATGAACGGGGCCGCGATCAAAAGAGAGAATCCGTAGATTCCAATCGCGTCAAACGGCCATCGAATGATTCCGAGCACCTGCAGAGCCTGCACGATGGAATAGCCCGCCGCGGCAACAAAAGAGACTAAGGCTGACCAAAATCCGAACCTCGAGGCAATGAGCAGCGATTTCTGGTCGGGCAACTCCATCGCGCACAAGATGGCACCTGTCACAAGAGATGGCAGTGATGGAGGCCACACTGCGATGGATGACCGTTGGGCCAATCTCGGTGCTGGACTCGTTCACGTGCACCGACGGCGCGTGCTCCTGCAACAACGCCACGGTATGCGTGAAGTGATCAAGTCTCCCTGAAGGTACGAGAGTCCGGCCGGCCCCGGCGTTGCGGTCCCCGGGGCTGTGTGTCGCGAAGCTGGTGAGGGCCTGAGTGGGTGCGAGGTCCTGATGCATCGGCCAAGCATTCCGTTGACAGTCCGCAACGCGTTCAGCGGGATCAGTGGTGAACAGACAACGTCAAATTACAATAAGCGTCGTGTCGTTCCGCTGCTGCGCCAAGAAACATGGTGTGGCCTTTTAATACCAGATCGTGTTGATCGGTGTCACAGTCAAGGTAGCCATAGCAACGCCGAAGCATAGGCGTCTTAACACCGAGGCCAACCCGTCACACGTTTGTGTATCCTCAGTACTTGATTCCAAGCAATCTCAAACGCACGATTCGTGATGTTGAAGCGTCTTACGGTCGGAGGAGTCAAATGTCCGACACCAAGATCTTAGGACGCGGTCCGCGAAGTTGCGACTATCGCTGTTGCGAAGTTTATTGTCCTCACAAGAGAACTGCGGCCGAAATCACTGCTGCCAAATGGGCGATTGGGGACAACAACCGATGGACGCGGTGGAAAATAGTTGACTGTCCGCTTCTCCCTGCCGGAGAAGTCTGGTGTGACATGACTTGCCTCTCGCAACTGGAAAGCCCGACTGCGGATACACTGCAGCCCTAGTTAAAAGTCGATGATTTTAATGCGACATTTTGATTAACGGCTGTGCAAAATACTGCGAAGTCTTGACTGCAACTCTTAGGCGTCCTGTAATACTCAAAGCTAGCCCACCCCGGGGCCCCTTCCCCAGAGGTGCTTTGTCGCAAAGCTAAAGTTGTGGACTGTCGCGAACAAAAAAATGTCGAGCTTAAGCTTGATTTGTCGGAAGTCAGGCTGAGGAGGTATTGCATGGGCGATGCGCGATTTATTCATGCTATAGAAGTCGCCGCGAGAGCTACTGGTCTTGTGCTTGAGCACGTTTGTGATCCGCCCAACCCGGACTCGATTGCTGTGCTTTTGGGTGTGTACGGGGCAGATGGATATCTCGAGCCCTGTCTTTTTCGAAGGAGTCTTGTGATTAATTGGGTCCAAACGTTCGACGAGGATGGCCAACGACATCTTGCAGGGCGCATAGAAACAGCGAAGAATTTGATTCGCGAGCACTACCGCCATACTGGAAGAAACCCTTTCACTTAAGCGACCCACGGCTCAAGAACACTCGAAGTGTCCGGCGTGCAGGCGAGGGGCGAGGGGGCAGGTTCTTTCGCCTTCGGTAAGCCACGCCCTGCGGTTGCAAGAGACGCGACCGTAGCGAAACCGGCGGCTAAGAAAAGAAATTCAGGCACGGAGTTCTGAACTAAACCTGTGAGACATGGTTGACCTCGGCAGCCAACGAACCATGGGTTGTCCGTCCAACACTCGGGATAGCCGAGTAGAGCGCGTCTCTGAGAGCCACGTCTCGCGGGTCTCCGGTTAAGTGCGTGCCCATCTGGCTGGTCACATAGGCATAGCCTACTCCATTAACGGGGTCGGCAAAGCCCAAAGCGCCGCCCGATCCCGGCGCGCCGAATGAATTAGGGCTGCCGAACGGCCAGACTGTGCTGGGCTTCATGAAGCCCAGCGAGAACTGCCAACCCTCGGCCTTCATGCACTCGTCGTAGAATCCGTGCGTGGGAGGGATTGCCGGTGCGGCGAGCAGGTCGAGAGTCTCCCTGCGTAATCCCAGTTCGCGGCCACCGTTGGCGAAAACACCGTACGCGTGCGCGATCGCGCGGGCCGTGCCCACGCCAAGGCCTGACGGCACTTCGAGATTGCGCGCGTAAATGCGCTGCTGATCCAGGTAGACTCCAACACCTGGGTTAACCACGAGTGCCCGGGAAATATTAGAACGCCGGTTCATAGTCTCCACCATCAGCCGCAGCGGAAAACCGCGCAGCATCTGCAGGGGGGCGGGCGGCGCAAGAGTAGCCAGACGTGTATTGGGGATCGTCTCAGGCAATCGAATGTAGATATCGAGTCCGAGCGGGGTAGCGATTTCGTCCTGAAAGAACTGTCCCAGGCTGCGATGCTGCGGATCCACTCGTCGCAGCAGCTCGCCTTCATAGAAACCGAGTGTAAGCGCATGATAGCCTTGCCGGGTGCCCGGCTCCCATGCGGATTTCTGCCGAGCCATGACCACCGCCAGGCGATCAAGGTCGGCAACCACGCTGCGATCCACAGGCTCATCGAAGGCGAACAGGCCCGCTTGATGAGCGAGCAATTGGCGTACGGTAATCCGCTCTTTGCCCTGCTGGGCAAATTCCGGCCAGTACATCGACACCCGTTCTTCATAGTCGAGCCAGCCGCGAGAGTGGGCGATGGCCAGGGTCATCGCGGCCAAGCCTTTAGTGGCGGAGTGGACAACCACCATCGTGTCCTGCTCCCAAGGCTCGGCAGTCTGCTTGTTTCGAATACCGCCCCACAGGTCGACAACCTTCTCCCCATGCACAACGGCGCAGCAGGCTCCACCCAATTCGCGCCGTTCAGCAAAGTTCACGGTGAACGCCTCGCGCACGACCTCGCAGCCGCGGCTGACCTGCCCGTGAATACCGGGAGCGTTGTTGTGAAGCATAGGAATGCCCTCCGCCTAAGGTCTTCTTTCTTAGTCCCAATGCGAAGGTTTTTCCGTGACTGAGGTCACGTCAAGCTCACCGGGTGGTTCGTCCGTCATCCTCCAGCAATAAGTCTCGACCTCTGTGGGACTTTTGGACGTGCCATTCACTCTGATATTTTGGTCCTCTTTGGGAGGCACGTCTGCAAGACCAAGCTCTAGCAAATGTTCCGCGGCCAAGTCGCCGACATCGTTTCCGGAACTGTTTTCGTGTTTTGTCGGCTTGGCCGCCTGGGCGGTACAAACCTGGCACCAGCGTTGGCAAAAATCCGGTTTAGGTTCTCGGGAGCGAAAAACTCCTCATACGAGATCCATCCCTCTAGCGCCATAACGAAGCGGTTCGTATCCTCTTGGTTGCCGCGCAGGGCTAGGCGCAATTGGAGGAGTTCAGGGGCGATCGGGGTGAACCTAGCTGCGGCAACATTTTCCCGATATTCGGCCATCGTGGCTTCGTTTCTTCGGCGCTCATATCTCATCAGAGCGTCATCCAGGGGGCACTGCCCAGCCAAACCTTCGTGAATCGCCGTGGCCAAGAAATCGGCGTCACGAAAGGCATCGCAAATTCCGAGCGCCATCATAGGGTCTTTGTGACTGCCAGCATCGCCTACGAGCGCCCAGCCCGCTCCGACTGGACGGCGCAAGAAGTTGGGCACGTCGGCGGTTCCATAAAACCGCTCTTCGCGGCACCCAGTGCGCACGCGTTCCGCGAATCCGGGAATCTGATCCACAACGCGCATGAACTGGCCTTCGATGTCGGCTTTCACCGAACCAAATTCGTCGATGGGCCAACCGATGAAGATCGCGAACAAATTGTCGTTGGTTAGGAAGCTGAAGATCACCCGGTTTTTTCGCAGGTACCACTCAAAACCTTCCGTAGGCACACCGCTCCAATAAGAGAAATACCAGCAGGTCAGCGGGGGAGTTTCTCCGTAGGAGAGGGCACCAACAGCACGGGCGAGAGTCGAATGCCTGCCATCTGCCCCAATGGTGATAAACGCTCTTTCTGTGCTGGTGATACCTTGACGGTGATCGCGGCCGCGAATGCCCGTGACCCGATCACCGTCCCAGAGACAGCTTTCCACAGAGAAGTTCGGGCGGAACTCGACACCAGCTTCAACCGCCGCTTCCACCAGCACTTGGTCGAGCTGGCGCCGTCGCGGAGCATATCCCCAAGCCGTATTTCCCAGCCGTATGTCTCTTCCGATCAGAGGAAAATCTCCGAAATCAGTGCGATGGGTGGTAAGTGGCGGGCAGTTCGTACCAACGACTCTGTCCAAAAGCCCCCACTCGGCGAGCCGTTTCGGACCGTGCCTGTGTATGAAGTGTCCCCGGTGCACATCACTGGGAATCACACTTCGGTCGAGAAGCAGGACCCGGTGACCGTGGCGGGCTAGCAGCATTGCCGTTACCGCGCCCGCGCACCGGGCGCCAATCACAATCGCGTCGTACATATCACCTCCGATAGTCTGCGAATGACCGCAACACAGAAATGTTGGCCGACGACCGGAAGCTTGGATTGTAAGAATGGGAAGTGCTACTTGAGGGAAAGGCGCCGCCCGAAACCGTTGGCGGCACCAGTCATGAATTCCCGGGGAGAATACCCGGTCATTCTCTTGAATTCCTTTGAGAAGTGGGCTTGGTCATAGTAGTAATCGTAAAGGCGTTCCTTGAGAGCGTCATACGACACCCCCTGCGCCCATTTTCGGTAGAACATTTGAAATCGAAAGATCCCCGCCAAAACCTTGGGAGGGAGACCAACCTGCTGCTGAAAGAGGAGGTCTAGATACCGTCGCGAGTATCCTGTCTTTCGTTCCAGTTCTTTTATTGGCATTCGGCCATGGGTTAGTTTCAGAGCGTTGACACAAAACTCGATGACTCCGTTGCTCCGCTGACTCCTGCGGGAAAGCTCGACTAACTCATCCTGAATGAAACTCACCTTCTGTTCCACCCCTTCCACGTTGCAAAGGGCTTCCCTAGTTTCTCTGCCCCATCGGCCGAAAAGCACCTCCGAGTCGAATATTTTTTCGTCCACGGTTTCGTGCATCGGTATCCCAAACAAAGGAAAAGCAGCGTGAGGAGAAAACTCAATCCCGATGAACCCAGTTTTTCGTGCGCTGGAATGGATGAGGGTCGTCTTGATTCGATTCCCAACAAAATACAAACCGTGCTCGCGACTGACTCCTGCGCGGTCTTCGCTTATACCAGACAGCGAGTTTTCGTAAGGAATGATGAGCTTGGAGCAGCCGTTAGGTACCGCCAGATTCCGGTCGGTCAGGGCTATACCAGTTGTGCTTTCGAAGATCCAGAATGACTCGATGTAGGGCTGCAATTCCAGCCGGGGTTTTACAAATGAAAGTTTCACTTTGAGCTCTCAGCAAAAGCGATGACTATGTTTCTATCGCGCACAGCAATGCGCTGGGAGCCACTCAAAACTCTGGCGGAAGAAAAGTGGGAAAAAACCGATGGCCACACCTGCGTGCCGATCCGATTCTTCTTCATTTTGCACCTTATTATTCGATGCCGCAGGAACGATCGAGTTGCGTTTCGACGCACGTTGTCGGTGGCGAACGCTAGTCCGACCGCAGGCTGTTTGCAAACGCCAGTAGCGGTTTGACTGTACGTTGCGTCTCCGGCGCATCTATTGTGCAGCAGTGCTACTTCCTGGGCCTCGCGTGATGCTCGGTCGACGAAACTCCAACGAAACGACGAGAAACTTTCGTGAGGTAACCCTGGCTGAGAAACCGGTTCGCAAAGTGCCCTCGAATTGCCGTTGAACGGCCCCACAATCGTCAATTCAATGGCTCACCAAATTGAAATGCTGCTTGTAGACAAGCGATTTTCACGAATGTAGTCTGTAGTCGTAAGTATGTTCCCCGGCCAGCAGGAGCCTTTTATGCAAACCGCAATGGAACTGGAAAAAACTTTCCGTGGGGTCTCCTGTCGCCATTGTAGCCGCCCGATTCGTCTCCCCGCCTCGATAGTGCGGAGAGAAATTTCATTCAACCAAAATAGGGTGGATGCCGCGCAACAGTGGCGATCGAGAGTCTTTTCTCACCGGTGTAGGACCTGTGGTGGAGAAGCCATCTACGCGCTGAATCACATTTTCGATTTTGAGGATAAAACGTTTGCTCCTAAATGAGTCATGATGCGGTCCTCCCTCATGTCGTTCAGGTTCAAAACAACGCTGGCCGAAAAAGCGGCATATCTGATTGCCGCGCTTGCTCTTCTGCTTAGCCTCCTTATCGCGTACAAGAACCTGTTCCCGCAATAGGACCCGACATAACGATGGCTGGTGATCGGGACTTGACCTTGCCTGACACTTTTTCCAACCGTTGTTATCGATGCTGCTGGCCTGGCGGGGATTGTTTTTATCTCGCCCGAAGAGCGAGGTCCGTCCGAAGAGGCACAGAGACTAGCACAACTTGATTGTTTAGACCATTAGGTCCTTCCCGGAAATGCACGTACAGCTCGGGCCGAACGGCCAGCCCTCAAGAGTCGAACGGCAGCAATGGTCGCGATCAGTTCCAGGCGATAAGCCCAGAAAATCGCCAATGAGAACTACTGCTTGGACGCCTGTTGTATCACCGCGTCAGAATTTGCCCGTTAGCTCAGTACAAAGGAGGCTAGCGATGATCACCTCATCCACAGAAAGATTGGCTTCTTACCCAGTAAAGACTACCGCTGCTCAAAACGAGCACAACGGTGACCTGGAAATCAGTTCTCCCGGCGCAGCGCCGGGCGCAGCAAACATGAACCTCTCAGAATCCGTCGGATTTAGCCGCGGACAGCAGTCCCTGGACCATTCGGTTTGGTACAACGGTGCG
>Ga0306920_100012474_pt1 | contig 11535 bp, 14 predicted proteins | sample flu12Cox44000170_FD_204666 | JGI IMG/M metagenome (GOLD analysis project Ga0306920, IMG submission 204666) | Lab enrichment of tropical soil microbial communities from Luquillo Experimental Forest, Puerto Rico - flux4day.12C.oxic.44.000.170 (v2)... | ecosystem: Environmental > Terrestrial >...
GGCCGATAGTCACCTGGAGCCAACTCGTGACCGGCCATCAGCAACGGTCTGCCCCCGTTCGGGTTCAGCTGGCGTCCACAGTGACCAGCTGGCGCACGCCGGACGGCGCACCAGTCACCATACGGCCCGACACGCCCCAGTGATGCGAGCATCATGCAGCAATTTGTCGGCGCGCTGTCGCCAGAGGCCAGGTACTGCCGTTTCATGGGTGCGGTGCAGGAGCTCACGCCGCAGATGCTGGAGCGCTTCGTCCGCATCGATCAGCTCAATCAGGTAGCCCTCGTCGCAGTAACCTCACGAGCCGGCCGGACGTTTCAACTGGGCGAATGTCGTTACGCGGTATGCCCCGGTAGCGATGACTGCGAGTTCGCTGTAGCCGTGCTGGATGGATGGCAGCGGCGAGGTCTCGGTGAACGCCTGCTGTCAGAGCTCATCGCCATCGCCCGCAATCGCGGCCTGAGAGCAATGATCGGTGACGTACTGGCTTCCAACGCAGCGATGCTGGGGTTAGCGCTCAAGTTCGGGTTCAACGTGAGCCCTTCCAGCGAGGGCTGGTCGGTGAGGCATGTATCCCTCGCACTCCGGGCCACCCCGGCACCACTGCATTCATCGACTCGTCACTGCCGCCCGAGCTGATAGGCCTGACTCCGTCGAATCCCGGACTCACCGGAGCGACGTTGTTGGAAGGGGCTACAGCAATCCTGCACAGAATATTCCCGGGTCTTCTGGTGTTCTCGAGTACCGATACCGATACGACTGTGTTCAACACCGGGAGCCATCTGCTTGTCGCGCGCTCATGTGCATTCTCATGGAGGGCCACACGATGCCCGCAGATCAACACGGCAACCAGGAGCGTTTCGCCGACCGCACCGCGGCGACACACTCCTCGGTGCACTTGAACGACCTCCGCTGGGCTCACACCTCGTTACGCCGCGTCGTGGGTTTGTGCATCACGGCATCTACGTGGGTGGTGGTAACGTCGTTCACTATAAGTCGGTGGTGCGCCATTTACGCCGCATCCCCGTGGAAGAGGTCTCTCTCGCGAGCTTCGCGCAAGGATGTGGGATCTGGGTACGAGCCCATGCTGAGCCTCGCTTCGATGGAACCGAGGTGACGCGCCGGGCGCGCTCCCGCCTCGGCGAGAACCGCTATCGAATCTTCACAAACAACTGCGAGCACTTCTGCGAGTGGTGCCTGCGCGATGAGCACCGCAGCGACCAGATAGAGAACCTGCTGGCGCTGCCGCGGCGCCTGGCACTTGTCTGCGGTGACGCCATCGCCGCACTCTGTGCCGGGGGCACCCACACCTTGGGCCGGGCAATTCGCCTGCCGGCGCCCTCCCCCAACCGCATCACATGACGGTATCCCTTGCGACTCATGAACTGATGCCTTGCCGTCCTGCTCCGGAATAGGAAGTCACTGATGAGTGTTCTGATTTGCGTAAGGAGGTGTCATGTTCATCTTTCCCCGATCGATCGCCGCCCCGCTCGTTGCGCTGGCAGTCTCAGGGCTGATTGTCGTAGTCGACGTTCTGTACACGGTCGCCGCGCCATGACCGAAGCAGTCATCCAGAGGCTACGGCGGCTGCAAGGCCTCGGAATCGTTACCTCCGCGCACTGCATCCGCGCCGAGCGCTGCGTCGAACGCCACCCCGAGATCTTCTCCGGCGCAACGAGCATGACGGTCAGCGAGGCAGTCAACCTCGCGGTCCAGTCGGCGAAGTTGGCCACTTAGTCATGCAGCCGGCTCAACGGCTCGATCGTGCAATCGACGCGCGGCACGCGGACAGCCAGAGGCAATCGAGCTGTCATGGACGCGCCGTGAGCAGCTGCGCGCGCGTCGCGCGCACATTCACGAGCGGCGAGCGGCGGTAGCCTGCGACCTCCGCGGCGGTGAAGTCCGTGAAATCGGACGGTACGGCTCGTGCGCTCAGATTGCGCACCATCCAGCTGAGGACCTGGGCCAGCTCCAAATCCGAAAGTGGCGACAGTGCGGCGCCCGGGACCTGCACCAGGTAGCGGCGGCCGGCAGTGCTCCGGGACAGAATCAGCATCGAGTCACGCACGGAGGGAACCTTGCCAGCGGCCCCCGAGCCGTCGGCAAGATGACACCCCATGCAGTTGAGCATGTAGTTCGCTTCCACGGGCGGCGTCAGCACGGCCGGTTGCGCAGCCCGTGACTGCAGCGCGATGGCTGAGCATGTCATCGCGAACACAGCCGCGCAGAGTGCGCCGCGCTTCACTTCGCTACGCCGACGACGCGCGCCGTGGAACAGTGATAGGCAATCCCGACCTTGCTGCCCGCACACCAGTTGTAGTCGTTCGATTTGAAGGGCATGTAGAGCGGCTTGTCGCCCTCGTTGCGATTGCAAAGACACCGGCCACACTGGCTTTTGCCGCAGCAATCGTTATAGGAGACGATGTAGTCGTGCCCGTCGGCGGGATTGTGGCAGGTCCCGACCCAGGTGATGGCCGAGGCCTCGGTGCCCGGCGGGCAGCTCTGGATCGAGCCTCCGCAGCAGGCGCACAGGAATCCATCGATGGCGCAGTGTCGCCAGTACTCGCAGGTCTGCGGGTCACCGGGATCCGCGGCGGCGTCAGGCCGCGCGGCAGTGGGCGCCGCACCGCGTGCCACCGGCAACAGCGGCACGCCAGTGGTGAACAGCAGGGCGCCGACATTGCCGAGGAAACTCCGCCGGGAAACCCGGCGTGCCAGATCGCGTGTCATTCGCTCGACGAACGCGTCGAGGCGGCCACCCGCATCAGGTACTCGCGCGGTCACGGCAACACCAGGACGGTAGGCGTCAGACCGAGCGATTCCACGGTTCTCAGATACTTCCCGGAAGTCGCATCGTAGATGTCGAGCCGGTTGCTGTCGATCGAGCAGCCGAACAGCAGCGGTTGGGAGTCCTGCGACACCTGGATGGAACCGAGCTTGTTGCGTGTGGTAATGGTCTGCACGCGCCTGTGAGAGGCGAGATCGTATACCCACACCTGCTCGCCCGGATCCTTGTGGGTTCCCGGGCCGCCCTGATGGACAACCGCGAACAAGCGGCCGCTGGCGCCATGCACGGCGAGATGCTGCAGTCCTCCCGTGCGCCAGTGTTGCGCGAGCTCCTGCGGTGTGAACAGCGGCCAGGTGGGCTGCGCCTCGACGCCCGCGCCAGTCGCGCGCAGTGGGTGCAGTACGCCCTCGAACGACGCGAACAGCCACGTGTCTCCCCGGCGTACCCCCTTCTCGCTGAGGGGATCCTTCAGCACGTCGATGAGCTCGGCCGTGCGCTCGCGGCGCGCCAGGGTGCCGGCGTCGGTGAGTGTCGTCTCGAGCAGCGCGCCATCGCCGCAGATCGAGAAGAAGCTCCGTGGGCCGGTGGGATACACCAGCGCGCAGCCGGCCGTCTCGATCTCGCCCACGAACTTCCGCGAGTGCGTGTCCACCACCGTGACCGACTGCGACGGCGTGAAGTTGTAGATCAGGAGAAAACGATCATCGTCGGTCAGGGCCTGCGCGCCGGGCATGGGCATCAGCGACGCACGCTTCGGCGGAATCTCGATCTCCCCAACCGGCTCCAGGCGCGTGGCATCGTAGATGGTCACCACGTCGGTGCGTGTTCCTCTGGTACCGCGCGAGAAGTAGATTTCGGGCGCATAGATCACCGCCCCGGTCTTGGGGATCAGAACCGAGGTGAACGAATACCCGGTGCTCAGCATCCCGAGCATCTTTCCGCTATCTCCGTCGACCAGGAACGCCTTGCCGTCCGGAAAAGCGAAGAAGGCCATGTCATTGACCCAGACCCAGTGCGGAGTGGGTTGGGTGAGCTGCTCGACCGCGCCTGCCGGCTCGGCGGGGAGCTGTGCCCAGCCCCGCGGGCCGCAGACGCAGGCCGCAACAGCGAGCGCCGCACCCGCCCATGCGCGGCGCGGCCGAATCATTTCACTGCGGCCTGTCATGTGCGGCTCAGAAGCGTTGAGTGAATTCGATACCGATCGTGCGCGGCTGGTTGAGAAACAGCCGCGGCCGGCCGGGGACCTCGGCGGCGATCGAGCGGTTATCGCCGAGATTCGTCACTTCGTTGGTCAGGTTCTTGCCGACCAGAGCGAGCTCGGTCTTGCCGTTCGAGAATGCGAAGCGTGCGTTCAGCAGCCGGTAGGCCGGCCGTTTGCGCGGGTCGGTGACACTGTTGTTGGCGCTGTAACTGCTGCCCACGTAAGAGTAGTCGACCACGCTCACGCTGCTCCAGTTGTTAATGATCGGGATGGTGTAGGTCAGCGCACCGTTGCCGGTCCAGTCAGGCACGTTGAACACCGGCGAGCCCACGGGCTGTGGCGACTCGCCTTTTTCCGTGATCTTTGCATGCTGATAGCCGACCCCCAACGAAACGTCCAGGTGATCGGTGGCACGTGCCCGCAGGTCGAGCTCGCCACCCTTGCTTTCCGCGGCGCCGGCGTTGGCGACGTACTGAAAACCACACTCCAGCAGGATCGCCTGCTGAATGTTGTTCCAGCGGATGTCGAACGCCGCCGCGTTCAGAATGACACGGCGCTCGAGGAAGGTGTTCTTGGTGCCGATCTCGTAGTTCCACAACGAGTCGGACTTGAAGCTGCGCGTGTCCTCGAGCGTGATATTGGGGTTCACGGCGGCGAGGGCCGCCACGCAGTCGTTAGGCGTCCCCGGTGTTCCCGGCGGCACGATCGGCACGACGCCACCCGGCCGGAACCCCTTGGACGCGAGCCCATAGACCATCTGGTCGGGCGTGAAGTGATAGTCCAGCTCGAACTTCGGGTTGGTGCCGTTCTCCGTGATCGTCGTTTGCGGGCTGACGATCTTGCCGCCGCCGACCGCCAGACCTTCCTCGTAACCCTCTGAAGTGGTCTTGACCTGATACCAGCGCAGGCCCGCGGTCGCCTTGAGCGCCGGCGTGATGTCGTAGGACAACTCGCCGAACGCCGCCGGCTCCTTGATGTCGGTGTGGAAGTCCTGGGCAAAGACCAGGTTGGGAATGCCATCGGGGTTATTGGGGACTCCCCCGGTGATCACGTCGTCGAGGCCAGGGACCTGAGACGGCGGGTACAGGGAGGCGAACGGCACACGTCCGTGAAAGTCGGAGTAGAAGGCGCCGACCACGAACTGCAGCGGGCCGGAGAGCGTCGAGGCGAAGCGGATTTCCTGCACGAAGCGCTGGTAGTCCTTGATCTCCTGGATCGGGCCCGGGGCGGGCGGGTTGCAGAAGGGCGCCGGATTCGCACAGGCCCCCGAGGTGATCGCGGCCCATATGAACTCCGACTGGTCCTCGGTCTCATTTACATAGCGGTCGAAATATGCGGTCGATGAGACGAGCTCACCCACGCCGGCATTCCAATGCAGGGTCAGCGAATACAGGTCCCACCAGTCCGAGCCGCTCTCGGGGACGTCGAAGAGGCGCGCCTGGGTGAAATTGGTCGTATTCAACGGCGTTGGCAGCGTGTAAGGGCCCGAAGGGACGGGGAAGCCAATGCCATTCTGCGGCGTCGCGTAGAAATCCCCGAGCGGAAAGCCGTTGTAATCCTCCCGCTGCAGCATGACCCGCGGGGTTATCGTCACCGCATCGCCCGCCTTGATGGTGAGGCTCGCCGACCCGCCGTAAGTATCGGTCGCCGCGACATTGCTGACCGTCGTCCGGCCGCTGCTCGAGAGGGGAAAGCAACTCACCCCGGCGGTCGCGGGGTCCGTGCACCAGCTGCGCTTGAAGTAGCCCGCTTCGTAGTCATAGAAACCCGTCAGTCTCAGTGCAATCTGATCCTGGACGAGCGGAATATTAACGACGGCATCGGCGGTATAGTTGGGCCGGTCGGTGTGGTCGGTGTCGGACACGCCGCCGTGGACGGTGGCCGAAAAGTGCGAGAGATCCGGGACGGCGGTGATGAGGCGCACCGTGCCGCCCATCGAGCGTGCGCCGTACAGAGTGCCCTGCGGTCCGCGCAGCACTTCGATGCGCTCGAGGTCGAGCACCCGCGGATCGACCGAGTCCGGCAGCGGCACGTCATCGATATAGAAGCCGGTGACGTTGTCGCCGGAGATACCGCGGATCGATATGGTGCGCGCAGTGCCGACGCCATCGCCGGTCGGCGCAAAGGCCAGGTTCGGGACCTTGGTGGCATAGTCGAAGAACTCGGTGATCGCCTTCTGTTGCAGCGTGGTTGCGCTGAAGGTCGTAATCGACATCGGCACCGTCTGCTCGCTCTCCGAGCGCTTCTGAGCGGTGACGATCACTTCCTCGAGCCCCGCGGGCTGCGAGGTCGACTCGGTCGCTGCATTCGCCGCAGCAGCTGCGGCCAGCCACACACCCGCGATCAACACGATCTGCGGCTCATGCCTGCTCATAGCTTCTCCCCTCCGCCAGTTGTTGTTGCACTGCGCTACGGCTGCGCCGCCCGGCAGCGCTTCGTCGTCCTCGTCTCCGGATCCCGATCGACGCCGCTCTTTCCTCCCGCGCTGGCGCGTGCGGTTCGAGCGTCGCCAGCAGCTGATCGAGCGCCTGCTGCAGGCGCACACTGAAGTCCGCGCCGATCGTCCGCTCGATGCGCCGGTAGGTCGCATCGATCTTTGGCGCCATGCGGGCCGCCATGGTGCGCGCGCGCGCGGTGAGTGAGACCCGCACGCGTCGCTGATCGTGCGGCAGTCGCCGGCGGACAACGAAGCCCAGGTCTTCCATGCGCGCGAGCACGCCGGCCAAGCTGGGGCTCGAGATGCGGCAGAGCTCGACGATCTCCCGCGGTTCGAGCGATGGCACCTCGTAGAGCACGCGCACGATGCGCCATTGCTGTTCGGTGACACGGTTGGCGTTGAGGAGCGGGCGGAAATGCGAGAGGACGCGCTCGCGCGCCTGCAGCAACAACAGCGGCAGATTGCGGTGATGCAGCCTTGTTGATGTTGGAGTCATAGGCCAGCTCGTCCCTCCCCGAGGAAGAGCAGCACCCCGGCAATACTCACACATCACTGAGTGATTTGCTAATCTATTAGCGAATTTCCCCAGCCGCTCGAGGCGGGAGATGCCGCTCGGCCCGTGTATCGCGGTGACGATGGAGGTGCCGCCGTTCCGACTCTCCGGAACGGTGTACGGTACGCTGCTCAACCACCGCACGGCGCTGCAAGCGCTCGGTGATGCCGTCAACCAGCCCCCTTACAACGCACCGCCGCAGGCTCCCGTCTTGTACCTCAAGCCCCGCAACACGCTCGCGGCGGACAACGAATCCATCGTTGTGCCGCCGGGGGTTGCGGAGCTCGAGATCGGCGCCTCGCTCGGGCTCGTCATCGGCCGCCCCTCCTCGCACCTGCCGGAAAGCCAGGCGATCGAGCATCTGGCCGGCTATCTCATCGTGAACGATGTCAGCGTGCCCCACCCGCAGTATTACCGGCCGTCGATCTCTTTCAAGGCGCGAGACGGGTTCTGTCCGCTCGCGCCCCGCGTTGTCTCGAGGGCGGCGATTGCCAACCCCGACGCATTGACCATGCGCGTTTACGTTGATGGTGAGCTGAAGCAGACGGCGACGACCGCGGAGCTGGTCCGTCCGGTGGCGAAACTGCTGGCCGACGTCACGGATTTCATGACGCTCCTGCCCGGAGACGTGCTGGCGGTCGGTGTCGCCTCCCCCGCCCCGCGGCTGCGAGCCGGCCAGCGGGCACGAATTGAAATCGACGGCTTGGGCAGGCTCGAGAACCCCTTCGTGGAGCACCTCCCGTGAGGCTGGCGCGCGTCGCCCATGCTGGCGCGATTCACGCGGCGCAACCGCAGCTTCTTGCCGATGGACGAGCAGGAGTGCGGCTCACCGATGGCCGCACGCTCGCCGAGGAGGAAGTGGTGTGGCTGCCGCCGCTCGAGGTGGGCACGATCATCGCGCTCGGCCTCAACTATGCGAAGCGTGCGAAGGAGTTGGCCTTCACCACCCCGGAGGAGCCGCTCGTATTTCTGAAGGGTCCGGGAACACTGCTCGGGCACCGCGGTGTCACGCGCCGGCCGGCGGGCGTGAAGCTCATGCACTATGAGTGCGAGCTCGCCGTGGTCATCGGCCGGAGCGCGCGCGCGGCGCGCCGCGCCGACGCCATGGACCACGTCGCCGGATATTGCATCGCGAACGACTATGCCATTCGCGACTACCTGGAGAATTGGTACCGTCCCAACCTGCGTGTCAAGAATCGGGATGGTGCTACGGTGCTGGGACCCTGGCTGGTCGATGCCGCCGATGTCCCCGATCCCGGTAACCTCGGGTTACGCACCTACGTCAATGGCAAACTGACCCAGGAGGGCAATACGCGCGACATGATCAGCGACATTCCGGCGCTGCTCGAGTACCTGAGTTCCTTCATGACGCTCGCGACCGGCGACGTCATCTTGACGGGGACGCCCGAGGGTGTCGTGAATGTCGGAGTCGGAGATGAGGTCATCTGCGAGATCGAAGGCCTCGGCCGACTGCAGAACACCATCGCAGGGGATGCGCTCTTCGGCCGCTAAAGGGTAAGCCGCACGTGAAGATCGACCACCTCATCAACGGCAAGCCGGTTGCGAGCCGCAGCTACTTCGAGAGCGTGAATCCTGCCACCCAGGAGGTGCTGGCGGAGGTCGCGGGCGGTGGCGCAACCGAGGTCGATGCGGCCGTCGCCGCCGCCAAGGCGGCTTTCCCTGCGTGGGCGGGCAGGCCCGCCGCGGAGCGGGCCGTGCTGCTGCGCAAACTCGGTGATCTGATTGCGCAGCACGTGGCGGCGCTCGCCCGCACCGAGACCCGGGATACCGGTCAACCGATCGCACAGACCGGCAAGCAGCTCGTGCCACGCGCGGCCGACAACTTCTACTATTTCGCCGAGATGTGTGTGCGTGTCGATGGACACACCTATCCGACACCCACGCACCTGAACTACACCCTGTTCCAGCCGGTGGGCGTGTGCGCGCTGATCTCGCCCTGGAACGTGCCGTTCATGACCGCCACCTGGAAGGTTGCACCGGCATTGGCCTTCGGCAACACCGCGGTGCTGAAGATGAGCGAGCTTTCGCCGCTCACGGCAGCGCGGCTGGGAGAGCTGGCGCTCGAGGCCGGGATTCCCGCCGGCGTCCTGAATGTCGTGCACGGCTACGGTCAGACCGCCGGTGAGCCCCTGTGCCAGCACCCGGACGTCCGAGCGATCTCCTTCACCGGTTCTACCGTTACCGGTAACCGCATCATCAAGGGCGCGGGACTCAGGAAGTTCAGCATGGAGCTCGGCGGCAAGAGCCCCTTCGTAGTGTTCGCGGACGCCGATCTGGACCGCGCGCTGGATGCCGCACTGTTCATGGTCTTCTCGAACAACGGTGAGCGCTGCACCGCCGGTTCGCGCATCCTGGTGCAGAGATCGATCTATGCGGATTTCGCGGCCCGGTTCGCCGAGCGCACGCGCCGCATCCGCGTCGGCGATCCGCTCGATGAGGCAACGCTCATCGGTCCGATGATCAGCAGGAATCATCTCGCCAAAGTCCAGAGCTACATCGCGGCAGGTCCCAAGGAAGGAGCGACGCTGCTGTGCGGTGGCGTCGACCGCCCCGCCGATGCTCCCGAATTGCCCGCGGCGGTGCGCTCCGGCAACTACGTCTGGCCCACCGTTTTCGCCGACGTCGACAATCGCATGCGCATCGCCCAGGAGGAGATCTTCGGACCGGTGGCGTGCCTCATTCCCTTCAGCGACGAGGCCGATGCCATCGCCAAGGCCAATGACATCCAGTACGGCTTGAGCAGCTATGTGTGGAGCGAGAACCTCGGGCGCGCGCATCGCGTGGCGGCCGCCATCGAGGCCGGCATGTGTTTCGTCAACAGCCAGAACGTGCGCGACCTGCGTCAGCCTTTCGGCGGTACCAAGGCCTCCGGCGTCGGCCGCGAAGGCGGCACCTGGAGTTACGAAGTGTTTCTCGAGCCCAAGAACGTCTGCGTGAGCCTCGGCGCGCATCACATCCCGCGCTGGGGTGCCTGATCCGTCGCTGCCGGGCGGCAGAATACGGTCATGAGTCTCTATCAGCTGCAGAAATTCCTGTACGACATCAATCGCGACCCGACCGTCCAGGAGAGGCATCGGGCCGATCTGCCGGGGCTCCTCGACCGCTATGAGCTGACCGGTGAGGAACGCAGCGCGCTCGAGGCCGGTGACGTCGGCCTGATCTACGTGCTCGGCGCGAACGGGCAGCTGCTGATGCACTACGCCGCCTTCCTGGGGTTGTCGTGGCCCGCGTATATCCAGGCGATGCGCGATGGCGTCGCAAAGCACGGCCCGGTGCGTGCCGGCGTCTATGCCATGACCACACGGGTGAATGACAAGGTGGCCGGCGTATGAGCCTGGTGTTTGCGGGCGTCTGCAGCCACGCACCCGGGATCACCGGGCGGGCGAATATGGCGGATGCGGCGGTGCGCGAGCCGTTCTATGCCGCCTACCGTCGCCTGCGCGAGCAGCTCCTCGCCGCGCGCCCGGACGCACTCATCGTGATAGCGGCCGAGCACTTCGCCAATTTCTTCATGAACAATATGCCGGGCTTCGCCATCGGCATGGCCGATCGCTACAGTGGCCCGATCGAGGACCCCGCGTGGCTCGGCATCCCGCGCACCAGCATCCCGGGCGATGCCGCTCTCTCGCAAGCGCTGATTCACGAAATCATGGAGACGGTCGATGTCGCCTTCGCCGAGGAGTGGAAGTGTGACCACGGCATCATGGTGCCCCTGAGCTTCCTGACACCCGGCTACGATTTGCCGATCGTGCCGGTGAATATCAACTGTCAGGGGCCGCCGCTCACGCCGCTGCATCGCGCCTGGGCGTTCGGCGAGGCGCTGCGCCGCGCCGCCGACCGCGTCCCACAACGCCTCGCCGTGATGGGCACCGGCGGCATCTCCCATTGGCCTGCCACTCCGGACTCCGGAAAAATCAACGAAGCCTGGGACCGGGAGCTGCTGGATCGCTGGGTGCGCAATGACAAGGCGGCGCTCCTGTCATACTCGGATGCGGACACCTATCGCGACGCCGGTCAGGGCGGGTTCGAGATTCGCACTTTCATCAGCGTTGCAGCAGCGGCCCGCGGCCGCGGGCACCTGCAACACTACGTGCCGATTCCGATCTTTGCGGTCGGCTGCACCATTGCCACCATGGACGTCGCCGCCTAGTCGGTGACGAGCGCGAGAGTCTCAATGCCGCACCTCGTCGTACTGTACAGTGGAAATCTCGAGACCGACACCGATATGACCGTGCTCTGCCGCCGCCTGGCGGACGCGATGCTGAGCGTGCACGATGAGCACGGGCAACAGGTTTATCCCACCGGCGGCGTGCGCGTGTTCGCGTATCCGGCTTCGCACTACGCGGTGGCTGACGGTGAGCGCGATTACGCTTTCGTGTATCTCAATCTGCGCATGGGCCGTGGACGAACGGAGGCTGTCAAGAAGCAGGCGGGCGAGACGCTGCTCGCCGCCGCCAAGGCGCACCTCGAGCCACTGTTCGCCGCCCGCTACATCGGACTCACGCTGCAGATCGATGAAGGGCAGGAAGTGTTCGACG
>Ga0306920_100012475_pt1 | contig 11535 bp, 8 predicted proteins | sample flu12Cox44000170_FD_204666 | JGI IMG/M metagenome (GOLD analysis project Ga0306920, IMG submission 204666) | Lab enrichment of tropical soil microbial communities from Luquillo Experimental Forest, Puerto Rico - flux4day.12C.oxic.44.000.170 (v2)... | ecosystem: Environmental > Terrestrial >...
TGTCCCACAGCTCGCACCTCAATCTCATCTGGGCGCAGCAGGTCGCCGAGCAGATGCGGGCCGGCATTCTCTATCCCCGGTGGCTGCCCACTTCGTTCGACGGGTTGGGTGCACCGACTTTCTATTTCTACCCGCCGCTGGCGTTCTGGATCGACGGCTTGGTGAGCGTCGTGACATTCGATGTCCTGCCGGTGTCGTACCGGCTCTCGCTCACATGGGTCCTGCTGCTGTGGATTTCAGCGCTGGCCATGCATGCATGGCTTGCCCGCGAGACGGGGAGTCGCGCGACGGCGTTGTGGGGTTCGCTCGTCTACATGATCGCGCCCTATCACCTGATGGATGTCTACGTGCGCGGCGCGTTGGCGGAGTTCACGACCTTCGCCGTGCTGCCAATGCTCGCCCTGGCCATCCGGCTGATGTCGGAAAGACATCGCGCCGGCGTCGGACTGCTGGCGGTGGCGTTCGCAGCGCTACTGCTGTCGCACCTGCCGACGGCGCTGCTGGCGTCGGTGACGATGATCCCGCTCTATGTCCTTTTCCGCGCCTGGCGGCTGTCGGATCGCCGGGCCGCGTTCGGGTTCGTCGTGCGGTGCGCCGTTGCCGGCGCCCTGGCGATCGGGCTCGCCGCCTCCTACCTGCTGCCCGCCGCCGAGCTGCAGCGCTGGATTTCGGTCGACTTGTTCTGGGCCGACTACTATCGGGTCGAGAACTGGTTCGTGCTGTCGCCGGAGCGCTGGCTCGATGTCGTCGTCATGCGTCTCGTCGCCTCGCTGGCCGTGGGCTATGGGCTCGCCGTCATCGCCTTCTTCATGGCCGCCTTCCTGGTTCGCGGCGACGACCGCCGGCGGTTCGAGCTCGGCTTCTGGGCGGCGCTGTCCGGCTTGGGCTTGCTGCTTCTTGCGGGCTTCGTGCCGTGGTTCTGGCAGCTGCCGGAGATCGCGAAGGTTCAGTTTCCTTTCCGGATGATGGTGATCGTCGAATTCGCCGCCATCACCGCCTTGTGCCTGACGCCCTTCGGCAAGCTGTCGCGCAGCGTCACCTATGTGTTCTCCGCCTCGTCGGCGGCGCTTGTCTATAGCCTGGTGCTGGTCGGCGCGGCGGTGCTCGTCAATATCGACGCACACGACGTCTGGATCGCCGCCCGGCCCAGGATGTTCGAGACCGTGGAGTACCAGCCGGCGGGTTACCCTCACCCCTATCGCCAAGGTGGCTTCGTCGATCCCAATCTGGGGCCGCTGAGCAAGCTGGGCGCGATCGGTTGCACGCCGGGCGCGTCGGTCTGCGACGCGCAATCCGATCGCTTCGGCGCGATGCGGCTTCATATCGAGAGCAGCCAGCCGACCACGGTGGTGCTGCGCCGCTTCTATTTCCCGGCCTGGCAGGTCGAGGCGCTGCCCTCGCACCAGCCGGTTGCCATCCAGCCGACAATCCCGTTGCGCCTGGTCTCGTTCGTCGCGCCGGCCGGCAACGCCGATTTTCAGCTGGTTCGCGTCATGCTGCCGGTGGAACGCTGGGGCTGGTGGGCGAGCGGCCTGTCGCTGTTGGCGGTGTTGGGCTGGATCGCGGCGACCCGGCGCGCTCAGTCGACCTCGAGGTAGCTGTCCTTGCCGCAGCTACATCCCGGTCTTGGAGACCAGCGCCGGCTGCTCACGCCAGCTGTCGGCGAAAAGCTTCTTGAGGTTCTCGACCTTGGGCAGGTCGTTGAACACGATGTAGGGCTGGTTGGGATGCAGGACGAGATAGTCCTGATGATAGCCCTCGGCCGGATAGAACGGGCGGCCGGGCTCGATCGTGGTGACGATCTTGGCGCCGAACACCTTCGCCTGGTCGAGCTGCTCGATATAGGCCTTCGCCACCTTGGCCTGCGCCTCGCTGGCCGGGAAGATGGTCGAGCGGTATTGCGGGCCGACATCGGGGCCCTGGCGGTTGAGCTCGGTCGGATCGTGCGCCACCGAGAAATAGATCTGCAACAGGCGGCCGAGGCTCACCTTGCGCGGGTCGTAGACCACCCGCACCGATTCGGCGTGCCCGGTGCGGCCGCTGCCGACCTTCTCGTACTGCGCGGTCGCCTGCTCGCCGCCGGCATAGCCCGACACCGCGCTGGTGACGCCGTCGACATGCTGGAACACGGCCTGCACGCCCCAGAAACAGCCGCCGGCGAGGACGATGCTCGCCGAGGAGGCCTGGCCGGCCGGATCGTCGACCGCTGGTGCGGGAATGATGTGCGCGCTTTCGGCAGAAGACGGCGCAATGCCCAGCCGCATCGCGGCGAAGGCGACCAGGGCGATGACGGCCAGGATGGGAATGACTCGCTTTGCCAACATCGTCCTAGCCCTCCGCGCGCAAGAATTTGTCGAAAGAGTCCTTGTAGTCGGGATGCCAGCGCGACAGCGCCGGCCGGTTGTGCGTGATGTCGCCGGCCGCCCACAGGATCCGCCGGTTATCGACCTCGCGCGTCACCTCGTTGTCGGGACAGAGGATATAGAAATCCCGCTTGTTCATCCCGTCGACCAGCATGTCGACCACCTGGTCCGGCGTCCAGGCGCCGGGCGGCTTCTCGCTGCGGCCGCGGCTGGTCATGCCGGTGAAGGTCGAGCCCGGGATCAGTAGATGCGCGCTGATGCGCGCGCCCTCTTCGTTGCGCAGGCTGTGCGCCAGCGCCTCGGTCAGCACCTTCACGCCGGCCTTGCTGACATTGTAGGCGGTGTCACCGGGCGGACAGGTGATGCCCTGCTTGGAGCCGGTATTGATGATCGCGCAGGCGGTCTTCTGCGCCAGCATCGCCGGCGTGAAGGTCTGCACGCCGTTGATTACGCCCCCCAGGTTGACGTCGAGCACCCGCCGCCAGCGGTCGATATGATCCCACGGCCCGCCGCCGGGCGCGGTGCCGGCGTTGTTCATCAGCACCGCCACTTCGCCGAAGGCGGAGTAGACCTCGTCCTTCAGCGCCTGCACGCTCTCCACGCGGCTGACATCGGTCGGCACGATCAGCACGCCCGGCGAGCCCAGGGTCGAGGCCGCCGTGACCTCGGCTTCGGCGCGCATCAGGGCTTCGGCCGACAGGTCGGCGAGACAGACTTTGAGGCCGAGCGTCGCGAAGTGACGGGCGGCGGCGAGGCCGATGCCGCTCGCAGCGCCGGTGATGACCGCGACGCGGCCGGCGGTCAGGGCGGGATGATGATCCATCGGGCAATTCCTTTGGTGATAGGCGCCCGACTATAGCGCAGCCGTCAGGGCTGCGGCGTAAAGGTCGGCGTCGTCTCGATGTCCTTCTTGCGCCACTTGAAGCGCAGTTCCGCCAGGCTGGTCGAGATGACGTAGAACACCGGCGTGAAGGCCAGGCCAAACAGGGTCACGCCCAGCATGCCGGCGAACACCGCGGTGCCGAGCGACTGGCGCATCTCGGCGCCAGCGCCGAAACTCACCACCAGCGGCACCACGCCCAGGATGAAGGCGAGCGAGGTCATCAGGATGGGCCGCAACCGGGTGCGCGCCGCCGATACCGCGGCGTCCCAGCGGCTCATGCCGCCCTCGTGCGCCTGCTTGGCGAACTCCACGATCAGGATGGCGTTCTTGGCGGCGAGCCCGACCAGCACCACCAGCCCGATCTCGACCAGGATGTTGCGGTCGAGCCCGCGGATGTTGACGCCGATCATGGCCGCCAGGATGCACATCGGCACGATCAGGATGACGGCGAGCGGCAGCAGCCAGCTCTCATAGAGCGCGGCCAGCAGCAGGAACACGAACAGCACGGCGAGGCCGAACGCCAGGATCGCGGTGTTGCCGGCGAGCTTCTCCTGCAACGCGATCTCGGTCCATTCGAAGCCGAAGCCCGAGGGCAGCACTTTGTTGGCGAGGCCCTCGATGGCGGCGATGCCCTGGCCCGACGAGAAGCCACGCACCAGCGCGACCTGCACCTCGGCCGCGGGATAGAGGTTGTAGCGCGCCACGCGATAGGGGCCGGTGGTGTCCTGGAAGGTGGCGACCGAGCCGATCGGCACCATCTCGCCGCCGGCGCTGCGCGTCTTGAGGTTCTCGACGTCGCGCAGAGTGAGGCGATAGGGATTGTCGGCCTGCGCGGTCACGCGATAGGTGCGGCCGAGGATATTGAAGTCGTTGACGTAGGCCGAGCCCATGTAGACCGACAGCGTCTCGAACACGCGGCCGATCGGCACGCCGAGCTGCTCGGCCTTGGTGCGGTCGATCTCGGCCCAGATCTGCGGCGTGCGGGTGCTGAACAGGGTGAAGGCCTGGGTGAGGCCGGGCGTCTGGCCGGCTGCGCCGGCGAGCGCCCAGGCCGCGCCTTCGAGCGCCGGCAGGCCGCGCGCGGCGCGGTCCTGCACGTAGCCTTTCAGGCCGCCGCCGGTGCCGATGCCGGGGACCGATGGCGGCTCGAGCACGAACACGAAAGCCTCGCGCAACGAGAACATCTTGCCGCGCAGATCCGCCAAGATCTTCTCCTTCGGCAAGTTGCGGCGCTCGGCGAAGGGCTTCAGCGGCACGAAGATCACGCCGGTGTTGGGCGCGTTGGTGAAGGTGGCGCCGTCGAAACCGACGAAGGCCACGGCGTTCTGCACGCCTGGCGTATTCATGATCATCTCCGACGCCTGGCGTACCAGACGGTCGGCGCGCTCCAAGGTCGAGCCGGGCGGCAGCTGCATGGCGGCGATGAAATAGGAGCGGTCGAGCTGCGGTATCAGGCCGGTCGGCGTCTCGACCAGCCGGTTGACGGTGAGGAACAGCAGGCCGGCATAGACGATCAGCACGATCCAGACCAAGCGGATCAACCGCGCCGTGGCATGGCCATAGAAGTTGGCCAGCATCTCGAAGCCGCGATTGAAATGATTGAAGAACCAGTTGATCGGCGCGACCAGGCGGTCGCGCAAGGTCGGCTTGGCCTTCTCGATGTGCGACAGCGCATGGGTTTTGAGGAGAAGCGCCGCCATGGCCGGCGACAGGGTCAGCGACACGAAGGCCGAGATCGCAGTCGAGGCGGCGATGGTGATGGCGAACTGCTTGTAGAACGTGCCCTGCAGGCCGGAGATGAAGGCGGTCGGCAGGAACACCGCGATCAGCACCAGCGAGATGGCGATCAGCGCACCGCCGACCTCGTCCATGGTCTTGTGGGCGGCGGCCTTGGGCGACATGCCCTGGGTGAGATAGCGCTCGACGTTCTCGACCACCACGATCGCATCGTCGACCACGATGCCGATCGCCAGCACCAGCCCGAACAGCGACAGCGTGTTGAACGACACACCGACCGCCGACATCACCGCAAACGAGCCGATCAACGACACCGGGATGGCCATCAAGGGGATGATCGCGGCCCGCCAAGTCTGCAGGAACAGGATCACCACGATCACGACCAGCAGCAGCGCCTCGAACAGCGTCTCGATCACCGCATCGACCGAGGCTTGGATGAACTCGGTGGGATTGTAGACGACGGAATAGTTGATGCCGGGCGGGAAGGTGCGCTTCAGCTCCTCCATCTTGCCTAGCACGCCGGCGGCGGTGGCCAGCGCGTTGGACCCCGGCCGCTGGAAGATCACGATCGCGGTGGCGGTCTTGTTGTCGAGATAGGCGTTGACCGTGTAGTCCTGCGCGCCGAGCTCGATGCGGCCGACGTCGCGCAGGCGCGTCACCGAGCCGTCGGTCTCGGCGCGCAGCACGATGTTGCCGAACTCCTCGGGCGCGGTGAGGCGGCCGAGCGTCTGCACCGAAAGCGTGAAGCCGCCCGGCGATGCGGCGGGCGCCTGGTTCACCGCGCCGGCGGCGACCTGCAGGTTGGCGGCGCGGATCGCGGCCACCACTTCGCCGGCCGTCATGTTGTGGGCGGCGACGCGCGCCGGATCGAGCCAGACGCGCATCGAATAATCGCGCGCGCCGAACACCTGCACGTTGCCGACGCCTTCGACGCGGGCCAGCACGTCCTTCACGTAGAGCGTGGCGTAGTTGGAGATGTACTGCTGGTCGCGGCTGCCGTCGGGCGACACCATGTGCACGACCATCATCAGGTCTGGCGAGGCCTTGCGGACCACGATGCCCAGCCGCTGCACGTCCTCGGGCAGGCGCGGCTGGGCCACGGCGGTGCGGTTCTGCACCAGCACCTGGGCCTGGTCGATGTCGACGCCGGGCTTGAACACCACGTTGATGGAGAGCAGCCCGTCGCCGGTCGACTGCGACACGATATAGAGCATGTCGTCGACGCCGTTGATCTCCTGCTCGAGCGGCGTGGCGACGGTCTGGGCGATCACCTCGGCCGACGCGCCGGGATAGGTCGCGGTGACGTTGACGGTCGGCGGCGCGATCTCGGGATATTCCGCCACGGGCAGGCGGAACTGGGCGATGGCGCCGACGATCAGGATGATGAGCGACAGGACCGAGGCGAAGATCGGCCGGTCGATGAAGAAGTGGGAAAAACGCATCGGAGCGGGCGCCGGGCTCTAGTCGGCCTTGGCGACGATCTCGCCCTTCTGCGGATTGATCTTGGCGCCGGGGCGCACCATCGGATTGGCGAGCCCGTCGAGCACCACCTTCTCGTCGGGCTTCAGCCCGCCGCGCACCACGCGCAGGCCGTCGACCAGCTGGCCGAGCTTGACCGGCCGGACTTGCACGACGTTGTCGTTGCCGACCACGAACACAACCTTGCGCGCCTGGTCGGAGACGATGGCCGAGTCGGGAATCAGCAGCGCGTCATACTCGCCGCCGTAGAGCTGGACGCGGCCGAACACGCCGGGCGACAGCAGCCGGTCCTTGTTCTCGATGATGGCGCGCGTGCGGATGGTGCCGGACCGGAGGCTGAGCGTGGTGTCGACGAAGTCGACCTTGCCGGTGCGCGTCCATTCGGTCTCGTCGGCGAGCCTGATGCGCACCGGGATGGTCGGACTGCCGGCCTGCGCACGGCGGCCTTCGAGGTACAGGCGCTGGTAGCGCAGGTAGTCGAGCTCCGACACGTCGAACATGAAATGGATCGGATCCTGGGTGACGATGGTGGCGAGCATCGTCGCGCCGGTCTGGCCGCCCTGGATCAGGTTGCCGGCGTCGACCTTGCGGTCGGAGATGCGGCCGGCGAGCGGCGCCGTGACGTCGGTCCATTCGAGGTTGAGCTGGGCGTTGTGCAGTGCCGCCTCGGCCGCCTTGAGCTGGGCCTTGGCGACGGCGAGGTTGCTCTTGCGCGTGTCGTTCTCGGCCTCGGGAATGTTGCGCGACGCGACCAGCGCGGCGCCGCGCTGGACCTGCAGGTCGGCCAGGTCGACCTGCGCCTTGTTGCGTGCCACGTCGGCCGCGGCCGATTCGACGGCGATCTCGTAGGGCCGCTTGTCGATGGTGAACAGCGGATCGCCGACATTGACCGACTGGCCGTCCTTGAAGTGCAGCTTGTCGATGAAGCCCGAGACGCGGGCGCGGATCTCGACCGTGGCCACCGCCTCGAAGCGGCCGGAATATTCGTCCCACTGTGTGACGCGCTTGGCGATCGGCGCGGAGACCGACACCGGCATGGCCTGCGGCCCGCCCTGGGCGAAGGCGGACGAAGAAACGAGGAGACTTGCGACCAGGATCAGGCGGCGATGAACGGACACTGGGCAGCTCCCCAACCACGTGTTTTGCGGCGCGAGGCGGTCATGTGGTTGCGCTGCAACAAAGTGTCAATCGCCGTAGAGGTGACTCTGAAGACAAGGTTTTCTCATGTTCTGAGCCAAATAGATCAATTACGCGGCGCGTGATTCATTTGTTGCATCTGGCGCGCGCCGGCGGTAGCGTTGATCAGCATTCAGGAGGGGCCTATGCGATTGATAACAAAGGGAATTGTTGGGATTTCGGCGTTCCTGCTGGCGTGGCCAGCCGTCGCGCAGACGCCGTCGACTCTGGAAGTGGTCAAAAAGCGCGGTCAGGTGATTTGTGGCGTCAATGTCGGCTTGGGCGGCTTCTCGCTGCCCGATAGCCAGGGCAAGTGGAAGGGTCTCGACGTCGACATGTGCGGCGCCGTCGCTGCCGCCGTGCTGGGCGATGCGACCAAGACCAAGTTCGTGCCGCTGTCGGCACAACAGCGCTTCCTCGCCCTGCAGTCGGGCGAGATCGACGTGCTGGTGCGCAACTCCACCATCACGCTCGAGCGCGATGGTGGCCTCGGCATCCAGTACACCGGCGTGAATTTCTACGACGGCCAGGGCTTCATGGTCGCCAAGAAGAGCAACGTGAAGGCGCTCACCGAGCTCGGCGGCGCCACGATCTGCGTCGCCCAGGGCACGACGCACGAATTCAACATGGCGGGCTACTTCCGCAGCCGCAACCTCACCATCAAGCCGGTCGTCTACGAGAGCCAGGAGCTGATGTACGAGGCCTTCTTCGGCGGCCGTTGCGATGCCATGACCCAGGACTCGTCCGCCCTCGCCTCGGCGTTGGCGACCCGCAACAAGCAGGCCGACTACATGGTCCTGCCCGAGCTGATCTCCAAGGAGCCGCTGGGGCCGTTCGTGCGCCGCGGCGACGATGTGTGGGCCGCCGTCGTGCGCTGGTCGTTGTTCGCTATGCTCGAGGCCGAGGAGAAGGGCGTCACCCAGGCCAATGTCGAGGAGTAGCTCAAGTCAGCCGATCCGCTGGTCCAACGCCTGCTCGGCGTGAAGGCCGGCAACGGCAAGGCCCTGCAGCTTGATGAGAAGTGGGCCTACAACATCATCAAGCAAGTCGGCAATTACGGCGAAAGCTTCGAGCGCAATGTCGGCATGGACAGCCCGCTCAAATTGCAGCGTGGCATTAACGGACTGTGGACCAAGGGCGGGTTGATGTACCCGATGCCGCTGCGCTAGCGGCGGGCTCTAGCCATGCGACGCCGATCGTGCCTACCTTTCACACGACAACCGTGGGGGTGGGACCATGCAGCGACTTGTATGCGTGGTTGGGATCGGCGTCGCGTTGCTCACAAGCCTGTCGGCGTGGGCGCAGTCGACGCTCGAGACGGTAAAGAAACGCGGCCAGGTGGTGTGCGGCGTCGATGGCACGCTGCCCGGCTTCTCGTTCCTGAATGCCGTGAAGGAATGGGAGGGCATGGACGTCGATCTGTGCCGGGCCATCGCCGCGGCGACCCTGGGCGATGCATCCAAGGTCAAGTTCGTTCAGGTCACGCCCAAGGAACGCTTCGACCGGCTGGCCGCCGGCGAGTTCGACGTGCTGACGCGCAACACGACGGGAACGCTGCAGCGTTCGGCGGGAACCAAGGTGCGCTTCGCCGTAGTCAATTACTACGACGGCCAGGCCTTCGTGGTGCCCAAGAAGCTTGGGATCGACCAGGCTGCCGGCCTGCGCAGCAGCAACGTTTGCGTCACCAAGGGCACGACCCACGAGTTCAACCTGGGGGCCTGGTTCCGGGCGCGCCGGCTCGCCGTCGTGCAGGTCCCTTTCGACAGCGACGAGGCGATGTACAGCGGCTTCATGATCGGCCGCTGCGCTGCCGTGACGGCCGACGCCACGGCGCTCGCCGCGACTATCGTGCGCTCGGGCAAGGCGGCCGAGTACATGATGCTGCCCGACATCATCTCCAAGGAGCCGCTCGGGCCCTATGTCCGGGACGGCGATTCGCAGTGGCTCGATATCGTGCGCTGGTCGCACTACGCCATGGTCGAAGCCGAGGAGCGCGGCATCAGTCCCAAGAGCATCGAAGCCCTGCGGCAGGACGCGCACGATCCCAGCCTGCGTCTTTTCCTCGGGCTCGACCCGGGCAACGGCAAGGCACTGGGGCTGAGCGAGGATTGGGCCTACAACATCGTCAAGCAGGTCGGCAACTACGGCGACATCTACGAAAAGAACGTCGGCATGGGCTCGGCGCTGAAGTTCACGCGCGGCGTCAATGCGCTGTGGAGCAAGGGCGGGCTAATGTACGCGCTGCCGCTGCGCTAAGCCGGGGGATTCACTGATGGAGGGCGGGCCGCTCACTCGCCCGATCGTCGAGGCCTTCAACGGGCTCTCGCCGCAGCTGCAGACCGCGGCGCGCTATGTGCTCGACTGCCCGGACGACGTGGCGCTGCTGTCGATGCGCGAGCAGGCGCGGCGCGCCGGCGTGCCGCCCGCCACCATGACGCGGCTGGCCAAGCGGCTGGGCCTCGAAGGCTACGACGAAGTGCGCGCCCTCTATGCCGGCGCGGTGCGCGACGGCACCTTGGGTTTCGCCGGCAAGGCAGGCCTCCAGGTCGAGACCCAGAAGCTGCGCGGTGAACGGGCGCTGGCGGCCGACATGGCGCTGACGCTCAGCCGCCAGATCGCCCGGCTCGCCGAGACGCCGACTCTCGACCGCCTGGCCGACGCCGCCGGCCGCCTGCACCAGGCGCGTCGCATCTATTGCCTGGGCTTGCGCTCCTGCCACGCCATCGCCTGGCACTTCCACTACATGCTGTCGCTGCTCAGCGACAAGACGGTGATGCTGGACGATGCCGGCGGCATCGGCCTCGACGCCATCCGCGATGCCAGTGGCAGCGATGTCCTGCTGGCGGCCAGCGTCGAACCCTACGCCCGAGCCACCATCGACGGCGCGCGCTATGCCCACCGGCAGGGCGTGCCGGTGGTGGCGCTCACCGACTCGGAAGTCTCACCGCTGGCACAGATCGCCGTGACGATGATTCCCGCCGCGACCGACAGCCCGTCGTTCTTTCACACCATGGCGCCGCTGCTGGCGGTGAGCGAAATCCTGGCGGCGCTGGTCGCCGGCCGCTCCGGCGCCCAGGCGCTCGAGGCGCTCGGCCGCACCGAAGCCCAGCTTGCCGCCTTTGGAGTCCATCTGCCGCGCCGCGGCGCGAAGGAGAGATCATGAGCCACGTTTTGTATCGCCAGATCACCAGCCTGCCCGTCGCCATCGGCGGCAAAGGCATCGAGTTGATCGATTCGACGGGCAAGCACTACATCGACGCCTCCGGCGGCGCGGCCGTATCGTGCCTCGGCCACGGCCATCCCGCGGTGACCGCGGCCCTGCATGAGCAGCTCGACAAGCTCGCCTATGTCCATACCAGCTTCTTCACCACCGAGGCCGCCGAGAAGCTCGCCGACCGGCTGATCGAGGATGCGCCGGCGGGACTGAGCCATGTCTATCTGGTGAGCGGCGGCTCCGAAGCGGTCGAATCGGCGCTCAAGATGGCGCGGCAGTACTTCACCGAGCGCGGCGAGACCAAGCGGCGCCACATCATCGCCCGCCGCCAGAGCTTCCACGGCAACACGCTGGGCGCGCTGGCCGCCGGCGGTAATGCCTGGCGGCGGGCGCAGTTCGCGCCGCTGCTGATCGAGACGCATCACATCGATCCCTGCTTCGCCTATCGCTTCCAGGAGCCGGGCGAATCCGAGGAGGAATACGGTCGCCGCACCGCCGATGCGCTCGAGCAGAAGATCCTCGAGCTTGGCCCCGACTCCGTCCTCGCCTTCCTCGCCGAGACGGTGGTCGGCGCGACCGCCGGCGCGGTGCCACCGGCCAAGGGCTACTTCAAGCGCGTGCGCGAGATCTGCGACCGCTATGGCGTGCTGCTGATCCTCGACGAGGTGATGTGCGGCATGGGC
>Ga0306920_100012476_pt1 | contig 11534 bp, 11 predicted proteins | sample flu12Cox44000170_FD_204666 | JGI IMG/M metagenome (GOLD analysis project Ga0306920, IMG submission 204666) | Lab enrichment of tropical soil microbial communities from Luquillo Experimental Forest, Puerto Rico - flux4day.12C.oxic.44.000.170 (v2)... | ecosystem: Environmental > Terrestrial >...
GGAGACGCTCGACCGTATCGAGGATTTGCTTAGCGCAGTCAGCTTGCGCCAAGTCTACCTCCATGAACGCTGCGGCAACTCCCATGCCGCGGAGTTCAGCTGCGATCTGCTCTGAATCCATTGCCGGCGATGACGCGGGGAACGCCAGGGCGTCGTACTTGGGATAACCGGTAAAAAAGATCGAACAACCCTGTGCAGCGAAAGCTCTGCAAGTCGCCGCCCCTATACCCCTGAGGCGACTGGCTCCCGTGACGATTGCGACTTTGCCGCGCAGATCCGCAAACTGCATAAAGTGTCCTGTCCCCGAAATAAGCATATCTTTCGTTGCGATCAAAATGGGCCGCCGGCAAGGCGAAAGGCATGCTTATTTCGGGGACAGGACAATAGCCCCTCTTTTTCTTAGTGGATCTCTTTTTCATGCGCCTCTGACTCTTTGCGCATCCTCCTGATACCGGTTTGTGAGGCATCGATAATCGCGGGATAATCCTGCTTGGAGGTAAATTTCAAGGCTGTCGCGCTGCGTTCTACAACCATGCCTGAACCGGCATGATTCAGGCCCTTGAAACCTAAAAACTCCAGAGAATTGAAGCCTCGATCTCGCTTATACTCAATGGTCACGCATTTCCCGGCATGAATGCCGCAGGAGATTGAAATGCCCTCCCTCTGAAAATCGATGAACTTCTCAAAGTATGGGTTGAATTTGCCGCCTGGCCGCACGGAGGTTGGTGGTCCGTAACGCTTGATAAGTTGGCTTTCGGTATCTCCCAGACGAGCGAAAGCCGGCCCGGTGAATCCGATCAGAAAAATCACTGTCCACCATCTTATGGGTATCGCGAACCTCCTGTTTCTGAATGACTTAGATGATTTACGGGAGTGGGTGCCGGACCCTCGCATGGGCGGAGTTCTATCAGCAATTGAAGGTTCTGTCCAAAATATTTCTTCGGGTGGAGACGGCCGGATCCGGGTTGGTGCAAAGCGATGTAGATTTTTCTAAGTTGACTGGCCGGTTGAATATGCTACTCTGCTCCGGATTTCCAAAGAATTTCTCTGGGCATTCGGGAGGGCCCACCGCTGGGTGGAGCCGATCCAGGATGCTGAGAGAAAACCGGATGGGGGGTTCCGTAAGGAGTGTCCCGGGCTATCTCTCGAAACATGAAAACTGAATCGAGAAAGGTAAATGTATGGAAATCGCTAAAAGCGCGTTGGATCTGGGTTTCTCCCTGATCTTTGTCGCGATCGCTTTGGCGCCGCGTGTCTTCGTCGCTCTGACGTCGCTTCGCGCCGGCCAATAAACAAGCTCTCTGCTGATGGCCTTTGGGATGATCCCTGGGGATCAGCACAGAACCATCCATCAAATAAACGGAGGATAAATTCAATATGGAACCGCTAATATTCGCAATGATTGCTTTTCGCAATGGGTACAAGCAGGAGGAGAGTCTCGTTCCTGAGCCAGACGACTTCCAGCCGTTCGATGTTCGAGCGCTGGGACGCGTTTACAATGCCAAGAACGATTCTTCGAGCCGTCCATCTGGTCGGTCTCCTTCACTTGCGCCTCGGGTCGCATCCTAATTGCCGACCTATGAACGCACCAAGTGACACCAAGATTCCCCCCAGACAACCCATGCCCGAAAATCTCATCCCGCGGCCGCGGGATGAGATTTTCGGGCTCGGAAGCCGCCCAAGAGGCGGTACATGTTAGCGCGTTTAGGCACGCTAAACCTACCGCCCCGGCCTGCCCGACGAAGCCTTGGCGAAGTCGGGGGGGACGCGTTGATAATAGGCCGGCGCTTCAGCGCCGGTTCCTGATGATTCCAAATCGGCCCCGTCCCGGAGGGTCGGGGTGAGGCGTCGGGGCTGAAGATGATCCGAATAACCAGCTCTTCTGAGAAAAGCGACCAAGCTTCGCGGTTTTTCGTGCTCAACAGAAGCTTACGCGCCGCTTCACCCCGGCCCTCCAGGACGGGGGATCCCTTTTTGTTTTTGAGTACCGGCGCTGAAAGCGCCGGCCTATTATCGGAGCGCCTCTCCGAGGCGCTCTCTAGCCCGCAATATGCGCATCGCTGCTCGCAACGTGTGATCTTGCGGGCTAGTCGAAAACGACGGTTTTGTTCTTGTAAACGAGTACGCGATGTCCGAGGTGCCACCGGATTGCCTGTGCTAGCACAGTCTGCTCCAGGTCTTGGCCTTTGCGGATGAGTTCTTCGACCGTGTGCCTATGACTAACCCTGGCAACGTCCTGTGCAACAATGGGACCCTGGTCAAGATCCGCCGTCACATAGTGGGCAGTTGCACCGATAATCTTGACGCCTCGAGCATAAGCCTGGTGGTAGGGGCGACCTCCTGCAAAGGCAGGAAGGAAGCTATGGTGAATATTTATTACCGGAACAGCTGCTTCCTCGAGAAATCTTGGACTTAAGATCTGCATGTAGCGGGCCAGGACAATCAGATCGACTTTGAACCTTCGAACAATTTCCAACTGCAATTTTTCTGCGCGCTCTTTGCTTTCCGCGAATACTTCAACTCGATGAAAGGGGATCTGCAGCGATTTGCAGAAGTCGTGAAGGGCCTCATGATTGGAGATTACACACACGAGATCTCCGCGCATTTCGCCGCGTCGAAACCTGAAGGCAAGGTCGTGCAGGCAGTGCGGAGTCTTTGAAACCAGGATGCCCACGCGCGCGCGCTCATTGGAAACGGCCGTCCGGCACGACATACCGAGCTCTTGTCGGGCCATGGTCGAGAACGAGTTGGCAATCTCGCGGATTGCCTCTTCGTCGCCCGGTTGAAACCATTCAACGCGCTGGAAAAAAACATTCTCTTCCGCATCTCTGTGCTGGTCGGCGTGAAGTATGTTTCCGCCGGCCTTGTAAATCCAGCCGGCAACCTGGGCTACGAGACCGGGCCTGTCAGGGCCGTGGATGAGCGCAACGATCGAAATGGAGTTCATTTGCCTCGGAATGAACAACTACTTAGCACTCGATGCACCAGCCTGCATCGATCACAAATTTCAGAGAATTTTCAAACGGACTGTTTCCATTCCTCTTGTTTAGAAATCCGCTCTTAAACGGACGCCAAGCGGCTGTTTAAGAGCTCTCTAACCCGCAATCAGCGCGTCGACTTGGCTTCCGCGTGATTTTTGCGGGTTAGTCTTGCTCCGCTTGAGGGAACAAGGCGAACAGGTAAGCGTGATGAATCGTTCCATTCAGAATAAGTCTGCTGCGCAACCGAATCTCGCGTGAGGCGCCAATCTTTTCTGCAACTCTTTGGCCGAGGAAATTACCTTCGGAGACTATCGCCTCCAATCGAATCAATTGAAGACTCTTGAAGCCGAATGAAGCTACGGTGTGCGCTGCCTCTGAAGCTGCTCCCTCTCTTCTGCGAGCACTTCTGATCCAATAATAAAGCTTGCCGACTCGGTTCACGCGCTCGATCCGTTCAATCCCACAACCGCCAACCAATTCGCCGGTTGTTGCGTCCGTCACCGCGAAGTCGTAAGCGCGACCCTCAAAACGGCAAAGTTCCCTCGACTGCAGCCAACGGCGGCTATCCTCCATGGTGTACGCTGCGCTGCACCAAGGGGTCCAACGCACAAGTTCGCCTCGCGATTCATCAACCGCTTCGAACAATGATTCGCTGAAGCTTACGTCGTAAGGGATCAGCCGAAACTTTTCACCGGCTGCCAGCACGAGGGAACGGTATTCATTATTCATCGCCCGCCTAATAAGCGGTCAGGTCCTTGGCGGCGCAACAATTGCTGCGCCAAGATTTGCCGCGATGAGAATACATCCGAAAGCCCCGCCAAGCCACTGTAACAGTACGCGAAAAGTCTCTTCGGCAGTTCTTAACGGAACCAGAATGGGCACCGAAACAATCTGGGCGCCGATTATATCGTCCAATTTCCAATTGAAGCCATTCGCCGTGCCGTAAAGTTTTATCATTTCAGCGGGCGCCTTGTCCGGCGTGCTATGGCATTCCAGGCAGCTGACGTTATTGACCTTGATTGGCCGCGCCAAAACCAGCGCGGTACCCGTCGGAGCCTCGCGCGTCGCGATGAACTCGTTTTGAATCCCGCCCGCTCGAAATTGATTGACAATGTCGCTTTCCCAATCTGTCGCGCGATCCCGCGGGTTGGTCGGATTCAAGGTCGCTTCCTTATAAAAGTAGTCCGGAAATTTTTCGCGCAAATAGGAAAAAATCTCCGTTGCCGCAAATGCAGGGACCGACTGAGGGTGAAACTCGGTATCCAGCAGTTCTTCGGGCTTGTCTTTGACGGATTCAAGGAATTGTTGTTGCACGTCCAAAACATGCTGCTGGCCCAAAAGATAGGTTTTCTTTGCATTTCCCCGAATATCTTTGCTCACATTGGTATCTGGCGTCTTCGGGATCTCCTCGAGCGTCTTTCGAAATTCCGCGATAGCACTCTGCAGCTTAAAGTTCTTCTGCTGGAGAAGCGGCGCGACCTGTTTGGTGGTATAGGTGCGGCTCGACAACATTGTCTCCATGATAAGACGCGCATTTTGGATCACCCGCTGACGAGCGTCTTCGAACAACATTTTGTGGGCGACGTAGGCTATCGCAGCAAAGGCGAGCAGAATGAATGGAATCAAAATAAGATTAAATTTGAGAAGTCTCATTCCTCGCCCCCATTTGACGCAATGACACAGCGGAAACCAATTTCATCCGACCTAAAAAGCGGACCATATCCACGACGATAAGAAGAGAGCATCTCTTCCTGGCGAGAAGTCGCCCACGATCCGCCTCTTAGAGTTCGCCAGTTCAAGGCGGTTGCAAATTTATCCATGCACCATTCCCAAACGTTTCCACCGAGGGCACACAGACCTAGCGGGTTAGGATTGAAAACTGATACCGGTGCCGTTCGAGGATAGGCGTCGTGATAATCCGGGATTACTGTCCAGGTTTCAGGCGCGTCCACGCGAGATTCGCTTCCGGCATAATTTAACGTCTCGACAGGCGGCGGGAACGATGAGCCCCATGGATAGACACCTTTGATTCTCGCACTCCGATCCGAAGGCGTTGCACCCGGTTCATGTTCCAGCCCGACTGCCTCGCTCCATTCCCGATCCGTGGGTAACCGGTAGAGTTGAAAACTTCTCAACGTCCCTTCATTCCGCTCCTTTTTCGTAAGCCATGCGCAGAACTGGTTTGCATCTTCCCAGCTTACGCCCACAACGGCGTGATTGGGTGTTTGAGGGAATCCGGGATCCCTCCAACTCATACGATTGAGCTTGAACCCGTTTTGTGTAACAGCAGAAGACATGCCCCCGACGGCATCGTAGCCCGTCGCTTCAACGAATGCTTCAAAGTCGCGGACACGGGTCTGCCAGACCGAACAGTGGATATCGCCAAGCGCAACGAAACGCATCTCCAGGCTATTCGTCCAGGCCTTGCCTGCTTGTGGCGGCGATAGATGAATGTTTGATTTGACTGCAGGCTTTGTTTTGGGGAGTTCAGGGTTTGCGCTGGAGACCGGACTCGCGATTTCGGTCAGGTAGAGCCAGAGCGCACCACTGATGGCCAATACTCCGCTCAGAATGACCGCGGCAATCAGGGCTCCCTTCTGCTGGGCGCCCTTCTTCTGTTTGACACGCGGAAGTGCTGTGTCGGAAGACGATGCAGCCTCTTGCGCGGTGGCTTCAGTGGAGGAAACCGGACTAGGCTCGGGTAGCTTCGAAACACTCGGAGCCGGGGACGGCTTAGCGACCGCAACTCCAGCAAGAGCATTATAGAATTCCGTTGCGGTGGCAAAACTTCGCCCCGGAGTCAGGCACTTTCGGAGAATTTCGTTTCCTTCTTCCGAAACGTTTGCCAGGGGCGTGAAACCACCTGGTTTTCCGCCCAATAATTCATAAACCAGAATTCCGAGTTGGACGACATCCTGTTGTGATTTTATACCGGAGATCACGGTGCGTCCTTCGAGCCCTTCTGAGGCGGCTTCGAGTTCTTTGATTTCGCCGAGCAGGCTCATCTTCACGACAAACGCAGGCCACTCATCCAGCGGACAGCGAAGCAAGAGGTTTGACGCAGCGAGATCGATAAGGCTGTCAGGGAAGTGAATGAGGATATCGCGCAAGTTCATCTCGAGCTTCATTTCCCATCGGCGAGCCGCATCAACCGCTGAGGCAATCTGCTTCAACAGAAGGAGCAGCTCTCGCAACGTCAGCGCCCGGCGCGCACGCAAAAGATCGACCAGAGGGAAGCCCTCGAGCCATTCGAAAACGACAAACCTGAAATTCTTTTCCTGCTCGACTGCGAGAACCTGAATAAAATTTGGATGAGCCGCGTTCCGGAGTGGCCTTGCGCGCTGATCTATTTCACCTAGCAATTCAGGCGAAGCCATGAAAATGCGAACGGTGACACGCGCCGCTGAAACAAGGTCTTCGGCATGAAAGGTATGGCCCGGATTTGCTGGATTGACATCCTCGATCAGGCGATACCGACTTTTCAGGAGCGCGCCAGGTCCTGGACGCATCGACTGAAGATTCGCGTTTGAAAGCTCGATTGTTTCACAGTTTTCCGCCGGAGCGTCTACTTGCAACTCCTTTGGCCGCTCTGATGCGAGGCTATCAATGCAGCGTTTTAACTCCGTCCGGAGCTCCGACGGGGTTTGGGTGCGCCGCGACCTTTCCTTCTCCAACATCCCCCGCAAAATGCCAACTACCTGCGTCGGCAGGATTGCCAGTGACTCGAAAGGCGGCGATTTCTCTAGATGTTGGGCAATTACACTTGCCATTGAGCCCATAAAGGTGGGCTTCCCGGTCAGCATGTACCAAAGCGTTACGCCAAGAGAATAGATGTCCGATCGAATATCCTCCGGCTGGCGATCCAATTGCTCGGGACTGGCGAAATAAGGCGTGCCGACGAAGCCCCGCAAAGTGAGTTCTCCGGCAGCGCTCGATTCTCCCACTTCGGATTTCACAAGCCCGAAGTCGATCACCTTTGCAAGAATTTCTCCGTCGCTTTCCCGAACCAACATCACATTGGAAGGCTTGATGTCCCGGTGGACGAGCTGTTGCTCGTCGGCAGCTATGAGAGCGCAGGCGACCTGCTGCGCGATCTCAAGAGCGAACGGGCAGCTGAATGGCCCGTCTCTCTTGACTCGGTGAAGCACCGTTTCGCCGTCAATGAACTCCATCGCGTAGAAGTAGCTGTCACCGTGCTTACCCAGGTGGAAAACTGAAGCGACGTTGCGATGACGCAGTCTCGCGGCGGCCCTTGCTTCGCGAAGGAAACGATCGGCGGCAGTCTCACTTCCGAGCAGGGTGGAGCTGATGACCTTTAAGGCGACATGGCAATAAAGATTGGTATCGAAGGCCTTATAGGTCACCCCCATGGCCCCGCGACCAAGCTCCATCAAAGAGCCGTCCGCATTTGTCAGAAGCTGATAATGCTCGAAATCCAGCGACTCTGGCATCTCCTCAAATCTGTTGTGATAAAAATTGCCCCTTATAATTTGGCTCTCGGCCGAAGGATTGTCAGCCAGATTTCGACCATTCCGGTTATCCCCTGTGTGGCTGAATTGCAATGGAATTCTCCACGGCAACATCACCATTATATGCGGGGACAGGACATTAGCAGAACACTAGGCGGACTCAAAGCATGATTCAATCACCCGATCGGGTGGCAAGATGACGTACACGTTCTCGCAGCGGTTGCGAAGCAGTGATTCGTAGCGCAGGTTCAGCGTCGTGCTCGAAAGAGATCTCATCCTTCTAGGCCTCTTTTTTGCCGTCGCGATCAATGAAGATTCCGCGGTCGTAAGCGGAGCTTTGCTGAGCTGCAATCACATTTTCCCTCCCTGGCAGCCTTTCCTGGCGTGTTTCCTCGGGATGTGGTTGAGCGATTTTGCCATCTATGCCATCTGCTTGCTTGGTGGCCGGCGTGTTCTTGAAAGCCGGCTCATGCGCCGGCTCGTCGCACCCGAAAAAGTAGCAGTCGCGTCGCGCTGGTTCCAGCGTTACGGAGGATTTGCGGTGGTCTTCAGTCGCTTTGTGCTGGGTACGCGAACAGCTCTTTTGGTTGTATCCGGCCTGATGAAATACCCGGTTCAGCGGTTTCTGACAGTGACATTTGCTGGGGCAATTGGCTGGCTGCTTTTGGTCTATCTGCTCTTCGCAAAGCTTGGTAACGCTGCCACCGCCGTTTTTGGGATGCGCTGGGCCGCAGCTCTAGCCATGGTGCTTTTTGGTGGCGCCGCGAGTGTGATGATCGCATCGCGTTCACGCAAAGAGAAATCGGACCCGCGCTCCCCTGATCAAGGTGCCGCTTGATTTCGTCGTTCTGCAATTGTGCCACTTGCCACTGTGCGACTACTGTTCTATAGGCACTTTTTCTGCATGGGCGCAATTTATCTCCGATATCCTGATGGCCAAAGAACGAAGAGATCCGAGGAAGAGACTCGGCGCCTCTGGAATGAAGGGTTGATGCCTGGTGGCACAATCTATTGGCAGGAAGGCATGTCGGATTGGAAACCAGTAACGGAATGGCTCGGTGATCCTCCCTCGGCGGAACCTTTGATGATTCAAGCTGCGCCGGATACGCAGAGTTACAATTTCACGGTCGATCCCAAGGCCCTGACCAGGCTTTTGCAAAGTTTGCTTTGGGCCACCACCCTGGTGTCCTGTTTGGCCTTCATCGCTGACTCGGAGGAGCTGGTTCGCATCCATTTCGGTCAAGTGACTCCGGATCAGTTTACAAATGACGTTGGAATGATCCAGTTAGGGCTCTACTTCGTGACTGGCATCGTCTTCCTCAAATGGGTCTATCGGGCATATCGGAATATTCAAGGCTTTGGCGCGGAAGGTTTGCGATTCTCACCAGGTTGGGCTCTTGGCTACTATTTCGTTCCCATCCTGAATTTGGTTCGGCCGGTCCAGGTCATGAGCGAGATCTGGCGCGTGAGTCGAGATCCTCTAAATTGGCTGCAGACTCGCGGATCCTGGCTGATCGGGACTTGGTGGGCTCTGTTTCTGTTCTGGCTCATAGCCACCCTCGCTTCTTTGCTATTTCCGAACGATCTGTTGCTGCTGGTAGCGACTTTCGCTGTTCTTGGGGATTTCTTTTCGGTCCCTCTGTGCATCGTGATGCTGCGGCTGATTGCGGACATCTACAAACATCAGAAGAAGTTGGTGGGCTGCGCGGACTAGTGTACCGAGTCATAGGTAAAGGTAAGCGGCATGCCGTTGGCTTCAAAAGGGTCTGCATGCGACGCGTGAGACGGGGTCCGCAGGATGAGCTCGGAAATCTGGGCGCCACCAATCGTTGACGCCTGGTTCCCGATCAAAAATTCGCGCCACACTTGCATATAAACAAGCTTTCTTGCCAGAAAAGTAGATTGCCAGATCGACAATCATGATAATGAGTGATCAAAGCCCCTCTCGCTTCGGTTATCAACGACGGTTGGTTTCTGTTGCGCTGACTCTCGGAATTGTCATTTCGGCGTTTTATATACTGAGCATCGGAGAGAATTTCTTCGTTCCCCTTGTCATGGCAGTTATCGCCGTTTACCTCGTTGATATTGTGGGGCGCGTGATTCGAAGATTTCGCATAGCGGGCCGCATGCTCCCCAACGTGCTGACAGTAATCTTGGCATTTGGAATTATTTTCGGCTTCGGATTTGTGCTGGTCGACATTGTCGCCCAAAATGCGCTGCACGTAGCAGCGGCGGCTCCCAAATATCAGGTGCGCCTCCAGCAGCTGGAGACGGAAATATTTTCCAGGGTTGGAATTGAAGAACCGCCGGAATTGCGTCAACTGCTCACCGTAATCGATCTTCGACTATTGTTCACGAGTGTTGCCAAAGCGGTGGCCGGACTTCTGGAAAATATTTCGCTGGTTGTAATTTATGGGCTGTTTATCATGCTCGAACGGCGTTTTGTTCCCGTTAAAGTGCAGGCGTTATTTCCGGACGCTGATCGACGCAAGAATGCGATTCGAATCATTCGTCGAATCGATCACGATATTCATACCTATTTGGGCGTAAAGACAGCCGTCAGTCTTGCCAGCGCGGTACTGGCGTATTTTCTGATGCGGGTTGTAGGGCTGGATTTTGCTGAGTTTTGGGCGCTATTGCTCTTCATTTTACACTTCATCCCAACAATTGGAATTGTCGTTGCCATAGTCCTTCCCACTGTGCTGGCAGCCGTTCAATTTGATAACCTGGGACCATGCCTGGTTATCGGCATCGGAATCACAGCGATCGCTCAGTTGATGGGAAATATTGTTGAACCGAACGTCATGGGAGAGACTCTTAATTTAAGTCCGCTGACGGTCATAATAGCGTTGATAGTCTGGGGATCACTCTGGGGGATCGTCGGAGCATTTCTCTGCGTGCCACTTACGGTCATTCTGGTGATCATTCTCTCTAACTTCCGCTCGACGCGCTGGGTTTCAATCCTGCTCTCAAAAACTGGCGAATTCCATTCGCTCGACTAGCCCGCAAAAATCGCGCGTTGCGAGAAGCGTCGCGCACATTGCGGGCTAGACGGACGCGCGCGCGCGTCGGTGCCTGTTTAGCCTACGTCCGCGTTGAGAAATCTGGCGGTCTTGATGACCACAGCGACAGGGAATTTTAACACGCCGAAGGCGCGAGAGATATTCAGCCCAGGGTGAGCGGGGCGGAACCCTTGGTTTGCGGACGAAAACACGCGGCTTCCTAGGAACTAACGATGGAGGTCCTTGTAGCCGCTGGAGATGCTTGCAACGCCCGCTGGTGTTTGGACATTTTCCTAAATTTCTTGTGATGGTCTGCCTGGTTGACGATATAGGCCGTGACCGATGCCACATTTTCTAGAGGATCTCACGCGCGTCCGTTTAACAGGGACAAATTGAACCTTCAGTGGATATTAATGTTTGTGAAAATGCCTTTGTGTCTTCTTCTAAGTTGTTTGGCGGTTTGTACAAACGCCTTTGCGAGCGGGGGATTCCGCCTCACGAGTACGACGTGGCGCGAGGGTGGGACTGTGCCCCCGGAAAGTGTTTACGATCAGTCTGGATGTCATGGTGCTAATCTATCGCCGGAAATGGATTGGTCGGGCGCGCCTTCGAACACGAAGAGCTTCGCAATCACTATCTTTGACCCGGATTCCCCAAAGTCAGGTGGATGGTCGCATTGGGTAATGTTTAACCTTCCAGCCAATCTATCGAAGCTCGATGCAGGCGCCGGAACGGCTGAATCAAAGCGCGCGCCGATTGGAGCTTTGGCATGTTTGAACGACTACGGGACGCGCGGATACGGCGGTCCTTGCCCGCCACCGGGCCCCGTGCATCGCTATGTCTTAAGTCTTTACGCTCTCAAAGTCGACAAATTGCCTGCCAATCCGGATGCGCCTCCGGCGAAAGTTGTGAAGCAGATTGAGGCCAATGCTCTGGCGGTCGCGAGGATGACAGTGAAATACGGGCAGTGACTATCCCTTCTTCGTCCGGATCACGATTTCGACGCGCCGGTTAAGCTGCTGTTCGTCAACGGAGCGATCACTGGGCACGAGCAAACGGGACTTGCCGAATCCCTGCGTCTG
>Ga0306920_100012477_pt1 | contig 11534 bp, 12 predicted proteins | sample flu12Cox44000170_FD_204666 | JGI IMG/M metagenome (GOLD analysis project Ga0306920, IMG submission 204666) | Lab enrichment of tropical soil microbial communities from Luquillo Experimental Forest, Puerto Rico - flux4day.12C.oxic.44.000.170 (v2)... | ecosystem: Environmental > Terrestrial >...
AATGACGCCGTCAGCCTCCAGACGCTGAATCCGTTTCCAACACGGTGTCGAGGACAGCCCTACGCGGGAACCAATTTCGGCGACCGACAGCGCGGCATTCTCTTGCAAAACAGAAAGGATTTTCTTGTCTATCGCGTCCATGGCGGTGACTTTTCCAAGCGAAGCAGGCTAAAACTCATAAAGAGAAAAAAATTCTCAGGCAAGGGCCCAGGCGGCGTTCGTGTCACCCGTCCAACGTGTCGGCGCTCACGCAGAAGGTGGGGACGACGGGACGCCGTTTTCAGCCAGAAACGCCTCCACTTCTGGCCGTGTCGGCGCGCCGGCAGAGCCGCCAATGCGGGTACATTTGATTCCGGCGACGGCGGCGCCGAAGCGCATTGCCTCGATCTCGCTTCGGCCTTCGGCAAGAGCGAGCACAAAACCGCCGTGAAACGCATCGCCTGCGCCCAGGGTATCCACGGCGGCAATCTTAAACACCGGCAAGCGGCGCACCTTGCCACGATCCAGATAGACGATGTCGTCCGGTCCGTTGCTGACCGCAAGGAAAGCATCTGTCTTTTCGGCGATGCGCTGCAAGCCCTCGCCCAAATCGGCAACGCCAGTCGTCTCGCGCAGGCATTCCCACGAAAAAACGACGTGCGTGGCGATGCTAAATAGCTGATCGTCCTCCACGGTCGGCCGATCGCCGTCGAGCACGACCGGCAGGTTGCGGCGTCGCGCCGCCTTGCAGATCGGCCGCACAAATTCTGGATAACGGTTGTCGGCCAGCACGGCGTTGGCGCTAGCGACAATCGATTGCGGATCGCTCGGCACCGTCGCAGCGATGCGCTCGTCGCGATAAGTCACGATTGTGCGGTCGCCGCGTGCGTTCATGAAAATCGCCGAGAGCGCCGTCGCAAGGCCGCTGATGCGCTGACACGCCGAGCAGTCGACCCTTTCGCGTGTCAATGCCTTGAGCACACGATCGCCATTATCGTCCTCTCCCGCTGGACCGCCCATCGGTCCCGCAAGCGAAGCACGGCCGCCCAGGCGGACAATCGCGACGGCGGCGTTTGCCGCGCAACCGCCGTTGACGACAAAGAACCCGTCGGCCTGCACCTTACCGTCCGGCTGAGGAAACTCGCTGACGCGAAACACCTCATCGAGCACGATGATGCCAGCACACAAGATGCGCGGCGCCCCCTTAACGGAAGACATTGTTACCGTTCTCGACAAAATAGCGAATGATATGATGGGCGATCGCGACGGGCGACGGCGCGGTGAGACCCTGGGGATGGTGCCGGCTGAGCATCGACGCCAACTCGTCGCGGTCGAACCAGCGTGCGTCTTCGAGTTCTTCGCGGTCGACGACAAGGGTGTCCGACAGAGCCTCGGCATGGCAGCCGATCATGATCGAGGAGGTGAATGGCCACGGCTGGGAGGCGAAATAGCTTACCCGCCCGCATACAATGCCAGCCTCTTCCCGCACCTCGCGCCGCACCGCTTCTTCAATCGATTCGCCCGGTTCGGCGAAACCGGCGAGGCAGGACCACATTGTGGGCGCGAAACGCCGCGAGCGGCCGAGAACACAGCGCTCCCCTGAAATCGCCAGCATGATCACGACCGGATCGGTGCGCGGAAAGTGCTCCGCGCCACATGACGGGCAATCGCGCCGCCAGCCGCCTTGGGTTATTTTGCTCGGTGCGCCGCAGTTCGGGCAGAAGCGATGACGCGCGTGCCAGCCGAGCAGCGCCTTCGCCTCGGCGAGCGGGGGCAAATGATCTTCAGCGACCAGGCCGTGCACGGCGATCGAGCGCAGATCGGTAATTTTCAGATCGTTCCGCGCCTTCAACTGCTCGACGGCATCCGGGTCGAGGCCAAAACCGAAGCGCGGCGCATCGCCCAAAAGTCCGAGAAACACGACTTCCCGCACCGCGCCAAGCGCGCGCGCTTGCGCCGGGGAGAACAGCGGCTCGCAAGACGTTCCGGCTGGCTTGAGCACGACCAGTTCACCGCCAATCACATAACTTCCCGCCAAAGCGTGTTCGGAATACCTTTTTAATATTACGTCGTCGCCGCGGCAGCCGGCGACACGGTCGATCGGACTGGCTATGTAGCCGAGCCGGGGCTGCGGGCCGAGATCGAGACGGGCGGGCACGACGATCAGGAACGCGGCTACTTAACGCGCATCATTCGGCCGCTTCATGCAATGGCCGCGGATAGATGGCGTCGTAAAGCTCCGGCCGCTGCCACTGGGGACCGAGCACGCCCTGCTTGGCGCCATACACCGCCGAGGAGCCGACTTCATCGCGCGAAGCGCGGAGGTGGCGCACGCGTTCGAGGCTGACATCCACAATGCTCAAGCCCGCCGCGGTGCTCTCGAACATGATCTCTTCCGGCGCCGCAACCATAGCGAGGCCGCGCTGCGCGTGATCGAACAGATTCTGCGTGGTGACGACAATCGCCAAGTTTTCGATCGCACGCGCCCAAATCAGCGCGCGCCAGGTTGCCCATAGCCGGTTCTTGTCGATACCCGCTGGCATAAAGATGAGTTCGGCACCGCGCAGCGCCAGCGCCCGGCTGACCTCAGGCATATAAACCTCGCTGCACATTGCGAGGCCCACCTTGCCATGCGCGGTTTCGAAAACGGGAAATTCATTGCCGGCCACATATTGAAATTCCCAAGATCGGCCTCCCGTATAGATCCACGGCCCGTTCGGGTGCGTGCGCCGATATCGCGCCGGCGCCCGCCCGTCGGGATAGGCCATGACGATGAGATTGTAGGCGGTCGCCGCCTTGGCATCGATCGGCTCGATAGTGCCGAAGACCGCGTGCACACGGTGTTTGGCAGCGGCGTCAACAAGCGCCGCGGTCGGATCGAAGGTCGCCGGCATGCGCCAGGGGCCAGGATAGGTCTCCGGGAAGCAGACAAAATCCGCCCCCTCTCCGGCTGCCCGTTGGATCACTTGCACTGCATCGGCGACATTGCATTCGTCCTCGCCGGGACGGTGCGAAATCGGCTGCACAACGGCGATGCGGAAAGTCATGGGTGTGCTCCTTGAGGAGTTCCTTTGGCAGTTCTTGGGCGGTTCCTTAGGGCAATTCTTTGGGGCAATTCTTTGGGGCAATTCTTTGGGGCAGTTCCCTTGCGGCCGTTCCTCGCTGCGCCTCGCGATGGCACCGTTAGAGCGAATTGAAGCCGCGCCGTAGCGTAAGGTCAAGGCGCGGTGGCACTTTTGCAAGCGCGGCGCGCAATCGCGCGCCGCGGGCTGAGGCTTACCCCCCTAAGAGAAGGTTGCGCGCAAAACGCGCAACCCCGAAGCGCTCACGCCCATCTTAGTAGAACACGTCGTAAGCCACGTCGACGACTTGGCCGGTGGTCACGTTGACCAGAAGCAGGTCGGGCCCGTAGCGGACCCATTGGAAGCCAGGCTCTGGCGGCGCCAGGCCGAGAGTCGCCCAGTCTGCGTACCAATAGTCGCGATTGAACGCATCCACATCGCACCCTTCGTCTATCCGGCGGGCTGGGCCTATCGGCGCTGGGCCGTCGGCGCCGTGCTGTTCCTGCGCCGAAGCAAGGCTTGGCAGCACCATTGTAAAAACCGCGGCAATCGCAAGCGCGCCTAGTCTTGCGCGTGACAACATGTCCGGGTGGCCCGGCGGTCGTCGTCACTGGACCACGGTTCACGGCGATTCGAAAAGAGACTGGTGCATATATCAAACCGCTGCAATCTACGAAATCCATCGGAATGCAAAGCCGCAACGAACCGCATGCGCGTGGGTGTCAAATTCAACACATGCTCGCCGCATTCGCGAAGAGCGTTGCGAGCGTTTGCTACGGTCTTATCCGGCTCTGCGCCGGATCCATGATGCCAGTTGAAGAGATTTCTCCGCAGCAGCTGGAGCATCCATTGCGAAAGTGAACGGCAAGCCCGGCCGCGGCGACCGACCCTGGCACCCGGAAACGGCCCCACGAAGCTTGCTTTCCGAGCCTGCGCGGCCGATATAGGGGATGGGAGGTTGGCGGTGGACGAGCCACTCGCCAACCGGGTCAGGTCCGGAAGGAAGCAGCCCTAACGAGCGCGGTTCGGGTCGCTCGTCAGCCTCCCACCCATTCCTTTCGATCATCGCTCGCGCGGTTCACCCTGGGGGCGAACGTCGCGAGCTTCGAAGGGTGATGGCGCGGCCGTCACCCATCCAGGCTTGGCCGATGAGCGGGCCGGCATTTGAGGGTCACGCGCCGATTCGTTCATGAACGCCACAACCAACATATCCGCGCAATATCGCGTACTCGCGCGCAAATACCGGCCCGCGACGTTCGACGACCTTATCGGCCAGGACGCCATGGTGCGCACCATCTCGAACGCTTTCGAGGCCGGCCGTATCCCGCAAGCTTGGATTCTCACCGGCGTCCGCGGCGTCGGTAAGACCACGACGGCGCGCATCCTCGCACGCGCGCTCAATTACGAACTACCCGACGGCTCGATCACCGCACCGACCATCAAAATGGCCGTACTCGGATTGCATTGCGAGGCGATCATGGAAAGCCGGCATCTCGACGTGATCGAGATGGATGCCGCGTCCCACAACAGCGTCGATGACGTGCGCCAGATCAACGACGCGATCCGCTACGCGCCGGTGTCGGCGCGCTACAAAGTCTATATCCTCGACGAAGTGCATATGCTTTCGGGCGCCGCCTTCAACGCGCTGTTGAAAACTTTGGAGGAGCCGCCGCCACACGCCAAGTTCATTTTTGCGACCACCGAAATCCGCAAGGTCCCGATTACCGTCTTGTCGCGCTGCCAGCGATTCGATCTGCGCCGCGTCGATGCCGCGCTTTTGGTCAAACACCTCCAGACCATTGCCGCCAAGGAGTCCATTACAGCGGAACCGGAAGCGCTGGCGCTCATCGCGCGCGCCGCCGAAGGCTCGGTGCGCGATGCGCTGTCCTTGTTCGATCAGGCGATCGCGCATACCGGCGTCGAATCCGACGCCGCCGATTCGGCGGCTGGACCGGTGCGCGCGGAGAACGTGCGGCAAATGCTCGGGCTGGCCGACCGCACGCGCGTGATCGATTTGTTCGAAGCGTTGATGCGCGCCGACATAGCCGCAGCGCTCAAGGAACTGCGCGACCAGTACGATGCGGGCGCGGACCCCGCCATGGTGCTTGCCGACTTGGCCGAGTTCACCCACTTCGTCACGCGGATAAAAATCGTGCCGGCCTTGGCCGATGATGTTTCGCTGACCGAGGCCGAGCGCGTGCGTGGCCGTGCCTATGCCGTCAAACTCTCCATGCGAATATTGGCCCGGACCTGGCAAATGCTGCTTAAGGGCATGAGCGAGGTCGAGGCGGCCGGCCGACCGATCGACGCCGCCGAAATGGTGCTCGTCCGCATCGCCTATGCCGCGGATCTGCCGACGCCCGATGAGGTGATCCGCTCGCTCGACGAGGCGCCGCGCGGCAACGGCGGAGCGTCGGCGGTGGGCGCAGCGCCGGCAAGGGGTCAGGCGCGTTCCGAACATGTTCGCTTGGAAGCCCCACGCACTGAGCCACGAACGGTGATAGCCGGGCGAGGTTCTCGCGGCCCTGTCGCCTCGGCAAACAAGATGATTGCGCCGGCGCCGATCGATGCACCCACTGCTGAAGCCGGTGAAATCCGCGCGGTGAGAAGTTTCGAGGATCTGATCGCGCTCTCCGTCGAAAAACGCGACCTTTCGATCAAGAGCGCACTCGAGCGCGACGTACGGCTCGTGCGCTTCGAAGACGGCAAGCTCGAAATCGCGCTTGAGGCCAGTGCGCGCAAGATGCTGATCGGAGAGCTTTCGAAAAAACTCTTGGAGTGGACAGGCCGCCGCTGGATGGTCGCCGTATCGACCGAAACTGGATCGCCGTCGATCCGCGCCCAAACCAAAATGCGCAAGGCGGAATTGAAGGACGAAGTACGCGGCGATCCGTTGGTGCAGGCGGTGCTAACGCGCTTCCCTGGCGCCGAAATCGTCGACGTTCGACCGCCACCGGGCGACATGCTGCCGGGCATTCCCGTCGAGGATTCGCACGCCCCTCCCAGCGAAAGCGAGGAGGAATGACGTGGCGCCAGCCAATCGCCTTTCCCTGCTTTAAGAAGGACATGCCATGCCCGATTTTCTCGGCTTGATGAAACAGGCGACCGAATTCAAATCCAAAATGGAGGCGATGCAGGCCGAGCTCGAAGCGCTCGAAATCGAGGGCGTGGCCGGCGGTGGACTTGTCGTCATCCAGCTTTCCGGCAAGGGCGATCTGCGCGGGGCGCGCATCGACGAGTCCCTGCTTAAGCCGGATCAAAAGGAGATCGTCGAGGACCTCATTGTCGCGGCGCATGCCGACGCGCGGCGCAAACTAGAGACCACGCTTCAGGAAAAAATGCAGGCCCTCACCGGCGGCCTGCCGCTGCCGCCTGGATTGAAGCTGTTTTGATGTTGTTTCGTGTCGCGCCTTCCATGATCTTCGCTGCCCACCGTACCATCACCACCCCGATAGCCCCGGCCAACGGGAGGGGTGTGCAGTGATGATGCCCACCGTTTCCGCCGGACCTGAAATCGAACGCCTTATCCAACTCCTGGCTCGCCTACCGGGGCTCGGTCCACGTTCGGCGCGGCGCGCCGCCTTGTTCTTGATCAAGAAACGCGAGTTGATCATGGCGCCGTTGACCGCGGCGCTGCAAACCGCGATCGAAAAAATCGAATTATGCCGGGTCTGCGGGAATATCGACACGCAGAACCCCTGCACGCTTTGCACGGATCCGCGGCGCGACGGCTCGGTGATCGTGGTCGTTGCCGATGTCGCGGACCTTTGGGCGCTGGAACGGGCGCACGCCATCAATGCCCGCTATCACGTCCTAGGTGGGATACTGTCGCCGCTCGATGGTGTTGGGCCGGACGACCTCGCCATAGATGCCCTCGTCAAGCGGGCCAGCGATACGGCGGTCAAGGAAATCATCCTTGCCCTGAGCGCCACCGTCGAGGGGCAAAGCACCGCCCATTACATTACCGACCTGTTGCATGGTGCCGACGTAAGGGTGACGCGTCTTGCCCATGGCGTGCCGGTCGGCGGCGAGCTCGACTATCTCGATGAGGGCACCCTTGCGGCGGCGATCCGCAGCCGAACTCCTTTTTAGACGCGGCCGGCAAAGATAGAGCTGCACAGCCTGCCTTTAATTTAGTCAGTAAGCACCCGTGACCAGCTGCGTTGCTCAAGGCGTCAAAGTCAAATCGGCTGAGATTGCAATGCTATCGCTTCAGTTCGGGCTGACTGGGGGCCTGGCTGGCGACTTGGCCTATCGTTTGCATGGGAACTTGTGGCGGTCTTGGTCTCACTCAGCGTGACAAATTGAGATCGCTGGAGCCCCGGCATTCCCGGCACCGGGGCTCTATTCTTTTGCGGCTACCGGTTCCAGCGCCGCCAGCGCATGCGACACCGCGATCAAGCCTCCTCGCAGTTCCCGCAACGCCTGCGCACATGATGCGGGACGCAAGGCTACGTCGGCGCTTGTACGCGCCGGCATGACGATCAACATGCGCGATGGAGACGGGAATGACGGACGCACCGACAAGGCCACAGAAAGGTCGCCCGATGGAGGGTCTGATTGCGTCCTGGTATGCACGCCAAACCGCACACGACATCGAGGAGTTTCGGCGAGCGGCGCGCCGCGTCGCCGCGCATTTGAATTCCGGTTCCCGCGTGCTCGAGATCGCGCCCGGACCGGGTTATCTCGCCATCGAATTGGCGCGGTTGACCGGTGGTTCTGTGACAGGAGTCGATATTAGCCGGTCGTTCGTGCGGATTGCCGAGGAGAACGCGCGCAAAGCCGGCGTGCGCGTCGATTTCGAGCATGGCGATGCCGCCGATCTGCCGTTCCCGGACGATCAGTTTGATTTCATCGTCTGCCGGGCGGCGTTTAAGAATTTCAGCCGTCCCCTGGTCGCGCTCAATGAGATGCGCCGCGTGCTCAAACGCGGCGGCAGCGCCCTGATCATTGACTTGCGTAAGGACTTCTCGCCGCATGCCGTGCAAGACTATGTCCGGGGGCGCGGCCCGATTAATGCTTTCATCATCAGATTAATTTTCAGCACTGTGCTAAAGAAGCGCGCCTACACCAAGGAGACACTCACCCGTTTGGTGGCGCAGTCCCAGTTCGGCCAAGGGGAGATCCGCCTTGATCCGATCGGCTTCGAACTGTGGCTTCACAAATAACCGACCTGCCCTTGATGAGCGACGATATCCCTTTCGACAAGAGTTTTGGCCTTAAGCCCGATCGTGTTCGGGAAATAGCACCGCGAGTGCGCGCGATCGCCGCCGACAATCCGGGTCCGTTCACGTTCAAGGGGACGGTCAGCTACATTGTTGGCCGCGGCCAAGTGGCGATCGTCGATCCCGGCCCCGACGATGCCGCGCACGTCGCGGCACTCCTTGACGCCGTGCGAGGTGAAACCGTCACCCACATTCTTGTGACGCACACCCATCGGGATCACTCTCCCGCGGTACCCAAGGTCAAGGCAGCGACCGGAGCGACAGTCTTCGCGCATCGGCCGTCCCGGCCGCTGCACACCGGCGAACTGCACAGGCTCGATGCCTCGGCCGACATGGACTTTCGCCCGGACGTCTCGCTCCCGGATGGCGAGGTGGTGAGCGGCAACGGCTGGACGCTCGAAGCGGTAGCGACGCCCGGCCACACTGCCAATCACATGGTTTTCGCTTTCAAAGAGGCCGATTTATTGTTTGCCGGCGACCACGTTATGGCCTGGTCCACCACGATCGTGGCGCCGCCCGACGGCGCCATGAGCGATTACATGGCTTCGCTGCACAAACTCGCCGCGCGCAGCGAGCCGATTTATCTGCCCGGGCATGGCGCGCCGGTTCGCCAAGCCCCGCGCTACGTGCAATTTTTGATCCGGCATCGTCAGGGACGCGAAGCGTCGATTTTGCATCGGCTCGGCAAGGGCGCGGCCGACATCCCCACCATCGTCAAGGCCGTCTATATCGGGCTCGATCCCCGTCTGATCGGCGCCGCCGGCCTCTCGGTTCTGGCGCACCTCGAAGAACTGGTTGCGCGTGGCACGGTCGTCACCGACGGCATCCCCTCAATTGCAGGTATCTATCGCTTGGCCTGATTAGCCTTATTTGCCGCGGGGCGAGGCGACGGGGTCGGAGGAGGTTTTTTCTCAGGCGCTGGCGTCGCCAGCAGATCATCGATGTCGTCGATAAGATTGCGTACGCGCTTGGCGTTCGTGCCGAGGTCATGACGCCCGTAGCGCGAGGCCGAGCGCACATCGATCCGGGCGCCGTCGGCGGTCGGTCGAACCCGGACGACGACGTCGTCGCGGAAGCCAAGGATCGGCGTACGCGTCACCGCCTCGATAATGCCGTCTCGTGTCGAGCTCGCTTGCGGCGCGCGCGCATCGATAATGCGCGGCAGCGGTCCCTGAGGCGGATGCGCATCCACCACGCGCCACCGGCGCTTGCCGACGATTTTCATGGCGGCGTCATAAGCTTCTTGCGGTGCCGCCGTCGTATCGTCCGGCTCGATATCGGAATAGGCCGCGTGCTGCAGCTCAGCTGCGTAAAGCCCGGCATAGGAGACTGGATTCGCGTCGCGCGGCCGCAATCGCGCGATGGCGTCGAACTGCGGCGGATCGATCGGGTCGGTCGTGATATCATAGATCGCCGGCAAGCGCCACGCTCTCGTGCCGAGATAAGCCGGATAGGCAATCAGCGCGGCGCCGATAACGAGCGCCGTGACCGCGTGCCGACCGCCGTCGACACCGTCGCGCCAGATAATGATGCCGGCGCCGAAAGCAAGCAGGATGGCAACGCAAGCCAGGACCAAGGCGCCTGCAAGCGTCGACAGCGCGGGCACAATGTCGAGTGCTCCGGAACGTACGATTATCACGGCGATGACGGTGGCCGCGAGCGAAAACAACGCGATGCGGCGCGCCCAAATGGCGAGCCGCGAAACCGGCCGTTCCGTGAAGAGACGTCGTCGCATTCCTAAACGCTGGTCCCCGCTTGGCAAAGCTCTTACACCGAATTGCGTCCTATTTGCGCGAGCGATCGGCGAGGCACCCGCTTGCATCATACCGGGGCGCGGAACTTTCGTCGTCGACTTAGAGTGGAATAGGCCGACCGGTTGTATCACGCGTCGAGAATGCTATCGATCTCGACCTGAACGCTTTCGCCAGGCGTACAGCGCTCGCCGACACCAGCGGCCAGGAGCCGGCTTGCTTCCTCGGATGTTTCGGCTTCAATGCACCACTCTTCGAGGCGCGTTACCAGCATCCTGGCGTGGAACAGCCGGGTTTTGGCCTTGCTCGCGCGCTGCGATACAGGTTCTGCCCGCATGGTTACCGCGTCCGAGGTCCGAATCACCGCGATGCGCAAGTGTAGGCCCGTTCCAAACTAGAACAAAGAAGAAACACCGGCTTTGACGGTTCACTTGTGGAACGCGAGTTCCCTGGTATCGTTGAATCCGCGTTCCTTAAAGTGTGGAGTATCGTCGTGGCCCCGCGCGCGTATTGGAAAGGCTACCTCAAGCTGTCGCTCGTCTCGTGTTCCATCGCGTTGTTTCCCGCGACGTCCGAGAGAGAAAAGATCAGCTTTCACCAGCTCAACAAAGAGACGGGCAACCGCATCCGCTACAGGAAAGTTGATGCCGAAACCGGCGATGAGGTTGACAACGCCGATATCGTCAAGGGCTACGAGGTCGCGAAGGGCGAATATATCGAGCTTGAGCCGGATGAGATCGAAGCAGTCGCCATCGACAGCAAGCACGTCATCGACATCGAGGAGTTCGTGCCGCGCAGCGAAATCGATGAGCTCTATTTGCGCGACCCCTATTATATCGTGCCCGACGGCGAGGTCGCCCAGCAAGCGTTCGCCGTGATCCGCGAGGCCATCCGCAAAGAGGGGATGGTCGCGCTCGGCAAAGTGGTGTTCACCTCGCGCGAGCACATCATCGCACTGGAGGCGCGCGGCAAGGGCATGGTCGGCGTTACGCTGCGCTATCCTTACGAAGTGCGGAACGAGCAAGAGTATTTCGACACGATCGAAGACGAAAAAATTCCCAAGGACATGATCGATCTCGCGATCCATATCGTCGAGACCAAGGCCGGTCACTTCAAGCCAGAGCAATTCAAGGACCAATACGAGGACGCGCTCAAAGACCTGCTGCGGCGCAAACAAAAAGGCGAAAAGATCGAGCGGCCGAAGGAACATGCGCCCTCGAACGTCATCAACCTCATGGACGCGCTGCGGCAAAGCGTTAAAGCCGGCGGCGGAAGCCGCAGCGCACCCCGCAGGGCGTCGCGGTCTAACGGGCGAGCGCAGAAGAAGCCGGCGCGTTCACATGCGCGGCAGAAGAAGGCGAGTTGATGCCAGGTAAGCGCGTGCAGTTCGGCGACGAGACCTGGCGACAGATCGATCTTCTCGGCCGCGATCAAATGAAGGACTTTCAGGAGCTCGCCGACGAGGCCTTTCGTGACTTGCTGAAAAAGCACGGAAGGCCGATCGACTTGAAAGATGC
>Ga0306920_100012478_pt1 | contig 11534 bp, 11 predicted proteins | sample flu12Cox44000170_FD_204666 | JGI IMG/M metagenome (GOLD analysis project Ga0306920, IMG submission 204666) | Lab enrichment of tropical soil microbial communities from Luquillo Experimental Forest, Puerto Rico - flux4day.12C.oxic.44.000.170 (v2)... | ecosystem: Environmental > Terrestrial >...
GTCTGGATTTGGGTCGCCATCCACGGCAGCGCGTCGCTGAACGCTCGCGCCGCGAATGGCCAGGTGTGGAAGCTGATCAGCGTGTGCACCGCGCACGAAATGTGCACCGCTGTCGCGGCCGTGCACAGATCCTGCGCCGCACCGGTTTCGTCGTTGTCGCGCCACTCGTCGTGACCGCCGTAGCCCACTGGCGCGATCGGCTGCGGCCGATTTTTGAAAGCGCCTGCCAGTGACCGGAACTGATCAGTCGGCGGTGTGATGGCGTCCTCAATCCAACCCGCCACCCCGGAGTATGGTCCGTGCCTGGCCATCACGGTCCTCGGGTCGAATGCGTCCCACTGCGCCGCGTTGCCTCCGTACAGTCGGTCGATCGTCTGTGCCTTGTCGCCCGAGCCGGGACCGCGGTCACCGCCGATGTCTTCGAAGGTGCTGAACAGGTCGGGATGCATCACGGCGAGGTCGACCGCGCACGCACCGCCCATCGACCAACCCACCACCGCCCATTGCGCGGGAGCCGACGACGCGCCGAATCGCGATATCACATAGGGACGTACTTCTTTGGTGAAGTGGTCCGCGGCGTTGCCGCGAGGCCCGTTCACACATTCGGTGTCGTTGTTGAACACGCCACCCGGATCGATGAACACAAAAATTGGGGCCTGCCCACCGTGTTCGCGCGCATATCCGTCGATCACCGCCACGACGTTGCCGCTGCGGATCCACTCGGTAGGCGGGTCGAACTCACCGGCGATCATGATGACCGCCGGCAGGGCAGGCGGTGAGGCGCCGGCAAACCATCCGGGCGGCAGATAGACGTACTCGGGTCGGTGCTTATAACCGCTGACGTTGTCCGGGATCGTGACCTTGACCAGCTTTCCGCTCGGCGGCACCGAATTGCGCAACGCGCTCAGGTCGTTGGCATCGACCTCATCGGGCAGCGGACCGGCGGTGAGCTCATCCCAGGCGGCCGGCAATGTGCGGTAGTAACCGAGCCACTGGTTGGCTACCAGCGACACGGCCAGCAGCGCAATGGGAATCATCAGCACTGACAGTCCGCGCCGCCACCAACGGGCAGTTCGCCAGCCCAGGACAGCGACCATGATCGCGAACAACGCGATCCCGACCCACAACCACAACCGCAGCGGTGCCGGGTCGGACGGCAGGGTCTGGGAGTCCACGTAGCCCCGTAGGGCCAGCGCCGCGACCGCGGCGATGGCGGCGCTTACCGGCACCCACACCAGACGCCAGCGGCGCGTGCGCCAACCGATCACCGCGATCAGCACAACTACGACACCGATTTCCACGGTGAGGGGGAACCACCCGCCGAACAGCGCGATGCCGTGATGGAACCGCCGGAAGTCGGGTAGCGGCAGCGTCGGAATGGGTGTCGGCGGCGGCGCCGGAGCGTCCAGCGGGACCTCGAACATCGATAAACTGCTCCTTCGCGACGGGGCAGGTGCGCCGTGTCCAGTATCCCCGCCAACGAATCCTGCGATTTGGTTGCAGTCTGCTGCCCGACGCTGAACCATCGGCGATGTGGGCAAGGAAGTCAAGGGCACCACATACAGCGGCGAGCAGCGCCGCGACTACCGGCGCAAGGTGCAGCTCTCGCTGGACGTGTTCGAGACGATGCTCGCGCAGTCCAGCTTCGACTTCGAACGATCGCTCACCGGCATGGAGATCGAATGCAACCTCGTCGACGAGCAGTACCAGCCGGCGATGGCCAACCGTAAGGTGCTGGCCGCGATTGCCGACCCGGCTTTTCAGACCGAACTGGGCGCATACAACATCGAGTTCAACGTTCCACCGCGCCCACTGCCCGGTGCGTCGGCACTGGAACTCGAAGCCGACGTGCGGGCCAGCCTGAACGCGGCAGAGGCCAAGGCCAATCAGCATGGCGCGCACATCGTGATGATCGGGATCCTGCCGACGCTCATGCCGGACCATCTCACGGGCGACTGGATGAGCGAGTCCGTCCGCTACCGTGCGCTCAACGACTCGATCTTCGTCGCCCGCGGCGAGGACATCGTGATCGACATCTCCGGGCCGGAGCGGCTGAGTCTGGAAACGGCGTCCATTGCACCGGAATCCGCTTGCACGAGCATGCAACTGCATCTCCAGGTGTCGCCGGCCAAATTCGCCGACAACTGGAACGCGGCACAGGTGCTCGCCGCTCCGCAACTGGCGCTCGGCGCGAACTCGCCCTATTTCCTCGGCCATCAACTGTGGGCGGAGACGCGCATCGAGCTGTTCGCGCAGGCCACCGACACCCGTCCCGACGAGCTCAAGGCCCAGGGGGTGCGGCCGCGGGTGTGGTTCGGGGAGCGCTGGATCACGTCGATCTTCGACCTGTTCGAGGAGAACGTGCGCTACTTCCCGTCGCTGCTGCCCGAGCTGTCCGACGAGGACCCGGTGGCCGAACTGGCGGCGGGACGGGCGCCGCGCCTGCCGGAACTGCGGCTGCACAACGGCACGATCTACCGGTGGAACCGGCCGGTTTACGACGTCGTCGACGGCCGGCCGCACCTTCGCGTGGAGAACCGCGTGCTGCCTGCCGGGCCGACTGTCGTCGACATGCTGGCCAACGCAGCGTTCTACTACGGTGCTCTGCGGGCGCTGTCCGAGGAGGACCGCCCGTTGTGGACGCAGATGAGTTTCGCTGCGGCGAAAGAGAACTTCTTCAACGCCGCGCGTCACGGCATGGCCGCGCGGCTGTTTTGGCCGGGCATGGGTACCGTCACCACAGATGAACTGGTGCTCCGCCAATTGCTGCCGCTGGCCGACGAGGGGCTTCGCCGTTGGGAAGTGTCGACCACCGTCCGCGACCGCTACCTCGGCGTCATCGAGGGCCGCGCCAAGGCCGGGCTCAACGGCGCGGCTTGGCAGGTACAGACGGTCACCGCGTTGCAGGACAGGCTGACCCGCCCGCGCGCATTGGCCGAGATGCTGCGCCGTTACACCGAGCGCATGCACAGCAACGAGCCGGTGCACACCTGGGAGCTGGCCGACTAAAGCGAGCTGAGCGCGCGCACGAATGTCGTCAGATCCTCCTCGGTGACGTCGACGTGCGGCGACACCCGCAACACCCGGCCGCTCAGCTCGAACGGCGCGCGCTCCGGTCCGGCGACCGTGGTGACGATCGCGTGATCCGCGATCAACTCGGCGCGAACCCCGACCACATCGATGTCACCAATCGGCGCCAAAGTCGTGATGGCGGTGGGGCTGTCAACCGGCTCGATGACCCGCCAGCCCGGCAGATCCCTCAGGATGCTGCGTGTCAGCCGGCCCGCGTCCGCCAGTCCGGCTCTCACGGTGGCGGGGCCGTACGCCAGGTGCTCCAGGATCGCCACTGAAAACCCCACCCGCGCCGCGACATTCGCCTCCCCAAGTTCCAGCGCGCGCAGCGGCGGAATATCCAGGCGCCAGTCCGCCGGCGGCAGCCGGGGCCGTAGTCTGCGAGCGACATCGGGACACACCGCGAGCACGCCGACACCCCGCGGGCCGGCCAGCCATTTGCGCGAAGTCGCGTAGATCGCGCCGGACTCCACCGCGCAGTCAACGTGGCCGAGAGCCTGCGCCGCGTCCACCACCAGGGGCATACCATGCTCCCGGCATATCGACGCGATCTCCTGCAGCGGTTGCACGATGCCGCGGTGACTGGCCACCACTGTCAGGTGAACCAACGAGGGCGCCCACGTGCCCAACCAACCGGCAAGGTCCTCCACGACGACCCGACCCATCCCATCGACCGGCAGCGCGCGGACATCGAATCCGTTGGCGGCCATTACAGCGAGGTTCGGCCCGTACTCGCCCGGCACACAAGCGATTACCGATCGCTCATCCGGCCAGGACCCGAGCAGCAGATCCAGCGCATGGGCCGCCCCGGTGGTGAACACCACATCCTCGGCGGTCCTAGCGGTCAGCGCACCGACGGCGGCACGGCCGGCCGCCAACGTCGCTTCGGCCTCCTCTGCGGCAACGTAGCCGCCGACTTCGGCCTCGCGGCGCGCGTGTGCCGCCGCGGCGTCGAGCGTGGCGAAACTCTGCCGCGCGCAGGCCGCGCTGTCCAGATGCACGCCGCTGACCGCCGGTCGCGCGTCGCGCCAGCGGGGCCCGACACCGGTCATTTCACCGCGAGCGACAACCCGAAATCGCATCCCGGGTCGGTCCACCACCTGGTAAGCCGAAGTCCCGCGGCGCCGAGCTCGGCCGCCACCCCTTCGCGGCGGAACTTGCACGACACCTCGGTGAGCATCTCCTCCCCGGCACCGAACTCGACGCTCAGGTCGAGTGCCTCGACATGCACGCGCTGAGCCTTGGTGGACCGCAACCACATCTCGATCCGTTCTTCGTGGCCGTCCCACCGGGCGACATGGGCGAACGCGTCGAGGTCAAAGTCCGCATCGAGTTCACGGTTCACCACGGCGAGGACATTGCGATTGAACGCCGCCGTGACGCCCGCACTGTCGTCGTAGGCACGGACCAGTCGGCCGGCGTCCTTCACCAGGTCGGTGCCCAACAGAAGGCTGTCGCCGGGAGACATCACCTCGGCCAGGGTCGCGAGGAACTCCGCTCGGGGGCCGGCCGTGAGATTGCCGATGGTGGAGCCCAGAAAAGCGATCAATCGCCGTCCGCCGCCGGGTATTTCAGATAGGTGCTCCTCGAAGTCGCCACAGACCGCGTCGACGTCGACACCCGGATACTCCGCGAGAATCGCAGCGCCGGCCGTCTGCAGCACGCCCGCGTCGACGTCGAACGGGATGAACCGCCGCAGTACGCCGCGGCCGTGCAGCGCATCGAGCAACATCCTCGTCTTCTCCGACGTGCCGCTGCCCAATTCGACGAGCGTGTCGGCGCCGGTGGCCGCGGCGATCGCCCCCGCCCGCGCGCGCAGGATTGCCGCCTCCGTGCGGGTAGGGTAATACTCCGGCAGCCGGGTGATCTGATCGAAAAGATCGCTACCGGCCTCGTCGTAAAACCACTTGGGCGGCAACGACTTCGGCCTCTGACGCAGCCCGTGCAACACATCGCGGCGCAAGGCCGTGTTCGCTGAGTCCGGCTCGAGGTGGTTGGCCAGCATGACGCTCATAGAGGTCCTTTCAAGGGGGTCAACGTGACACTGGCGCCCGCGACCTCGACCAGGTGACGGTCGGGCACGTCCTGCCACGCGGGGTCGTCGTCATAGGGCTCGCTGGCCAGGACCACGCCGTCGTCTCGGCGCAGCACCGACAAAGTGTCGCCCCACGTGGTCGCCAGCAGCCGCGAGCCGTCACTGGCCAAGATGTTCAGCCTGGCGTTGGGATCGGCCGCCGCCACCCCGATGACCGTGTCGCCCAAGCCTTCAAGACCGCGTTCAAAGATCAGCGACGCCAACAGAGCACTGTCGACGACCGACTCGGCACGCCGCGATGGCGCCAGCACCGCGCGGTCGACCAGCCCGTTGTGCGACAGCAGCCAGCGGCCGTCGGTGAACGGCGCCGACGCGCTCGGCTCCACCGGCATGCCGGCGCTGGCCGAACGGACCGCGGACACCACGCAACCGCTGCGCAGCGCCGGCGCCACCGACGCAAACGACGCGTCACTCCACAGCGGTCCGGCGCTGCGCCAGCGCCGGACCACCCCGTCAGGATCGAAGAATCCGGCGCCCCACCCGTCCGCGTTCACGAGCCCGTGCTTTTGGCGCCGCGGCGAATACGACTGCACGAGCAGGCCATACGGCGGGTCTAGCATCAGCGACGCCAGCGATCGCGGCTCACCCAGCCAGCCCAGATGCCGACACATCACGCAGCGTCCCCGTCTGCGTCCCAGGCCAGCCGCACGCCCGAGAAGATCTGCCGGCGAATCGGGTGGTCCCAGTTGCGGAAGCTCGGCCGCAGTATCTCCCGTGCCACAGCCCACGACCCGCCGCGCAACACCCGGTAGTCGCCGTCGAAGAACGGCTGCGAATAGCGCTCGTAGATCATCGGCGTGAACCCCGGCCACGGGCGCAGCGGCGACGACGTCCACTCCCACACGTCGCCGAGCATCTGCTCGGCCCCGTAGGCCGAGGCGCCGTCCGGATAGGCGCCGACCGGCGCGGGCCGCAGCGCCTGGCCGCCCAGATTCGCCAGTTCCCTTGTCGGCGAACCGTCCCCCCACGGGAAACGGCGCCGCCGCTGCGCACCCGGATCCCACGAACATGCCTTCTCCCACTCGATCTCGGTGGGCAGTCGCGCGCCCGCCCACGCTGCGTACGCCTCGGCTTCGAAAAACGTCACGTGCTGCACGGGCTCGTCGTCGCTGATGTCCTCGATCCGCCCGAACCGGGTCCGCGTGCCGTCGCCGTTCCAGAACTGGGGCGCCACGACCGCGGCCTGCTGCCGGTACTCCCAGCCGCGGTGCGACCACCACCGCCGCTCGTGATAACCACCATCGTCGACGAATGCCTGCCACTCGGCGTTGGTCACGGGTACCCGCCCGATGCGAAACGCGCGCACGTCGACGACATGCGCCGGGCGTTCGTTGTCCAGCGAGTAAGGCTCAGTGGCGGCGTCAACGCCGAGGACGAACGGTCCGCCGGGCACCAGCACCGACGTGCCCGCCACCCCCGGACGCCCCTCGGGCAGCGATGCACCCGGCCGCAGCAGCGGCTCGCCGACCCGCAGGTTAAGCGCCTGCAGCATGGTCTCGTCGTGCTGATGCTCGTGGCTGAGGACGAGCCCGTACGCGAACGTATCGTCATCCGGGACCGCGTCGAGCGCATCGAACACCTTGTTGCGCACGGTGCGACAGAAGGCCCGTGCCTCCCGCGGCGACAACAACGGCAGGTCCGCCCTGCGGGCCCGGGAGTGAATGAAAGCGTCGTAGAGCGGCTCGACCCGCGGGCCCAGCATGCTCGGCCGGTCGGTGCTGCCGCCGCGCAGCAGCCACAGCTCCTCCTGCTGGCCAATGTGCGCAAGGTCCCACACCAGCGGGCTCATCAGCGGGTGATACTGGCGGCGCAGCTCGGCGTCGGCGAAGTCGACAAGCGCCAGCGTCCGATCGCGCGCGGCGGTCAACTCCCGGGCCAGTCTCTCGCGTTCCGTCACCCTTCGCCCCTTGCCAATTGGGTCATCGCGCGCGCCACCCCGCAACGGATGGCCCGCTCGGCGAATTCCTCACCCGGAGAGCTCGCTCCCTCGACCAGGCGGACCAGCCGCTGCATCGAGTCCTGCAGAGCGGGTGGTACCCGCTCTGCAGCCGCTTCCACGCACCGGGTGGCGCTTGCATGTAGCCGCCGATCCGCCAGGCCGACGCGCGCCGCGATGTCCCACGCCGTGGCCACCGGTTCGGTGACTCTGGCCGCGATGTCGGCGGCAGCCGGGTCGTCGAGCAGCGTGACGAGGGTGAACACCAGCGCGGGCCAAAGGGCATCGGGCACGCTGTCGAGATATCGGATCTCGAGCCACCGGCGCGGGCGCACCGGCGGGAACAGCGTGGTCAGGTGGTAGTCGAGGTCGGCCGAGGTGGGGGGACGCCCGGCAAGCCCAGCCTGCCCCTCAACCCAGTCCGCGAAGGCGACATACTTCGTTACCGGTTCGGCGGTGCCCCCGGTCGCCGACCCTGCGGCTCCGGCCGGGCTGTGAACGAGCATCACCGGAGCCCGCAGCGCATAGCGCGCCCAGTCGCAGCCCGGCTCGTCGCCGTTGGCGCCGAGAATCGGCCCGCACCGCGCGGTGTCCAGCTGACCCCACACCCGTTGCCGGGTGCTGCGCCACCCGGAGAAACCCCCCGCTAGCAGCGGCGAATTGGCCGCGATCGCGATCATCGTGGGTCCCAGTGCATGGGCCAACCGCACCCGATCGGCCCAGCCGTTCGCGGGCCCGGCATCGATGTTCACCTGAACGGATGCGGTCGACGTCATCATTGCCGCACCCGCCGCGCCCGTGCCTGCCGCGACGAAATGCTGTTCCATCGCCCGGTACCGAGCGCCCGGGTTGACGCGGTGCGGCAGACGCAGCGGGTCGGCGCCGAGCAGCACCAGACCCAGCCCGGCCCTCGCGAAGACCGTGCGCAAAACCGCCCGGTCGGCCATCAACGCGTCGACCGCCGCGACCACACCCGGCGCCGGCGGTGTCGACAGCTCGACCGCTCCGCCCGGCTCGACGGTCACCGCGCTGCCGCCGGGCAGCGTCGGCACGCACTCGATCAAGTCGCACAGTTCGCGCCAGCCCGGCCGGCGCATCGGTTCGGCGATATCGAAGCAGTGCGCCTCGAGCTCCAACCCGATCAGCCGTACCGGGGTGTCGGCGAGGCACTGGGAGGTGATGTGATCCGCCGCCTCGGCCAGCGAGGTGAGCGGCGCGTCATCCACCTGTGGCGTAACCGTGAGTGTGGTCTCGGCCATTCCACCATCCTGCAGGGCACCCCCGACAAGTGCCGCGTCCTTGATGAACCGGGTCGATGACGTGCTATTGGCCCAACGAGTTTTGCATCGCGCCTGCCAGCACGTTTACCGCGGGACCGCCGTTGCCGGATTGACAGACCTTCGCCTGCAGCAGCACGTTCTCCCGTCGGCGGGTCTGCGTGAAACAGCGGCGGTCCGTCCCGGCCTCCTGCTTCACCCATTCCTGGTCGGTCGCGTTGACCAGTCCACTCGAAAACGACCACACCTGTGTCGTTCCGTCGGACAGGTGCATGCCCGTGGTCTGGCCCGCGCATCCGGTCGTGCGGTCGACAATGCGGTGAAACGCGCGGTCGGCCGCGTCGTTCGTGGCGAACACGCCGACGGCCTGCTTGACGAAGTGCGTGTCGTCGGTCGCGGTCTCCTTGGTCTCGGCACCGTTGAACGACGCGAGGTCGGGGTCGTTGTAGACCTCGGGCAATCCGATGTCGGCCCAGTTGTTGCAGTCGGGAACGTCAACCCAGTAGCCCTGGAACGGCGCAGTGAAGAAGTTCTCCCACCGCATGGTCGCGCCGATGATGTTTCCGACCGAACCCTTGCCCATGACCGCGTAGTTGACGACGCCGGGCCCCGACGGCCCGGCGTGTGCGGGCACGGCAAGACCCACCGCGAGACCGACACCAATCGCTGCGGCGGCCACGCGCATAAATTAAACCTTCGCCGACAGTTCGACGTCGATGTTGTCGCGGGTCGCCTTGGAGTACGGACAGACCTGGTGCGCCTTCGCCATCAGGTCGTCGGCCTGCGATTGATCCAGCCCGGGCATATAGCCGATCAACTGGCCCGTGATGCCGAAGCCGCCTTCGGAGTCCTTGCCGAAGCCGATCCGCGCGGTGATGCCGGTGGCGTCGTCGAGTTCGACCTTGTCGTTACGGGCGACCAGGCGAAGCGCACCGAGGAAACATGCGGCGTACCCCGCGGAAAAAAGCAGCTCCGGGTTCACGCCCTCGCCGCTGCCGCCCATCTCCTTCGGCGGCCTTGTGTCGAGGTCGATCTTGTCGTCCGTTGACTTGACGTGGCCGTCGCGGCCGCCGCCGGTTGCGGTTGATTCTGCGGTGTACACAACGTCGATGCTCATGAGCTCGATCATGCCAACACCACTACCGAAACAGAAGCCAGGGCTGCTCTTCGAGGAAGTTCGCAGCCCTGGCTTCGTTTCAGCGAGATCAGCTACCGAGGCACCGGCGGAACAGTCGTCGGCGACGGCGGGCTAACTGACGTGCTTGGACCCTGCGGTCCCCCGGGCGGGCCGACCTGCGGTCCGCCAGGGGGGCCCCAGTTCGGCCCCATCATGGGTGGACCCATGGGGTGCGGCTGCCAGCCGTGTTGGAAGAAGTGGACGCCCCGGCCGTGATGGCTTCCGAAGTGTCCATGGGCCGGACCGGAATGCCTGCCCAGGAAGAAGCCGGAGAAAAACACCACGGCGACGATGAACACCACACCCGCGACGATCCCGACCCACGCCACGACTTGGTAGAGCCGGCCGGGCCCGCGGGCGGGCACCTCGCGGGCCCCGGGCGGAGGCGGATTCAGGGTCGTGGTCGGCGTGGTCGGATTCTCTGCTGTCTCGCTCATGACTTCGATGATGCGCAGGCACCTGGCCGATTGGTGTTGAAACGACCATGAATTTCCTGTGAATGACGCCCACGTTAACTGGTTCGCGGGAAGGGGAGTCGACCGGGCCCCACAGCTAAGAGGTGAAACGTTGCTGCGATCAGCGACTCGGGGGCGAGATCAACTCCTTGTCGTCAGCGCCGCCCACTGTCGCGACTGGCAGATAATTCACCTGCGGCATTCGACCCGAGCAACCGAGTCGCCATCGGGGCGAAGCACAACCCGACGGTCGCCCAGAGGATCGCCTGCGCACCAACCGAATACAACCTGAAGAGATAGAGGTCGTCGGCAGGAAAACCTGGATACACGATCGCGCCCGAATGGTCCTTGAGCGGCTGCGGCGTCTCGGTGGCGAATGAACCGTACTCAGAAACGTTCGCCGACAGATGCCCCAACGACGGCAGCATGAACATCACGATCCCGATGGCGATGAGGAACGCTCCAGCGGCCAACAGCGTGGCGGTCCAATTGCCGAATCGCGTGGCCAATCGCTTCCCCAACCACACCGCACCGCCAAGGAAAAGCAGTGAGCAAAGCACCATCAGCAGGTACAACCCGCCGCGGTCCTTGATGGTCTCGGGCCGGCCGATCGAGGGCGGGTTGGCCGGATACTTCAGGAACGGCACCAGGTAGATACTGAGGAACAGGCCGCCCGCGACCAGCAACGCCAGATTGCGCAGCGAGATCTTGCCGACGCGGCCGATACAGACGCAGTAGACGACCGCGAAGATCGCGCCCATCGCCACACCGAACAGCACCATTCCAAAGCCGATGCCGACGTTGGCCTGCACCGTGCGGCTGAAGAGGTCCGGACCCATATCCATCGGCGGCATCCCGGTCGCGGCGTTCAGGGCGTCTTTAGCCGCGTCGCGACCGTTTTCGTAGTCGATCGCCCGGGCGATCACCGGCTCAGCGAAGATCCTGGCGAAGACGAACGCCAGCAGCCCGCCAAGAGCGCCGACGAGTACACCCCGAATAATGATTCGCTTTTCCATGTTCAGTTACCCGACGCCAGCGGTCCCGCTCAGTGGCAGGGGAACCCGAGGAAGTGACGGCCGTCGTGAACGAACTCGTGTATGTGCATGTCGCTGCCGAATACCGATGTCGCGCCTTGGTCGATGCCGACGAAGTAGTAGACGAGCAGTGCAAGGATGAGGGTGCCGGCGAGCCAGAAAGCCGCTGGAACGGAAATGCTCAGCGGGCGGGTTGCGATGCCTTGCGTGTGGGTGACCATTTGAGAACTCCTTCCGGGGATTTCGCGTCCCATCTCTTCGAGCTGGCGTGTGACGCAGTGTCTGACTCACACCCGCCCCGGAGTGCTCACAATGGCGCGACCGTCCTGGACTCACACCAGGTTCCTGCCATCACACGCATTCACGACCATATGAAAACGAAACCCGCAGGTCAACCGAGCGCCCATAGCGGTATGCGCGCCGTGGGCGAACACGGAACCCGCGGGCGCGGTGCCACCTGGCGGGCCCACGGTTCGTCGTCTCCTGAG
>Ga0306920_100012479_pt1 | contig 11533 bp, 6 predicted proteins | sample flu12Cox44000170_FD_204666 | JGI IMG/M metagenome (GOLD analysis project Ga0306920, IMG submission 204666) | Lab enrichment of tropical soil microbial communities from Luquillo Experimental Forest, Puerto Rico - flux4day.12C.oxic.44.000.170 (v2)... | ecosystem: Environmental > Terrestrial >...
CGGTCAGCTCCCGCCATTCCCGCGGCGACCCGTCGCACCAGTGCACGGCGGCGGGCCGGGTCAGCGCGGCGATCTCCGCTACCCACGCGATCAGCTCGCCATGCCGGGTCGGGGCCTGGCCCAGCCCCGGGATCTCCTCCGCCACGCCGTCTCCTTTCCCGCTGTTTCTCCGGCGACCGCTGGCAGGGCCCGAGGCGGGATACCCGGTGCCAGTCGGCTCGGCCTGCATCAGGCCGCCGCAGCGGGCATTACCGGCAGCTTCGACGCGGTCGTCTTGCCCGTCGGCCCATCGATACCTGCCTGCCACCAGCCCGACTGCGAGCACTCTCATAGCCGCCTCGTCCGCCCTGAGCCGGGCGCTGCACTACGACCGGCCCAGAGATCTAACGGAACTATCATCTCTGCAATTAAAAAATCTCGCAACACGAGGCATGGCCTGGGCCGCAGGCGATGCAGGGCGATCCCGGTAACGGCCCGCAATCTCCGGGCGCTCGTCATAGCCCTGGCTGTCCTCGTCTTGCTGGGGACCGTGGCTGATAGCCGTCTTCCGCACGGCGCGCCAGCCAGTAAGCGGTCCCGCGCACCCGGCAGGCAGGGAACCGCACCTGCCGCGGGGCAGCAGGCCGATCCGCGCGGCGCGGACGCGGCACGCGGACACACCGCCCGGGCGGTCCGATCGGACCGCGGCATAAGCCGGGAAGGCCGGATCGCCGCCTGCCAGCACCGCCCGGGGCGCGCGAGCGCACCAGTGACACCTGGCCCGGCCTCACGGAAACGCCGCAGGCAATATGCTCCGGCGATTGAACGGCGGCGTCCACCGGGCTGCTTACTGAGTCGCCAGCTGCCCCTCCGTCCCGGCCATCTGGATACATTGCCGCCGCTCACCGTATACTCGAACACGGCGAAGTACCCTGCAGCCGACGCGCCGGCGGGCCGGCCTATGACCGCCGGGAAATTGCTGACGCCTTGCGCCCGGCTCCGACCCGGAACGCAGGCCAGCCGCTTCGGCGTCGCCCGTTTTCTGCGTTATCGTTAATTGCTAACATTATCAATTGCTGAGTCTTATATCGGCATGGGGGGCGCACGAAGCGGTGCCCGGGCGCAGGCGGACCGCGCGGACGCCGGGGCTAGGGAGGCTGGATGAGTACGCCGCTGTACCAGCTGAAGGCGGAGTTCTTCAAGACGCTGGGCCACCCGGCCCGGATCCGGGTGCTGGAGCTGCTCAGCGAGCGCGAGTACGCGGTGGCCGAGATGCTCCCGGAAGTGGGCATCGAGCCCGCTCACCTGTCCCAGCAGCTCGCCGTGCTGCGCCGCGCGAACCTGGTCACCTCTCGCAAAGAAGGCTCCAGCGTCCGTTACTCGCTGACCAGCCCGCACGTGGCCGAGCTGCTGGCCGTGGCCCGGCTGATCCTGACCGGGGTGCTGTCGGGCCAGGCCGAGCTCCTGGACGACCTGCGGGCCTCGGCAAGCTGATCCAGCCGCTGGCTGCGGGCAACGATGGCCGGTCCGCGAGGACCCGCCGGGCTGACTGCCTCCGCTGCCATTGTCATAGACCACATGCTCGCCCGCCGGGAGGATACCCGGCGCCGAGGTCCGGTAGCCGCCGACGCCCGCGCTGCCGCCAGCGCCGGGCAGGTGCGTCATGCCGTCCGGACGGAAAGGTAATCGTCGAGCCCGGTAATGGTCAGGACGCGGGCGATGACGCTACCCGAGCGGATCACGAGCTGGGGTTGGCGGTCGACGTAGTCGTAGAGGACGCTGACGCCGGCACTGCCCAGGAGGTCCACGGCGGTGAGGTCGATGACGAGCCGCGTGCCATGGTCGAGCGCCTCGGCGATAGCGCGGCGGAACTCGCTTGCGTTGGCTGCGTTGATCTGGCCGCTGACGGCGAGGGTGACGACGTCGGCCTGCGCCGTGGTGGTGAACCGGAGCATCATCGGTTTGTCCTTTGAGCAGGCGGACAGCGGTACCTGCGCCGGCCGTGTCGATCGTCAGCTCGTCGACCAGGGCCTCGGCGATGATGAGCCCCCGGCCTCGGCCGGCGGCAGGGGTCCGCCGGTGCCAGCGGCCCTGATCACGCACTGTGATGACGACCTGGCCAGGGAGCCTTTCGGCCGTGACGTAAACGCGACGATCTCCCTCTGCGGCCAGACCGTGCTCGATCGCGTTGGTCACGATCTCACCGGTGGCGACGAGCAAGTCGTCTGCGGTCTCCGGATCGACACGGCCCGCGCGCAGCCAGGCACGCAGGGGCCCCAGCAGTTCGGCGAGCTGCATGGTGTCCGCCGTGATCATCATCGACAGCGGCTCAGTCGAACCGGAGGGCTGCCGGTACACCAGGAACGCGACGTCGTCCTTCAGGCCGGGGTCGATGAGCCGGCCGGCGAGCAGGTCCGCCAGCTCCGCCGGGGACACGTCGCGGTGCTCGGCCAGCAGCGTCGCGGCCCGCCGGATGCCGGCATCGATGAGTTCCCCCTCGCGCTCGACCAGCCCGTCGGTGTAGGCCAGCAGCGTGGACCCGGGCGGCAGCGGTGCGCGGGCCTCCCTGCGGTGGACGGCGCGCCGGACCGCGAGCGGGGCGGACTGTGCCTCGGTGAGCAGGACGTGCCCCGTCCCGTTGTCGATGATCGCCCACGGGTGCCCGGCGCTGCTGTAACACACCGTGGCCGCGGCATCGTCGATGACGGCGCAGAACACGGTCGCGCACCGGGCACCGGGAATCAGCGCGGCGAACGCATCAAGCGCGGTGAGTACCCGGGCCGGACCGTGCCCCTCGGCGAGCAGGGCCCGGGCCGCGCTGCGCAACTGGCCCATGACGACGGCGGCGGGCAGGCCGTATCCGACGACGTCGCCGACGACCACCCCGTAGCTGCCGTCGAGCAGCGTGACCACGTCGTACCAATCTCCGCCCACCTCCAGCGCGCCGACGGCCGGCGTATAGCGCACCGCGAACCCGGCTGGCAGTACGGTCGGTCCGAGGATCGACCGTTGCAGGGTAAGGGCGACCTCAGTCTGACGGCGCAGCAGCTGAACCTTCTCCAGGACAGCGGAGGCGATCTCGGCGAGCTGCAGCAGGACCGCCTCGTCGTCGGCGGTGAAGTCACCGGCGTAACGGTCCGAGAGCTGTACCAGGCCGAGACGTCGGCCGTCGTCGGCCGTCAATGGAGCCGCAAGAACACCGCGCATCGGCGGGCGGACGTCGGCCTGGCCGCCGACGCCACGCCCGGGCCAGGCCCCGTGTGCTTCGAGCTCGGCCTGCGTCATCCGCAGAACGCTGCCGCTGCCGGCCAGCGTGGAGATCCAGCTACTGGGCGAGGGCATACGGTAGCCGCGCCATGCCGCGTACTTCTCCGAGAACGACAGGCTGTCGACCGCTCCGTCCCAGCCGTCGTCAGTGATCAGGCTGGCTATCGCCTGGTGGGCGCCGATCAGTTCGCAAGCCGCGAAGGCGAGCCTGTCCATCGCCTCCTGGGCGGTGCGCGCGTCATTGATGTCCGCCACGGCCCGGGCGAGCTCCCGCATGCGTCGTGACTCGGCGGCCCGGGTCGGGGCCAGGTCCAGGTGAGCGCGCACGCGGGCGAGCAGCTCGCGGCTGGAGAACGGCTTGACGAGGTAGTCGTCGGCGCCGGCGGCCAGGCCGCCGATCGCGGCCTCCTGGCCCGCGCGAGCTGACAGAAGTACCACCGGCACGCCCGCGGTGACCGGGTCGGACCGCAGCGCCGCCAGCAACTGCATGCCGTCCGCACCCGGCATCATGATGTCGGAAAGCACCAGATCGGGCGGGTCGGACCGGGCCAGCGCGAGCGCCGCCGAGCCATCGCCCACGGCCTGCACCGTGAACTCCGGGGACAGCAGCCGGTAAAGGTACTCCCGCATGCCCGCGTTGTCGTCCGCGACCAGGACCCTGCCCCCTCCGGTACCACAGGGAGAATCCGGCAGCCCGGCAGGGCCGGCATCCACGGCCGGGTCGGCCTCCTCGTGCGGAGCACGCAGCCAGCTCCACGCCTCGGTCAGGAAGGGCTCGGCGTCCCGGGGCTGCGTCGACGTGCTCGCCGGCCGCACCTGGTCCGCGGGCAGGTGCGCGTGTCCTATCGGCATGCGGACGGTGACGGTGGTCCCGACGTCCACGGTACTGCTGACCGCGATCGTGCCGCCGTGCAACTCGACGAGTTCGCGGGTCAGGGCCAGGCCGATCCCGGTGCCCTCCACCGACCGCGCGCGGGCGGTGGCAGAGCGGTGGAACCGCTCGAACAGCCGCGGCAGCTCATTCGGCGGAACCCCGATGCCGGTATCGGCCACCCGCAGCTCCGCTGAGCCGTCGGCCTGGCCTAGCGTTACCGTCACCGTGCCGGACAGGGTGTACTTCAGCGCGTTCGACAGGAGGTTGAGAACGATCTTCTCCCACATCTCGCGGTCGACGTGCACCGGACCGGTTGACCGGCGGCAGTCGACGACGTAGGCCAGGCCGGCCCGCTCCATCGCGGAACGGAACACCGCCGCGAGTTCGGCCGTCACCGCGGCCAGGTCCACAGGCTCATAGGCGGCCTGCATCCGGCCGGCCTGGATGCGGGAGAAGTCCAGCAGTGTCCCGACGAGTTTGCCCAGCCGCACCCCGTTGCGGTGCACCAGGTCCAGCTCCGCCTGCCACCGCTCGGGCTCGACGGAGCCGCTGTCCGCCGCGGCACGCAGCTCCGCGATCGGGCCCATCATCAGCGTCAACGGGGTGCGGAACTCGTGGCTGATGTTGGAGAAGAACGTGGTCTTGGCGCGATCGAGTTCGGCCAGTTCCTCGGCCCGCCGATGTTCGGCCTCATAGGCCCGGACGTCGGCGATCGCGCCCGACAGCTGGCCGGCGACCAGCCGGTGGAACGTACGATAGTCCTCGGTGAGCTGCAGGTACGGGCTCACACCGAGCACCAGCGCGCCGACCGGGTGGTCGGCGCCGCCGGTCATGGGAACGACGAGCGCCTCGTCAGCCTCCGAATCACCCATGCCGTCCGTCTGCGGGATCTGGCTGCCCGGGTACCGCGCGGCAAGCCCTGTCCAGGCGGTCTCCTGCCCGTCGCTGAGCGCAGCCCAGACCTCGGCGTGCTCGGGGCCAGCCACCAGCGGGGCCAGCGGGCTACCCGGCTTCGCGCCCTGCGACGCCGCCAGCCGCGCCGACGCACCGTCCGCTTCCAGCAGGTACGCGAGGGCGAACGGCACGTCAGCCCGGTCCTCCGACAGCAGCCGCACCGCCGCGGTGCACGCGTCGTCCTCGGCTCCCAGGTCCAGCGCCGACTGTTCGGCCAGCGCGCGCAGGATCGCCAGCCGCCGTGACTGGACGACCCGGTCAGAGGTCTCGGTGCAGGCGCAGAACAAGCCCGGCACGTCCGACGGCCCGAGAGGACTGTAGGACATGGTGAAGTAGGTCTCCTCACGGAACCCGTTGCGCTCCAGCATCAGCCGGAAGTCCTCGACATAGGAGGCACGCCCGGACAAGACCCCGTCCACCATCGGCTTGACCCGTGGCCACGCCTCGGTCCACACCACCTCGAACGGCTCACCCAGCGCCCACGGGTGTTTCGCCGACAACACCGGGATGTAGGCGTCGTTGTAGAGGAACCGCAGATCATCACCCCAGCACAGGAACATGGGGAAATCCGAGCGCAGCATGAGTCCGACCGCGGTCTGCAGGCTCGCCGGCCAATCACGCAGCGACCCCAGCGGCGTCCCCGCCCACGACTTCGCCGCGATCAGCCGCGCGAGCTCGCCGTTGAGGTCGGCCATCGAGTCGGCCAGCGATCTTCCGCCCCGGTCGGGCATCAGCTCCATCCGTCCCCGGTTGATCCTCGGCCTGGGTACCAGGAACGGCCGGTTACTGCCTGATCAAGGCTGGTGAAGACGGGAACGTGGGGGCTGAACTCAATGAATTCGAGGATCCGGTGGACGATGCTGCCGGCCTCGGTCACCAGGCGGGTGCGGATGCCGCGGCCTGCGCAGTCGGCGGCGAAGCCCTCCAGCGCGTGTACCGCGGCAGCGGAGAAGAACTGGACCGCGGTCAGGTCCACCACCACCAAGGCGGGCGGGGGAAGCGCGGCCGTAGCCACCCGCAGGTCCGTCCCGGCCTGAGCGGCTGCTGGCCGGTCGAGGTCTCCGCGCAGCCGCAGGACCAGGGCAGCGTTATCGGCGGCCAGGACAGATCCCACCAGGCCGGTGCCGTTGTGCATGATGAAACCCACTTCGCGCGTCGGGCGCGGCCACCAGCATCCAGCGGACTGGACGCACCACGGGCGGGAATCGGCGCTTCCTTGCGCTCCAGCGTAGCCCTGATACCGACCGGGCTGCTATCTCGTGTGTTCCGCGGCCGCCACCGGGTGGACACTGGGAGCGTGGTCCAAGAGCAGCCTCACGGGGAGCGGCGTTACCGGGCGGTGGTCATCGGCGCCTCGCTCGGCGGCACCGTGGCGCTGCGAATCCTGCTCGGGGGGATGCGATCCGCCTTGCCGGTGCCGATCGTGGTGGTGGTCCATCACGGACCGACAATGAGCAGGCTGGACCTGGTGCTGGGGCGGGTGTCCTGTTCGCCGGTGGTTTGGGCCGAAGACGGAGCAGAGGCTGAGCCCGGGCGGGTGTACCTGTGTCCGGGCCGGTCAACTGTCCGTCTGGAGCCGGACGGCACACTGACGGTGCGGCGGTCCCGGAGTACGTCGGCGGGATCGGTTGACGAGCTGTTCTCGTCTGCCGCCGTCTCGCATGGTCCTGGAGTGCTCGCGGTGGTGCTGACCGGCACCGGGCGGGACGGTGCGGCGGGGTGCCGGTCTGTGCGGCTGGGTGGCGGCACGGTGATTGCCCAGGATGAGGCGACCTCGGCGGCATTCGGAATGCCCTCGGCGGTAATCGAGGGCGGGGACGCGAACCTGGTGGTGCCGCTGGGCGAACTCCCGGAGATACTTGACCAGGTAGTGGGGGCTGGCCGCCCGCTGCCCACCGCGGCGCGGCGGGCAGCTGAGGCGGTGTTCGGCGCCGGCAGCGAGATGGGCAGGCTCATGGCGGCCGTCGACTGGAGCGCCACCACGCTGGGACCGGTAGAGCGATGGTCGCCGACGCTGCGCACGGTGCTCTCGATGATGCTGTCGCACCCGATCGCGATGAACCTGCTGTGGGGCCGGGACAGGGTGCAGCTATACAACGACGCGTGCATCAGCTTCATGGCCGACTACCATCCCGCGGCGCTGGGCCGGCCCATGGCCCAGGCCTGGCCTGAGGCCGCGGCCGGCCTGGAGACGAGCCTGCGCGAGGTCGACATGACCGGCAAGGCGGCCCTGTTCGAGGACCAGCCGCTCGTGCTGCACCGGACGGGACGCCCGGAAGAGGTCTATGTCACCTCCTGCTACAGCCCCGTCCGTGACGACGGGCATGTGGTGGCGGTCCTGGGCACGTGGGTGGAAACGACGAAGCAGGTCCTGGCCCACCGCCGGCTGACCACCTTGCGCCGGCTGGCCGCCATCGGGATCACTGAGGGCGGCACCGACGCGCGCGTATGCGAGGACGCGGTCGGCGTGCTCGCGGGTAACCCGTACGACGTGCCGTTCGCCCTGGTGCATCTCCTCGACCCGGCAGGCTCGGCCTACCTGGCGGCCGCGACCGGGCTGATCGAGAGCAGCCCGGCGCTCCTCCCGGTGATCGACCGGTCCGCGGCATCGGCATGGCCGCTGCACGCCACCATGGTTCGTGGCGAACCGCGGCTCGTCGATGACCTCCAGACCCGGTTCCCCGGCCTGGCCGCGGGTCCCTGGCCGCAGCCGCCAGACACCGCGCTGATCCTTCCGGTCGGCAAAGGCCGCCACGGCGAGGGCCCGGCCGCCACGCTCATCGTCGGTGTCAGCTCGCACGGCGTGCTCGACTCGGCCTACCGGCAGTTCTTCGACCTGGTCGCCGACCAGCTCGGCGCGACACTGACCGCCTGCCGCGCCCGCCGGGAAGCGCACGACCGGATCAAACAGCTGGCGGAACTGAACCGCGCCAAGACCGAGTTCTTCGCCAATGTCAGCCACGAGTTCCGCGCCCCGCTGACGCTGATGCTCCTGCCGCTGGAGCAGCTGGGCGCCGGGCCGGGGCTCGCTCTGCCGGCTGAAGACGCGCGCCAGGTCCACCGCAACACGCTGCGGCTCCTGCGGCTGGTCAACAACCTGCTGAGCTTCGCCGAACTGGAACAGAGCAGGGTACGGCCCGCCCTCGAAGTGATAGCCGATCTTGCCGACCTCACCGCCGACCTGGCCAGCGTGTTCCGCTCCGCGATCGAGCGAGCCGGCCTGTCCTTCACCGTCGACTGCCCGCCGCTGGGCCGGCCGGTACAAGCCGACCCGCAGATGTGGGAGACGATCGTGCTGAACCTGGTCTCCAACGCCTTCAAGCACACCTTCACCGGAGGTATTACCGTCCGGCTTATGGCGCGCTCCGGCCATGCCGAGCTGGTCGTCGCTGACACGGGAACCGGGATCGCCGAGGAAGAGATCCCGCACCTGTTCACCCGGTTTCACCGGGTCCAGGGCGCCAAGGCACGCAGTCGCGAAGGATCCGGGATCGGCCTGGCTCTGGTCCAGCAGCTCGTCCAGCTGCATCGCGGCAGCATCCGGGTGCGTAGCACGCCCGGCGCCGGAAGCACCTTCACGGTATGGGTTCCCTACAACCAGAACCGCGCCCGCAAGCCGGCCGACGCCGCCGACCCGGCCGAGCTGGCGGAAATCTCCGCCCGGGCCCGGCAGGCCTTCGCCGAGGAGGCCGACCAGTGGCTAGCCGGTGATGCCGTTCCGGCCGGGATCGCCGAGGCCGCCGAGCCGCTGGGCTCAGCCTTCCCGGCACCGGGCACGCGCTCGACGGTCCTGGTGGTCGACGACAATGCCGATCTGCGCCGTTACCTGCGCCGCCTGCTGGCCGACCGCTACGACATCCGCACCGCCGCCGACGGCGCGCAAGCCCTGCACGTCCTCGCCGAGCACCCCGCGGACCTGGTGCTTGCCGACGTCATGCTGCCCGAGCTGGACGGGCTCGAACTCATCCAGCGCATCCGCACCGACCCCGCCCTGCGGGCAACCCCGGTTATTCTCCTCACCGCGCTGGCTGCCCCCGAGTCCATGATGCGGGCCATAGCCGCCGGCGCGCACGACTACATCGTCAAGCCATTCACCGCCCGCGAGCTGATCGCGCGCATCGAATCCCAGCTTGCCCTCGCCCGGCTGCGTGCGGAACGAGCGAAATGAGGCCGCGAACGATATGACCGTAGGCTCCCCGGACGATGCGCGCGTCACCCCCGTGCCTTACTTCAAGGAGGCAAGCGTGTCAGCAGGTGACAAGCAAGCCGGCCTGGACCGTATGGTCGGCAAGCCGCAGGACGTGACGGCGGCATTCGACCAGTTCCCGCTGATGCTGTTCGCGACCGAGGGTCCGGAGATGACCATCGTGGCGGTCAACGACGCGGTCCGCGCCGCATCTGGGTTCCCCGAGCCGGTCGGCATGCGCCTGCGTGATTTCGCCTCCGGCATGGCCGGGCAGGAAGCCGTCGAGCCGTTCAGCCGCAGCTATGCCAGCGGAGAGACGATCGTCCGATCGCAGTGGCGGATCCGGAACGAGCCTGGCAACCCGGACTCGGAAATCTTCGTCGACATCGTCATCACGCCCTGGCGCCACCCGGACGGCACGTTGCGCGGCAACCTCGGTTACGGGTTCGACGTCACCCGCGAAGTTCTGGCCCGGCAGGCCTCCGAACGACGTGCGGCAGGCGCGGCGGAACGCCTCGCCCTCACCCCGGAGATCGTGCTCACCCTGCAACGTAGCCTGCTGCCCGAAACCGTCCCGGTGCTGCCGCGGGTACGGCTCGCCGCCCGGTACGTGGTCGCTGCCGCCGAACTGCAGGCCGGAGGCGACTGGTTCGACGCGCTTCCCACCGGGAACGGGCGGGTGGCGCTCGTCGTGGGAGATGTCGCCGGCCAAGGCGCCGCCGCCGCGGCCGCGATGGCTCAGCTCCGCACCGTCCTGCATGAAGCACTGCTGTCCGGCACGCCCGTGACCGAGGCTATCGACCGACTCGACCGCTTCGCCGCCGCCACCCCAGCTGCCCGGGCGGCCACTGTCTGCGTCGCCGAACTCGACCCCGCCGCCGGCACCCTTACCTGGAGCATCCGTGCTCACCCGCCGCCGCTGGTCTGCTCACCAGGCGGCGCTACCCGGTTCCTGCGTGACGGGCAAGGCTCGGCCCTGGGCATCGGGGGCGGCCACGCCTCGCTCGCCACGGCCAAGATAGCCCCGGACGAGGTGGTTTTCCTCTATTGCGACGGTCTCGTCGAGCGCCCTGGCGAAACCATCGACCGTGGGCTGGACCGCCTCGCCCGCATCGTAGGCACCGCGGCCAGCGAGCCGAGCACCGCCCTCACCACCTCGCTCCCGGACCGGATATCCGATCTGGCCGTCGAGCGCATCGTCGGTGCCGAGTGCACCGATGACGTCATCGTCCTCGCGGCCCACCTACTACCCGACGCCCTCGCACCCCTGATCCTCAGCACCACCGCCGAGCCCGAACAGCTCTCTGGCCTGCGCGAGGCGGTAAGCACGTGGGTCACCGAACTCGGCGCGGACCACGATGACCGCCTCGCCCTCTGCCTCGCCGCCTACGAAGCCGCCGCGAACGTCGTCGATCACGCCTACTACGGACGCTCTCCGGGCGAGCTGCGTCTGGCCGGGCAGCTTGGTGACGACGGTGCCGTCACCCTGGTCATCGCCGACGACGGCCGCTGGCGCCCCCCCAACAGCATGCCCGGCGGTCGCGGTCTCACCCTCATCCGCGCCTGCACCGACTTGAAACTCGACCAGTGCGATGACGGCACCACCGCGACCATGCGACGCCAGCTCACGCATCCCGCCGTAGTCGGCTCCGCCCGGCCCGCACCAGACGGCAAACCGCGCACCGAGCCGTTCAGTGCCGTCGTCACCCGCCATGACCCCACCGTGATCACGGCGCGCGGCACGGTCGACGCCGGCACCGTCGGCCTGCTCAGCACCGAGATCGCCAAGCACGGCGCCGCTCCGCTCGTCATCGACCTCGCTCTGGTCACCTTCCTCGCCAGTGCCGGCGTCCAGCTTCTCCACGACCTCATCACGCAACACGACGTGCGGCTCCATGCCCCCGCAGGCACCCCTGCTCGTGAAGTCCTTAACCTCGTCGGCCTCAGCGACCTCCTCATCACTTAGCAGCAGCGGCACGGCGAACGGGCCGAGTTACCGGAGTCGGCACTAGCGCCGGTCTTGGGTGGTCAGCCGGTCATACGCGATGTCATGTTCTGCCGTGCTGGGTGGTCATTCGAACCGCCAGGTGATGGCGTATCCGTCCAGGGTCGCCGCCGCGGCGGCGCCGGTCTTGTGGTCGGTGCGGGAAACGACGACCGTGACGAGGCCGTCGGTCAGTTCGGCGTGCACGCCGCCGATCCCGATACGCGCGAGTCGTTCGGCGATCGCGTGTTCGGCAGCGTGCCGCCGGAGTTCGGGCTTGAAGGGTTTG
>Ga0306920_100012480_pt1 | contig 11533 bp, 22 predicted proteins | sample flu12Cox44000170_FD_204666 | JGI IMG/M metagenome (GOLD analysis project Ga0306920, IMG submission 204666) | Lab enrichment of tropical soil microbial communities from Luquillo Experimental Forest, Puerto Rico - flux4day.12C.oxic.44.000.170 (v2)... | ecosystem: Environmental > Terrestrial >...
TGAGGAATAGTGGCTCGCGTCAAATGAGGTAAGTCAAATTCATTGTCGAGCATGCATCTATTGTCTGCACGAGCGGAGGGAAACTCGTGCAGCATCAGTCGTACAAGGATTTAGTTGAACTTGCGACGATTTGCATTCGGCAAGCACGCGGTTGTATTTTGCCTGAAGCCGCCACGGAGTTACGAGGCATGGCAAAGGAATATCAGGAGCAAGCTGCAGCGTTGAACGGAGGCAAGTTGCGCGATATAGACGAGGATTAGACCGCCGACCGATGGCAAATTTTGCGCTGTCTGGCATTGATTTCAATGACCGAGTGTGTCTTCCCGCTCTTCATATCATCTCGGGCAAGCCAGCAATCTGTGATCAACGACGCCACACTGAAACCCTGCACCGACGAATGGTATTCAGAGTGATCGCGGAGTTCGTCTACTTTATTGCCTCGCAGTTACTGTTCATTCCAATTATGTACGGCTTCACGCGGATCGACTGGCATGCCATGGTCGCTGGGCAGCGGTTCAAGTGGCTGAGGGGATCACATTAGCAGCCGGCAATAAGCAAGGATCGCTCGCCGAGAACGCGTTTATCCTTGCGGCGGCTTCGGTTCTTGAGGCTAGTCTCCCAACAGAACTCATCGAATCTGTGTTACCGCAGTCTCGGTATCCGCGAAGATCGAGTGAGATCGGCTCAGATGGGCGTTTTGGGTCTGACTAAATAAATGCTCCGAATTCATCATATCAGAACTCTCCTTTGCATTACACGTCGCTCTCCATGGGAGAGCCGTAGCACAAGCGTTAGGCTGATCAGCGCAACCGCCGTGAACCCTGCGCCCGCGAAAAAGGTCGCCGGGGGACCGAAGGCTTCCCACAACCCGCCCGCAAGGACGCTTGCGACCAACATGGCGGTGCCTCCCGCGAAGTTGAACACACCGAATGCGGTCCCTCGAAAGTCCGCCGGCGCGGTATCGGCTACCAGACTCGCGAAAAGCCCTTGCGTAAGCCCCATGTGAAGGCCCCAGAACACGACGCCAATCATAACCGGCAGTACGCTCGCGGCGAGAGCGAGTATGAGGTCGGCTACGATCAGACACACCAGCCCGATCGCGAGAAGGCCAGTTCGGCCAATCTGGTCAGAAACGGCGCCGGCCGGATAGGCCACGAGCGCATACACGATATTCATCACGACCATGACGGCCGGGATCAGCATCACCGGAAGGCCGACATTTTGCGAGCGTAGGATGAGAAACGCTTCGGAGAACCGAGCCATGGTTAAAATCGTTGCGATAGCGACCACGGCCCAGAACTGGCCCGGCAGACGGCTCGCATCTGCGAGGCGCCAACGTTGCCTGGTGTCAGGGTCGTGTCGGGAGGGTTCCTTTACCGCCAATAGTACCACAGCCAGGGAGATGAACGCGGGCACCACGGCGATCCAGAATACGAATTGGAAATCGTTGGAGCTGAGTGCCATGAGGGCGATGGTGGCGAGTGGCCCGACGACTGCGCCAATCGTATCGAGAGACTGTCGCAGGCCGAAGCTCGCACCCCGCAGGTCTGCTGGCGCAATGTCGGCAATGAGCGCATCACGAGGGGCGTCGCGGATACCCTTCCCGACACGATCAATAAAGCGTGCAGCGACCACCCAACCGACCGAGGACGCCAGCGGGAAGATCGGCTTAGTGAAAGCCGCGAGACCGTAGCCAAAAGCAGTCAGTAATTTGCGCTTTCCGAGCCAGTCGGACAGCGCGCCTGAGAAAATCTTTGTAATGCTCGCGGTCGCCTCGGCAATACCCTTCGATGAGCCCAACCGTGAGCGTCGATGCCCCGAGCACGCTCACGAGGAAGACCGGCAGCAATGCATGGACTATCTCTGACGAGATGTCCATGAACATGCTGACGAAGCCGAGCGCCCAGATGCTTCGGGGCAATCTGGCTCTTCGCGTCGAACGAGCCGTGGGTGGATCGCTTGCCATTTTATGCCTTGCGCTTCTGGGTGGCGAGCGGAGGGAAATCTCGACCTATTAGCAGTTCCGGCCGCCGATCTCGTTCGCCGCCCGATCGAGAGAGCTGCGGCGCCGCTCGCCGCAAAATGTACGCAGTTGGCGGAAGCAGCCATACTGGCGCTCTCCCGGTTGGTAATCATTGCGCCCAGCACGATCCACCAGTGAGCGCAGATTGTGCTCGGCGCGGGAGACGGCAATTTCCTCCAGCACATTGCCGCCGGAATACATCAACGCCACCACGGCGCCGGCGAGCCGCTGGCCGAGCGCCAGTGCGGCAGTCATGGACACGAGCGCAATCGCATCGACGCCCAGTCGCCCGGCCAGCAAATCACAGCCGTGCCAGCGCGGACGTCATCAAGCTCATGGGCACAGTAATGCCAGTAAGAAAGAGCCGGCCGAGTACCTTCAAAGAGGGCCTCTCGACCTGCGAGAGCGTAGATTAGATCTCTGCCAAGGCCATACGAGCACGGGTGAAAGAGGTTCGTGTTTTGAGCGGGCTATAGACAAGACCGGTTAGCGTGGGTTCAGGCAAAGGACGGGGGGTGGCCAGGAATAGACGATTGACACGACGGGGCCATACGCCGGCGTGAAGGATGACTCCGCATAGGGAAATGTGCACATATTCGGCCTGGGTGCCGTCGATCGTGTTGCCGAGGATCCCAGCCACCATTGACGCAATGCGAGTACATTCTAGGCGGCGGCAATAGTCGCATTTGCCGCAAGACGAGATGCACGACACGATCACGCGATCACTGGGGTGAAACGCCGTAACGGCCGCGCCAACCTCTTCGACCACGCCGACGGCCTCATGGGGAGGATGCTGCTGGGCGCGCAGGTCACACATCGCCTTTGAGGATATGCAGATCGGTTCGGCAGATCGTTGTCTTGATCGGCTTGACAATCGCATCCGATGTCGCGGCGATCTCCGGCTTTGGACGATCCTCCACGGCTTTGTTACTAAGTCTGTGGTAAACCAATGCCCTCATAATGGTCTTCCTGCTCTCTCAGCTGCCCGGCTGGTTCGGGGGCCCAGTGCTAATCGCGACCATAAATCGATGGGCGGTTGCAGTGATCTGAGCTTACGCAGCAGAATGCCTTCCATCTCGACCAACTCGCGCAGTCCGAATAGTCGGGCGAGAGCCGCATAAACGGCGATGCCGGTCGTGCACAGTACCGTGGCGCGCAGCACAATAGGGGCAAGATGCATGCCCGGGAGAAGATGCAGCAGAAAAGCGCGGATCGCCAACCCTACGGCGATCGCGATCGCCGCGGCCAGCGCGAGGCGTAACGCTCCATCCAGCATCCCGGGTATGTCCTTGAGTGTCGCACCCGTTGCCGCGGCCTCGCGTTGGAAACGACGGTGCTGCAAGGTGCCGAGCAGCAGCACGTAGATGAGGATGGCTACCGCGCTGGCGATTGCCAAACCGATCGCACCCCACTGCTGTCGCAGCAAGACATAGAGAGGTAGTGTTACAAAAGCGATCGCGGTGCCGACCAGCGTCGGCAGCCAGGTGCTTCCCAAAGCGTAAAAGCCGCGACTGATCACGGTCTGGGCGGCCCAGCCGCAAAGGCCCAGGCACAAAACCGCGAGGACCGTGGCGGTGGTTTGCGCATCCGTAATGCTGAATCGACTGGAGAAGATGCCCCAGATCAGATAGGCCGCCTCAAAACCGGCCAACGTCATGCATACCTGTGCCGCAAACGTCGCCAACAGCATCAGCCGCACCGCGCGCGTGAGTACGCCGTATGCCTCGACCACGCGGCTCGCTGCAACCAGGCGACTGATGGTGGGATAGGAGGCAACTCCCGCCGCCATCCCAAACACGCCAATCGGCACTTTCATCAGCGTGCGACCATACTGGAGATACGACAGCGCGCCTGCCGCAAGGTACGAAGCTTGGTTCTTGATGATCCATTCGTCCACCACGACGATCGAGAAGCCGATCATGATCGGGAATGACAGCCGCAGATAACGTCGCAGATCCGAGTGACTCAGCGAGACGAGCGGATACCAGCGAAAGCGTGTCTTGAGGCAGCCGTAGAGCGGCAGCGCGAAGGGGCCCAGCACGGAGCCAGCGAGTACGCCCCAGGCAAATCCTTCGACTTCGAGTCCGGGGTAATGCGCTCCAATCAGGCCGCCGGCAATGATTCCGAGCGAATAGACAAGCGGCGCCATCGCGGGAAGGATGTGCAGGTTCTGTGCTTGCAGCGCTGCCGACAACAGCCCGCCCACCACGTGAAAGAGCTGCGCCGGCAGAATGATGCGAATGAGCCGGATGAGCGTGTCGAGCTCGCCCGCAGCGGTGAACCCGGGTGCCACCAAACTCGCCAGTGGCCTCGCAAAAATCGCGAGCAGCGCGATTCCAATGCCGCCCGCCAAGACAATGAAGTTTGCAATAACACTAAACGCTTGCCAGCCCCGTTTATCGTCTCCCCGTTCGAGATGTTCGACAAACATCGGTATGAACACGATCGACAATGCTCCAGCCGCGAGCAGATAATTCAGGAAGTCTGGAAGCGTGAAGCTGGCGAAGTAAAGGTCTGCCTGCCGGCTGACGCCCAGCGTGCGGCCTATAATTTGCTCGCGAACGAGACCCATGATGCGGCTGAGGAAGATCGATCCGGCCCAAATGGCCGAGGCAATGCCTATTGCGCGAGCTTGGCTCTGCATGTGCAGCTGCATCGTGGCGAACTCGAATTACTCTAAATTACCTATCGATAGAGGGCTCTCGGTTAGGGCTCCTGAATTAGTCGCAAATATTCGATGACAGACAGAATGCGGTTCGCGATGACATCCTCCAGATCGCAGGCGAGGTCGAGATGCGACTCATAAGGGTCGGGCTTGTATACCTTCGGTCCCGCTCCTTCGCCTGGCGAAATGGGCGAGGGTGTGGAGCGACAACCCCAGATCGGCATTTCGCGGTCACCGTGCAGTCTGCTCACGTTCCGTCCATCGATCGCGGCGTAAACAGCGCTCACTGGAAATACGCCTTTGTTTTTCCTAGCCAGAACGGTCAAATCGGCGGGCTTTGTGGCCAGCTTTTCGCCAAGGGGGCCATCTCCTTTCCCGCTGTCCCCGTGGCACGTTGCGCAATGGGACAGATACTCCGCCTTGGCGCGTTAAGGTCTTGTGCCCATCCAGAAAAGTTGACTGCGATCCCCGCACCGGCAATCAGGAGCGACTTCATTGCGTTTAGCATACCAACCTCCGAGGTCTGTCAAAAAACCCGTGCAGATGGAGTGGTATTGGGCCGTAACTTTTGAACTGGATTGGTAAAGATCAAACAGCCAGCTGGCCTTTGTGGGTTCAGTGAGCCCGATGCTCCTTTTTTACGACGCCATTATGGCCGGCCGGCGACCGATGTTCTCTTAATCCCGAATCCACGGCTGCCCAAGCCTCCCGCCTATCAAGGAGTCAGATGACGTAACTGAGCAGCCCCTGTCCAACACCACCTAAAACGCGGTGCACCGCTGCGCCCATGTGGTGAGCGTGGGGCCGATGCTGCAGGGGTTGCCCGAGCCGATAAACGACCTCTCGCGCGGCGCTTTGGTGCACGATATTGCCTACAAAATCGCGCTCACGGCGATCCAGGCGGAGAAAGAACCGCGCTGCGAATCGGCTGATCGTGCGCGACTGCTTCATCAACCGAAAGGAATAAAACAACTGCTCTCGATCGTGATTGAGCCGCCCCATCATCGCCCGCATCCGCAGCGAATCGCATGACATCAATGGAATCACTGAGCACCGTCCGTAACCTAGCACCGCTCAATTGCACGAGCGCTCAGACCTGATCTGCCCAGATCTGCGGGTTTATTTTTCTTCACCTGCACCGTACGATAGAAGCGTCGGGACGCTGTCTGCAGGAGAGGGTTTCATGAAGTGTTCGTATGCTGCGATCTTTTCGCTTGCGTCAATGCTCGTGGTGACGGGTAATTCCGCGCTCGCTCAGGGCCGGGTACAGGCAGGCACGTTGGTGTGCAACACGTCAATAGAACTTGGTGTCATCATCGGCTCACGAGAGGCACTTAACTGTACCTTCACTCCCTCAGTGCCGGGGCCGAGCCAGTCCTACAGCGGTACCATCACCAAGCTTGGGCTTGATCTGGGTGCCACTACTCGGGGCGTCATTGTTTGGCTTGTCTATGCTCCAACATCGCTACGCGCAGGTGAGCTCGCAGGTAACTATGCGGGCGCCACTGCGGAGGCTACCATTGGCGCAGGACTTGGTGCCAATGTTTTGGTTGGCGGCTCCAACCAAACGTTCGCGCTGCAACCTGTTTCGGTTCAAGGACAGGCTGGCGTGAATCTCGCTGTTGGTTTCGCGGAACTACAGCTTCGCTTCGTGCACTGAGATCGACCGACAAATCCGTTCTTTGTCGCTCTCGGACGAATTCATGATTGCATCAATGCAGTGACGTGCGCTGCGACCGACTGAGCCAGGCTCTTGAGGGCATATCCGCCTTCGAGCACTGAAATTACCTTGCCCGCTGATTTCAGATCAGCTACCTCCATGATCCTGTGGGTCACCCAGCCAAAATCCGCCTCCAAGAGATTGAGGTTTGCGAGAGGATCGAGCTTGTGTGCGTCGAAACCAGCTGAGATGACGATGAGATCAGCCCCGAATTCTTGAAGCTTGGGAAGGATCGCGATCTCGAACGCCTCGCGAAACGCTTCCCCACTGTCACCCGCTCGCAGCGGCGCGTTGATGACGTTGTCGTATTCGCCGCGCTCGAGGATCGAACCGGTACCCGGAAAGAGCGGCATCTCGTGAGTCGAGCAATACATTACCGTCCGATCGCTCCAGAAGATTTGCTGGGAGCCGTTGCCGTGATGGGCATCGAAATCGACAATCGCCGCGCGTTCGGCGCCATAGCGTCGCTGCGCATGACGGACAGCAATAGCTGCATTGTTGAACAGGCAAAAGCCCATGGCAGCGGTGGCTTCGGCGTGGTGACCGGCCGGCCGGATCGCGACGAACGCGTTTTTCGTCTTTCCAGCCATGACCTCATCCACGGCAAGGATTGCACCACCCGCAGCGCGCAAAGATGCCTCGAAACTACTAGGGGATAGCACCGTGTCATCGTCGAGCTGCACCAGCCCGATTGCGGCACCGCATTGCGAATTCGTTCGATGTGTTCCCGCGGATGGCATAGGGCCATAATCTCTAATTCTGCCCTAGGACACTGCTCGCGTAGGAGGAACATGAATTTCTCGTGCTCGAACACCTGCTCGATTGCGCGTAGCCGTCCGGGCGTTCGGGATGGCCTGGTGGGGTGAGATGCTCAAGGCAAGCGGAATGGGTAATGAGGAGTGTCATCAGCGCCTTCCATTCGGCGCGCCCAAATGACGCTGGTTAGGGTTGTGCGACCGCCGTGGAGACGGTTGAGCTCAACGCCCGTGATATAGGAGAGGCGAGGAATGCCATCCTCGTTTCACCTTTGTCTTCTGCTGCCATCAGTGCCAATGCGCCGCATCCGCTTAGGCTGCTGGGCGCGCTCCGAGTGGCCAAGCGGTGGCCGCACTGCCGATGAGTGTGATGAACGCGCACCGTTTTGTATCGAAACGCATCCGCTGCCCTAGCAAGGGAATCCCACCAGCTTACCTGATTGGCAGGGATTAGGGCAGGGTCTCGCTGCAGTGCAGGACTTTCAGCGGGCTTATGATGCAGTGGTCAGTCAGCGGACGCGCAATCAACGCGCGGATGAGTCGGCGGAGAGAATTCTCCCGGCGGGAAAATTACCGCCGGCAATTTTGGACTGCTGAGCGCCATCCTCGACAACACCAACGCGGGAATGCCGTTGCTTCTCCAGCCCAGTCGAGCACGGCCGAAAGGTACATTACTCCTCGATCTTATCGCCCGCATCCTTTTGCTTTTGCAGCTCCTCGGCTAAGAGCTTCAGGATTCGTCGGCGCTCCGCTTCGTCTTTCATCGTCTTGAGAAGCTCGCGGAAATGCTTGACATTTTCGCGTCGAACAAAGCGTTCCACGGCGCCTCTCCATGGGTTACCGCCTTTCCGACCTTATCCCCGAATTTGCGCTAAATCAAAGCGGACACCCCCACCACATGCTTTCGAGCATGTGGCATAAGCTCAATTCCCTCGCGGACGTTCCGACAGATCGTGACGTGCGGCTCGCGGTTATTGATGCCAACGGGACGGTCCATGCTCTCGTTTTTCCCTGCCGCCGCGTTGGGAATTCTTGGATGGACGTTAAATTGCGGCGGTCAGTTGAGGTCTATCCAACGCATTGGCAAGAATGGGCGGCAGAGTCGAAATAGGGGCACGCGGGGGGCCCGCCCCAGCCATTTGATCAAGCGATTTGACACCAGGGAGAGCTGCCTCATTCATTGGTTACTCAGAGAGAATGCCGAATCGCGAGATTCTGGCCACGGATGGCAACCGCGGAGCTCGGGTTGGACCCGGCCGCCACCCTCAAGTTCGGGTTCGGATGGGCTATGGTAACGGGCCTCCTATTCGCGGGTCTGCCGCCTGCTAAACGATCGCGTCCGGCATCCGGGCTGTCTGTGGCGGTTCCCAATGTTGCAATGCAAGGCGTTTTACGGCGCGCAATGTCAGGATGCAGAAGCAGCCATGGCACGAGGAGCGCGCAGCTTTAATTCCCCTCGTCTGGACCGCCGCACGCGCTTGTCCACTCGTTCTTTGCCAGGGCAAACCATCTGCGTGCCATTTGCAGGAACGCAGCTCGTTTTGTTTCATCCTCGGCTGTCTGCGCTAACTTCAAGCACTCTGTGGCAAAGCACCGATACTCGTCCGACTTGTTCACTGCGAGCATGACTGGCTCCTTAGTTCAAATCCCACAAGCTGACAATTCTGCAAAATTAGGGGCTTTGATTCTTAAAGCCTTGCTATCACATGCCGGTCCGAGTTTCCTCGTTATTGATCGTGAACCCTAAGGATGTTCAACAATGCGGTCCCCTTGCAGCGGTCACAACCGATCTTCGCCGTCCCCTCACGTTTACCGGCTTAATATTGGGAACCGCTGCTGCCCAAACACTCGCGGCGAGGAGCAAAGTTAGAGCTAACATTATGATGATTTCTGTCGGTATAAACATGATTGCTCCATTCATGACACGCAACCTCGTGCAATATGAGCCGATTTGGAATGAGTGAGAGGGCTGCTGAGCCCTTCGCACTCAACGGCTAATGGCTGATCGCCGAGGCCGATTTGCTCGTTGCGCTTGACCGGCAGCATGTGGACAAGCGGCAACCGGTCGCCTTTTTGTGCGCGGTTTACAATCTCCGTGGCCACAGCGGAAGGAGCGGCTGACCACGTGGTTGAGACCGACAGCTCGGTTGTGACGAGGGAGACCGCCGCGAGTACTACGACGCACCCCCTACGAAGGTATGGAAAAGCATGATTTACGGAGCTAATTGGACCGCTTCGAATTGGCATTGCTACATTCCCCCGATATCGACGGGTGAACATTAAGCCCGATGTCCAAGCCCGAAAATTCAGATAATGTCCCTAAGGGAAGTCCCTTAGTCCTACAGCCTCAAACGGGAGACGGTCACAATGGTTGGACTCGGTAGTCGGGGCTTAGTGCTTGTCGCAATCTTGGCGGTTACACCGGCATTTGCGGCTGACCCGGACAATGGGGAGCGACTTGCGCGGCGATGGTGTGCAGCGTGTCATGTCATAGCGTCGGATCAGCGTGGTCCCACAGGCGAAGCACCGCCCTTCAGGACGATAGCAGCAAAGCCTGGCTTTGATACCGCCAAGCTCGCATTCTTCCTGATGGACCCGCATCCGAAGATGCCAAATATGCAACTATCCCGGACGGAAGCGGCAGACCTTGCGGCGTATATTGCAACGCTCAAATAACCCGGCAATCCTGACCTCCGCAAATCCGTTCACATGCACTTCCACTATGAGCTGTTTGCTGAAATCCTACAGGACTTGGCTAACACGGTATCGAAGATGCCGCTTGCCGATGCAGAGCACCGAGATAGGCTGCGGGGCGGAGCAAAGGCTCTTTACCGCGCGCTTGGTGATGGACAATGACGCCGCTCGTCCTTTCTTACCAGAAACCGGCGTTGAATTGAACATGATATTTCTTCGTAGAGTATCCGGGCAGAGTATCCGACATGAGAGCTAAGGACGTCATGGTCACGAAAGTACTTACCGTTGGTCCGCAAGTTTCAGTTCGGGAAGTTGCTAAAATCTTGCTTAGTAATAGAATTAGTGCTCTTCCCGTTGTCGATGAACAAGGAGAGCTGATTGGAATTATCAGTGAAGGGGATTTAGCGCGACGAGTTAAGCTGGACACCAATTACCGTCGCTCCTGGTGGTTGGAAATGTTTTCCGGGAAGAGCAAGCAAGATCTAGCAAAGGAATATCTGAAATCGCGTGGCTGCAAAGTCAGAGACGTGATGACTAAGAAGGTTATCACAGCAAAGCCGACTGCTACCCTTCGGGACATCGCTGCGCTACTCGAAAAAAGCCGTATCAAACGAGTGCCGATTGTCGATAAAGGTAAAGTGATTGGAATCGTAAGTCGTGCCAATCTCATTCAGGCTCTGGCGAGCTTAGGCGAGGAAAGCAAGCAAAGTACGATAAGCGATATAATGATTCGGAAGAAGATCATGAAGGAGTTCAAGTCTGAGAAATGGAGTAAGGGGTCGCTGTTGAACGTGATGGTCCGAGATGGCAAAGTCAAACTGTGGGGCATGGTCGATTCTGAACCAGAAAAAGAAGCCGCGCGAGTAGCGGCAGAAACAGTCGAAGGTGTCAAGGCAATCGAGAATAACGTGACCGTACTTTGTCAGCATCCATAGCTTACTGTGACACCGTAGCGCGGATCGTTCTAGTGAGACACTCGCCCCGAAAAGCCTAACAATCCTATAGAAAGATTTGGTTGAGCACGAGGCCGGCATGCACAGCAGGATCGAATTTGAGCCCAGATCCAGGCGATAAATCCTACGAAGCTGGCTGTCTCCAGATTAGGGACTTTCCTTTGAACGGGGGGCGCACCTGAGGTAACACGAAGATCAAGCTTTTCGATGCACAATGTCGGAAGGGCCGTTCATCGGCTCGGACTCCCGCGACGCAGATGAGCGTGGTCGGATTGCCCACATTGCATGCTCCTTTGCCTGTATATGTCTTATGCTTTTAAGCGGCTCGGGTTGCCTCTTTGAGGGCGCGCATCACATCCTCTCGTGAGATGATACCGAGCAGTTGGCCTTGCGCGTCGACAACGGGAAAACTGCGGGCCTTGAGGTTCACCATCAACTGCAGAACGCGCGTCAATGGTGCTGCCGGCTCGACATGAACAACGGCTTCGGTCATTGTTTCTGCAACCGGACGACGCATCAGCTCGTCATAACGAGGGAGCATTTGACCCGTTGTGAAAGCAAAGGTTCGTAGGAAATCGAACTTAGTCACGATACCGACCATATTTCCGTCTTCCACCACGGGAAACGAGTTGAAATCGTGCTGCTCAAACAGCTGCTCGAGCTCGCGCATGGTGAGCTGGCGCGTAACCGTGATCACGGAACGGGTCATGTATTGCGCGGCCG
>Ga0306920_100012481_pt1 | contig 11532 bp, 10 predicted proteins | sample flu12Cox44000170_FD_204666 | JGI IMG/M metagenome (GOLD analysis project Ga0306920, IMG submission 204666) | Lab enrichment of tropical soil microbial communities from Luquillo Experimental Forest, Puerto Rico - flux4day.12C.oxic.44.000.170 (v2)... | ecosystem: Environmental > Terrestrial >...
CAGGTTATGTTCCGCTAACGTTCTCCGTACTTTGCGGGGTTTGTACGCCGAGTTAGTAACTCTTTCCGAGCGGGATAAGGAAGCAAACACCGGGTCTCACATAAAAGTCTCAATGGCTCAAGTACTGGTCCATCCAACCCACCCAACGTCGCGCGACGTCCATGGAGCGGACGGGATCGCCAGGGAAGTGGCCGGAGACCGGATAGGCGACGAACTGCACCGGCACGCCACGGTCTTTAAGGGCGTGGTACATGAGGTAGGACTCGGTGATGGGCACGCGGGCGTCGCCGGTATCGCAGAGAATCAATGTGGGGGTGCGGATCTCGGCGGCGTTAGTGATAGGTGACTGGTCGCGATACGCCTGCAGGTAATCGCCCGTCCAGGGCGAGCCGCCGAAGGAATAACGCATGGTAACGTTGAAGTCGCTGAGATTGTATTCGTGCACCAGATCGTTCACAGCAGCGCCGGAGAGGGCTGCCTTCCAGATGTGATAGTGGCCGATCAGCCAGGAAGTCATGTAACCGCCGTAGGACCATCCTGAAACGGCGATTCTGGAGGTATCCACGAAGCCGAGCTTCTCAAGCGCTTCGACGCCCGCCATCACGTCGCGCCCCGGCCCCGCGCCGGCGTCGTTAAAGATCGCGCGCTGATACAAATTACCCAAGTTGTCGCTGCCGCGATAGTTGGGCTGGAACACCACGTAGTCGTGGGCGGCGAGAAGCTGAGCGAGAAAGCTAAAGGACGAGGTGGAAGCCGCCTGGGGCCCGCCGTGCACTAGCAGGACTAAGGGATACTTCTTCTCTTGTTTGAAGCCGGGCGGATAGACTACCACGCCATCCTCAACGAAGCCGTTTGGACCTTTCCACTCGAACGATTCGCCTCGCCCGAGGGCGCGCGAGGCGATTTCCTGGTTGAAGTTGGTGAGGCGGCGGGGCGTGGAGTTGGGCGACGCTAGGTAATAGATCTCGTTCGGCTGGGTAGGCGAGCTGCCGGCCAAAACGATGGCGTCGTCTTTACCTACAGACATATCGATCCAGAAGAGCCAGGCAGGGTTAACGTCTCCCAGATTGAGCTTGCGCGCAGGGCCCGAGAGCGGCTGCAGCCAAAGCGAGACACGAGTGCCGTCGTTGCCGCCCACGAGGAGCGATTTGCCATCCGCCATCCAGACGGCGCGCACGAGGTCGCGATCGAGTGCGCGCGCCACCTCCGTGCCCTCGCCGCCCGCAGCTGGCGCCACGTGGATGGCATTTTCGTTGTTGGGATCGCCGTCGCGCGGGTACCAGTAGGCCACCTGCGACCCGTCGGGCGAGTAGAGCGGAAAGCCCTCAAGAGCCTTGCGGGAGGTAAGCTGATGCATCTCGCCACTTGCGACATCGAGTATCTCGATCACCGCCTGGTCCAAGTCGCCAAACGCAGGAGTGGCTTGACGGACGAAGGCGACCGATTTGCCATCGGGTGACCAGGAAAGTGGCGAGGCGGGCGGAGAGGGCGGCGCGCTCCTGGGCAGGCTCCACGATCCCGAGGTCAGGCGGTGAGGCTGGCCGCCTTCCGCTGGCACTAGCCAAATGTGAGATGGTGTGGGTGCGGCGGTCGCCAGGTAGTCGTTGTTCCCTACCTCGAAGGCGTCGTTGTGCTGCTCAATCTCCTTCTTGTTGGGCGGCTCGTCTGGTGTGACGTAGGCGATCTCACGCCCGTCAGGGCTCCAGACAAATTGCTCCACACCCTTGGCAGCGTCTGTGATCTTGTGGGCTTCGCCGCCGTTCATCGGCAGGATAAAGACCTGTTCCTGCGGCTCAGGTGGTTTCGGAGCTTTCTCGGCGCCTTCGCCGCCGGGCGGCGCCTGAGCGAGGAAAGCCAGACGATCCCCTGTAGGCGACCAACGGGGCGACCCGACGCCCTTGCGATCGTAGGTGAGCGGGCGCTGGGCTCCAGTGTGGACCTCAATCAACACGAGGGACGTATCGTAGCGGTCGTCCTTCAAGTTGGGACGGCCCAGCACAAAGGCGATGGACTTGCCGTCCGGGGAAAGCTGCGGATCGGAGACGCGCGTGATCTTCACGGAATCTTCGAGCGCAAGGCGCTTGGGCTGATCTTCGGCCGCTGCCGCCGTGAGGTACAGCGTCGCCACTGCGAGCAGGCTACACAGGGCCACTTTGATGAATCGGTGCTTTTCCCCCTGCTGCGGCTCTTCTTGTCGCTTGCTCGCTTCCTCTTGTCTGGTCCCTTTCTCGCGCTTCACCATTTGCGGACCTCCTTTGTGTAAGCAGAGCCGAACTTCCATTTTGGTATCCGAGCCACAGCAGTGTAATCCCGCCGGCTCGTTCGCAACCATAATCCGCAGTAAATGAAGCGCATGGTCCTTTCCCAGGTCTTTGGATCGCGATAGCTCGATCGTCATTCGTCCTCCCCACTTGTCAACACTTAAGCAGAACAGAACTGGTCTGACACCTAGCTCCTGAAACCTGGCACCTTACCCGGGAGGCCAATGGAACACCCGACCCCCGAGCACATGGACGTGCAGATGGTACACTGATTGCCCCGCCCACGCGCCATTGTTGATAACGGCTCGGTAGCCCTTGCCTTCCAGTCCTCGCTCGCGCGCCAGCCGCGCCGCCAAGGTGAAGAGCCGCCCGAGCAACTTCTCGTCGCTTTCGCCTGCTTCCTTCAGCGAGGGCAAGTGCATGCGGGGAATCACCAACAGGTGAACGGGCGCCTGGGGATGAATGTCCTCTATTGCCACCGCCAGTTCGTCCTCCAGGACGATTTTTGCAGGAGCTTGGTGGTCAATGATCCGGCAAAAGATGCAGTTTTCCATAAGTCCTTGTCCCTGGCTTTTTCGAGCTAATTCAACCGAACGACGAATGTTTCCGTGGCAAGGCCGGCCTCGCGCAAGTGCTGCGCGAGTTGCTGGGCGCCTTCCTCAGTGGCTTCGTGGCCCACGCGCACTCGGTGGAAGAGGCCGTCGCCGCGATCAAAGCTCTGGATGATGACGGGGTTAAAGATTGGGCTGACCCGGGCCTGCAGCCGCTCAGCGTTGCTCCAGTTCCTAAAGGCGCCTACTTGCACGGCGTAGACGCCCGGCTCGCCGCCGGGACTCCCCGGAGGCGGCATTCCCAGAATCTCCAGTTGCACGCGCGCGACTCCCGGTCCAATCATGTCGATAGCGCGAGCGCTGGCGTATGAAAGGTCGATAATGCGGCCCTCGATAAAGGGGCCGCGATCGTTGATGCGTACCGTCACGTCGCGGCCGTTGTCGAGGTCGTGAACCCGCACTTGAGTGTTGAAGGGGAGGGTGCGATGCGCAGCCGTCAGTTCGTACATGTTATAAATTTCGCCGTCCGTGGTCGGACGGCCGTGGTAAGGATGCCCGTACCAGGAGGCCAAGCCTTGTTCACCTTGAATGATTGGGGCGGCGGGAACTGCACCGGTACTGGTTGGAGGTGGAGGCTGCGGAACGCGTGCGATAGGTCGATGGCCACGGTGACAGCCGCCAGCCAGCACCGCCACTCCGAGCACCAGCAGGCGGCACGCGGTCTGCGGCATACGAGGTCTCATTGCCACCCCGCCGGGCATTCCGCAACCGGGTTGGAGTCCCTGTCTACCGTATACCGTCTACCGTCTACTTCTTTTCCAAGTTCTGCGCCATCTTCGTCAGGTTCTTAGACGCTTTGCGCAGCAACTCCGCCATCTCCCGCCTGGTCTTGGGCCTTACCTTTTGTTCTACAAATTCGACGAAATTCTTGAGTTCTTGATCGATGAGTCTTCCTGCCTCTTCAAAATTCATGGCCTCCTCCGTCTTGGATCCTTCGCTTCACTCAGGATGACTCGTCATTCTGATCCCGCAGAGCGGAAGCAGCAAAGCGAAGAATGCCCTTTGGGTGCGGGCCGAAGGCACCTTTGTGCACTGTTTCCGGCCACTTCTTGCGAATGGTATCCGAACTGGGGACTACGGACAACGAGAAATGATGAAACAAGTGATGCCGGCCCCATGTCCCGCGCAGTTTACCCTTCACACTTCATACCGAATCCTTCATACTGACTGGGTATGGCTTTGTCCCCAAAACTGTGGTTCAAACTGCAAAGATTGAAGACTAGTTGGCTCTCGGCGCTGGGTTCCAAGGAGCAGTCTTATGATTCGGCGCACCGCATGTGCCCGAATTGTCGCGCGCTGATCGAGCGTGGCGCATCCGAGTGCCCCTTGTGCGGGGCGCCCACTAAGCCGCCGCGCTCGCGTGCCACTTCGACGCCCGGACGGGTCCTGGGCGGCATCATTCCTGTTCCTTCTACGGCGACCTCGGCTTTGGTGGCCGCCAACTTGGCCCTCTATGCCATCAGTTGGTACCTCACCCAAAACTTGGCTTCCGCCGAGCTCAACGCCGCCCCGGCGATGGGTGGCATCGACAGCCGAGTGTTGATCCGGCTCGGCGCCAAGTATGGGCCGTTGATGGTCGCCGGGCAGTGGTGGCGGCTGGTCACGGCCGTGTTTCTCCACGCCGGCCTGCTTCACATTGTCTTGAACCTCTGGTGCCTGTTCGACCTCGGTCCGGCAGTGGAGTCACTTTTCTCAACGGCTAAGTTCATCTTTTTTTACCTTGTAGCCGGCGTCGCAGGATTTGTCGTCAGTTTTCTTTGGAGTCCTTATGGCGTCTCCATTGGCGCGTCGGGGGCGATTCTCGGCCTTATTGGAGTGCTCATCGGCGCCAGCATGCACCATGGTGGTCTGGGGCGGGAGATGCGCAGCCAACTTTGGCGCTGGGTCCTCTACATCCTCATTTTCGGTTTGTTCTTCGCCACCGACAACGCGGCCCATATCGGCGGTCTAGGTGCCGGTTTCTTATTCGGGTATCTCGTCCCGGAAGGTGAACCGACAACTCGGGCGAGTGAGAACCTTTGGAACACTCTGGCCCTTCTGTCAGTGATGACCATTGCCGGCTCTTTTGCCCTGATGGCCCTGCAACTGAGTCAGCCTGTGCGGTAAGTTCCTCGGGAGAATACGTATGATTCATGCCGTGAGAACAACCATGGATTCTGCCGGTCGCTTGGTCATTCCTAAGAAACTACGGCAAGCCGCCGGGTTGAAAACGGGCGCGCTGCTCGAGATTCAGTGCCGAGACGGCCGGATCGAGATCGAACCGGTGCCGATCGAACTACGATTCGTCCGCCACGGCAAGTTTGTGGTGGCACTGCCGAAGCGGCGTCCGTCTGAGCCTTTCACAGCCGAAACCGTCGAAGCCACACTCGAAGCGCTTCGTGAGGAACGAGGAGGAAAAGGTAGTAATTCCCGGCGCTTACGCTAAAAGGGGTCATCCTGAGCCATGAGATTCGTTTCAGGACTGATTGTCGGGGTTGCACTGGTTCCAATAGCCTTTTACTTGTACATGCGCTCCGGCGATGCGCCTGTGGCAACCTCCGCTCCCCCGATGCCGATGGAGGACGTGCTCGCCAAGAGCGCTCTTCACGCCAAGCTGCGCCAAGAAGCACCCATGACCGTTCCCATCCGTGCAGATGACGCTGCATTGCTCGCAGGCGCGCGCGTTTATCGAGATGACTGCGCCGTCTGCCACGGGCTGCCTCATCAGCCGGCAACGGCGGTCTCGAAAGGGATGTACCCTCGACCCCCGCAACTCTTTCAGTCGGACCAAATGGTAACGGACGATCCTGCTGGGGTAACTTTCTGGAAGGCCAAGTATGGGATCCGCCTGTCCGGTATGCCAGGCTTTCAAGCTTCCCTCTCCGACGAACAATTGTGGCAGGTTAGTCTGTTGCTGGCTGGTGCCGACAAGCTGCCAGCCTCTGCCGAGCAGGCCCTCACTGCACCGGCGTCGACTGGAGATTCATCCAAATAGTGTGGCAGCGCGCCCTCCGCTGTGCCGGGCTGCGGTGCTGGTTCGCATGAGCGCTACTCCCAAAGATCAGGCTCTGGCTAAGCCGGAAGAATCCAAGCGGGTCTGGGAGCTGCTGCCCCATATCCTCGAGTTTATCCGGCCCCGCCGGGGGCTTCTGGCGTTGGGCTTTGTCCTAATGGTCATCAACCGGGCCTCGGGCCTCGTCCTTCCCGGCTCATCGAAGTTTCTGATTGATAATGTCATCATCAAGCGGCAGATCCATCTTCTCCTGCCGCTGGTACTGGCGGTTATCGGCGCCACTGCGCTTCAGGGGATCACCGACTACAGCCTCACCCAGCTTCTTTCCAAGGAGGCGCAGCGACTGATCGCCGAACTGCGGCGCAAGGTGCAGGTGCACGTGGGGCGACTGCCGGTGGCCTACTACGACTCGAACAAGGCGGGAACGCTGGTGGCGCGCATCATGACGGACGTGGAAGGGGTGCGCAACCTCGTCGGTACGGGGCTGGTGCAGTTTGTGGGCGGACTGATGACCGCGACCTTCGCCCTGTTTGTATTGCTGAAGATCAGCGCGTTCATGACGCTGGTGGCGGCCGTCATTCTGCTCAGCTTTGGTCTCTTCATGCGGAAAGCGTTCGGCATCATTCGGCCAATCTTTCGCGCCCGTTCCAAGATCAACGCCGAAGTGACGGGTCGGCTTACGGAATCGCTGGGCGGCGTGCGCGTGGTCAAGGGATACCATGCCGAGGCACGGGAGGCGCAGGTGTTCGCGGGTGGTGTGGAGCGGTTATTGCAGAACGTCTTGAAGAGCCTGACGACAATGTCCGTGATGAGCCTCGCGGGCACTGCGGCCCTGGGTCTGGTTAGCGCTCTTATTATGTTTCTGGGTGCCCGCGAGATCGTTGCCGGCGCGATGACGCTGGGTACCTTCGTCACTTACACCATGTTTCTAGGCTTGCTCATTGTACCGGTCGGCCAGGTCGTGAACATCGGCACCCAGCTCAGCGAGGCTGTGGCGGGACTTGAACGCACGCGTGAAGTGCTGGACGAACGGCCGGAAGACCAGGACCCGCGCCGGTCGCTGACGCTCGGCCCGGTTCAAGGAACAGTGGTCTTTGACAACGTCAGCTTCGCCTACGACGCAGGCAAAACGGTGCTCAGCGAGGTCAGCTTCACGGCTGAGCCGGACACCGTGACGGCACTGGTGGGGCCGTCCGGGGCCGGAAAGTCGACCATCATTGGCCTGGTCTGCGCCTTTCATGTTCCCACGGAGGGAAAAGTCCTGGTTGATGGAGCGGATCTTTCCACGGTGCGGCTGGATTCCTACCGCACGCAACTGGGTGTGGTGCTGCAGGAGACATTCCTCTTCGACGGCACCATTAGGGAGAACGTGGCCTTCTCGCGCCCCGAAGCCACAGAGGAGCAGGTTCTGGCGGCCTGCCGCATCGCGCGGGTGGACGAATTTGCCGAGAGCTTTGAAAAGAAGTATGACACGGTGGTGGGTGAGCGTGGCGTCAAACTCTCGGGCGGCCAGCGCCAGCGGGTCTCCATCGCACGGGCCATCCTGGCTGACCCCAGGATTCTGATCCTGGACGAAGCGACTTCGAGCCTTGATTCCGAGTCGGAGGCGATGATTCAGGAAGGATTGGGGTACCTTATGCGCGGACGCACCACGTTTGTCATCGCCCACCGTCTCTCCACTGTCCGGCGCGCCCATCAGATTCTGGTGGTGGAAACCGGACGCATTATCGAGCGCGGCACCCACGCCTCGCTCTACGACCTTGGTGGGCGCTACTATGACCTCTACACCAAGCAGCACGGCGTGGAGAGTAATCTGTTCCTGGCTCCGGGCGAGTGTGACGAGACAGTGCCGGAAAGGGAATCAGAGCCCGAGAAGGAACCCGCTTTACCTGACCCTGTGCGCCTGCTGCGAGGACAGGATAGCTGAACTGGTCGACAGAAGTTGTGCTGACATAGAGCTGTCTTGCAACGCTGCCACTCCAATGGTTCGGGGGGGAAAGTCTGGGGGCTTACAACGGGGCGGGCCAATAGGCGCTGGCCGAAGCTACAGATTGCGGTAGACCTCCCGTCTGTGGCCGATTCTGACTACGAGGACGATCAGGCGCTCCTGTTCGACGGTGTAAACGATGCGGTAGTTTCCCGAGCGAAGGCGGAAGAACTCATGCTTCCCGTGAAGCTTCTTCGCACCGGGCGGGTACGGCTCGGCTGACAGGGCGTCAATTTTCTCAAGGATGCGATTCTGGTCCGGCTTGGGAATGTCGGCCAACTGACGCAGGGCGGCAGGTAGGATCGTTATCTGGTAGGCCACCGCTCATAGCCCCAGTTTCTTCTTGGCTTTTTCCCATGGAATGGGCTTCTCACCCCTGCCTGTAGATTTCGCGAGAACCTTCTCGGCTTCCCGGACGTCGAGGCGATCCTCGAGCGCTTCCAGCAACGTTAAGTCCTCAAGAGGGATGAGAGCGGCCACATCTTTGCCACGGCGATGCAGAACGATTCGTTCCCGCCCGTTGGCCACTCGATTCATCGTTTCTGCGAACGCCTGGCGGACTTTCCCGGTTGCAATGCGCGTCATATGTGGTCGTCAGATAGGTGCGTCTCGTACCTCATGTACGATCATGGGTCCCTGGACTTCAGTTTGTCAACAGGCTGGCTTTCCTGGCCAGAAACGCAATTTCGCGCTCCGTGTCAGCATTCACGTTCGCTCGCTTGACTTCGCGTTCCGTGGCGCATAAGCTCTGGGGCTTGTCGCTAGCTCGTGCGCAATCGCTAGTGCGCCGCCCCTCTTCGACCATCCCTGGTGCTGATTTCGGCCAACGCCATTTGCCGGTTTAAGGGAGAATGCGCTGTGAGCACGGCTGGTCAAGGAGGATTCACGATGTGGAGGCGTTCGCTGTTGCTCCTGTTCGTTCTTGCCACGGGCGCGCTGGCGCAAGCCCAAGATATCGATATTCCCTACCAGAAGTTCGTGCTCTCGAACGGCCTCACCTTGATAGTCCACGAGGACCACAAAGCGCCCATCGTGGCCGTGAACCTGTGGTATCACGTCGGCTCCAAGAACGAAAAGCCAGGGAAGACCGGCTTCGCGCATCTTTTCGAGCACCTGATGTTCGGCGGCAGCCAACACGCCCAAGGGAGTTACATCAAGGCCCTGGAACAGGTCGGCGCCACCGATCTGAACGGAACCACCAGTTTTGACCGGACCAACTACTTCGAGAATGTACCGACCTCGGCGCTGGATTATACATTGTGGATGGAGTCGGACCGGATGGGATTTCTCGATTTAAGCCAGAAGACTCTAGACCTGCAGCGCGGCGTAGTGCAGAACGAGAAGCGGCAAGGCGAGAATCAGCCCTATCGCCTTACGGAGGAATACATTCCTGAGAATACATACCCGGCCGGCCACCCTTATTCCTGGGACGTGATCGGCGAGATGGCGGACCTGGATGCGGCCTCTTTCAAGGACGTGCAGGATTGGTTCAAGACCTACTACGGCCCGTCGAACGTCGTGATCGTGCTGGCTGGGGACATCGACACAAAGACGGCGCGCGAAAAGGTTGAAAAGTATTTCGGCGAGACCCCGCCAGGGCCGCCCGTTACTCACCAACAGGTCTGGATCGCCAAGATGACGGGTGTCCACCGCGCCATCGCGCAGGACCGCGTTCCGCTGCCGCGAATCTACATGGTCTGGAACGTGCCCCAGTTCGGGAGCGCAGACGCCGATTATCTCGACCTGGTCAGCGCCTGCCTGGGCCAGGGCAAGACCTCGCGTCTCTACAAGCGGCTGATCTACGATGACCCGATCGCCAGCGATGTCGCCGTGTATGTCGATGCGCGGGAGATCGGCGGGCAGTTCTACATTCAGGTGACGGCGCGACCCGGACATAACCTTGACGAGATCGAGAAGGAAATCGACGAGGAGCTGGCGCGATTCCTCAAAGACGGACCCACGCCCACGGAGTTGCAGCGCGTCGAGACGCAGTACCTGGCGAGCTTCCTTCGCGGCGTGGAGCGCATTGGCGGCTTCGGCGGGAAGTCCGACCGGCTGGCGCAATATGCCGTCTATACCGGCAATCCCGACGGCTACAAGGTGACGCTCAAGCGCGTGCGTGAAGCGACGGCAGAGGACTTGAGGGCGGCGGCAAATGGCTGGCTCTCGGACGGGGTCTACGTTGCCGAAGTCCTACCGTTTCCTGAGTACAAAGCGGTCGAGACCGGGGAGGGCCGCTCGAAACCGCCCGTGCCTGGAACCCCGCCGGAGCTGAAGCTGCCCAAGTTGCAGCGCGCCACGCTTTCCAATGGGCTTAAGGTCATTCTCGCCGAGCGGCATGACGTCCCGCTGGTGAACTGTTGGATGGCCGTGGACGCCGGCTATGCTGCTGACCAATTCGCTGCGCCCGGCACCGCCAAGCTCGCCGCCACGCTTCTCGTCGATGGCACGCGCACGCGCAGCGCGCTGAAGATCAATGACGAGGCGGCCTTGCTGGGAGCGGAGCTGGGCGGTGTTCCTTTCCCTAATCTGGGTCTTCCGTTCAATCTGGACTTCTCCATAGTGCGACTCTCGGCGCTGAAATCTAAACTTGACCCGTCGCTCGACCTGTTCGCTGATGTGATCCTGAACCCGTCGTTCCCCGAGGCCGATTTCAAGCGGGAACAAAAGCTGCAATTGGATGCGATCCAGCAGGAACAAAAGGATCCAATTCTGATGGCCTTGCGCGTCTTTCCCGGCCTCCTCTATGGACCGGGCCATGCCTATGGCAATCCTTTCACGGGATCGGGAACTGCGACAAGCGTCGAAAAGATCACGCGCGAGGATCTGGTGAAATTCCATCAGACGTGGTTCCGGCCTAACAATTCAACGTTAGTCTTCGTGGGTGACACCTCGCTGGCGGAGATGACGCCGAAGCTCGAACAGCTGTTTGCCGGCTGGAAACCCGGCCGGGTCCCGGTGAAGAACCTGTCTGTTGTGCAGCTCGCCCCTAAACCCGTCGTCTACATTGTCGATAAGCCAGATGCTTCCCAGTCGGTAATCCTGGCGGGGCACGTCGCGACACCGCCCAATACTCCACAAGAGATTACCATCCAGGCCATGAACGACGACATCGGCGGCGCATTCAGCTCGCGGCTGAATATGAATCTGCGCGAGGACAAGCATTGGGCCTACTTTGCGGTCAGCCTCCTCTTGAGTGCGCGCGCCCAGCGGCCGTTTATCGCTGTTACGTCAGTGCAGACGGACAAAACCAAGGAGTCGCTGGCGGAAGTCAATAAGGAACTGAGGGCGATACTTGCGGATCGTCCGGCGACGGAGGAGGAACTCGCGCGCATCCAAGCCAATGAAACCCTCCGGCTGCCGGGGTCGCGCGAGACGCTGGACTCGGTCGGGTCTTCTATTACGGATCTGTTGCAGTTCAGATGGCCGGACGATTATTACGACACCATGGCAGGCAAGATCCGAGCGTTGAAGACAAGCGACCTGGGTCAGACTGCTAGGGAGGTGATCCATCCCGATAACATCGTCTGGGTGGTGGTCGGCGACCGTGCCAAAATCGAGTCCGGCATACGCGAGTTGAATTTCGGCGAGATCCGCTTCATCGATGCCGATGGAAATCCCATTCCAAGCGGCCTGACAGCCAGTAGGTGAGAAGGCCAACTTGGCGTCTGTCGTACTTCG
>Ga0306920_100012482_pt1 | contig 11532 bp, 13 predicted proteins | sample flu12Cox44000170_FD_204666 | JGI IMG/M metagenome (GOLD analysis project Ga0306920, IMG submission 204666) | Lab enrichment of tropical soil microbial communities from Luquillo Experimental Forest, Puerto Rico - flux4day.12C.oxic.44.000.170 (v2)... | ecosystem: Environmental > Terrestrial >...
ATCGACGCGCATTTGACATTTGACGACGTTCGATTGCATAATACGATTATAGTGGACTTTTGATTTGACTGTGCTATCACGGCTCCAGGCCGCTTGCAAGCCATGGGACCAAGCGATTGCACGCACCAAACCCGAAGGTGGTGATAACCAGCCGGGTCCATCCGGAGGTGGTGTCATTCCTCGCCCTGCATGGCTTTGTCGTGGAGGCAAACGCCGATTGGCAAGCATGGCCGCGGGCGGAGTTGCGCCGTCGGATTAATGACGCGGAAGCGCTCATAGCGTTCATGTCCGACCACGTCACCGATGATCTTCTGGCCGCCTGCCCCCGACTGAAAATCATCGCCGCCGCCCTGAAGGGGTACGACAATTTTGATGTCGCGGCTTGCACCCGGCGCGGCATTTGGCTGTCCGTCGTGCCGGACGTCTTGGCGGCGCCGACCGCGGAACTCGCGATCGGCCTTGCCATCGCGCTCGCGCGCAATATCACGGCGGGGGACCGGCTCATTCGGCGCGGCGGTTACGCCGGCTGGCGCCCCATCCTCTATGGCGCCACGCTTGCCGGCGCTACGGTTGGAATCATCGGAATGGGCGTGGTCGGCAGAGCCATCGCCGAGCGGCTGCGTGGGTTCGAGCCGGGGCGAATCTTCTATTGCGACGCGCGCAACCTTGATCGAGTGACCCGGCAATGGGATTTGCCCCGGCCGGCCCCGTTCGACCGCGTTCTATCGGAAAGCGACTTCCTGTTTCTCGCATTGCCGCTCGACGCGCGCACGAAGCACATCATCGATCGCGATGCGCTCGCTCGCGTGCGGCCTGGCTGCCGGCTGATCAACCCGGCGCGCGGATCGCTGGTCGATGAGGAAGCCGTTGCCGACGCGCTCGCGGCGGGGCGGCTTGCGGGCTACGCCACCGATGCATTCGAGATGGAGGACTGGGCGCGCGGCGCAGACCGGCCGCGGCGGATCGCGAAACGGCTTCTGGCAGACGACGGGCGAACGGTCCTGACGCCGCATCTCGGCTCCGCCGTCGACGCCGCGCGCCGGGACATCGCGATGGAAGCCGCCCACAACGTCGTCGACTGGATCGAGGGGCACGCTCCGCGCGGGGCAGTTAACCGCCTGCAAGGGAGCCTGGCACGATAACGATGCTGAACCTGCGCGAGGTCCAGGCTTTTGTCGCCGTGGTTGACGCCGGCGGCTTCCATGATGCGGCGGGCCGGCTTGGGCTTGCGCAACCGACGATATCCCAGCAGGTCAAGAAGCTCGAAGAATCGGTCGGCGCGCGGCTCGTCACGCGCGACCGCAGCTCGCGCTGCGCCCCCACGGCGAGCGGATTGCGCCTCCTGCCGATCGCGCGCGCGCTGCTGCGCACCGCCGCGCGCGCGGTCGACGTCTCCGCAGGTCGGACCCTCGTCATCGGGGCCTGCAGCAACATCGGCATCTACATCCTGCCGCCGATCGCCAAACGGTTCGCCGACACGCTGGCCAGCGAAAACCTCCCGGAGATCGTCATCGGGACCAATCCGCAGACCGCGTCTCGCCTCGCGGCCGGTGAGGTCGACTTGGCCGTGATGGAATGGTGGGACGCACGCGCGGGTTTTGTCGCGCAGACATGGCGCCGGGAACCGCTTGTCCTCATTGTCCCGGCGCGGCATCCGTGGACGAAGCTGAGCGTCGTACCGCGCCGAACGCTCTTCGCGGCCGCATGGATCGGCGGCGAGCCGGGTACCGGCACCGGACGCCTCATCCGCGAGACCTTCGGCAAAGCCGCCGAGCGGCTGCGCATAGCGATGACCCTCGGCAGCACGGAAGCGGTCAAGGCCGCAGTTCGCGCCGGGTTGGGCGTGTCGCTGGTCACGCTCTCCTCGGTCGAGCAGGAGCTTCGCACCGGCAGCCTGTGCGCGGTCCCGATCGAAGGGGCCGTCACCCTGCAGAAAGAGCTGGTCGTCGTCCTGCCACAGGACGTCCCTTCGACCGCTCCGGCGCGTGCCTTCACGATGATGCTACAGACGACGGCGGTCAGTTCAGGCTAACAAGGGACGGCTTCAATGAAGTTGCGATTTCTCGGCTGTGGGGATGCGTTCGGCAGCGGCGGTCGGCTCAACACCTGCTTTTTAGTCGAAACCAGGAGCGCCACATTTCTGATCGACTGCGGTGCGTCCGGCCTCATCGCCATGCGGAGGTTCGGCATCGATCCGAACCGCATCGGTACGGTCTTCGTGTCGCACCTGCACGCCGATCACTTCGGCGGCCTGCCCTTCCTGCTGCTGGATGCCCAGCTCTACAGCCGACGCAACGCTCCCCTGACGCTGGTCGGCCCGCCGGGCTTTCATCGGCGCCTGATGGAAGCGATGGAGCTATTCTTTCCCGGCTCCTCGACCGTCCAGCGGAAGTTCTCGACCGAGATCCGCGAGATCGGCGCCGGAGAGACGAATACAATAAACGGAATCAGCGTGACCACTTATCTGGTTGAGCACGCGAGCGGCGCCCCGGCGCTGGCTTTGCGGTTTGTCTGTGACGGCAAGGTGCTCGCCTACACCGGTGATACCGAGTGGACGGAAAACCTTGTCCCGCTCGGGCGCGACGCCGATCTGCTGATTGCCGAGACGCTGTTCTTTGATCGCCAGGTCAAGTATCACCTGGACTACCGGACATTGAAAACCAATCTCGGTCGCATCGGCGCCAAGCGGGTGATCCTTACCCATATGGGCCCGCAGATGCTGGATCGCATCGCGCAGGTCGAGGAGGAAAGTGCCGACGACGGCAAGCTGGTCGAAATCTAGCTCACCACGTCGCCGAGTGACACAACATGGCTCCCGAACTCATGTTCTGGTTCGCGCTCGCGGCCAAAATGGCGATTACTGCCCTGTTCGTGAGCGTAGCCACCATCATTGCGGAAAGACTAGGTGCCACGGTGGGAGCGCTAGTGGCTACGCTACCGGTGTCGGCTGGACCTGTTTACGTGTTTCTGGCACTCGATCATGACGCGAGTTTCATTTCCACAAGCGCAATCGCAAGCCTTGCACTGAACGCTGCAACCGCAATTTTTGTGACGGTCTATGTTCTGGTCGCACAACGGCACTCGCTATGGAGCAGTGTATCTCGGGCGTTTACGGCGTGGGTCGCGGCGACATTGGCGCTCGGCTTTGTCGAGTGGACTGCTGCGTCGGCATCGCTTCTCAATGCTGTGGTCTTCGTACTCTGCGTCTTCATCGTCGAACCATTTTTGCTGGTACGCGTGCCACCCACGACACGGCCTTGGCACGACTTCGTGATACGGGCGGGTATGGTAACCCTCCTGGTCGGCGCCGTTGTCGCTCTGAGCTTCCAAATTGGTCCGGCGGGAAGCGGCATGCTTGCCGTGTTCCCGGTCATCTACATGAGCATCATGGTGATCTTGCATCCGCGCGTTGGCGGTCCCGCCACAGCGGCGGTGCTGGCGAACGCCATTCCGGGTCTTGCCGGATTCGGCGCAGCACTGCTGACGTTGCATCTCACAGCCGTACCACTCGGGTCCACACTGGCCCTCATTCTTGCCCTCGGTGTCTCCGTCGCTTGGAACGCCGCCATGTATGCCATACGGCACCAACAATCCCCCGCGTGAAAATGATCTCGCGCTACGACATTTGACGTGTCATGACGACAATGCACAGGCAAGCTAAAGAAATCGCGGATCTGATGACGATCTGTCCGCGTCCTCTGCACCGACAGAGCACGCCCCCACGGTTCGCGCGAAATCAGAGGTTCTCTCGAAATGAGGTCAGGGCATGGCAGTTGCTGTTGCATCGCCGAGGCTGCCAAAGAACTCCCGAATGTCTCGCGCTAGCGCATCCGGGCATTCGAGCGCCGGGAAGTGCCCTCCCCTCGGCATTTGCACCCATCGCTGGAGCGATCTCGGTGGCCTCAGGATCTCCTTGGGATGCTCGGCATAGCCTGTCGGGACGTCGACGGTGCCGTTCTCCGGTACGACCCATGGCTCGTGGTGGCGCGCGTAGTACGGCCAGAACGTTGAGCCGATCGCGCCGGTTGCCCAATACATCATGATGTTGGTCAGCAGCACGTCGCGCCCGAAATGCCCGTCGACGTCAGAGCTCCCGCAGATAATCAGGATCGGTTCCGAAGGCCCACGCATCGCCCGGGATTCGGTCGGGCCACCTCGTGCCCCGAAGGCGGCTTCGGAGATCGCTGAGCAATGCTTCGGGCACGGCTACGTGGAACGATCTTGGGGGCCGACCGTCCCATCGGATCAATGCCTCTCGCGCTGATCGCACTGCTTGTCTCCGTTTGGTAAGTCACGAGACCATGCTCTGGCGGTGGGTGCACTCGAGCAGCCCCCGGGGACTCGGTCTGTCGCAACCCCTGCCGAATACGCGGGTCTCGCAGCGCTTCGATTCACTCCGTCTCGGGCTGGCGCCGGATAGAGAATGATCTGTGTGCAGCCTCCTTCTCGCACGCTGCCAATTTGAGCTCGGTCCGTCGTGAAGCCGGAAGCGCCTTCGGGAAGGGACGTGATACAAACAAAGCCGCATGCCGAGTCCGCAAGTGCCACGACCGTCGCGGCATGCAGATATCCCGATGGCGCGACATGTTGTTTCACAACCTCGAACCGACCATACACGAAGCCCGTTCAGCTCCGATCCAGTCGAAGCCCAAGAGGCCCGGCAAGCTCCCCACGTGGTCGCTGCGAAAGCGCGCGCGGCTCGGCGTCATGGAAGTATTCTTTCCGCATTTCCTCGCGGCGTTTGAGCACGAATTCGCGCGCCTGCGCGCGCAGGCGTCCGAGTTGAAACTGTGCGATCCAATATTGAAGATCGAGTCGGTCGTGTATCGGAATGTGCGCCAGCTGGGCGGGTAAGCAATCGACACGATTTAACAGCCGGTTTATGGCGCAATGGCGTCGAACCAGCAGCTGTCGTGCGGCAACTGTGTAGGTAGCCCCTCGGGAGTGTCCCGCGGCCGGGCGCGCTATCGGTAGCGCGCCTCCGTGGACGGCTGCCTAGCCCGTGCATCGTTGGCGCCTCGGTGGTGGGCGCACCGTTGAAGGCTGCCATCGTGAGGTCCCCCCAATATTGAGACTTCGTCAGTTGCATGAAAGCGCCTCTCAGCCGCTCATTCTGGGCGACCGCATACAGGGATCTCTGGCCAAGCCTGAAAGGCGCCGGCCCTTTTGCATGGCTGTGGCGGTATGCCCGACACGACAAAGCGGAAGCTGGCCGATGAACTTGTTGCCTGGTGTTATGTCATTCTAATGGTCGATAGCTTTGCCACGCGCGGCATAGATCAGGCCTGCACATTTAGTGGATTATCGGCCATCGCCCGCAAGCGCACTTCGGATACTTATGGTGCCCTAGCCTTCTTGGCTGGCCAAACCTTCGTCGACCCACAACGTGTGGCCGCGGTCGGCTTCTCGCAAAGTGGCTGGGTTACCCTCTCAGTGGCAGAAGCAAATTCGTTCGAACTGTTCGTCCTTCCAAGCAATTTGAGGTTTCGTGCAGCGGTTGCGTCGTTCCTGTGTGCAGGGCTGCAGGGGCGCGCCCGGCGATACCCACGCTCATTCTTATTGGGGCCCTCGACGAATGGACGCCAGCGGCAGACTGCTCCGAGAAAATTGACGCTTGGGGCACTGACGGGGTACCGATCAAGCAAGTCGGCTATCCCAGCGCTCACCATGGTTTCTACTATCTGGAACTCCAACCCGACAGGACCATATTTGGCCGTTGGCGGAATACAATGGCGAGGCAGCGAACAATGCGAGCCTCCGGATGGAGCAGTTTCTCGATCGCCATCTCAACTGAGGGCATGCCAATCGCGGTGAGCACAATCGGACTTCTGGTGAGGGTCAACTTCCACCGGCAAGGACTTCCCGACGGGGAATGTTACACCGTTCTCTGACGTGAACCTCAGCCGACGCTCTTTCTACCGCCAGCACCGCAGCATCGCGATCGGGAGGAAGATGCCCGAGGGCCTCACGGGCCTGCGCGTAGGCGGCGCTTGCCTCCCCATACCCTCGACGACAGAAATCCCTCGCCCCTGTCTGCCGGGAGTAGTGCAATGCCTTAGGCCCCACCTCGCCGCGCACCGTGTCGCCAACGCGTCCTTGTTTGCAGGGGCGCTCGGGTCACCTTCCATACATTCCTGGGATTCTTCGCGAAAACTCGGAACACAAATAGGTCTCCTGGACGATACGGTCCTGGCGCCCTACGACCGAAAAGAAATCCCGCGTCGACTTTACCTGCAGATACTCGCTCTTGATATTGCGGAAGCACATCATGCCCCCGTATAGACCATGCCCTCCCGGATTGTAGCCCGAGAACAAACAATTGATGCACGCTTTGATGTATACGGACTTGGGCAGCTGTCGTTGGATATCCGCTAACTCGTCACGGAAAAAACCGCCGCTACTACCCGAGGAGGCGACACGGTGTTCGTCGTACTCAAGAACGATGACTAATCGCTCGCGATCAATCCCGCCGTTGGGCGCCGGTGCACCAAGCTCGAGCTGGACGCACAGCACGCCCGACACCTCAGATCCCTGAACAATGACTGGAACGGGAACATCGAATGCAAGCAAGCAAGCGCACAGTTCGCCGTGGTTAAGCGTGAATCCCATGAGATCTATGCTGCCGTTGACCGGCGACATGTCATCGAAAAACTGGCCTGAAAACTCAATACCGCGGATTGTGGTTCGCAGCGTCTTGCCGTCGTTCAAAAACGCGATGACCTCCTGCCCTCGCGCATCGGAATACGTACCTTGGTAGCGAACCACACTCACCCTCATGCCCTCCCAGATGGAGTTCCTCTCCGACCGCAATCTGCCGTATCTCAAATGTGTTCTGCCCCCCACTTGCTCAGAGCCCGCGTGCACCGCCTTCCCAACCACCCTGGTCGCCCTTGGGCGATGACAACAGCGTCCCAAGAAATTTGAAAATCCGCCTCAGTAAGCTGATCTTCATTGGTTTGATCGATGAGGTTGGCATCGGCACTCTCCCTGCTGACGCTCACGTCTTTCCGAGCGCATGGAGCACGACGCCCGGCGTAATCGGCATCGTCGTGATCGGCGCAGCGCCCAGTGCCCGCCAGCCGCGCCGGCGGCTACAATCAACACCGTCACGCTAAGAACTGCGCGACACCGCATCATATTCGGAGCCAGAGAACTCGATCAGATCGAAGCCGTTGCCGAAAGGATCCGCCATGTTGGCCATGCGGCCATATTCCTCGATCTGGATCGGCCGATCGAGCGTGGCGCCGAGTGCGGTCAGCCGCGATACCGACGCGTCGAGATCATCGACGATGAAATCGAGATGCACCGGCGTCCAGTGTCGGACAAAGCTGCGCGAGATTTTCTTGCCACCCAGATCCGCGACGGCGAGCCGATCGGCGAGCAGAAAGATCGGCAGATTCGCGCCCTCGAGCTCGACCCACCGCGGGCTCAGTCGCCGCCTCAACCTGAGACCTAAGCCCTCGCAATAGAATTGAATGCCGCGTGCCGCTTCGGTCACCTCGATATAGGCATGCACGGTCAGCATCGCGGGTCTCCTCGTCTTGCTCAGAGGTTTTGGCGTCACTCACGCTCGCATGTAGCAGTTGAGGTCGGGCGTCGGCATCGCCCTCGCCGGCTTGCAGCACCAGCCGGGCCCAGTCGTCGCGCTCGAATGACATGAGGCAGACCTCCTAGACGCACGCGATGATTCCATTCGTGACCGGCGTGATCTCGGGTGCTATGGCACTTTCGGACCCGAACAGCAGTTGGTTCCACAAGACATGGTGCGACCACCAGTCGAGCAACAGCCATTTGTCGAGAAGGCCTTGGTGCACGATGACATAGCCGGCGTTGTGTACCGCTTCACCGGAGAGTTCCTTGCGTTGCAGTGTCGAGATCACGATGTCATGCGCCGCTGAGCAACGTCGCATCCAATATCGTGGCTGGAGTGCTTCGCCTCCGAACCGCGTTGATGCCATCCAGTCACCGGCCGGGCGCCATAGATCGATGAAGGGCGCAGGCTAGTGCTGGTAAGGCCGGAGCGGAGCTGGCTTGATGTCCACGGCCACCGACGCCTGTTGCTGGACCGGACGCATAGTGCCTCCTTGAAGCCCCCAGACCGAGTGAGATCAGAGCACGTCGATCGAGTGGCTCATTTGATCTGACCAGCGAGCACTTTCGACACAAACCGGGCGATTGCTTCGCCGACCTCGTTGGGCGCTTCTTCCTGCAGAAAATGCGACCCTTTGATGAGAACCGTCTGCTGATTGGGCCAGGCGCGACAGAATTCGCGCTGCGCCCCAATCAGAAAACCCGCGGGCTCTGCGTCGATGAACAGCTTCGGGATCGCGCTCGTCGAAAGCCACTTCGCGTAGGACTCGACGATACTGACGACGTCGGCTGGCTCGCCCGCGATCGGCAGCTCTCTGGTCCAGCTCAGCATGGGCTGTCGCGACGGCCCGGGATTGCGATAGTACCGGCGGTAGACCTCCATGGCCTCCTTGGAGATGTGGCGGAGCGGTAGCAGGTACTCGATGAAGAGATTCTTCTGGAGAATAAGATCTTCGCCCCGCTCGCTGCGTTGCGCTTGGAAGAATGCGCGCGTGACCTCCGGCCATTCATCCCAGGACCGAAACGGCCGCACGATCCCCTCCAGGTAGACGATCGCCTTCACCCGCTCGGGATGACGTTGCGCCCAATAGAAGCCGAGGGCGGAGCCCCAATCATGAACAACAAGAATCACATTGTTCTTCAGCTCGAGCTTGTCGAACCAGGCATCGAGATATCGCTGGTGGTCGACGAAGCGGTAGGAGCCGTTGGGCGCTGCTCCCGAATTGCCCATGCCGACATAGTCCGGTGCAAGACAGCGGGCGTACGGCAGTAGAAACGGGATGATGTCCCGCCACAGGTACGACGGCGTCGGGTTGCCATGGAGGAAAACAATGGGGTCGCCCGCGCCGACGTCGACATAGGCCATGGTCGTATCGAGGACGCGAAGATACTTCCTGTACGACGTCTCTTCGGTCGAGATCGAAGGATGCGTGACATGCAGCATGGATGGCTCACGGATGCTAGGGTGAGACCTGTTCCGCCAGCCCGGCGGCGTCTGCAGATGTTGCCGGATAGAGCACGAGCTGCGTGCACCGAAACAGCGCGATGGTCCTGCCGCTTGTTTCGGCCCTGACCTCGGCGTCCCAGACTTGCGTAGTGCGACCTCCGTGCACGAGGCGAGCGATGCACGCGACGCCCCCATTGCGCGCCGTGCCGATGAAGTTGGCCTTGAGCTCGACGGTCGTGAATCCCGAGGCCTGTCGGGGAAGGGAACGGAGACAGCCAAAGCCGCACGCGCTATCGGCCAGGGCAACCACGGTCGCCGCGTGGAGGAAGCCGGTGATGGGCACCAGGTGGTGCTCTTTGACGTCGAAGCGCCCCCGAACTTCGCCGGCCTGCAGGTGCGTCCACTCGAATCCAAGCAGCCCCGGCAAACTGCCTCGTTGGCGTGCACCAAGCGCTGCCGCGGCATCCGCGCAATGATCGTTCATCGCTGCTCCTCACACCTCAACACCACTAACACTATTATACAGGTGTCGATTGCAGTCAACCATTAAAATTGCTTTAGTGGTGTCAAATGTCCAAGACCTCGCGCAAGTTCCGCGTTCCCGATGCGTTGGCCAATGTTTACGACTTTGCCAACACCCTCGACCTCCGCCGCTTCGTCCATCACGGTGTTCGGCATCAGACCGGGGACGAAATCGACAGCGCAGAGAAACTCGCCGCATGGATGGCGCAACGCGGCCTCCTCGAACGCGGCGCGAGACTGACGCCGGCGATGTTTGACGCGGCGATTCGACTGCGCGCGAGCATTCGCGAGTACCTTGCGTGCCAGCCCCTGGAACGTCACCGTCACCGCGGTGCTATCGACATGCTCAACAAGGCGATTGAGCCGTTTCCAATCACCGTCGAAGCGTCGTCCGAGAGCGATGGAATGCAGCTGAAGGCGGCCCGCAAAGATGCATTGGCAGGCATGTCCGTCATCGTCGCGGAGCTTTACAACGGGTCCGCGAACGGCACCCTCAGTCGGCTGAAGATATGCGCAGCCGACGAATGCCGCAGGGTGTTTTACGACCGCTCCAAGCCAGGCACGAGACGCTGGTGTCAGGCCGCGCTCTGCGGCAACAGAATGAAGACGCGGGCTTATCGCGAGCGACGCAGAGCGTGAGCCTGCTTCTGGCGTCGCGAGTTTGCGGCTGTTGGAGGAATTGCGGAGATTGTTTGGATATATTATACAGTACAAGTTGGTGCCCAGGGGCGGAATCGAACCACCGACACGGTGATTTTCCGGGGGCGAAAAACAGCAGCCCAGTCGCGCGCGGTCTACGATAAAGGCAGAAGCAGTTCGGGCGCAACAAAGTCCGTCGACGACGTCCCGAGCGCCTCGAGTATGCGATTAAAACAGCCTCTACCGTCGGCGTGATTAGGACCACTCTGCAATAACTGCGGCCCTGCTTGAGTGAGTGACAACGCCACGCGTGGGCGCCTTTTGCTCTGGCGCGTTGTGTTGCGCGATGGTCTGCTGCTCGCGCTCAGACGGCTCTGATTTTGTTCTTTTCCTGATCATAATCGCTTGACCGCACTGTATCATCACCCGCTCTTGTTATTCAAAGTGCTCACCAATGATTACCGAAGGCGAGCAAGTCGTCGTCAGACAGCGCCCCCGTAGTCGAGGCGATCCCATCCGATGATAGGGTTCTAGCGACGTACCCGCTTAGGACCACCCTACTTCCGAGATCAAAAAATTGGGCTGTCCAAACCGGTGATACCTGGCTGCTCAACAAGGAACAGTTTTTTAAGTATTGCTGGAAGCAATACGTCACAGTGGAAGCCGCCATTGCCCGCGCGAGAGATCACGGCTGGCAGATTGGGGAGATGCCAGAGGGTTATGTCGTGGCACCACCAAAAGGGGCTGCACGGGAAAAGACCCTAGACAACGCGGTGGTGAAATGACGGCAGAGCTGACAACAGTCAGCCGGTGACCAGGCTGAGTTCTTCGTGCCGGGTGAAGGCACGAGCATCGACGTTTGCCATGAGGTCATCAGGCTCGGGGACCGACCTGTCTTGTAGCGCTGCTCACCCACCTGGCGGGTATTTGCAATGTGGAACGAACCTCTTCTGTGCCAAGTGCATAATCGACGATGCCCCGGGTTCATAGGGGATAAGGTTCCGGATCACACTCGTCCCATATCCACGCTTCAAAAGAGCCGCGACGGGCGGTCCACCTATCTCTCTCCATTCGATGACCAGGTGATCGGACGAGCTGCCATTCGACTGCCCGTCCCAGTGCACCGATACTCGACCGCCGCTGTTGGAAAGTGCGCCGTACTTTGCTGCATTGGTCGCCAGCTCGTGAAGGACCATGGCTATCGCCTGACCGGCCCCCGGGTTCAGTATGACTTCGGGACCCCTGATTTCAGTATTGTTGCCCGCGGCATACGGTGCGAGCTCGCGCCGAACGAGCTCTGCCAGCGATATTCCCTCCCACCGACGCGAGCTCAA
>Ga0306920_100012483_pt1 | contig 11531 bp, 20 predicted proteins | sample flu12Cox44000170_FD_204666 | JGI IMG/M metagenome (GOLD analysis project Ga0306920, IMG submission 204666) | Lab enrichment of tropical soil microbial communities from Luquillo Experimental Forest, Puerto Rico - flux4day.12C.oxic.44.000.170 (v2)... | ecosystem: Environmental > Terrestrial >...
GCGCTTGACTGCGAATTGACAGAGCGAGCGCAAGGTCGCGCGCCAGCTTCGCGCGGCATGCGGCGGCTTGCTGTCGAGTAGCGCCTCGATCCATTCCGGCGGCAGGAGCGCGAACGGCCGGTCGCCGTAGGCGGCGCGGAAGCGCTCAAGGATTCCCCGCCGCATGCGTTGCGTGCCTGCGCTCTTCGAGGTGAAGAATTGTTGCGAGTCGAAATACTCGGCAATGACTGCGGCCACTGATCCGGGCTTGACGCGACCCGCGCCGATAGCGGTGCGCGGCCCGCTCATCGCCGCTTCGTAGGCGGCCATGAAGCTCGGCGACCAGGGCAAGCCGCGCAGCCGCACGCGCGGATGGTCGGGGCGGCGGAGGTAGTAATAGGCACGGCCGTCGCGGCGATCGACCCAAGCCCGCACGTATTTCGGGAGCTTCATTGCTTCGTCACCTGGAGATCGGCGAGCCACGGATTCGACTCGGTGGCGGGATCCGGTGCGCCGGCGAGCTCGAGGCGGGTGCCGTCGGGCATGGTGACGGCAGTCACGGGCTTGCCCGTCGCCTGCTCGGCTTGCTTGACCAGCTTCTTGATGCTCGGCTTGCGCGGCTTGGGCGGCTTGCCCTTCGCGGCCTGCAACGCAGCAAACAGCTTTTCCCAGTCTTCATCGGTGCGGGCAGGGAACAGCGACCAGGCATCGACGCGCCTCATGCCGAGACACGCGATATCCTCGCCGTCCAGGATTGGGTCGTCGTCGGACTCGCCGGTCATGCGAGCCTCGACCGCGATTTCATGCTAGTGGGGAAGTAGGTCATGTCAGCCGTCCTCTGCGGCGACTTGGCTTAGCCTCGGCTCGCTGTTCGACAGCGGCGAGCCGGGGCGCATTAGCTAGCGCGCAAATGCGGCGATAAGCAAGCGTCAGTCGCGCCTGGCTTGCCCTGAAATCGGTTCGGGGGCATGGTTGCGCGCGCCACCACCGACTCGATTGCCCCGATGCCTCCTCGCTCGAAAGCCGAAAGGGAAGCTGAGGCCTACCGTCCGTATCTTGTCGAGGACGAGCCGCTCGACCTACCGCCGCCGCCCGAGCCGCCCGAGCATTTGAGTCCGGCCATGCAGCGTTGGTGGGCGGCCGTTGTGAACGAGTACGTGCTGGAGCACCATCATCTGCTTTTGCTCGAAGCCGCCTGCAGTGCTTGGGATGAGATGGTCCTAGCCCGCGAGACCCTGCGCAAACAGGGGCTCGTCGTCAGCACTGGCGCCGGTGGAAGCAAGAAAAATCCGATTGCCGACATCGTGCGCGATTCCCGGATTGCCTTTGCCCGGCTCGTGCGGGAATTGGACTTGGATGTTGAAATGCCGAAGGTGGACAGGCACAACTGGCCACCGCGGCTGAAATCAAACCGCATCAGGTGATTCGCATGTTAAAGCGCCGCCAGCCAAAACCCCGGCTTCCGCAAATCACCCCACGCGCGCTCCAGCTTTTCAACGAACTCCAGACCCACGAACGCGGTACCGATGTCTGGTACAGCATTCACGACGCGTTGCATCGCGAGCTTGGCGCAAAGATTTGGGAATGGCCTTTAGATTGCAACGTCGGCGCGCACATCTGGGCCGAACTCGAGGCGGCAGCCGAAGCGGCCGAGCGCCGGCAGGTTGAGGTCGTAGCAGCGAAATAAAACCCGGCGGCGAGGGGAGCTACACCGCCGGGCAAGTGGCCACATCAACACCCAAGAAGAGAAGCCCCGAGCGTGCCGCCGATTCGGCGGGACGTCAACAGTCTGCTGTGAGGGAGGCTCCCGCCATGCTCCGCTTAAGCGACGACCAACTCGACCAGATCTTCCGTGCGGCTCAGCCGCTGCAAGTGCGCGACCGCGACGGGTTTTTGCAAGTAGTCGCCGAGCGCCTGCGAAACTGTCCCGAGCCGGGCGATGGGCAAGTGTTTCGCGCAGTCGCTGAGGCGCAAAAGATGTTTTTCTCCCCGCCCTTGGAGGTCGAAGGTGGAAGGAGAGTGAGCGGCGGCAAGTACGCATAACGCTCGACATTTTTCCGCGACAGGGTAGATTGGCTGCCGACAACATCGGTGGCGCGGCGGGGAACGATGCTGTCAACAACTTCGGGGCCGAACATGAACGAACACTTGGCTGAAACCCTGCATCGTTTTTCCTTCATGCAAGCTTGTAAACGCGCGGCCGCGCTCGGATTGACCGAGGGCGAGTATCGCGGTGTGCGCCGACGAATGGTCGAGAACTTTACCGAGGTGATTCGCGGACTGATGATGGAAGCGAACACGAACGATCCTGTTTCTGTGTTACCGGATTTTGCGGCATCGATTTGCGAGGTAGCCATCGCTGAGGCACGCAAGGCCGCGAAGGAAAGTGCGAAGCACGAAATTCAACGGCGCTGGCAGAAGGCATCCCTACCATGAAAGTAGACCCACTCGGTGTGCGGCCGCACGACCCCCTGACAAAGTGGAAACGCGAGGCTGAGGAGCAAGCAGAGGTCGCTGAGCGCGTGCGGCGTGTTGAGGAGAGCGAGCGGCGTCGGCGTGAGGAGCGGCAGGCACAACAACAGGACACGGTTGCGGAGTTGCGCACCGAGTTGACCAAAGAGGTCGCGGATTTGCGCGACGAGGTGAAGGTCTCACGCGAGTGTATTCTCGACGTGACATGCGAAGCGTTAGAGAAGCTCGCAAACAAAATTTTTGACGACGTCGACCGGAAGATTAGGGATACCGAGGACAAACTATACAGCTTAGTTGAACAACGCTTTGGTCGACTCGAAGGTCAAATCGCCGGAGCGCTTGGCGAGCGAAGATTCAAACGCTTCGCGAACGAAACTATCGCCGACGACGAATTGCCAAACTGGCGCAAGCCCGACAAGACAACAACACACTGATGCACTCTGCGGACGGCATCGTTTTCGGCCCCACCGTTGTTACGGAGCGGAGATCCGTGTCGGCGGAAGTTGGCACAATCCACGTTCTCGAACAGGACGGCCGCGCCGTCGCTTACTGGCAGGGCGCCGACAGCGAGAGCCCCACGTTCCTGTGCGCGATGGCGTCGGACGCGTACAACAGCAAGCCCGCCTTGCGTCAGCGTTTCATGGAATTGGCCGCGATGATGGCCACTGGGCGCGAGGTTGCTGTCACCAAAGTCGCGCCGGCGGCGTCGACGCCTTGGTGGGCCTCATTGCCTTGCGCCCGGTGTGACAACCCCGTCGCGGTCGATGTGATGCATCGCGCGCGCATGGCCCTCGAATTAGCCGAGATGCAGACCAGCCCGAACAGCGGTTTGCCCTTAGGTTGTTGCCGCTTGCGTGTTTTGGGCCAGATGAGCAGCGACCCGCGCCTGGAGCAACCGCGCTAAGTTTTCTTCCGCAGCGGGCGAGCCCGCCCGATACCGCGCGGGAGACGCCGAAGTGGCGCCGGCCTTTTCCTCCATGCCGGGCCGGCGTTGCTTCGGTGACCCAATTAACCTGACATTGCTGACGAGAATCAGGACGCATCGGCCGAGGTGCAATCATCCATTGGGTTCCCGGCCAGCGCACCGGTGACCTCCGGAGCCGGTTGTGATTCCGGTTGTTCTGCTCAATTTCAACCAGTGGTGCTGCAAAATCGGCTTGTTGCAAATTGTTCTCAGGTTGTCGTCCAGTTCGGCGTGATGACTCAGATCGCCCCATTTAGCTGGCTACGCCGGCGCCGGCGCTGACGCTGCGTCCCCAAATCAATTTTTTGGACGAACACGATTTTGGCACCGACGAACAAATGTTTGGCGCAAAATAGCAAATCCCGCACGGGCGCCAACGCGACTAAAGAGCGATTAAACCCGGCAACGGCGCGAAAACAATGGCTCGCGCTTTGGTGCGGCCAGTTTTTTCATTTGCGAAGATGCGTTTCACACCACTGAAATCCCTCGGCAATCTCATCCTCATGACGCTGATCTGCCTCGTCATCTTCTGGATCTTCATGGCGCTGCGGCCGGCAAAGGCGGCAACGGTTCTCTGGCCCGAGGTTCCCCCAACAGTTCTCTTCACTGAACCGGGCGGAATACTCGTGGACCACGTAAAACGATGGATCGATCTTGCCGCGTCCGGTCAGGATGTCGAAATTTACGGCCCATGCTATTCGGCCTGCACATTGATTACGGCGTACGTCCCAAAGGAACGGTTGTGTTTTGCTAAATTTTCTTCACTCAATTTTCATCAGGTTACCTACATGGGGCACCCCACTGTTCCCGCTGCGCAATACACAGAATGGATGTTCAATCGTTATCCTGAAGACATCCGCGCATGGCTAAACAAAAGAGGCGGAATCGAGAAACTGCCCCTTACCGGTTTAACGCATGAATGGTGGATACTTTGGGCAAATGAGTTGTGGGAGATGGGCTATCGGAAATGTGAGAAAGAGACACCGGCAATAGTACCGATGACAATTTACAAAAGGGACTAGGTGATAAGATGAAAAAGCTACTCCTAACCGGTATCGCTGCGCTGTTCCTGGCAACAGGGACGGCACACGCGGCTACCCCCGGAGAGGGGCTGGTATGTAGCCGCGAAGAAATGCGCGCAGATTTTGAAGCTTGCACGAAAAAGCTCAAGGAAATGTACGCGCGGGACCCATTACCGCATCGACCACTCACTCGAAAGCAGACCCGAGCATATAAAGAACTCCGCAGCATTGGCCTTAGTAAGAGAGACGCAGGACGAGTTGCCCGCGATCCTGGTGTCAAAAAAAACGAGTGGGGTTGGGGATGCACGGACGAGGGGAGGACGCTTGAACGAGTGAAAGGCAGCGGAGCCAAGTACAAGACCAACGCAGTATGCGAGTGACCTCAATGAAAAAAGCTCTCTTATCCGGTGTCGCTGCGCTGCTCCTGGCAACGGGGGCAGCGCATGCCGGAAATTATCGGTTTCTTTGCGGTGATCAGTTCTTTGTTGTTTGGACTCATAGCTGGCCTTCTCATCCACCGACGCTGCCGCATGTCACCGTTACGATTACTCGTTCAGATCCAGATGGTGAAGACTGGGACGGTAAAGATGGGCGGGTGTCAAAACGGCTCATTCATTTTAATGGCACAGATTTGTTTTTCCGTGGTCGCAAGTGCGAATACTTGGATCCTGAGGAGAAAAGATGAAAAGGCTTCTCGTAACCGGTGTCGCTGTGCTGTTCCTGGCAACGGGGACAGCGCACGCTGAACGTTATACACCAACGCCCACCAACTATCTTCCCCCGGCTGAATACGACAAGCCATTTGTCGGGGAGCTACGAGAGTTTATTGCAAAAGACCTAGATGAACTGGCAGGTATCTGTCCCGAGATTGGTGCCATTGGCTGTGCGGCAGGCCAAAGTGATCCGCCTATTTGCGTCATTTGGCTCGCGCCTGACGAGATTATTCGCAAGTTTGGATTGACCACCGAAATTGTACGTCGCCATGAGATCGGTCACTGTAATGGCTGGAGGCACCCGAAGATCGACCCGTGGAGTCTAAAAGTAAAATGAAAAAGATCCTCCTAACCAGCATCGCGGCGCTGTTCCTGGCAACGGGAGCAGCGCATGCCGCAACGTTGGAAGCGGGATACAAATGTGACGGCGAGATGCGTGTGCGCATTTATACAATAAAGCGTGAAAAGGAAGTAACTGAGGAGATCAGAATCACGGGACTGCACCATGCCCGTACTCAGCGTATCGCCTTCGACGGCGGTGCTCCAATATTGAACGGCGTGCGCTGCAAACGCGATCCTTCTGATACAGGAAATGACTAATGAAAACGCTATTACCAGCAATCGCTGCGCTGCTCCTGGCAACGGGGACGGCGAACGCAGAGAACAAGCGTGTCGAACTAATGCTTTTTAAGTGCGATGGCCGAGAAGTTACTTTATGGGAAGAAATCTACCCGAAAGGCGGACGGAGCCTGGTGCTTGAATTACCTTTTACACCGCAACCACAGGCAGACCCACGAGAGGCAGATCCGAATATGTCGTTTGTTTTTAAATGGGCGGAAAAAGCCGAACTGAGTTCTGAGGGCAAAAAGTGTGAGGTCATGTGGCCTACGGAGGAGAATTAACTATATGTATATCAAAATCATGTTGACGGTAATTGCGCTCATATTGTTCGTGATCTCTGTGGAGCTAGGCACGACTTATAGCGCCATCTCCGAAATGTTTGGGCAGCAATGCGGCGGCTTTCACCACACGATCAAGCCGGGCATGACAGGAGAAGGAATAATGAAGCCGTGCTTGGTCAGAATAGTAGCACCTGGAATAGATGAAAGGTTGGGGCCATGATGATGTCCCTCACCCGCCTCACTGTCATCACCGCGCTTATCTTCACGGCGCTGCGGCCGGCGCATGCTGCTCCGGAGGATCTTCTCGTCGTGGTTCTGAAGGAAGCCGACGGTAAAACAAGCATGCATTACCAACCTTCACCAAATTGCATGCAATTCTTGACCACCGTTTCTCAAAAAATGCGAGAAAAAGAACGCGTGATCCTGACATTCGAAGCATCGCCTAAGGTAACCGGCGAAGTGCTTATGGCCTACTGCATTCATCCCGATGGATCGAAAAGTGCTGCTGGAGAGCAATCATGAACCAAGTATCTCTCGCCCGCCTCACCGTGATCGCCGCGCTCGTCGGCGCCACGCTGGACGCGCTGCTGGCCGAGCCGCTCGAGCGTGTACGAGTACGCGAGCAGCGACAGCGGGCCAAGGTGCGCGCGGCGCTCAAGCGGCTCCGGTGACGGCTGTAGAGCGGACCACTACCATGAGGATGACGGCGTCAGGCACCCGCCCGGCGGCCGTTTTCGTTTGGGGCCGATGGAAACGGGTCCAGGCGATGGGAATTTCTCCCGCGAACCCCGCCGGCCAGAAGCGTACACCCGTACACCTGCGCGTGGCCCCAAAGTGGTGCATCATGCACCACATCGGAGACGCCGCCCCGCCCCGGATTCGGTCGGCACACCCGGCACACCGGCACCGAAGCGCGCACGGCCGAGCCGTCAGGTGCGTGGTCAGGTGCGTGGTCCGGCAGGTGCGTCATCAACTGCGTCATCAACTGCGTCATCAACTGCGTCATCGGGGCAGTTCGAGCGCCGCTGGGCGGACCGGCCGGATCTGGTCCATTTGACCAGATTTGGACCCTCCGGACCCCCAGCAACCAATAGGTCCGACTTGATACCTTTCCCCGTCCAGGTTGTATGCAAACGGCCTATATCGGCCCGGAACCCCGTAGAAGATTATTTAGACCCGCCCCAAAGGCACGGAAATACCCATTAGCCTTCAATAACTTAGCTGAAGCAAAAATGGAACCCGAATTCGCGTAGAATAGACCCCCCAAAACCAAACTGGCTCAATATGTTGCAACATCGGGGCGCATCTGCGGTAGGGGATTGGCACCATCGATTGCAAAACACTCCCCCCCATCCCCTGGTTGTATTTTCTTAATTCTTCAATACTTTCAAAGGCTTGCGGACGGAATTTTAGTTCCATTTAGTCGCCTTTGGTTCCCTTCTAGGCCTCAGGCCGAATAGGCCTCCGATCCGGATCTGTTCTTTGATTTGGCCCCGATTCGGCCCGAGATGAAAATGCTCCCAAGTGGACCTTGGTAATGTCCTGGCAATCAAGCCCACAACCTGCACGGGTCGATAGCGCTGAACCACCAGATTTACATGCAACTAGTCGTACAATCGTTTGGGGGCGTTTCCAGTGCGATCCCCAAGCACTAGGGCATCGCGGTAGCCTCGAGCTCGTCCGACGCATCCTGGGCCTATCCGCAGGGCTGACGCTCGCCTTCTAGTTCGAGCCGAGGGTTGGTCAGCGCGGCGCGGGAAGCTGCACCACTTTCTCGTCATCGGGGTTTGGTAATAACTCACTGACGCGCTCAATCAGCGGACGTCCGTCGGCCGTGAGCATGTAGGGCATGAAGACGGCCTCGAACGACAGGATCCCGCACTCGACGGCGGTCACTTGGCCTTTAATCCAGTCCCGCAAAATCGAATTGACCGCGATGTGACCTTGGTGAAGTGCGGTCTGCTCATGCTCTTGGCGCGTGCTCCGGCTGCGATACGTGTGCGGATTTTCCTTCAACCAAATCTGCGCCCATCCTTTTGCCGACGCCTTGAGTTGCACTTGGCGGCCACGATGCTTGAAGGCCAACAGCACCTCGTGCTGCTCAAAATCATCCATAAAGCCAATCGACTCACAGCCGAAGCGACGCAGCACCTTGGTAATCTCGTCGCGCGCACGCTGTCCGGCGCTAGCGCTAGCGTAGGGAATGCCTTTCATTTCAGCCTCCAATCTGCTGGGCGCGGTCTAGCCCACCATGGCAGTTCCGAACTCGGTTCGCTTTTGCGGCGGCTGACGCGGGCCAACCGTTTTGCGAACTGCTTCGACAGCCGAGCCTGTCTGCCCTGTCCGCGTCGGCGGCGCTTCATCCTGGCCACGCTTCACCTCCGCGCGCATACCGCCAGCTTTAGATTGCGAACACTAGGTCCATCACCTGTCCGACTGCAGCCTCGACCGCGCCCGGCGCAACTTCCGCGCACAGGATTGTCCGCAGTTCGGCCTCAAGCACTGCGGTGGTGACATCGAGGTTCGCGGCCTCTCGGGCGGCAATCCATCTCATGGACCGGTCGTGCAGTTCCCGCGCGTGCGCGGCCGTTAGCGGCGGCGCCGCTTTGGCGGCTTGGGGTATGCCATGTGCGTCGAGGTCATCCGGTCCCAGGTCCGGCACGTCCACGACGGGACCGGTGTAGGGGGGCATGCCGTCGGACTGCGGGGGTACCGGCCGCACAGCCTTGCCCTTCCTCTTCCCTTGCCCGTCGGAACGGGCGGGCGCTTCCAACGCCCCGTTGCCCGTTCCAACGGGCTGGGGGGTATGGGGGGTGTGTGTGGACAGGCCGTTGGAAGGCGTTGGAAGGTCGTTGGAAGGGGCGTTGGAAGACGCAGAAGTGCCTGTCGTTGCTGCATAACTAGCCGCTTGGCTTCCAGCGGTCCGTTTGTTCTCGTCTTGTCCGGATTTTTGTGTGTTGGAAGCGTTGGAAGCCGTCGGGGATGGAGTGACGATTACCGGAGCAGACTCGATAATCCTGGTCCGTATTCTCGACGGCGGCCCTTCGGAAACAACCTCAATCTTGCCCGCCGCGAACAGCCGCCGCATGGCATCGGCCAGGGCATCGGCGGTCACCTTGGGCTTAGATTTCTTGGCTTCGGGCTCGGCGGCAAACACACTCGGCGCGTATGACGGGCTTGTCTTGTCGCTGACGTTGCGCCGCTGCTTGGTGAACCGACGCAGGAGCGTAAGGAAGAGCTGGTTCACCTCCGCCTCACGTGCGAGCTGCTCAAAGGTGCCTTGTCCGGGCTCGGCGACGTAGACGCCTTTCTGCCAGCGCAGCAGGATGGTCTCGGTCACCGGGCCGTAGTTGTTTTTCTTGACCTCGAGGGCGCGCAGCGCCTCGTCCTCGCCGGGCGCTTTCTTGAGATACATCCGCGCCCGCACGCTGTTGTGCCAAGCGGTGCTACCGGAAAGTCCGCTGTCGCTCGCGATACCTTGCAAGCTCGGATGTGCGACCAGGATGGCGGCGGCGTCCGTGGCCATCGCCATGTGCCGGACCAGGGTGATGAACTGGCGCGCCTGTGCACGGTTGATTTCGTTGCCCCCGAACACATCGGCGGCAGCATCAAGTGCAATCACCTTGGGCTTGAGCGCAACGGCATCTTTGAGGATACGGGCAAACAACGGCGTCGACCGGAGAATACCATCGCGGTCGGGCTCAGCCAGGATGGCGTCCTTGCCCGCAAAAGAAAGCACCCGCAGCCCGTCCTTGACCAGTTGTTCTCGTGTGGTGCCGAGCCACGCTGCGACCGCCTGCATGCGGTGGCGAAGCTCGTTGTCTTCTTCTTCGGCGCTCAGATACAGCACCGGGCCGCGCTCGGGGACAGAGCCAAGCCAAAGCTCGCCACGAACGGTCGCGCCCAGGAGCTGCATCAGCAGGATGGATTTTCCGATGCTGCCTTCGCCCGACAGCAGCGTGACATTGCGGCGTGGAATGCGGTCGACAATGAGCCACGGCCGCGGTTCAAGGGCGGCGGTGAGATCGACGTAAGGCAGCGGTCCTTTGTATTGGCCACGGTTATGTGCTGCGCGCGCCGCGCGCAACCGGCTGCTGGGATTACCCTGCTTAGGCATTGTCGGCCTCCCAGCGCTTGGCTTCGCGCTTGCATATGCGGTTGAAGATGTCCTCGACTTCATCTGCGGGGAGCGGCGGGTCACAGTGACTGCGATTCCAGGCATGAAGGAGGATGAGGACATAGTCGGGGTCGAGTGAGACGGCGCGCAGGAGCTTCCCGGCCATCCGCGCAACAGCGGCATCGCGGTATTCGACATAGATTGCCGCCGCCCATGCGGCCCATGTTGCTAGGTCGTGAGCCTTGCCGCCGTTGGTGCTGCGCGCTGTCAGCCGGTCTGCTAACCAGTCCGGCACCGGCGCCAGCGGGATGTCCGCGGGATGGTGGTCAACCGACCAGGCGTAGACGCCGCCGGAGATGTGCCTCGAGGGCGGCGCAACAATGTAGCCGCCGCGCGCGCGGACATCGATACCGGGGCCGAGCGGCGGGTCCGTCATCTGTTTGGCGACGACGTTGCCGACCGCGACACCGTTCGGCGCGGCGTAGATGATGTGCTCGCCGCCGCCGCCAGTAAGCGCACGCCAGGTCAGGGGCAGTTCGCCGTGCTCGGCTTCAAGCTTCTTGAGGCTTTCGTCGCCACCGTCGCGCGGGTCAACGTCGACGACCACCAATCTCTGGGTTGATACGCCCAGATTGGCTTCGGGGATGCACAAGCCGAACCACCGCTCGATGAGGCTGGTGCTTACCGTGGCGTCGAGGTGACCGTGCGGAGCAAAGCCGCGTACAGCATAAGGATGCTTGGCGGCTTGTTTGCCGCACAGCGTGCCGCACGAACACACGGTCTGACCATCATGCGTGACGGGATAGTGCAGCGGAAAAACCCCGTGGCCGTGGCGCGCCCAGGCGCGCGCGTGCAGGAGAGCGGAATCGGGGTGCAGCGCAAGCACATCTGCAGCGGACATGAGATCCTCCCGTCATTAAGCCGCCGGGCTTGATGTCGATCAGACACGTTTGTTGGCTCACGTTTGACTGTTGGATCTGCGCTGCTAATGTTGGACGAATTCGACTTCTCTCGGTTGCTCCGCGTTAGGTTTGAGTTTGTCGTGCTGTTTAATCCGTTTCATCATCATGGGCGCCGCGCACCGGGGTGGTCATGACATGCCTCCCTCCACGTCGACCGCGTCGGGCACGAGCTTGCCCGTCCGCGCCGCATGGTCCCGCTGGATGGCATCGATGACTTCTGTCCGGTACTCTTCGAGCGCGGCCTCGAACGCGCGGCGGACGGCGCCCGGCACGCGCAGCGGCGCGAGCATGACCAATTCGGTGCCGTCCGTGGCGATCTTGATGCCCAAGCCGGCGGCCTCGGCGAGGATGAGCCGAATGCTCAGCCTGCTGGCGGCTTGCGCTAGGCGGTCGTCTTCCG
>Ga0306920_100012486_pt1 | contig 11530 bp, 15 predicted proteins | sample flu12Cox44000170_FD_204666 | JGI IMG/M metagenome (GOLD analysis project Ga0306920, IMG submission 204666) | Lab enrichment of tropical soil microbial communities from Luquillo Experimental Forest, Puerto Rico - flux4day.12C.oxic.44.000.170 (v2)... | ecosystem: Environmental > Terrestrial >...
GATTTCAACCGCCGCCGGACTTACCTCAGGCATCGATTTAGCTCTGCATGTCGTCGAGCGCTATTTTGGACAAATGGTCGCTCAGTCCACAGCCGACTACATGGAGTATCACGGCGAGTTGTGGAAGAATCCCGAACTGGCGACCCACTGAGACGAAGGCGGCCAGCAAATAGGACGCAGTGCCTGCGCCTCCTGCTCAAAGCGGCGGAGACCCTCAGGATCGCGCGACCAGCACTCGGGAATTACCTTGATCGCCACGTTGCGTTTCAGCGTAACGTCGGAGCGCGATAGACCTCGCCCATTCCGCCTACACTCAGCGTCGCAACGATTTCGTAGGAATCGACCCGCGAAACCGTGACAAGTGGCATATGTGAGCCGGATTTTACCCCTGTGCCTCGTCAAAATTTTGTCCGGCTCTGAAATCAACAGCTTGCACACTTTCCTCAGCTCGGGCTAGACGATTGCGAGCAGAAAGGCAAGGAGTTTTTTGCACAGACTGTGAGTTTTGCGCAGTCTGGGCCAATCTTTGTTTCCCTATTGGCTGAGTAGGTTCTTGATAGCTTAAGCAGTCGCCGCGCCGGGAATGGCGTACTTGATTGCCAGACCACAGAGGCCATTCTCTTCGGGCCGTTGTTCCGACCCGGTCGCAAATCCTCGCGCTACTCAAACGTTTTTTGCCTCGTTGATATTTCTTGACAACGCAAGAACTCCGGCGTAAAGTCCGTCGGTGCCGAGCTGATTTCAGCCTCGGCGAGTACTACCCTCACAACTAACACAAATCAGATTCGCGGTGTCGCATTTGTCTGATCGCTGGCCATCGACCAACAAGTTCGTCCCTGGCTAAGTCGGCGAATGACTGTGCAAAAGGCAGCAGCCCCTGGTCGCCCGTTGCAACGCAGGTTCGTGTCTTCCAATACCGGCCCCTTCAGAGGCCCCCCGTCCGATGGTTTCTGAGCTGGAGCCTGTGGATTGCTGTCGAGTCCACGACACAAACGACGCCACCCCCGACGGCTCGAAGACGAGAGAGAGGTTTCAAAATGAAAACTAGGTTAGCCATGGCGGCTATTGCAGCCCTAACGCTTTACGTTTCCAGCACGATGGCTTCGGGACAGACAATCAGAATCGAATCCGAAACAATGGTTTTGCAACCAGACGCACCGGGACAGCAACTCAGCGCACCCCAATTGACGCCCGCACAACACGACATGCTCTACCAAGGATATCTAGCCGTGCGTCACGCCGTTGCCAGTCTGAAGGCGCCTTTGGCTGTTGGACCCAGCGACGTGGAAATGCTTATGTTCACAGTCCCCGAGACTCTTACGGAAGACCTCAGCGAAAACACGAACATACAGCCGGCCAGTCCGGGAAATTTGCTCATCGGTCGAAACTCCATCTACAACGTCGTTGGTGACGGCCAATCCACGGTAGCGGAACCTTCCATCGAGAATAGCGGTGCCCAATGGGTCGGCACTCAGAACTGGTCGAGAGCTTACTCTCACAACTCAGGAAGCACCTGGACGGCTATTCCCGATGACACCGGCCCTGCTGACGCACCGTTCTTCTGTTGCGACCAGGATGCGGTCCACGATCATGGCCGCGATGCGAGCATTTACTCGATTCTGTTTATCAATAATCTGACATCGCCAACTACCGGCGCAGTCCGACTGTATGTGCGCAACGCCGCTAACACGGGCAACAGTTGCTCCTATACCATTGATCCCGGGGCGGGAAACCTCCTGGATTATCCTCACCTTGGCTTGGGCAACAACTTCCTTTATCTCACAGCGAATGTGATTACAAACGGTAACAGTTGGACCGGTGCTCGGATTTATCGCTTCAACCTGGACCAGGTGGCCACTTGCGCTACAGCGAGCACGAACACAATTACATGGAAGGGGAGCGTCGGCCAGGTGGTGTGGACTCCTGCCCGATCGACAACCGACACGATGTATATGGTTACGATCGAGAACACGACGCAGAACCGCTACTTCTCGTGGCCGGAAAGCTCAACCAGCATGACGTCGACCCTGGTTACGATCGGTAGTTCGAATTACGGCCAGGCGACTTGCACGGGCGGTACTGGCAATATGAATTGGATGGGGGATCCTCTTTCTACCAGCTCAATTGGATTCCAGGTGCGTTCGGCGCTGGCGCAAGACCACGGAGTGCAGTACCTGGCCACATACTATACGGTGAATGCCAACGGAACTTCTCGGCCGCAAGCCTACGCCGCAGGAGCCATCGTACAAACATCGAACATGACGTTGTTGAATCGCGCTGATATCTTCAGCACGACCACGTGCTTCGGCTTCCCCGATGTCGTGGCCAATTCCCGCGGCGATCTGGGACTTACGATAGCGTTCGGTAGTTCTAAAACCGGCGGCGGGGCGGTTCAGGGCTATGTGGGAATCTCCGACGACTACAGCCGCGGAAGCACGCGGGGATTCTTCGGCACGGTAAGTCTGGTTGCTTCCGGCAACACCAACCCTACTCGCTACGGCGACTTCCTGACAGCCAGGGTGCAGGAACCGGTGGATGTGGCATTTATTGCCTCCAGCTATGCAGATAACTCCGGCGGACCGAACACTCGGTTTGTCGAGTTCATGCGGCAACGCTACCAGCAAGCGTACATAGATCGAGGAACGAAATAGACATAAACAATCTGGACGACTGCCGCCGCCATACTGAAGCTGCGCTTGGGTGGGGGCGGCAAGCTTTAACCCCTCGGAAATCTCTTTGAACTTCGCATTAAATTAATAATTATTACTGACTACGCGGTTGCTCCGTTTTCTGGCCCGAAGGTGGGTTACTTGCAGATTACTAACGGGACTCTCGACTCAAGTTATCTCGGAGACGTTCTTAGTCCCGCCGATTATCAGTGGCGCATGACCCAGCCCCATTGCCCACATGGGCCGGTCAGGTCGTTCTCCGGGAAAGAGCCAGCCCTGGGCTTACGCCAGCACCAGTACAGACGTTGGCGTAGTGCGGTCATGAACACCTCCTTGGGGCGTCCATGCACTCTACCCAATCAACACACTGCACACCGCTGCCGCGTTAGCGGCTTAGTGCAAATCCCCTTAACAAGTAATCCGGTGCTAACATCCCGGCTATCCAAGTTGTTTGCCACGACTATCCACTCGGATAGTAATTCGGCACGTAAGGTTCATAGAGGAAGCTGAGCAGGGCTGTCAATCGCCTTGAAACTCACCGGCTTAAGTGCAAACCCGCACATCTGGCTACTTTGGCACGCGTATTGCGTTACGTCTCCGTAAGCCGCAAGGCAAATGAGGCATCCGAGAGACAGTTTCAGGCGCTAACCGGCTCACAAATTCAGCTTGGGTTCCGCTCCAGGAGCCCCCGAGGAGGAGTTATGAAGCGCAACGTAATTGGGGCCCTGATGACTCTCATCGTGGCCTTCACCATCGCTGTTCCTCTGGTCAATGCCCAGAGCACCATCCTGACTGCCAATGTTCCGTTCGCCTTCAGCATCGGCGACAAGCAGCTTCCGGGAGGCGCTTACGCAGTTCGGGAGATGGGCCGCGCGACCCTGATTCAAAGCAAAGACTATGAGACCAGCGTATTGGGCGTATATGCCTACGTCGAACCATCGAAGGCCAATGAGACCAAGCTGGTGTTCAACAAAGTCGGTGACCATTACTTCCTGGCCCAGATCTGGACCAGCGCCCGCGGAGAAGGCCTCCAAATTCCTGAGTCCAAACTGGAGAAGGAAATGCGCGCCTCCAACAGCGGCCCACAAGGCGGAGTTGAAACTGTGATCGTCGCTTTGCGCTAAACCTGCCTCAACGATCACATCGAAACCCGGAGCTCCCACCGGCTCCGGGTTTTCATTTTGGATCAAACGACACTCGAAAAGCTTTGTAGATTCTTTCTAAGCCTGGTAAGCGTCTGAAATGGCGATAACCTTCGCAGTCGTCACAGATCTGCAATGCCTTCCTGCGGTGGAACGTTGATGATCACGCTTGGCGAGAACGTCATCGAGGAAAGAATCGAGCGCATCCGCCAGCTCTTCGCCGCCCGCCGTCGATAGAATTCATCGCGAGCGTGCAACTTGCGCAGCATTTCTTCGCGTGCCAGCATCGCTCGTGAGCATAGCGAGCGAATAGGCGAGTTACAAGGTAAACGAATAGGAAAACTGTTATCTAGAGGCCACGGAGACGGTCCCCAAATAGCAGGGGTGTTCCCTCCTCGGACGACAGCGGGTTACTTGTGATACGGGGATTTTGTCGATACGGCACTATTGATTTACGATCAGCTACCAAGAGATTCTGGAACCAAATGTCCAAAACAAGCGGTGCGCACATCGCGAAAGTAACTACCCTTGTCGCTATAAGCGGAATAGGATTTTGGCAAACGAGTCACGGAGCGCATATGAGGCTTAATTGGAAAAGAGCCTCGTGAGGCGCGTTGATCGGAGTTGTGCTGGGAACGTTTCTGGCGGAGCATCGAGTTAGGCAGCTCGCCGCCGAACAAGGCCAGGAGACCCTACCGGATTGAATCCTGTGCCTTACATGTATTCGTACCACTTCTGGTTTTTTCTGGTGGTTTTTATCATTTTCTGTGCCTGTGTGCTTGGATTCATAGGCCGCCGTCCCGGCGATTCTGACCTTGGATGAACCTAGCGAGACTTGTTCAATCGTCGAAGCGGCCGTCACGCCTCGTGCCAAAGGCACGATGCAGCCGGGGGTGTTCCTCGGTGGAGGTTGAAGATGAGTAAATTTCCTCTTTTCTGCATCGCTTGGTTGCTGCTAACGGCCAGTAGTGCTCTAAGCCAGGATATCCGCTACAACTTTGACGATACGGCCGACTTCTCGAAGTTTAGGACGTATAAGTGGGTCACTCTGAAGAGTGAGGCGCCGATTGACGAACTTACGGATGAGCAGATCAAGGCGGCATTGAATGCTGCGTTCGCTCGGAGGGGCCTTACGAAGGTCGATGGCGACAGTGGTACTGATCTTCTCATTGGCTACCAAACCACTGAACGCATAAACGAGACATTTGCCGGATTCGATCCCGGCTGGAGCACAGGCCCAGGCTGGTACGTAGCCGGCTGGCACGTTCCAGGCGTTGGAAGCACTACCACACAGGAAATCTCTGGGATCTACAAAGGGGAGCTCGCGGTAGACATGTACGATGCCGCGGAGCACGAGCTGGTGTGGAGAGGAGTAGCCAGCAACACGGTGGATTTCAAGGCCAACCCGGAGAAACGCCAGAAGAATCTGGACAAAGCCGTCGCCAAGCTGATGAAGAGCTATCCGCCGCCAGCACAAAAGTAATTGATCACCCAGCGCAATGCTCTCGCAGAGTCGCAGGCAGGCGCAGCAGCAGGTCCATACAATCGCGAACGGCAGAATGCGAATGAGATCACTTGCGGTGTGCATCATTTCTGGTGTGCATATTTCGCGGTCAAATCGGCGTTGCTGTAATGTGATCGGAGCCGCCCGGCCGTGAGCTGTTCACCGCGGCTAAACCACGACTAAACCGGGTGCTACCCTTTTCCCGGAGGGCGGCAATTTTCCCTGCTGCGGGTAGATTCAAGGTAGATTTGACTTTAGAAAAGAAAAACGGCTCCGAAGCTGATATCGCTTGAGGCCGCGTATTTATTGATGATTTCTGGCGCGCTCTGAGAGTTTTGAACGCCCGACCTTCTGGTTCGTAGCGTGAACCTAACTACAAGGCTCTACAACCCCATACAGCCAACTACAACTAAACATGGGAAAAGTGCCGTTGGCTTTTCTCTATGTTGGTTGCTTTTGTACCCAGTTTTCGGACAGTTTTCGGACAGTGGATCAACCCATCAGCGCGGTGCTGACACTCCTATGCACCGTTTCTCTGCCTTCCCCTCTCTATACATACTAACTACATTACAAGGTGCGTATTGATTGGATGAAGGCGCATTTGTCGATCCGGTATGTGTCCGTTACAATGGCATTGCTCGCTCTTCTGCGGCGTTACAGTCTCGACCACAAAAGGGCAGCTTGGTAGTTGCCGATTGGGCACCTTGGCTTCCGATCTTCTTGTCAGAGAATGTCCAATTGCCAAGTCCCGGGTCACGGCCCTACATCGACCAGGGCGACCTTTACGTGCTCCAGACCGATACAAACGGCCGGTTAATCGCGACCTCCCTAATTTCAGTTGGTTCCGTGTTTTGGATTGCTGTTGGGGCCGCAGCCACGTTTGTCATCAGTTCAGCGATCGCGTGGGGGCAGTCGACGGTTCTTGCAGGGGTACTCTGCTCTGAGAACCGTATGTTTATGTGCGGGTCTACCTTGACTCCTGCATAATCCTAGCGCATCGTGAGGGCATGACAGACCAAAAACCACTTCGTGTCGCGCTATAGAGCTGTGTTAGCACCAAAGACAAGGGCCAACACGTTCGCAATCAGACCGACGAACTTCGGAAGTTCTGCCAGCGCCGAAACTGGCAGATCGTTAAGGAATGTACGGATCACGCCTAAAGGCAAACGGGGCGACCGTGTTCAATTTGTAGAGTTGTTCAACGCCGCCAGCCGCCGCGAGTTCGACGCCGTATTGTTCTGGTCTCTTGATCGTTTCACTCTTGAGGGCACATTACCAACGCTGCAATACCTTCGACGACTCGAGTCCTATAGCGTCGCCTACCGCTCGTTCACAGAGAGCTGGCTGGATTCGCTGGGCCATTTCAAGGACGTAGTTCTTGCGCTACTAGTGTGCCGTCTCTAAAATAGCTTTACAACGATTGGCCTTCTCAAGAAGCTTTTCAACACTCGCCGTCCATAGGAAGGGCTTGGGTTGGCGGTTGTTTTCTTCGAGATACTCGTGGATCGCCTGCACCAATTCTTCCAGGCTAAAAAGCTGCCGCGCCGAATCCGCTTCTCCGTGAGCTGACCAAACCAACGCTCGACCAGATTCAACCACGACGAGCTGGTCGGAATGAAATGGAGATGGAAGCGCCGATGGCGAACGAGCCAACTCTTCACCTTGGGATGCTTTGTGGGTGCCAGAGTTGTCCACGATCAGATGAAGGTCCAAGTCGAGCGGAAACTCTCGATCGAGTCGGCGGAGAAATTGCAGAATTTCTTGGTGACGGTGGCGCTTGGCATTCTCCGATCACGGTTCCCGCGGGCACATTGAGGGCCGCAAATAACGTGGTCGTCCCCTGGCGCTGGTAATTATGCGTCATGGTTCCACAACGTCCCTTTTTCATCGGCAAGCCGGGCTGGGTGCGGTTCAAGGTTGAATCTGACCCTTTTCATCGACGCAGAGGACGGCCGCTTTATCAGGCGGATTCAAATAGAGCCCCCCACATGGGTCAACTTCTCGACGAACTGCTTGTCGCGCGAAAGCTTAAAACTCCGGGTGCGATTCCCCTCTCGCAGACCCCACCGTGCAGATTTCTAGCAGGGGATGTGTGGCCACCCGCTGGCTTGGCCGGGGCGTCTCTCAGGCATGCTAGTCGCTGCCGAAATAGTCCCCCGGGTCCACCTCAGTGCTCCTGCCCGGGCAAAACCACTGGAGGCAGACTTCCTTCTGAACACAGCGGCGTGAGGCGCCCGAACCCGTGCACACGGTTCGTAAATCGGGCTCGGAGCAAAAGCAACCGCGTTGTTGCGGTTGGACCGCACCAAAGCTGGTTGCGCCGCCGAGATTTGCGGCGTAGTAGTGTCCGCGGAGCCTGCCCAGCGATGCCTCTGACGTAAATCCGGGCAAATTCATTTTCCATCTCCTCAATAAGTCGTTCGTTTGCCCACCAACCTTCGTTTGATTGGCTGGGATAAGTTAATCTTATCCGTCGTTGCTATATTGATCCCACGCATTCGCAAAAAACCGCGATGTGTTGGGCGCCCGGCTATGCGTGCAAAACCGGGCCACGAATCGGCCAACAGAAACCCAGCCAGGGATGGCAGTAGTAGCAGGCGCCGGACCAGGGATCGCAGCACGTGTTCCCAATGCAGCGCCAGAATTGCGGCACCACCGCCTGACCCTCCGCCTTGACAGCAGTTGCAACGCTGGTGTAGCTCGCTTCCCTATTCTGCAGTGTCTGCTCGGCAGTAAATCCTGGTAGACCCATATGGCTTATCTCCTTCGCTGGGTGCCCCACCCGACCTTCTGTTGGTTAGGTTTGATAGTCTAATCTCGTGTTTCTTCAACTTGGTACGTCATCGATGCCTCAAATTGCGACCTCCCACTCATTCGCAAAAGCCCCGAATGAGTGGGGCACCCCGGCGTACACCTGCGGCAGCGGTAGAGCGACCATCGCGCCCAGAATCCGGTAAGCACCTTTACCCCTCATGTATGGACTTATCCGTGTCGGATCATGGGCAGGTGCCTGGCGTAGTACCGCATCCGTGTGGAGAGCAATAGCGGCGGTCGTATGTCGGTGGTGGGTTGCAACATTCCCCTTCACACGGGTGATCATCGCAATTACAGGCGCCAGGAACATGCCACACTTCAGCCGTTATTGAACCTGTGCCGGGCTGAGCACCGAAGTCAGCCACGCTCTACAACGTGGAGCCGGTATTGCCGTCACAACAGCGGCACGGAGTTTTTGTAGTTGTTGCAACAAGAACTGCAATCGTCGTAACAAGCATTAACCTCATCATTATAGATGGGATCGTTGGGATTCAATTGTTGCACACACCTGTTATAACAATCATCCTGGCATTGGCTAAAGCCCCTTTTCCCTCGGTAATTACAAAAAGCCCGTGGAGGCGGAAGGGGCTGGCAACGCCGGGAATGATAGTAAGAACAAGCTGCCTGCCATCCATAGCAACTGCGCCAACAACGCTGCAATGCAGGGGTCCAGCGGTTTACCCATCTGTTGACTAGGCAAGATGCCAGCGGGATACAATCCCGCAGAGGTAGCAGCATTGCAGATATTGGCAGGGCGATATTCCGACATCGACCTATACAGCGAGGCGCTTGCCGCAAATCCTGGCGAGCTGATAGTTCGCCTCCTTTCTCCAAATCTCTCATTTTGAGGCGGGATTTCCATTTGGCACCCGGAATGGCCGACACTATACACCCGAATAGCCTCCGGTTCTGAGCTTTTTCCATCTTTTTCATCCTGGCGACTCCCGACCCCCCAGAAGAGGCCAGATTTTGCCTTGCCGGGACCCCAATGAGCTACCAATCGGTTCGCTCCGAAGCGATTTCTCCAACACCTAACCAGCCGTCGCGCCATACTGCGGCGTAGCTCGTCAAGGCTGCGCTTGCGTTGAAAGGTTCCTGTCTACGGTCCTTTCGCGAATGATGCAAAACTTACCCATTTAGAGAATCTTAGGCGGGTTTCAATCCGCTGTGGGTCCCTTGTCGCTTCTACTCACCTCGGATGCTAACTCGCTAACCTGGACGCTGGGGTTCATTGACGCACCTGGTACTCCGATTTCAGCCGATCTGTTCAATGCCGCGGGCGGTCTCGTCAACTCTTTATCGGTCAAGATAAGCGTACTGCGGTGACACCGGCTTGGCCCAGACAATTGTGCACCGATCCGTTAAGGATGATGCTCCCGTTGTCGTTCAGCAAGGGAGCGGCTGAATTGACGGTAAAGAAAGCGCCACTAAGGTTATTGTGGATCACATTCTCAAAAATTGCCTCGTCGGTCGAGCCGGTAGGCGTCCGGCCGGAGATGCCGGCATTGGCAAAGACAATGTCGAGTTTCCCGAAATCTTTGGTCAGGGCTGCGAAGAGCCGTTCGCGGTCTTCCGCAACAGTGACGTCGGCGCGGTAGCCACGCGCGTTTGGTCCGAGTTCTGCAACCGCCTCATCGAGCGCCTTCTGGTCGCGGCCGGTGATGGCCACCTGCGCGCCCTCAGCAATGAAAAGCCGGCCTGTGGCTAGGCCGATGCCACTGTTACCGACGGTAATAAGAGCGCCGAGCGAGCCACCTCAGGTCCGAGAGCCGCCATGGTGCAGCCGGTCTTCACCTATGGCGGAGAGAATGTCCTCAATCCCTGCTCGAACGCAGCTTTGAGTTCAGCGATCTTTCAGACAGCCGCGAAGATCGGCGCTATCGTTCTGGCTCGCGCCGTGCAGGATACTGGATTCTCTGACGAAATCCTTAGGAGTGTCCGAAAAAAGCTCGGCTGACCGTGCTCTTGCCATTTGGAAGCAAATCAAGTTCGTGGTGGTTAGCTCGGAAGTTAGCTCGAACCGGGCTTCTACTGATCGTAGTCCGCCCGCTCGCCGCGGGCTTCTTGCTCATGTTGGCGGCAGGGCACCACCACCAATCGCGCCATGGTAACGGAACCACTGCGGGCCTCGTCGCTGAATTCCGGCTTCGGCCTTATTTGGCATCAGTTCTTCTGCTTGCTGCAGGTGCACCCCAGCAGCGGGCGGATCGCATCGTTGACATCCTCGGGCGACATGCCGTTCTGGATCGCCTTCTCGATGGCATTCATCAGGACGGCGCGCAAAATAATGCGCTGGTCGTCGATGAAGCACTCGACCGGCTCAACGATGGTTTCGTTCTCGTGCGCCATTACCGCACCCCTACCTGGTGTGACCAGCTTCAACGGCAAGACCGTTGCGTCTTATTCCCAGCCTTCCCATCGGCAACCGTCTGCAACTGCGTTGAGCATCGGCGCCTCCATCAGTCGAGCTACTACGCGATCTCGCTGGGCGAACAGGTGGGAATCAGCGTGCTAAAGTGATCGTGCCGAGAGCTACGCCGAGCCGTTGGGCATCAACATTACCAAGTTCGATGGGACAACGGTGACCGTTAGCAACCAGTAGCCGCAAGACTCGTTTGGCGGATGCTGCCTCCACCTTTGATGGCTCGGGGGGCTTTGATCGTAGCGACAGCCGATGCTGGTTTTCTTCGCTGACATCAGTTCGCTACAAAGTAAAATGCAACCGGTTCCGACATCCTCATCGCCTATCTTCATCAGCTCTTAGCTTGATCTACGAAATCAATTACGGGCTGAGTTGAGGCTGCCGGAGCGAAAGCGCCGCCACGAATGTAACCCGCCTATCCGGTCAAGCAGGGGTTTTCGCAGAGAACACAAAGAGCCCAAAGCCAATGTGCAAGTAACTCACCATAACGAGAGTAAACAGGCCGTATCACAATTTTGGCAGCGACCGGGACCAGGATGAGCACTTTCAGGGCACGAACCAGCGTTTGTGGAACAACTCACTGAGCCGCGCCGCAATGACATTCGTTCCCCAGCACGATAAACTTGCGTGCGGGCCCTTGACAGTTAATTCACTTGCGAGAGGAACAAGCTATGGGATCCTTCGTGACGCAGTTGATCGTCGCTCTGATCAGTGGCGGAGTCGGCGGCAACATCGCTGGAGCATTGCTGAAGAAGTTCAGCCTCGGACCTGTCGGTAACACCATCGTTGGCTTGATCGGCGGTGGCGTGGGAGAGCAGATACTAAGCGCTACTGGCTTGTTGCCCAGTGGCGGGGGTGGCATCGTCGGCAATATCGGCGGCTCGGCCGTTGGCAGAGCGATCCTGATGGCTATTGTCGGCGCCATCAAGAACGCCATGGCTGCCAAATCGTAGACAACCATCAAGGTAGATAACCCTGA
>Ga0306920_100012487_pt1 | contig 11530 bp, 9 predicted proteins | sample flu12Cox44000170_FD_204666 | JGI IMG/M metagenome (GOLD analysis project Ga0306920, IMG submission 204666) | Lab enrichment of tropical soil microbial communities from Luquillo Experimental Forest, Puerto Rico - flux4day.12C.oxic.44.000.170 (v2)... | ecosystem: Environmental > Terrestrial >...
ACAGTTCCTTCTGCAATTCGTCGACCAGCGTCTCCTTGGTGACCCCCGCCGGCCATTCCTCGAACGGTTTTAGCGGCACAAAGAACTCGGCATTGAAGAAGCCCGCCGCATCGCTGCCATTGTCGGGACGGCCTTGCTGGGAGACCACGGTGATCACTTCGGGTCGGCGGAGCAGGATGTCCCTGATCTGGCGGACGATCGGCATGCCGGCTTCGAGCGACAGCGTCGGCGGCATCGAGGCGCGGATCCACAGATTGCCTTCCTCGAGCGTCGGCAGGAACTCGCTGCCGAGCCGCGAGCCGAAAAAGCCGCTGATGCCGAGAAAGACCAGCCCGATCGCGATCGTGGCCGGCCTGTTGTTCAGCGACCAGCTCAGCACGGGCGTGTAGACGCGGCGCAGACTGCGCACCACGATGGTCTCGACCTCGCTGATATGGTCGGCGACCAGCAGCGATGTCAGGCAAGGTGTCACGGTGAACGTCGCCAGCAGCGCGCCCACCAGCGCATAGGCATAAGTTCGCGCCATCGGACCGAAGATCTGGCCTTCGACGCCCTGCATTGTGAACAGCGGGATGAAGGCGGCGACGATGATCGCAGTCGAGAAGAACACCGCCCGGTCGACTTGCAGGCCGCTGATCAGGATCAGCCGCAGCCGATCGGTCCAGACCGGGTCGGCTCCCGGGTTTCCCATGCCCGTCGGGTCATCGCCCCATCGCTTTTCGGCAAGCTGATGCAACAGCCGTTGCCGATCGTCTCCCCGGGACTGGAGGTTGCGATAGACATTCTCGACCAGAATCACGGCGGCATCGACGATGATGCCGAAATCGACGGCGCCGACGGACAGCAGGTTGGCGTCCTCGCCGCGCAGGACGAGGATGATGATGCTGAAGAACAGCGCAAACGGAACGTTGGCGCCGACGATGATGGCGCTGCGGAGATCGCCGAGGAACAGCCACTGGACGATGAAGATCAAAAGGCAGCCGAAGATGAGATTATGCAACACCGTCTTGGTGGTGACGTTGACGAGGGTGGAGCGGTCGTAGATCGGGACAAGCTTCACGCCGGGGGGAAGGCTGCCGTCAGTGTTGATCTTCTGGATCTCAGAGCGGACGCGCTCGACAACGTCGTTGGTGTGCAGCGTGCGATTCATGATCACGATCGCCGCGACCACGTCGTCCTCATGATCTCGGCCGGCCTTGCCCAGCCGCGGCACAAAGCCCACCGAAACCTTTGCGACGTCCTTGACGAAGATGGGCAGGCCCTGTGACTGGGTCAGCATGACGTTCTCGATGTCGGCGACCTTGTAGCCCTGGGTCAGATCTATCGTGCCGCCGCTGTCCATCAGCCCGACGCCGCGCACATTGACCGACTGCTGCCCCATGTTGATGGTGCGGCCCCCGACGTTGATGTTGGCATTGCCGAGCGCGCTGATCATCTGCGGCAGTGTGACGCCATAGGCCTCAAGCTTTTGCAGATCGACGTCGACGTCGTATTGCTTGGTGGTGCCGCCCCAGGTGTTGACCTGCACGACGCCGGGAACGGACAACAGCCGCCGCTGCAAGACCCAGTCCTGCACCGTACGCAGATTGCTCAAGCCGAAGTGCGGTGGTCCAACCAGCTGATAGCGGTAGATTTCGCCAACCAGGCTGGTTCCCTGGATTTGCGCCGTGACCCCGTTCGGGAGGCTGACGTTCTGTTGCAGGTTGATGGATGTCTGTGTCAGCGCGAAATAGTAATCGACACCATACTGGAACACGACGCGCACAAAGGACAGGCCGTAGAACGACGTCGAGCGAATGACGTCGACGCCCGGCGTCGCGGCAAGGCCGACCTCCAGTGGGATAGTGAAGTAGCGCTCCATTTCCTCGGCGGATAGGCCCGGGGATTGGGCGGTGATTTCCAGGATCACCGGCGCCGGATTCGGATAGGCTTCGATGTTGAGCTTTATGAACGCAAACGTGCCCGCGGCAATAAAGACCAGCAAGCCCAACAGGACCAGCGGCCGTCGGGTCAAGCCGAAGATGAGAAGTCCCTTGAGCAGAGATGGCCTCCCGATCCGAACCTTGCGCTACGCGCCTACGAAGAAAGGTCAGGACCTGTTTCCTCGGACGCCTCCCTTTGACGCGAATGGTAGACAGATTCTGACCCGGCTTGAAGTCCAAAACCGCGAAACGCGAACCGGTCAAATCGTCTATATCGAATCAGCCGCATCGGAGGGCCGCGACCCCGGTGCCGTTGACAAAAATGGAAAAATAATAAACACCCCGCCGCGCGTGAATATTAACCGGGCTTTACGCGCTGGGATCGGCCATTGTGCACGGCGCGCCGAATTTTATTGCGCGTGATGCCTACGAATGTGCCTTCGCGCCACGCCGACGGTTTCGCCGCTTGATTCGACGCTGGCATACGGTCCGGGACTGCGTGGATAGTTGGGATCGGTGTAGGGGTTGCCGGGTCCCTTGTTCTGGCAATTGGCGTAGGGATAGAAAAAGGCGCAATAGCCGGGTTCAGAGACCACGGCTTGCGCTGCCGATGGCGTCGTGCTGACCGTCAACAGCAAAGCCGCCGCACCGAAAAGCCTGAGAGCCGACATTGCACGTCTCCGCCATGGACTGCGCGCCCGATGTCACGCGGCAAGCATAACACCGAACCGGACAGGTCATTTGCGCTCTGTCCATCAATCTGATGTGAGAACAAGGCCCGACGGCGTGCCTAAATCAGCAGTACGCACGCATATAGCGATCAGCCATTCGTCTGTGCTGACCTGGTGCCGCGGCGCGATTGCCCGCACCGCGGCGTCCATGGAGGCTCGTTTCAGGCTGTGTGCGGAACCATCCAGGTCGAAAGCGTCTGCCAGGCGCCGTTGCCGAGTTGGCGCTGATAGGCGACGAAGTCGGCATCGTCGCCGTGCACGAGTTGATAGCGGTGGTGTTTGCTCAATTTGTCGATTCGCTTGGTCATCGGACCGCTCCTCATCGGTATTGAACTGAATTGGAGCTAGGTGCGCGCGCGAGGAGGTCAATAGAATGATTATTGTCATACTATTCAACTTGTCGAGAGGCGCGCTGGCGGAGCCCGCGAGCGGCACTCAAATAAGCTGCGTCACAATAAAGATCAAAAGCCCGACGAGCCCGCCGACCAGCGTGCCGTTGATGCGGATGTATTGTAGGTCGCGTCCGACCTGGAGTTCGATCCGCGTGATCAGCGTCTCGGTGTCCCAGTTCTCCACGACCTTGCGGATGAAGGCCGCGATCTCGACGCGGCGCGGCGCGACCGTGCGCAGGATGGCGACGCGCAGCCATTTGTTGATCCCGGCGTGAATCTCTTCGTCCCTGGCGATGCGCTCGGCGATATTGGTGAACATCTGCTCCAGCGCCTCGAACAGCTGATTTGAGGTGGTGAGCGGATCGAGCTTTTCTTCGATCGAAACCCACACCGAGTCGATCTGCCGGCTCACAATCGGATTCTCCAGCATACGCGTCTTCAGCTCTTCGCCGCGCGCCAGCATTTTGGGATCGGTGGCGAGGTCAGCGATCAGCTTCTCGACGGTGGCCGCAAGCTCCGCCCGCCAGGGATGATCAGGCGCGCGCATCTCGTTGAGCGCCTGGGTCAACCCGGCCACGATCCTGTCGGCAACGATGGCGTCGATCCATTTCGGGATCAGGCGGGAGGAGCGCTGCGACACCTTTTGCTTGATCGCGTCCCGGTTCCGAGCGAGCGCCGCGGCGGCGTAGGTGATGGCGTGCTCGACCAGGGTTTGCATCTCGCCCTGCGCCCAGAGCAGCGACAGCACGCGCGAAGCGAGCGGGGATACCGGCACTGCCTCGATGCCGTAGCGGGCGGCCCGCGTCAGGAACGCGTTGACCTCGTCGCGGGGCATCGTGCGCAGCACCTGCTGCACCACGCCGGCGATGCGCTGCGCGGCATTGCGGGCGTTCTCCGGTTTTTGCAGCCAGCGCGCGATCCAGCCGGAGATGTCGACCTCGCGGATGCGGTCGGCCAGGACTTTTGGCGACAGGAAATTGTTGGCGGTGAAGCGGCCGATGGCAATGCCGATCCGCTCCTTGCTGTTGGGCACGATCGCGGTGTGCGGGATCGGAATGCCCAGCGGATGGCGGAACAAGGCCACGACCGCGAACCAGTCGGCGCAGGCACCGATCATGCCGGCCTCGGCAAAGGCGCGTGGATAGGCAAGCCAGGGCCAGGTCTGCTCGCCAAACGAGGTTGCCACGAAGATCAGGAGCATCAGGACCAGCAGCGCGGTTGCGAAAAACCGCATCCGGCGCAAGTCCCGCAGCCTGGTGTCCGCGTTGCCGTTCATTGGAAAAACATCTTCTGACTGGCGTCGTCGCGCGCGGCCGTCTCAGCGAGCCGGCTTTGCCAGCGCCAGCGCGAGCGAGGAATAGTGCTGGCGGATTCCGGCGCGGCCGTAGGCACGCTCCAGCCGGCGCAGGGTGAAGTGTCCCTTCGCGATCTTTTGGAAATGATCCATGAAGATGACATTGATGGTCGCTCCGAACACGGCGCCGATGATCGGCACGGCGCCGGCCGCCACCTTGTCCGACACCACCAGGCCGAAGCGCGAGACGATCTCGCTCACCAGGTTGGAGACGACGGGGGCGGAGGCATCGACGGCGCCGCGCTCCATGATATAGGCAGCGACCTCGTTGGTGTACTTGCTGATCAGGGTGCGTGCGGCGTAATAGCCGACGTCGATGGTCTCGTCAGTGTGCTTGGTGCCGTAGGCGAACACCTCCAGGCAGGCGAGCCGGGCCTCCAATTGCGACAGATCCTCGCCCTCGTGCTGGGCGATCTCGGCAATGGCGCGCAGCATGAAGGTCGTGGTCAGCGGCAACTCGACCGCAAGCGCGCCGAGGCCGAACATCCCGCTGACGCCGCCGGCGACGCCGGCCAGGAACGAGGAGAAGCCGGTCGCAGGCTGCGGGGCCGGTTTCTCGTCGAGCGTATCGACGGCCACGTCGAGGCCTTTCATGACAGCCGAGCGCACCATGCCGCCGAGCTGACGGTTCACCGCTTTTGGCAAAAAGCCCAGGACGCGATTGACCGGCACGCCCGCGACATCGGCAATCCTGGCGGCGAGATTCGGGCTTTCCAGGGTTTTGACCGCGCTCTTCAGCGCCGCGTGATCGGCTGGAGCGAGGGCGGGCAGGGCGAGTGCCAGGTCTTGGGTTTGAAGGTCTTGGGTTTGAAGGTCTTGGGTTTGAAGGTCTTGGGTTTGAAGATCTTGGGTTTGAAGATCTTGGGTTTGAAGATCTTTGGTTCGAAGATCTTGGCTTTGAAGGTCCTGGTTCATTGATAGCGCAGGATCGGGCGGATTCCGTTCAGGCTGGCTAGAATCGCCGACCCGTTGCTGATCAGCGCGGTGACCTCAGGGGTGATCAGGCCGCCCGGCAGCGCCAGCGCCAGGGCGAGCGTGTTGAGCGAGGCCACGATGCCATAGTTTTGCTTGATCAGCCGCACCGCGCCTTGCGAAATCTCGATCGCCTTCACCAGTTTCCACAGCGAATCCTCCATCAGGATCACGTCGGCGGATTCGTGGGTGACCTCGGCGCCATGCTTCATCGCGATGCCGACATCGGCAAAGCTCAGCGCCGGCGAATCGTTAATGCCATCGCCGACCATTGCGACGCGGCGGCCGGCGCGTTGGAGATCCTGGATCACGCTTGCCTTGTCGGCGGGCAGCATGTCGGCAAAGTGCTCGGTCAGTCCGAGATTGCGGCAGACCGCGCGCGCCACGACCGAATTGTCGCCGGTCAGCATGATGCTGTGGGCGATCCCCATGGAATGGAGCTTCTCGATGACGGGGCGGCTTTCGGCGCGGATCTCATCGGAATAGGGGACGAGGCCTGCGAGCTTGCCATCGACGGCGATATAGAGGCTGGAGAAACCGCGCTCGTCGAGCGCCGAGCGATCCCGTTCGGCCTTGCCGACCGCAATATCGCTCTGGCGCATGAAGCGCTCGTTGCCGACATGGACATAATAGCCGTTGACCTGGCCCTCGACGCCGAGGCCAATGCGGTAGGTGGTCTCGTGGCAGGGGGGAATGTTGACTTTCAGTTGGCGTGCCTTGGTGCGCAGCGCTTCGGCGACCGGATGCTGCAATTTGGTCTCGGCGGCAGCGGCAAGTCCGAGCAGATGGTTCGGCGTGATGTGGTTCTGATAGGGCAGGATGTCGATCACGGCCGGCATGCCATGGGTCAGCGTGCCCGTTTTATCGAACACGATGGTGTCGATGTCGGCGAGCTTCTCCATATGGCCACCGCTCTTGATGATCATGCCAGCGCGCGCGGCATGCGTCATCGAGGACAGTACCGAGGTGGGAGCTGCGACACGGATGCCGGTGCCGTAGTCGACGATGACCAGCGACAGGAAGCGGTTGAAATCACCGGTGACCGCCGCAGTACTTGCGGCGAGTGCCAGCGTCGGGGTGACCAGGCGGTCGGCGAAGCGCTCGGCATGGTTCTGCATGCGGGTGTCGCCGATCGGCGCGCTCTCGACGAGATGCACGATCTGGCCGGCGGTCGTTGCCGCGCCGACGCGGAGCGCCCGCACGGTGATCTGGCCCTCGCGGATGACGGTCGCGGCAAACGCCGCCTCGCCCTTGCCGCGGCTGACCGGCAGGCCCTCGCCGGTGATGGTCTTCTGGTCGATGGTGGCCTGGCCGTCGAGAATCTCGCCGTCGACCGGGATCATCTCGCCGGGATAGACCACGATGATGTCGTCGACCCTGAGCTCCGTGGCGGGGATGGAGACGACCGCGCCGTTGCGCAAGAGCCAGGCGGTCTTGGTCTGGAATTCGAGCAGCTCGCCGATCGCGCGGCGCGAACCCGCCGCGGTGAGATCTCGGATCCAGTCGCCGAGCTTGATCAGCCAGGTGACGATGCAGCCAGCCAGCGGATTGCCTTGCAGCACCGAGGCGCTGATCGCGAGCGTGTCGAGCACATCGATGTTGAGACGGCTCTCATTGGCCCAGACCTTCCAAGCGCGCTTCGCAATCGGGATCGCGTTGTAGAGCATCAAGGGCATGTTGAGGGCGACCAGAACCGGATTGGTGCTGAACGCCATGGCGAGCGACAGCGTCGGCAGCGCCAGCGGAACATTCTTTGAAACGTCAGGCGCCTTGTTTTGCTGCGCAGAGCCTTCGGCGCAGGCACAAAGCGCTTTGATCTCGGGGAGGCTCGCGCTCTTGAGCCGCTCTAGCAGCAGCTTGAGCATCGCTTCCCGGGCCGGATCGTATTCCAGCACCAGGCTCGCGCAGTCATAGTTGATGCGGGCACTCTTGATGCCCGTCTGTGCTTTCAGCCAGGCGAGGACGGAATCGCCGAGCCGGCGGTTGGTCGCCAGCGCGGGGATGCTCAGCCTGACGCGGCCTCGCATCGAATGTCGGAAAGCATATTCCATTCAATCACGTCTCTGCCAAGCTTCAGGCCGTCGCGAGCGCTTTCTCTTCCTCGTCGTCTTCTTTTTCGGCCATGTTGGCCTGAATCATGTGGTTCAGCGCGAAGATCGAGAGCGTGACCCAGACCGGCGTGGCGGCGCTGGCGCCCACCTCGAAAATGGTAAAGCCGGCGATGCCGGCCGCGAGCACGATCTTCAGGTCGACGACGTTGCCGCTCGCAGTCTTGATCTGATGGTCGAACTCCCTGAAGAAATCCACGACTACTTTGGCAGTGTGGGAATGCTCGGCGAGATATTCGGCTTCCTGCTCGATCTTGCTCGCAAGCGAGTCGATCTCGTTGGTCGGCGGCTTGTAATGACCGCCGGTGTGGTGGTGCAGATGGCCGTGAAACTCGTGATGGCGGTCGATGTCGTAGTGCAGCACCACGCTGCCCGTGGTCGGATTGACCGTGACTTCCTCAATTCCGGGGATTGCGGCAAAGGTCTGCTTGAGCTGCTCGGCGAGCTCCGGGTTGGTCTTGACTGACGGCACTTTCATGCGGATGCGCCCGGGGACCTGGTGCGCGATCTGCAGCTTCATCTTGGTCATCGCGTCGCTCTGATCCTAGGTCTGGCGCCAGGGAAAATCTGCAATCGAAAGGCCAGGCCCCTCGTCAGCAATTTGCACCCGACGCATCGGCCTGCCGGGCGTTACAAACGCACTGGCCGGCGCGGACGCCGGCCAGCGACACGGGTCTCATCGATCCGCTTTAGTTCACCGACGGACCGGAGGCAGCCTGCTTGGCCGCGGTTTCGCCTTCGGCCTTCACTTCGGCGACGATATCGTTCACCTGCTCATGCGCCTCGGCGAACATTTCCTTGGATTTCTGTGCGAGCTTGTAGGTGCCGCGAACGGTGGATTTGAACAGCGGCGTGAGGCCGGCAGCAATCTTGGGGAAGTATTTCGGAGCTGCGACCGCAGCCACGCCGATGGCAATGCCGGGGAGGAGAGCGGCCTCAATCAGCGCCGCACCGGCGGCGACGACAACGACCGTTGCCACCGTCTTGTTCAATCCGCCATTTTCCTGGTCATCATGGGTCTCGTGGGCGACCTCCTCGGAGGCGGATGCATCATGACCATTGTGGCTCGTGGACATCGCAAAAGTCCTTGTGTTGACAGCGCTAATCAAAGATCCGCGCCCATTACCTTTAGTGGGCGATTGAAATGGATTCATGACAGTTGTGTGACACTAATTCTAAGCTGGACTCTGGCGAGCAAGTGGCATGCCAGGAACCGCTGAAAAGGCCTTGTACGTCACCCGTGAACGACGGTTTTTGCGATCATGCAATGAATGCCCTTGGAGCCGTTCACTGTCTGCGTCACCCGCAAGTCGGCGGCCAGGCTGCACAGCGTGTAGGCGTCTTCGCGCGAGAGATTACGCTTCTCGCCAAGCAGCACGATCATGTCGCGCAGCGCGCGCACCACGCATTGGTCGAGATCGGGATCCATCGCCATGGTCATGTAGTGCGTCGCTGTTTCGGCGCGCGGATAATCGAGTTTGATGTCCTTGCGCACTGCGAAGCGGAAACGCCCCTCCAGCGCCGTCTCGATAGCGGTGACGCAGACCTCGCCGTCGCCCTGGACGCCGTGGCCGTCGCCGCATGAGAACAGCGCGCCCGGCACGAACACCGGAAGATAGAGCTTTGCGCCGGCGCCGAGCTCCTTGTTGTCGAGATTGCCGCCCATCGCGCGGGGAATCAGCGAGGTGATGCGGCCCCAGGCCGGCGGCGGCGCTGTGCCCATCACGCCGAAGAACGGCATCAGCGGCAGCTCCAGCCCCCACGGCAAATGGCCGACCATCCGCGTGCGGTCGAGCGGAATGTTAAGCAGGCGCGTCTCCTTGAAATCGTCGGGCAGGGTGCCCGCAAGTGGGCGGATGATATTGTAACCCCAGTCCTGCCGAAGCTTAACGTCGAGGATGTCGACCTCCAGCACGTCGCCGACCTCAGCGCCGCGGATCGCAACGGGTCCGGTGAGGATATGGCCCGGCACCATGCGCTCATTTTTGGCGTGGACCTCGAGCAGCTCCGGCGGAATGTGAAACTTCGCCTTGTCCGGCAGCACGTCGGGGCCACCCGAGACGGTCTCGATCGTGACCTCATCGCCGCTCTCGATCGTGAGCGCTGGCTTCAGCTTGGCCTCGAAGAAGCCCCAATGGCAGGTCTCGGGGCTCGAATGAAGATGATGATGGGTCATAAGCACTCTTCAGATTGAAACTAATCCGGCGTATTGACCTGTAGCAGAATTTCGGGGAAGGGGCGCCGTTGTTTTTTGTGCTGTCAAAGACGCTCGGCATGTTGATTCTGCCGACGAATTTTCTCGTCCTGCTCGGCATCCTGGGGGGCATTCTGCTGGCCACGCGGTTCGCTTTGCTCGGACGCAAGTTTCTGATTGCGTCGACCCTGCTGCTTGCAATTTGCGGATTTTCGCCGCTTGGAAATCTCCTGCTCTATCCGCTGGAGCACCGCTTTCCGGCCTGGAGTGCCGCGCGCGGCGCGCCCGACGGCATCATCGTGCTGGGCGGGCCGATCGATGCGGATTTGTCGGTCGCGCATGATGCGCCCGTGATCAGCAGCGCCCCCGACCGCATCGTGGCGGCGGCCGAGCTTGCGCGCAAATATCCCAGCGCCCGCATCGTCTTCACCGGCGGCAGCGCCAATCTCATCTCCAACGACGCCAAGGAAGCCGATTTCGCCGGCGAGATTTTCGAGGCATTGGGTATCGACAAGACACGGCTGATCATAGAGCGCCGCTCCCGCAACACCTATGAGAATGCCGCGTTCACGAAGGCGCTCGTGGCGCCGAAGCCGGGTGAGCGCTGGCTGCTCGTCACATCAGGCTTTCACATGCCGCGCTCGGTCGGCCTGTTCCGGAAAGTCGGCTTCGCGGTCGAGCCCTATCCCGTTGATTGGCGGGTCGGAGAGGGGCTGGATGTGTTCGCGTTCTCGCAAGCCGCGATAGGGCTCGGGCGAACCGATACAGCGGCACGCGAATGGATCGGGCTTCTGGCCTATCGCCTGGCTGGCCGCACCGATGCGCTTTTTCCGGGGCCTGATAAACCGTAGCAACGCAGCTCCCCTTACTCGCGAAATGCTACTGTCCTCCCCAAGCAAAAACGTGCAGGGAGGATTCTCCAATGACATCGCCACTCGTTCGCGCCACCAGCCGTCGCCGTTTCCTGGAGTATCTCGCGGCAAGTCCACTGCTCACCTCCAGCACGCTGTCGGCCAATGCGGAGGAGGCGCCGTCCAAGTGGCCCGATCCGATGATCTGGGTGACGCCGCCGGGCGATCCGATCAAGACGCCGAAGGAGGCCATCAACGTCTTCGACTTCGAGCCGGTCGCGCATCAGAACGTGCCGCCAGCGCATTTCGGCTATATGGCCTCCGGCCTCGACGACGAGGTGACGCTGCGCGCCAACCGGGAGGGATTCTTGAAATTCCAGCTCCGCCCGCGCCGCCTCAACGACGTCTCCAAGGTCGATATGAGCATCGAGATCTTCGGCGGCAAATACGACTCGCCGATCTTTGTCTGCCCGACCGGCGGCAACCAGTTCTTTCATCCCGACGGCGAGGTCGCCGTCGCCAAGGCGGCGCGTGCGGGCAACCACCTGCAAATCCTCTCGACTTCGTCGAACTTTTCAGTCGAAGACGTCAGCAAGGCGCGCGGCGCGCCGATCTGGTTCCAGCTTTATGCCTCGCCGCGCTTCGAGGTTGCACAGGCGCTGATCAAGAAGGCCGAGACCGCCGGCTGTCCGGTGCTGGCGGTCACCGTCGATCGCGTGGCGGGGCGAAACCAGGAGACGCTGTTTCGCATGCGCAGGGCCGACACCCGCGACTGCTCGACCTGCCACGACCGCTCGAGCTTTGCCGCGCGGGTCGAGCGGCGGCACAACTACGACGGCATCGATGTCTCCGGGATCACCGGCGGCGGCGAATCCGCCAATCTGACCTGGGACTCCGTCAAGCGCATGCGCGACATCACGCGCATGAAGGTCATCCTCAAGGGAATCGTTACCCCGGAAGACGCCGAACTCGCTGTGCAGAACGGGCTCGACGGCATTCTGGTGTC
>Ga0306920_100012490_pt1 | contig 11528 bp, 11 predicted proteins | sample flu12Cox44000170_FD_204666 | JGI IMG/M metagenome (GOLD analysis project Ga0306920, IMG submission 204666) | Lab enrichment of tropical soil microbial communities from Luquillo Experimental Forest, Puerto Rico - flux4day.12C.oxic.44.000.170 (v2)... | ecosystem: Environmental > Terrestrial >...
GCATTCGCTGCGCGTCCTACCGCGGACGATAAGCTTGCCAACAAGCGAATCGTAATACGGCGGAATCGTATAGCCGTGATAAACGGCGGAATCGACGCGCACCCCCAACCCGCCGGGCGGGTGATAATGCACGACCTTTCCCGGCGAGGGACGAAACGAGACGGGATTTTCGGCATTGATACGGCACTCGATGGCGTGGCCGTGAAACTTGACTTCGTCCTGCGTCATTTGCAGGTCGCCGCCGGCCGCAACGCGGACTTGCTCCAGAATGAGATCGATATCGGTGATCATTTCGGTCACCGGATGCTCCACCTGAATCCGCGTATTCATTTCGATGAAATAGAATTCGCCATTCTCGTACAAGAATTCGACCGTGCCTACGCCGAGATATTTGATCGCACGCATGGCTTTGGCGACCCTCTCGCCGATCTCGTCGCGCGTGTTGCTGTTAAGCGCGGGGGAGGGGCCTTCCTCCCAGACCTTCTGGTGGCGGCGCTGCAATGAGCAGTCGCGCTCGCCGAGATGGATCGCGCCCCCATTGCCGTCGCCGAGGACCTGGATCTCGATATGACGCGGTCGGCTGAGATATTTTTCGAGATAGAGCGTGTCGTCGCCGAACGCCGCTTGGGCTTCGGCGCGTGCCGATGCCAACGCCGTCGCGAGTTCGGATCCTTCAGTTACCACGCGCATGCCGCGACCGCCGCCGCCGGCGGCTGCTTTGAGCAATAGCGGATAGCCGATCTCGCGCCCGAGCTGCTGCGCCTGCGTTTCGCTGCCGATGTCACCTTCCGACCCCGGAACGACCGGAATGCCAAGTTGCTTGGCGGCGCGCTTGGCGGCGATCTTGTCGCCCATCAGGCGAATGTGCTCGGGGCGAGGCCCGATGAAATGCACGTTGTGCTCGGCGAGGATTTCGGCAAACCGGGCGTTCTCGGACAGAAAACCATAGCCGGGATGCACCGCGTCGGCGCCGGTGATCTCGCAGGCCGCCAGCAGAGCAGGGATGTTGAGGTAACTGTCTTTGGCGGCGGGAGGCCCGATACAGACGCTTTCATCCGCCAAACGGACATGCATCGCGTCTTCGTCCGCGGTCGAATGTACCGCGACCGTGGCGATGCCCAGCTCCTTGCAGGCGCGCAGCACCCGCAGCGCGATTTCCCCACGATTGGCAATGAGGATCTTGTCGAACATCCTCGCAGCTTATATTCCGCGCCGGCTCTGGTTGCGCTTCATTCGATGATCATAAGTGGCTGGCCGTATTCCACCGGCTGGCCGTCATCGACGAGAATCTGAATCACTGTTCCAGGCCGTGGCGCCGGGATCTGGTTCATCGTCTTCATCGCCTCGATAATCATCAGCGACTCGCCGGTTTTTACCACGGTGCCGACTTCCACAAACGGACGCGCACCGGGTTCGGGCGCAAGATAGGCGGTTCCGACCATCGGCGAGGCGACCACTCCAGGGTGCTGCGCCGGATCGACTGGCAGCGGCGCAGAGGCAACCGTCGCTGGCGGTGCGGTTTCGGCGGCGCGCCCACGGCTGATGGCGGCGCCGGAATGTCGTGCAACGCGGATCGAGACGCCGCCGCGCTCCACGGCGATCTCGGTCAGACCGGTTTCGTCCAAGAGCTTCGCCAGCTCGCGAATGGCTTCGTGATCGATTGCGGGCGTGCCGGGAGTGTCGGACTTGCGCGCCACGACTAGCCCTTGGCGCCGGCCAGGCTGGCGAGACCGGCTATGGCAAGGGCATACCCCTCAATGCCGAAGCCGCAGATCACCGCTCGTGCGGCGAGTGACACGTAGGAGTGCCGTCGAAACTCCTCGCGGGCATGGATGTTGCTGATATGCACCTCGACCACCGGCGACTCCATCGTGAGCAGTGCGTCCAGAATGGCGACTGAGGTCGTTGTGTAGCCTGCAGGATTGATGATCAGCCCGGCCGCTTTTTCTGCCCGCGCCTCAGTAATCCAATCGACAATTTGACCTTCGTGATTTGATTGGTGGAATACCAGCGTAAATCCGTGCCGCTCCGCTGTGCTGCGGCAGAGCTTTTCGACATCGGCGAGGGTTGCCCGGCCATAGATGTGCGGCTGGCGCGTGCCGAGCAAATTGAGGTTCGGTCCGTTGAGGACGTAGATGGTCTTGGCCATGCCCGCAGAGCCGATCGTTGCCGCGGGCTATCCCGCGTGAACTTGTTATAAGGAAGGCTCCTGCAAAGTGGAAGCGGGATCGGCCCAAAAGCGTCGCGCTTGCCGGTCAATCCTTAACGGGCCCGCGATATCGACGGGCAAAACTATTTCCGTTCGTTTTTGATCTTGGCGCGCAACTCGTCCAGGCCGACAGCCCCGACCACGACCTCGTCGCCGACGACGTAGCTCGGCGTCCCGTTGACGCCAAGAGAGTCGGCAAGTTTCATATTCTCCTCGATGGTGGCCTTCACCTCGTCGCTATTCATATCTTTTTCGAGCCGCGTCATGTCGAAGCCGACATCCTTGGCGACCGCCAGCGCGCGCACCTTATCGGCAGGGCCGCGACCGCCGAGCAGCTTCTGATGGAATTCCATGTATTTTTTTCCTGAAGGATCTTGCATGCGCGCGGCGACCGCGACATGCGCGGCTTCGACCGAGCCGGGACCCAGAACCGGAAATTCCTTGAGAACGAATTTCAGATCGGAATCTGTCTTCAGCAAATCGAGCATATCGGCCAGCGCGCGCTTACAGAAGGCGCAGTTGTAGTCGAAGAATTCCACCATCGTGACCTTGCCCTGCGGGTTGCCGAGCACGACCTGGTGGGTGGAATTGAATATTGTCGCTTGATTGTCTTTGATCGTCACGCGGGCTTTGTCAGCGTCAGCTTCCTTCTGGCGGCGGTCCAACGCCTCCATCGCGTCCTGCAGCACCTCGGGATGCTGCACGAGGTAATTTTTGACAATGTTCTCGATTTCGCGAGCCTGGGCCGGCGAAAATGTTTCTGGTGCGCCCATCGGCGCGGCGGGGGCCGCTGTCTGATTTTCCTGTGCGCTGCGATCCTGCGCTGTCGCGAGCGGCGCCAGCAGCATGACGATCAAGATCGCGAATACCGTGCGTAGGCTCCACGCCATATTCATTGTCCTTTGGTTATTGACCGGGATGAAGCGGATTCTGCTTCTGGTTCTTGTTGAAGGCAACGATGTCATCCGCCCGGACCCAGCCCGGCGATCCGATGGGAAAACGTTGCTTGGCGCGTTCGGCCAGTTCGCGCGCGGTCTTGTTGTCGCCGCGCGCAAACGCGGCCTGGGCCGAGGCAAGGTCGGCATCGGCGAGGTTATTCTTGCGCGCATAGGCCATAGCCAGCGCCGTATAGGCGTCGGAGGCTTCCGGCTCCTTCATAATGGCTGAGTGCAGAAGTGAAATCGCCTCGTCAGCCGATTTCGCGTCATTTGTTGCGACGATGGCCTGCGCCAGCAGGATCTGAATAAGCGCGGGATTCGGCGCCAGTTGCACGGCATGGCGCAAGGGCGCGACCGCGTCCGCCGGATGGCCGCCCTCCAGCAATGCCTGCCCCTTCAATTCGTAAATATAGGGATTGTTCGGCATCGCCTGAAGTAAACCGTCGATTTGGGCGATCGCACTGTGCGGCTCACCGAACCGATAGGCGGAAATAGCGCGGGCATAGCGCGCCGGAAGGCTGGTATCGGTCAACGGATAATGCGCCAGAACGGTTGCCGGCCGTTCGGTAAAACCGAAAAGCTTGGCTCGCATCATGTCGTGCCGGAATTGAAGCTCCGTCGGATCTTTCTTCGCCCAGTATGGCGTTTTGACCAATTCAGTCAGCGCCGCCATGCGCTCTTGCGGCATGGGATGGTTCTGAAAATAAGGATTTATCCCTTGCGCCGAGAACAGCGACTCGTCGGCAAAGCGTTTGAACGTGTCGTACATCCCTTTTGCCGATTGGCCGGTCATCGTTAGAAAGCGCACGCCGGCGCGATCGGCCGATTCTTCCTGGGCGCGCTGATAGGACAATAGTCTGTTTATTCCGAGCGCCTGCGGCGCCGTGATCGCCGCCATGCCGACATTGCCGGTATCGGCGCTGCCGGAATGCGCGCCGGCGACTATGGCGCCGATACCGAGGAGCAAGCCGACCAGAGCAGCCGTCTGTACGTTCGCCAGTTCTTGTCGAAGCCGCGAAAGGTGCCCGCCGACGATGTGGCCGGTCTCGTGCGCCAGCACGCCGATGACCTGATTCGGCGTTGTCGCCTGCATCAACGCGCCCACATTGATGAAAATGCGGTGCGCATCCATCACAAAAGCGTTGAAGCTTTTGTCGTCGATGATGACGACGTGAATATTTTGATCGGTGAGACCGGCAACGCGAAAGATCGGCGCCGTATAGTCGCGCAGCAACTGTTCGATCTCGGCGTCCCGTATCATCGGAATGCCGGCACTGGCGCCGGTCTGCGGTCGAGCCGGAACGCTCGCAAGCCCGACCGCCGCGGCGGTCAGCGCGGCGAGGGCTCGCATAGCTGGCCTCCGCGACCGCGTCTTGCTAGGAGACTGAGCAACCATCATGTGAAGGTGAATCGGGGCTGTTCCGGCGGCAACCATCGGGGCTGTTCCGGCGGCAACCTATGGACCGAAGCGACCAGGGTCAACACACGCGCTTGCGAGTACCGCGAATAAGCACCAGACCCGCCGAATACGGCATCAGCGGGGCATAAATCGATCGATCAAATAAGGGATTGACCAGGGCTCATGTTGGAAAGGGCAAAAGCTTTGCTGCAGCCTTCGGCCCGCAGCGGCGTGCCTCCGTTCATGGTCATGGACGTCATGGCGGCGGCGGCGCGGCTGGAGGCACAAGGCCGCACGATTGTGCACATGGAGGTTGGCCAACCGGCCGCCGGTGCGCCGGCGACTGCAATCGCGGCGGTGCGCGCCGCGCTCGGCAACGACGCCCATGGCTACACCGCTACATTGGGATTAGCCCCGCTGCGCCAGCGTATCGCGCGGTCCTATGCGCAGTGGCACGGACTCGACCTCGATCCTGAACGCATCGTGGTTACTACCGGCTCCTCCGCGGCGTTTATGCTTGCTTTTGTCGCCCTGTTCGAGGCCGGCGATCGCATTGCAGTGGCCGTGCCCGGCTACCCGCCGTACCGGCACATTCTCAGCGCGCTGGGTTGCGAACCGGTATTGATCGAAACCAGCGCCGACACGCGCTGGGCGCTCACCGGCGATCTGTTGGTTGCGCAACATCGCGCTCGCGCGCTCAAAGGCGTGGTGGTTGGCTCTCCAGCCAATCCGACGGGAACGATGATGAGCGCGGCGGCGCTCGGCGAACTCATCCGATCTGCCGAGGACGCCGGCATCGCTGTGATCTCCGACGAAATCTACCATGGGCTCGATTACGCATTCCGGGCGCAGAGCGCAGCGTCGCTGTCCGCGAACACGATCGTTGTCAATTCTTTCTCCAAATATTTTTGCATGACCGGTTGGCGGATCGGTTGGATGGTCGTGCCGCCGTCGCTACTTCGCACGATGGAACGCCTGCAGCAGAATTTGGCGATATCCGTTCCCACGCTTTCGCAAATCGCAGCGCAAGCGGCCCTCGACGGTCGCGAGGAGCTCGAAATCATTAAACACGGTTATGAGGAGAATCGCCGCATCCTGCTCGACGGATTGCCGCGGGCGGGTCTTGACTCATTCTTACCCGTCGATGGCGCATTTTATCTCTACGCCGACACGTCGCGTTTCGCGCACGACAGTTTTGATTTCGCCAAACGCATGCTCGAACAGGCCGGCGTGGCGGCAACTCCGGGCGTCGATTTCGATCCGGTTCACGGCCGAAATTTCTTGCGCCTATGCTACGCCGGATCGCGTGAAGACATGCACGAAGCCGTCAAAAGGATCGGCGCCTGGCTCAAAGCATGACGGCCGCGGGGCTGCTGGAGAGTGCGCTTGTCCTGTTCTCGGGCGGGCAGGATTCCACTGTGTGTCTTGCCTGGGCGCTCGAACGCTTTGTCCGAGTCGAAACGATCGGATTTGCTTACGGCCAGCGCCACGCCATCGAACTTGAGGTCCGTCCGCGCATTCGAGCCGCGCTGGCGGCGCATTCGCAAACCTGGCGCGAGCGGCTCGGCGAAGACCACGTTGTGCGGATCGACGCACTCGCCGAAATTTCGGAGACTGCGCTTACGCGTGAGGTGGAGATCGGGATCGCGCAATCGGGTTTGCCGACCACCTTCGTACCGGGACGAAATCTGGTGTTCTTTGCTTTTGCCGGCGCAGTCGGCTACCGGCGCGACATCGGTCACCTCGTCGCCGGGATGTGCGAAACCGACTTCTCCGGCTATCCGGATTGTCGCGACGACACAGTCAAGGCGATGCAGCTCGCTTTGACGCTCGGCACCGACCGGCGCTTTGTGATTCATACGCCGCTGATGTGGATCGACAAAGCCGCGACCTTCGCGCTAGCGCACCAGATTGGCGGTGCTGCTTTGGTTGATATCCTTCTCGCCGAGACGCACACCTGCTATCTCGGGGACCGTGGGCGTCGTCACGATTGGGGGGTCGGCTGCGGCGAGTGTCCGGCCTGCCGTTTGCGTGCGGCCGGTTATGCAAAATGGAAAGCGGGATCATGAATCCGGAGCGGCAACGCACACAAGAAGGAATGCTGTTTTTGGTGCTTTTTGCATTCACGATTCCTGCCGCCAACTGGCTGATCGGCAATGTCGGAACGAACTGCGCGCCGGGCGGCCCGTGCCTCGTACCGGTGGCTCCCGGTCTGCTGGCGCCCTCGGGCGTGATTATGGTCGGTGCGGCGCTAGTGTTGCGCGATCTGGTGCAGCGGCGCCTCGGCTCGGCGGTATCGGCACTGGCGATATTGGCCGGCAGCGGTCTTTCGGTATTGTACGCACCCGCCTCGCTCGTGGTCGCTTCGGCGACGGCGTTCCTTCTTTCCGAGTTCGCCGATCTCGCGGTTTATACACCGCTGGCGCGCCGCCGCCTGCTGACGGCTGTCATTGTCTCAAGCTGTGCCGGTCTGATCGTCGATTCAATCGTATTCCTTTGGCTTGCTTTCGGCTCGCTCGATTTCCTGGCGGGGCAAATCGTCGGCAAGGCCTGGATGGTGCTGCTGTCGATTCCGCTGGTGGCATGGCTGCGCCGGCGCGACGAACGGCTTGGCATCGTGCCGGCTTGATCTCTTAAAGGGAGTCAATATGAGCGCCGCTGTCTTCGACGTTCTGCGCAAGGTGACAACCGCCACCATCACCACGATGTTGTTGAAGAAGGGCATCCGGCGCTGCTGGATGAACGGTCCCAAACCGCTAGTGCTCGGCGGCGAACGAATCATTGGGCCGGCATTCACATTGCGCTTTGTGCCGGTGCGCGAGGATCTGGCCACGCCGGAGAGCTGGGCCAGCCCGATCTCGACCCGTGCTGCAATCGAGGACATGCCGGAAGGGGTAGTCGCGGTTGCAGATGCAATGGGCGTGCCGAGCGCCGGCATCTTCGGCGACATCCTTTGCGCGCGCATGAAGAAACGTAATGTCGAGGCGCTGGTTACGGATGGCGTCTTGCGCGACCGCGCTGGCGTCTTGGCGAGTGCACTTCCGGTATGGTGTGCCGGTGTTGCCGCCCCGGCGTCGGTCAATGGGCTCACCTTTGTCGGCTGGCAGCAGCCGATTGGCTGCGGCGGCTGCGCTGTGTTTCCCGGCGACATTATTGTCCTCGACGACGACGGCGCAGTGGTCATTCCTCAGAATTTGCTTGAGTTCGTCGGTCACGAAGGCGCCGAGCACGAGCTGTATGAAAGTTGGGTCTTTGGCGAGGTCGAAAAAGGCGTGAAGCTGCCCGGCCTTTATCCGCCTAACGACGAAGCTAAGACTCGCTATGCAGAATGGCGTAAGACGCGCAAATGAACGCCGGAGCGCCGCCGCAGGCGCGGTCTGGCGATCGCAACAGCCGAGCCAAACGGTGCAACTCTTCGACGACAATCGCGCACGCGCCAATCGGGGCATCATGATTAGAGAATTTTTCTAATCGGAGTGGCGAGTGTTCTTCGTCCTTTCCAAGACTGTCGGTTACTTGGCGGTACCATCGAATGTGTTGATGGCGCTCGGATTGGTCGGGCTGCTTTTGTTGTTCACACGCTTTTGGCGGCTCGCCAGTTGGCTCATTGTCACCAGCCTCGTGCTCATCGCTCTGGTCGGTTATTCGCCGCTCGGACGCATCTTGTTGCTGCCCCTGGAAGACCGGTTTCCGCCCTGGGATGCCTCGCGCGGGGCTCCTGACGGGATTGTCGTCCTCGGCGGCTCGATTTCACCGGAGATTTCGGTGGCGCGCGGCACTGTTGCACTTAATGGCGCGGCCGAGCGACTTACCGTTACGGCGGACCTGGCCCACCGTTATCCGAATGCCCGCATCATTTTCACCGGCGGCACGGCGTCCCTTGATCCAAACGCGCCGCTCGAGGCGCCGCTTGCGGTGCAAGAATTTCAAGCCCTCGGGGTCGCCCATGACCGCATCACCGCGGAGGAACAGTCGCGCAATACCATTGAAAATGCGGTGTTCTCGCGGCTGCTCGCCGATCCCAAGCCGGGGCAACGTTGGCTGTTGGTGACTTCGGCTTCGCACATGCCGCGTGCAATCGCCGCTTTTCGCGCGGCAGGTTTCGCTGTGGAGGCCTATCCGGTGGATTGGCATACGGAAGGACGGCGCGACATGGCGGAGCTCTTTGGATCGCCGGCCGACGGTCTGGCAATGACCGATTACGCGGTTCATGAATGGGTCGGCCTTGCCGTCTATTGGTTGACCGGCAAGACCTCAGAACTGTTTCCCGCACCCTAGACGCAGACTGCGGCATCGGGCCGGTATTGGGCGCAAATCCCTGCGCGCAAGTCCTTGGGCCGCAAGTCCTTGCCTTTACCAATCCTTCATTGCTGCCGCCGAATATGCGCATTGCTGTCATCCCGCAGGCCCGCGAACGTCGAGCGATACGCCCGCCATCTTCTCCACCGAGCCAAATTGAGACTGCGGTTGAACCCGCCGCACCCGTTGCGCAATGGGGTGAGATGGCGCTGACCGTGACGTTCACCTTGGCCGCGGTCCTGTTTGTGTCTTTTCTCGCCGTCGTCACTGGTCTGGTGTGACGCGATCTTCATTCCGGTTGCATCGCCATCGGCTTTGATGAAATCTTGTTCTGCGGCGCCTCGGACCGCTTGCAGCCCGGCTTTTGAAATGTGATGTCGCTGCATCTTCTGATCGGCAACAAGAATTATTCCTCATGGTCGTTTCGGCCATGGCTGGCGATGAAGGTCGCGGGCATCGCCTTCGACGAGACGGTGAACTCGCTAGACGCTGCCGATTTCAAATCACGGGCGGCGGCGTTGGGCGGCTCCGGACGTGTCCCGGTGCTCAGCGACGGCGGGGTGCGGGTCTGGGAATCGTTGGCAATCCTGGAATATCTCGCCGAAAAATTTCCCGCCGCTGGATTATGGCCGGAGCAAGCTGCAGCACGAGCGCACGCTCGCGCGATTGCATCGGAGATGCATGCCGGATTTGTTTCACTGCGGCGTCACCTGCCGATGAATGTGGCGCGACCGGTAAAATTCCGCGCTCTCGATGCTGGCGCCGCGAAGGACGTGACGCGTATCGATAGGATCTGGTGCGAATGCCGATCCGGCGGTCCGTTCCTGTTTGGCGCATTCGGCGCGGCTGACGCCATGTTTGCTCCAGTCGTGTGGCGATTTCACACCTATGCAGTTGAGGTGAGCTCAACGGCTCTGGGCTATATGCGTGCCATGATGGCATTGCCTGCCTGGAATGAGTGGCGGGATGCAGCGCGGCGCGAGACCTGGGTTCTGGCGGAGGACGAGGTCGATTGGCCGCAAGTTTTGCGCGACTAGCCGTTTTGCGAATAAACCTGTCGCGCGAATAGCAACTATGATGGACGTCACGATCGGCGTATCGCGCTCATACGTTTTTCAAGCTCAGCTAACAATGGGAGCTGATAGGCAATGATCTTGAGCAGCGCGACCGGCAGCGCGAAATAGGCGATGCGATCGATTTCCGGAAAACTTTGTCTTCGGCCCGATTTAGGCGGCCACTCCACCGTGAACGCGTTGCTGGCGAATTGTGACAGTTCGAAGTCTGCTTCCAGGGCAAACGCGTGTACGAGCTTGCCGCTTTTTTGAGCGACCGGCGCGAGCTCAATCATGTTGCCGGCAGCGACAAGATTTGTTTCTTCGGTGAATTCGCGGCGAGCCGCGGCGACCAGGTCGTCGCCCGGTTCGACGAGGCCCTTGGGGATGGTCCACGCTCCGGCGTCCCTTTTCGCCCAGAACGGGCCGCCGGGATGGGCAAGCAGGACTTCGAGCTCAGGCATGCGGCGAAACGCCAGAATTCCGGCACTGATCGGTTTTTGCCGCAGCACAGCGTTTCACTCCCGTTCACTGCGTCCCTCTACCGCAGGACATCCGCGGCAGAGCTTGTCAAAAAGGCCGGCGTCTGCATGATTTTGTCACGATTGCGCCGAGAATGCCCGTTGCACGCCCGAGCGCTAGCGACGGGGTAGGGCGCCGATCCAATTGCCTGCACGGGAGCTATGCCAATGCGATATCGGTTGATCGCCGCTGCTGCGGCCGCCATTGCCGTTTTTGCGGTGCCGCTCGCGACCGGATCAGGGTCGCCAGCCTTCGCCGAAGATGCGCCCAAAGACGTCAAAGGCATTTTTCTGATGAGCGACTATCCGGCGGTGACGCTGCGCCCCGGCGAGACGTCCACGATCAGCCTCAGGCTGCAAAACTACAATATGACACCGGAGCGTCTGGCGCTCTCATTGAACGGCGTGCCGGCTGGTTGGACGGCGACCTTGCTCGGCGGCGGTCAGCCGGTTGCCGCCGCCATGCCGGCGGCGAATTCGAGCGTGTCGCTATCGTTGCGGCTCGATGTGCCGAAGAATGCGCCGATGGGCACCCAAACTGTGACTGTGGCCGCGCAGGGAAACACCACGAACTTGCAGCTGCCGATCAACGTGACGCTTGCGAAGGACTTGCCGGCCAAGCTGACGCTCACGCCGCAGCTTCCGGATCTGCGCGGCACTTCGAAATCGAGTTTCGAATATCAGCTCGGTATCAAAAACGACAGCGGCAAAAAACTGACCGTGAGCCTGTCGGCTCAGGCGCCGCAAAATTTTGATACGTCATTCACGGAGCAATACGGTACGCAAGAGCTCAAGGCCGTTCCGGTCGATGCCGGCCAGAGCAAGGACGTGAAACTTAAGGTCACGCCGCCGAATACGGCGGCCGCCGGCGATTATAAGGTCACGGCGCGCGTGGGGGCGGAGGACGCTGCCGCGACCGCCGATCTGGCCATGACCATTACCGGCCAGCCGAAACTCGACATCAGCGGCCGTGAGGGTCTGGTCTCGACTCGCGCCTCTGCCGGCAGGGAAACCACGGTTCCTGTGATCATTACCAATACCGGTACCGCGCCCGCTGAAGATATCCAGCTGAACGGATCGGCGCCAAGCGGATGGAAGATCACCTTCGAT
>Ga0306920_100012491_pt1 | contig 11528 bp, 11 predicted proteins | sample flu12Cox44000170_FD_204666 | JGI IMG/M metagenome (GOLD analysis project Ga0306920, IMG submission 204666) | Lab enrichment of tropical soil microbial communities from Luquillo Experimental Forest, Puerto Rico - flux4day.12C.oxic.44.000.170 (v2)... | ecosystem: Environmental > Terrestrial >...
CACCGGCGAAGTCTCGAGCTCCCTCGGCAAGGGCCTCACCGCCTCCTCGCTCGGCCGTCTCCTCAAGTGCCGTGGCCTGCGCGTGACGATGTGCAAGCTCGACCCGTATATCAACGTGGACCCGGGGACGATGAACCCGGGCGAGCACGGCGAGGTGTTCGTCACCGAGGACGGCGGTGAGACGGATCTCGACCTCGGGCACTACGAGCGCTTCATTGACGAGAACCTCTCCAAGCGGTCCAACACGACGACCGGCGGGATCTACAGCTCGGTCATCGCGAAGGAGCGCCGAGGCGATTTCCTCGGGCGCACGGTGCAGGTCATCCCGCATGTGACCGACGAGATCAAGGACCGCATCCACCGCCTGGCGGACGAAGACATCGACGTGGTCATCGTCGAGATCGGCGGGACGGTTGGCGACATCGAGATCGTGCCGTTCATCGAGGCGGTCCGGCAGTTCCGTCGGGACATCGGCCGGGACAACGTCTGCTACGTGCACCTCACCTTGGTGCCGTACCTGGTGTCGGGCGAACAGAAGACCAAGCCGACACAGCACTCGGTCACCGAGCTGCGCAGTCGCGGTATCCAGCCGGACGTGATCGTGTGCCGCAGCGACAAGCCGATCTCGGAAGGATTGAAGCGCAAGATCTCGCTGCAATGTGACGTCGCGATCGACGCGGTGGTCTCCGCCGTCGATGCGGCGAGCATCTACGAGATTCCGCTAGTGCTCCACGAGCAGGGGCTCGACGCCTACGTGTGCCGGACGCTCGGGATCGATGAAGCCGAGCATCCCATCGACATCTCCGAGTGGGAGTCATTGGTGCAGCGGGTCGAGGGCCTGACGCGCCGCGTGAAGATCGGCATCGTCGGCAAGTACGTGAACATGCCTGACGCCTACATGTCGGTGGTCGAAGCGCTGCGCCACTCCGGCTTCCACCACGGCGCCGAGGTCGAGCTGGACTGGATCGACGCCGAGCTGGTGCCCGACTTGCTCGCCACGGACCGCCTCCGGGGGTTGGACGGGATCGTGATCCCGGGCGGGTTCGGCGAGCGGGGGATCGAGGGCATGGTGGCCGCGGCCGGCTACGCCCGCGAGCAGAGGATCCCCTGCCTCGGGTTGTGCCTCGGCCTGCACGTGATGGTGATCTCGGTGGCGCGCGAGCTGGCCGGCTTGGACAACGCGAACTCGCGGGAGTTCGACAGCACGTCGCCGCATCTCGTCATCGACCTGATGCCGGACCAGGCCGAGGTCGCGGACAAGGGTGGCACCATGCGGCTCGGTTCCTACCAGGCCGTGTTGCTCCCCGGGTCGACGGTGGCCAAGGCGTATGACTCGTTGGCCGTCACCGAGCGCCACCGCCACCGCTTCGAGTTCAACAACAAGTACAAGTCGCGGCTCGAGGCGGTGGGCCTCGTCTGCTCGGGCCACTCGCCCGACGGGCGCCTGGTCGAGTTCGTGGAGTTGGAGGACCACCCCTACTGGGTCGCCACGCAGGCACACCCCGAGTTCAAGAGCCGCCCCGACCGGGCGCACCCGCTCTTCCGCGAATTGGTGGGGGCTGCGTTGGAGCGGGCAGAGGGCCGCGAACCGCATCTGCTCGATCTGGACAATCTCGACGCCGTCACCTAATCCCATGGCGAACCCCGGCTTCCGCCGAGTGTCGGAAGAGGAGCTCCAGAGGGCGTGGCTGTTCAGGGTCGACCGCTTCCATCTCGTCGATCCCGACGGCAACCCGTTCGACCGCTTCGTCATCCGCCACCCCGGTGCAGTCACTGTCGTCCCCGTCCACGACAACGGCACCGTCACGCTGGTGCGCCAGTATCGGGCCGCCGTCGACGCCATGGTGCTCGAGATCGTGGCGGGCACACGTGACCAGGAAGACGAGTCAGAGGAGGCGACCGCTCGACGCGAGCTTGCCGAGGAGGCTGGACTGGCGGCGGCGAAGTTGGAGCGCTTGCTCGGCACGTGGAACACGCCCGGGGTGAGCGACCAGCACACCACGATCTTTCTCGCCACCGAGCTCACCGACGTCGAGAGCCGGCCCGACGGGATCGAGGAGGGGTTCATGACGGTAGAGCGAATCGCGTTGCGCGAGCTCGACTCGTTGATCGCCGACGGGACCCTGAAGGACGAGACCACCGTGCTGGGGCTTTTACTGGCGCGTGACCGCCTGGCCTCGTCGGGGCGCCTGCCGTGAGGCCGCGGCCATCGCGGTCGACGTCGCCCCTGTCTCGGGCCGCCGTGGAGTACCTCTCGTGGCTCGAGGTGGAGCGGGGGCGTTCGCCGCGCACGCTGGCGGCCTATCGGCGTGACCTGGCGGCATTCGGGGTCGCACTCGAGGATGGGGGCCGCGACATGGACGCGGCGTCGGCGTCCGACGTTGCGGGCTACCTGGCGTCCTTGCGCGCGTCCCACAGCAAAGCCTCGGTGGCCCGGGCGCACTCGAGCATCCGCGGCTTCTACCGCTTCCTCGTCGAGGAGGGCCGACGCGACGACGATCCGGCGGCGGACCTGCCGTCGGTCTCGGTGTCCCTCCTGTTGCCCAAAGCTCTGAGCGAAGAGGAGACCGAGCGGCTCCTGGGTGCGGTCGTCGGGACGGGCCCGGCGGTGTTGCGAGACCGCGCGCTCCTCGAAGTTCTGTACGGCACCGGCGCGCGGGTGAGCGAGGCGGTCGGCCTCAACCTCGGCGATGTGGCTGATGCGGTCGAAGCGAAGGACATGCCCCTGGTACGCGTGCTGGGAAAGGGGGACAAGGAGCGCGTCGTCCCGCTCGGGCAGCTTGCCCGGCTCGCCCTCGCAGACTGGTTGGCGGGAGAGGGACGGCCGCTCCTCGTGCCCAAGAAGTGGCGGCGCCGCAGCGATGCCGAGGCGGTCTTCCTCAACGCCCGGGGCGGCCGCCTCACCCGGGTTGGCGCCTTCGGGGTGGTGAAGAAGTACGCGGCCCGGGTCGGCCTCGAGGACAGGGTCAGCCCCCACGTGCTGCGCCATTCCTGCGCCACCCACATGCTGGGGCGTGGGGCCGACGTCCGGGTCGTGCAGGAGCTCCTGGGTCACGCTTCCATCGCCACAACCCAGCGCTACACCAAGGTTTCGCCTGAGCACCTGCGCCGGGCCTACGAGGGCGCCCACCCACGAGCGGGAACAAAGGGGGGGAGGGACCGCGTAGCATGACCCCATGCCGAACGAGGCCCCCACGGCCGAGACCGCCGACGTCGACTTCGCCGAGCTCCTCCGCAATGAGCGTGCCCATCTGCAGGCCCAATTAACGGAGCTGGGATTTGCCGACCACGGAAGCGGCCTCAGCTATGACTCCAACTTTGCGGACTCCAGCCAGGTGACGGCGGAGCGGGGCGAGGCGGAGCGGCTGGCGACGGAGCTACGGGAGAGCCTCGACGAGGTGGAGGCCGCCCTGCAGCGCCTGACGGACGGGACTTATGGCCTCTGTGAGGTGTGCGGCAAGCCGATCGGTGCTGCTCGCCTCGAGGCCATGCCGGCAGCCCGTCTCTGCATCGCCGACGCCGCCAAGCACTAGGTCGTCGGTGCGTTCACCCGGAGCCTCCCCGCGGAGGCGTCCGATGGATCAGCGGACGAAGTCCACCTTGTGGGTGGTCGCCGGAGCAGTCCTGCTCATTGCACTGGTCGCCCACCACAACATCACGAAGCAGGAGATCATCATCTTCTGCGTCGTCGTGCCGTCGATCATCCTGCACGAGGTTTCGCACGGCTTCGTGGCCAACGCGTTTGGCGACGACACGGCGAAACGCGCCGGCCGTCTGAGCCTGAACCCGATCGTGCACGTCGACCCGGTCGGCACGTTGATCGTCCCGGCGCTGCTTGTCTTGAGCAGCTACGGGGTCTTCGGGTGGGCCAAGCCGGTTCCGGTGAACGTCGGGCGGCTCCGCAGCCCGCGCAACCAGGGTGTCTTGGTCTCGTTGGTGGGACCATTCGTCAACCTCGTGCTCGCCGCCGTGTTCGCCCTGCTGTTCATCCACGTGGCGAGGCCAAATCTCGTCCCCAACACCGCCCTCCCACAGTGGTCGACCTTCGCCCAGGTGCTTTTCTTCGGGGGCGTCGTCAACATCTTCCTCTTTGTGTTCAACATGATCCCGGTGCCGCCGCTCGACGGCTCGGTCCTCTTCGAACGGCTGCTTCCAAGGAGTTGGTGGCCGTCCTATCTGCGCTATCGCCAGTACACGATGCCGATCCTCCTCGGCCTTGTGGTTCTCAATCTGTTCCTAGACAGAAACGGCCGCACTGGCCCCATCACCTGGCTGTTCAACGAGATCTACAGCTGGTGGGCGGGAGTGCTCGGGATCCACGTGATCTAGTCGGAACGGGCGGCGCCGAAGTCGACGTCGCCGCTGGCCACCGTCTCGGCGGTGCGGCCCGGCGCCGATTGGTACCGCCAGTAGAGGTTGGTGTGCGCGATCACCTGCTCCGGTGCGGGCGCACCATAGGCGGTGAGGTCCTCGGTCGTGTGGGCGTCGGCGACCAGCGTCGTGTCGTACCCGCGCACGAAGGCACCGTGCAGCGTGTTGCGCACGCAGGCATCCGTCTGGGCGCCGGTCACGACGAGACGCCCTACCCCGAGGCCCGCCAGCACGTCTTCCAACGACGTGTCCTCGAAGGAGTCGCCATAGACCTTGTCCACGTGCGGCTCGTCGTCGGCGGGGGAGAGCTCGGGCACGATGCGCCACGGGTCGGTGCCGCGGGCCCGGTCGCCGCCGCGGTCCTGCACCCACACGACGGGGACGTCCTCCTGTCGTGCCCGCGTTACCAGACGCCCGATAGTGGCCACGACCTGGTCGCGCGCGTAGGCATTGGCGACGACGCCATTCTGCACGTCGACGACGAGCACCGCAGTGTTCGGGCGGCTGGCAAGTGTCGTCATGCTGTCCGTTCTACCCGTTCAATGCTCGCTCGGACCAGGCGGCAGACCAGTGCGGTCAACCGGCCCGTCCCGGCAGCAGCCCCATCGTGTCAGCCGCCCGCGCGTACGTGGCCGCGGCGACCTCGTGGGCGTGCGCCGCACCCCGCGCCAGGACGTCGTCGACGTAGGCCCGGTCGCCGTCCAGTGCGGTGCGACGTTCGCGGATCGGCCGCAACAGCTCTACGAGCGCAGCGGTGACGTCGTTCTTGAGATCGCCGTAGCGGGCGTACTCACCTGCGACGCCCTCCGGGGTGCGACCGGTGGAAGCCGCCAGGATCTCGAGCAGATTGGCCAGCCCGGGCTTCTTCTCCCGGTCGTAGCGCATCTCGCCGTCCGTGTCAGTGACAGACCTGCGCACTTTGCGCGTGATGTCGTCCTCGGAGTCGAGCAGGCCGATGGTGCCGAGCGGCGAGTCGGCCGACTTGGACATTTTGCGCTCGGGGTGCTGGAGGTCCATGACGCGCGCCGCCGTGCCCGCGATCGCGGCCTCCGGCACGACGAAGGTCTCGCCGTAGCGGTTGTTGAAACGGTTCGCCAGCTCACGGGCCAGTTCGAGGTGCTGGCGCTGGTCCTCGCCAACGGGCACGGCGTCCGCGTCGTAGAGAAGGATGTCGGCCGCCATGAGGCACGGGTAGGTGAACAGCCCGACCCGCACGGCCTCCTGGCCCTGGCCCTTGTCCTTGAACTGGGTCATACGGCGCAGTTCGCCCATGGCCGTGGTGCACTCCAGCAACCAGGTGAGACGGGTGTGCTCAGGGACCTGGCTCTGGATGAACAACGTGGAGCGCTCGGGTGCGAGGCCGATCGCGAGCAAGTTGAGGGCGGCGTCGAGCGTGTTGGCCCGCAGGTTCGCCTCGCCGACCTCGGTCGTCAGGGCATGCAGGTCGACCACGCAGTAGAAGGCGTCGTGCCCGTCTTGGAACGAGACCCAGTGCCGCAGGGCCCCGAGGTAGTTCCCCAAAGTGAAGCTGCCCGAGGGCGCGATGCCGGAAAGGACCCTGTTCATGAGCCGCAATGGTAGGGGCCACCAGGGGTGCGCCGAACCCGGCGTCCCGTTCGATAACGTCGGCGAGTGGCCTACGCGGTCTCCACTCCCGTCTTCGAGGGCCCGATCGACCTCCTCTTGCACCTGGTCTCCTCGCACGAGGTCGACGTGCTCGACGTGCCCCTGTTGCCGGTCGTCGACGCCTTCGTGGAGATCCTCACCGAAGAGCGCGAACGGATCGACTTCAACCAGCTATCCGAGTTCCTGCTCGTGGCGTCCATCCTCATCGAGCTGAAGTCGCAGCGCCTGTTACCCGGCCCCGAGTCGGTCGAGGACGACGAGGACCTGATCGGCTGGGAGGAGCGCGACCTGCTGCTGTCCCGGCTGCTCGAGTGCCGAGCGTACGCCGCCGCCGCCGACGTGTTTGTGGCCCTGACGGAGCAGGCGTCGAGGTCGGTACCCCGCGAGGTCGGCCTCGACGACGGCTTCGTGGTCCACGCGCCGGACCTGCTGGCCGGCGTGACGCCCGAGGACCTTGCCCAGGCTTACCTGCACGGCTCGGCGGAGCGTACGGTGCCGCGGGTCGACCTGTCCCACGTCACCGTCGACACCGTCTCGGTCTCCGAGGCCGTAAGCGAGCTGCTCTCGCTGTCCGACCGGGACCGGACGTCCTCGTTCCGGGAACTCGTGCGGGAGTGCCGCACCCGCATTGACGTCATCGTGCGCTTCCTCGCACTGCTCGAGCTCTGCAAGATGGGCCGGGTCGCCCTCGGCCAGGGGACGACCTTCGGCGACCTGCAGATCTCCTGGCTCGAGCGAGACGAACTGGCGGGCGTGACGAGCGGACGCGGCCTGGCGGAGCTCGGTGGGTACGAGATCGATAACTACGAGGGATGAGGAGTGGGACTCGTGGAGCGCGCTGAGCTGGGCCGGACGATCGAAGCCATCTTGTTGGTGGCCGTCGAGCCGCTGCCGCCGCAACTGCTGGCGGAGCTCCTGGAGGAGCCTGTCGGCACCATCGAGGAGGCACTGAACGAGCTCGCGCAGCAGTACGAACGAGATCGCCGCGGCTTCGAGCTGGCCCGGATCGCCGGCGGCGCTCGTTTGCAAACCCTCCCGGACCTCGCCCCCTATGTCGAGCGTTTCGCCAACCGGGAGGTGTCGCACCGTCTCTCCACCGCAGCTCTCGAGACGTTGGCCATCGTCGCCTACCGCCAGCCGGTCTCCCGGGGCCAGATCTCTTCCCTGCGGGGCGTGAACGTCGACGGCGTCACCCGGCTGCTCGAGCAGCGTGGCTACATCGAGGTGGTGGGACACGCCGATGGGCCCGGCCAGCCGGCGTTATACGGCACGACCGAGCTTTTCTTAGAGCGACTGGGTCTGGACTCGCTGGCGCAGCTGCCGGCGGTCGAGGACTTCCTGCCCGGCCCGGAGGTGGCGGGCGACCTCGAGAGCGAGATGCGCTCTGCGCTGGGCCTCGGCGTCGAGGCCGCCAACGACGACGGCTGACGCCAGCGCGTCGAACGGGCCACCGGAGCCAACCGGGACCGACAGTGAGCGCCTTCAGAAGGTCCTGGCCCGCGCCGGCCTCGGCTCGCGCCGCGCCTGTGAAGAACTGATCGGGGCGGGCCGCGTCACCGTAGACGGCGAGCTGGCCACGTTGGGTCAGCGCATCGACACCGCGACCGCGCGCGTTGAGCTCGACGGCGACTTGATCCCGGTCGCCCCGGATCTCGTGTACTACCTGTTGAACAAGCCAGATGGCGTCGTGACGACTGCCGACGACCCGCAGGGCCGCCCGACCGTCGTCACCCTGGTGCCGGCGGAGCCACGCGTCTTCCCGGTCGGTCGCCTGGACCGCCAGACCGAGGGTCTCCTCATCCTCACCAACGACGGTGCTCTCGCACAGCTGCTCACCCATCCCTCCCACGGCGTGCCGAAGGAATATGTCGCCGAGGTCGCGGGTGGGACACCGGCGCCCGGTGCGCTACGCGCCTTGCGCCAGGGCGTCGAGCTCGACGAGGGGCGGACGGCGCCCGCCGAGGTCGGCGTGCTCGCGGAGGGCGTCCTCCGCCTGGTGATCCACGAGGGCCGCAACCGCCAGGTCCGCCGCATGTGCGAGGCCGTCGGCCATCCGGTCCAGCGCCTGGTGCGCACGCGCATAGGTCCCGTGCGCGACACCAAGCTCGCTCCCGGGCACTGGCGCGCTCTGAGCCCCGACGAGGTGCGGGCGCTGGCCGCGTCGGCGCGCTAGGCCGTCGGTTGGGATTCGTGCCTCGAGGCAGGGGACGCATCGAGAGCCCGCAGCTGACGGCAGCTGCCCCGCATGTACACACCCGGATGTGTACATGCGGGCTACGGACGCGGCCCACCCCCGAAGAGGGCCTGGCGGGCGGAGCGGGGGCGGTCCACCGAAGAATCGCCCGTCAACAGGGGAGACGCCATGACGGCCGGTAGAGTGACCGGTCATGCCACCCGCTCTAACGGTCAGGGGTCTGCGCGGGGCCACGACGGTCGACGCCGACACCGTGGCCCAGGTCACGGAGCGCTCTCAGGAGCTGATGCGCGAGCTGATGGCTCGCAACGAACTCGCCGAGGACGACATCATCAGCGTTCTGTTCACCGCCACGGCGGACGTGACGAGCACGTTCCCGGCCACCGCCATCCGCGAGATCGGCTTCGGCGCCGTGCCCCTTCTCTGCGCCGCCGAGATCGCCGTACCCGGCTCCATGCCCAAGTGCATCCGGGTGTTGCTGCACGTCCACACATCGAAATCGCGGGAGCAGATGCATCACGTCTATCTCCACGGTGCCCAAGGGCTCCGAGATGACCTCCCCGACTGAAGGCGGGACGCGTCGCCGGGCGCTCGTCGTCGGGACCGGACTGATCGGGGGTTCCATCGCCCTCGGGCTCCGGCGCCGGGGCTGGCACGTGTCGGGGCTCGATGTCGACGAGGCCCACGCCCGCGAGGCGCTCGAACGTGAGGCGGTCGACGCCGTGGGGGACGATCCCGACGCGGAGATCGTCTTCGTCGCCGTGCCCGCCACCTCGGTCGCCCGGGTGGTCCGGGACCTCCTGGCGGACCCGGGTCGCAGGCCCGACGCCGTCGTCTCCGACGTCAGCGGCGTGAAGACCGCCATCGTCACCGAGGCAGACGATCCGCGCTTCGTAGGCGGCCACCCTATGGCGGGGTCAGAGCAAATAGGGCTCCACGGTGCCGATCCGGACCTGTTCGAGGGGGCGGTGTGGGTCCTGACGCCGACGCCGGCGACGGACCTTGAGGCGTTCGACCGGCTTAAGGGCGTCGTCATGAGCCTCGGCGCGGACGTGCTCGTTCTCTCGGCGGAGGACCATGACCGCCTGGTCGCCGTCGTGTCGCATGTCCCGCATCTGGTCGCAGCGACCCTGATGAACGCGGCGAGCGCAGGGGCGGAGCAGGACGGGGCGCTGTTGCGGCTCGCCGCCGGCGGGTTCCGCGACATGACCCGCGTCGCCGCCGGCCACCCCGGCATCTGGCCGGACATCTGCGCCGAGAACGCCACGGCCATCGTGGCCGCGCTCGACGCGCTGGTCGGCGAACTCTCCACGATACGTGACCGCGTCGCGGCGCACGACCGCGCCGGGGTGCTCGGCGTCCTCCAAACGGCCTCGGCCGCCCGACGGAACCTGCCCGCACGCATCGCCCGGCCCGAGCATCTCGCCGAGCTCCGGATCCCCGTGCCCGACCGGGCCGGCGTCCTCGCCGAGATCACGTCGCTGGCGGCCGACGCGGGCATCGGCATCTACGACATCGAGATCGCACACTCGGCGGAGGGTCCACGCGGCGTCCTGATTCTCATCGTGGCCGGCGCCAACGCCGAGACCCTCGCCGGCGCGGTGGAGGCCAAGGGGTACCACTGCCAGGTCGCGCACTTGTCATGACGGCACCTCGCATCCTTGTCGTCGAGGGCGCCGTGCCCTGCCGCGGCACCATCCGCACACCCGGCGAGAAGTCGATCTCGCACCGGTCCGTGCTCCTCGCCGCGCTGGCCGAGGGGACGTCGGTCGTCCGCGGCCTCAGCGACGGCGCCGACGTCGCCGCGTCGCTCGCGGCGGTCGAGGCCATGGGCGTTGAGGTCGTACGCCGAGAGGAAGGAACGATCATCCTGCACGGCGGACGCACCCGTCTACACCGCCCGGCACACCCGCTCGATTGCGGGAACTCCGGCACGTCGATGCGGTTGCTCGCCGGTCTCGTCGCCGGCTTCGAGTGGGCAACCGATCTGATCGGTGACGAATCGCTGTCCCTGCGCCCGATGGATCGGGTGGCCGAACCGCTTGCACGGATGGGAGCCACCGTCGACGGACAGGGCCAGCGCTGTCTGCCGCCGCTGCGTATCGAGGGCGGCGCCCTGCGAGGCATCGACTGGACCTCGAAGATGGCCAGCGCCCAGGTCAAGTCGGCGATCCTGCTGGCGGGCCTCTCCGCCACCGGCGAGACGACGGTCCGCGAGCCGGTGACGACGCGGACCCACACCGAGGAGATGCTGGCCGAGGCCGGCGCGGACATCGACGTCGAGCCCTGGGGCGAGGGCCGTGTCGTGACCGTCAGGCCTTCGGCGCTCAAGCCAGTCGAACGGACCGTCCCCGGCGACCCCTCGGCCGCAGCATTCTTCGCGGTCGCAGGTGCCGTCGTCCCGGGGAGTGCGCTCGACGTCGCCGACGTCTACGCCGGCCCGGCCCGTCTCGGCTTCGCCAGCGTCCTGCAGCGCATGGGCGCGGACATCACGCTCGTTCACCCCGACAGTGCCGCTCCAGACCCGCACACCGCGACCATCCGCGTGCGGGCCACCCACCCCCTCAGCGCGACGGAAGTCCCGGCGGCGGAGATCCCGTCGCTCGACGAGATCCCCGCGCTGGCCGTGGCGGCCGCTGTCGCCGAGGGCACGACCGTCTTCTCGGACGTGGGCGAGCTCCGGGTCAAGGAGGTCGACCGGCTGGCTGCCGTGGCCGGGATGGTCGAGGCGTTCGGCGCTTCTGCACAGGTGGAGGGCGACTCCCTTTCGATCACGGGTGTCGGCGGCCCGTTGCGCGGCGCGCGCTTCGACAGCCAGGGTGACCACCGGATGGCCATGGCGGCCGCGGTCGCCGCGCTCGCCGCCGCGCCCGGTCAGCGGAGCCTGATCACAAGCTTCGACGCCATCGCCACCAGTTACCCAGGTTTCACGGACGACCTCCTGCTCCTCACGACGTCGGAGACGACGTCGCAGGACGGGCCTGCCACCGCCCCCCGCGCTCTGCTCGTCGCCATCGACGGCCCCGCGGGCGCGGGCAAGTCCACCGTGTCGACCGCCGTCGCCAGCCGTCTTGGCCTCGAAAGGCTCGACACGGGAGCGATGTACCGCGCCGTCGCCGCCCTCGCCCTCGAGCGCCGTGTCGCACCTGACGATGCTGCGGCGGTCGCTGCGCTCGCCGCGAACGCCGACATCGTCGTCGGGTCCCAGGTGATCATCGACGGGATCGACGTGACGCACAAGATCCGCTCACCCGAGGTGGGGCGGGCCGTCTCCCTCGTGGCCGCCAACCCCGATGTCCGCGCACAGCTCGTCCGGCGCCAGCGCGACTGGGCCAGC